>Ga0210409_10000653_pt1 | contig 52083 bp, 40 predicted proteins | sample IncBWH17MmetaG_FD_161649 | JGI IMG/M metagenome (GOLD analysis project Ga0210409, IMG submission 161649) | Forest soil microbial communities from Barre Woods Harvard Forest LTER site, Petersham, Massachusetts, United States - Inc-BW-H-17-M | ecosystem: Environmental > Terrestrial > Soil >... | reverse complement strand
TTCGGGCCGAAATCGTCCACCGCTACGGAGGTAGCCTCCGGCGTCCCCTGGGTGCTTGACGTGCAATTTGGCCTCGGTCGCACCCTTTACGCCCTCTCGTTCGGCACGTTCGACCCGAATACTGAAGCGCTGAATCTTGCGGTGCCGAACACCGGCGCGCTCGCCAAGGTCAACGGGGACGGCACCTTTACCGTGGTCGTGCAGGGTCTGAACCAGCCGACCTCGCTCCAGTTCATCGGGAACAAAGCTTACGTGGTCACCCTCACCGGGGAGATCTGGAAGATCGACGGCCTCTCGGCTCCGCCCTACGGCCCGACACCCTGAACGCAGCGAATCGCAGATTAGGATTACGGGGGGGACCGGCCGGATGAGGTTGGCCCCCGGTAGTTCCCGCTCTGGCGCAGTTTTCCCAACTTCTCCGCCGCTGCGGAGGAAGCAGCACTGAGCCGTCTTTATGGCGGGATTCGTTTCCGTTCGGCCAACGAGGATGGTCTCCAAGCAGGCATAGCCATCGGCGCCTGGACCTTCACCCAGTACCTCCAGCCCAAGGACAATCGCTCTCGCAAGTAGCGCCCGGGCCAAATACCAGGACTCGAACATCGGCGATGCATGGGACATTGCCGAACTGCCCAATGGCGGCTTTGCCGTCGCCAACGCCTGGACCGGCGTCTTGACCTTCTACAGTCGAGATGGCCGCACCATGCGCTCGGCTGTCACAGTTCCTGCCGCGGCCATCTTTGGCCTAGGCGCTGTTGGCTCACCCGCCGGGCTCGCATTGAACCCGACTCGCAACCGAGACGGCAACATGGTCATGTATGTCACCGATGGCGGCCAGACTCTCGCTACGGCCAACAACTGGATCGAAATCTACGACGGCAATTTCCATGTGCTGCGCCGCTTCACGGACGCCCTCGCGCCAGTTGCGCAAACCGTTTATTCCGCACGCCCGGTGGACGGCAAGATTTACGTAACGACTGCCGCTTTCACCAAAGGCCAGGGTGGGGCCGTGGACGTTTTTGATACCGAAGGCAACTTCCTGCACCGGCTGAGCATGAACGCCCCGGGCGGCACGCTCGAAGCGCCGTTCTGGGTGACGAGAGCTCCCAAGCATTTCGCGTTTGCCAGCGGTCACTTGCTGGTCACCAATGTTGAAGCCGGGACCATCAGCGTCTTTGACGATGACGGCAGTTTCCTCGGAAATCTCCAGGACCCGAGCGGGCAAGACATCGTCTTGATCGGCATCTGGGCGAGCGTCTTCGATAACGGCGACGCAACCCCAAAATGTTTTACAGCGCAGGTTGCGACTTCCCGCCCGATACACCAAGCCTGTTCGGATACGTGACGCTCGCGGCGCCACAAGACAAATAGTGCCGAATATAGCGCCGGCGCCGGCAACAACTTACGTCGGGATGAATTCGTGGGAACTTGGGACGCGGCCGTGACTGACCGTCGTCTCAAGGCCACACTCGTGGCAGGCGCGCGTGAAATAGCTCGCAGTAAAACAGGTGCGCGGCGGATTCATTCCTGAGAACGCGAGCATCTCATTTTTTGAGAGCTTCTGGGGAAGGCGAGTGGTAGAAGTGTGCCATGAACGTGAACTGCTGTGTCACGTCGGTTCCACCCGCGCAGCGTCAAGTACATGTCGCTCGCCAAAAAGCAATTTCCTATCAGTGAACGTTCCGGCTCTGGCGCTCCGGGCCGCTTGCTTACAAATGAAAGCCAGGCGCAAACCGGAGTCGCCAGCAGCAAGGGGTTGGCCTGAGTCGCTTCGCGGCAAAACAGCCACACTCTTGACATCCACCCTCCTTTGCGGTACACCACAGCTCACCCGCGCAGCGTCAAGTGCATGTCGTGCGCCAAAAAGCAATTTCCTATCAGTTGATGCAACTCAGGCCGGTTCCCTACCACTTCCGTGACTATCCCGCGGATGCGCCCCGCACACTGGGCCTGATCGCGCAAGCCGTCGAACCGGTATTCCCCGAAGTTATCGGCGAGTGCCACGGCACGAAGAGCGTCGCCTACGGCGAATTGGTGCCCGCCACCATCGGTGCGATTCAAGAGCTGAACCGCAGGCTCACCCAGCAATTAGATCAAAACCAGGCAGAGCTCAGGGAATCAAAGAGGCACAACGAAGCGCTCGAGAACCGCCCTGAAGCGCTGGAAAGACACTTTCAAAACCAAGAACTCAATTAGAGGAGCACTACCATGCAGACTAAGATCACGTCGTCAGCCATCCGCGGCGCAATGTTTTTGTGCCTGCTCTCAACCCTCAACCCTCAACCCTCAACCCTCGCCCAAGGCACCGCCTTCACTTACCAAGGTCGTCTCGATGACAACGGCGGCCCTGCCAATGGAAGGTACGATTTGCGATTCAAGTTGTACCTGGACCCGCTGGCCAACACGCAGGCCGGAACGACCGTGCTGACCAACGGAGTCACCGTCTCAGCCGGCTTGCTCGAAGTGACTTTGGATTTTGGCGCGGGGATTTTTGGTGGCAGCAACTACTGGCTGGAGGTGGACGTCAAGACCAACGGCGCCGGAAGCTACACGGAGTTGGCCCCGCTCCAGATGCTGACACCCGCTCCGTATTCGATAATGGCCAACAGCGCCAGCAATTTGCTGGGCAATCTGCCCGCGGTGCAACTCACCGGCGCGGTCGCGTCGGCCAATTTGTCCGGCACCTATTCCAATGCGGTCACCTTTAGCAACAGCGCCGATATGTTTGGCGGCAATGGCGCGGGCCTGGCGAATGTGAATGCCGCGACGCTCGGCGGGCTCAGCGCCGGCAATTTCTGGGAGGGTCTCGGCAATGCCGGCACCAGCCCGACGAATGGAAATTTCCTGGGCACGACGGACAACCAGCCCCTCGAATTGCGGGTTAATGGCCAGCGCGCGTTGCGCCTGGAACCGAATACGAATGGCATGCCCAACGTAATTGGGGGCGCGCCCAACAATTTCGTGGACCCGGGCATTGTCGGGGCCACTATCGCCGGCGGAGGTGCGCTGAACCAGACGATTTCGAGCTTTCTGCCGGGGCCATGTCCAAATCACGTGTCTGACATCTTCGGTACAATTGGAGGAGGCCGCCTCAACACAGTTTACGCTGGCCACGGCACGATCGCGGGGGGCTTGGATAATACGATCTACCCGCTCGCCTACGACGGGGTTATCGGTGGAGGTTTTTTCAATACTCTGTGGACAAACAGCTTCCGGTGTGTGATCGGGGGAGGAGGGGCCAATCTAATTGGCGGGCCGGCGCTCTCGTATTCTTTTATCGGAGGCGGGTTTGGCAATACCATCAGGGGTTCCGATGCCGTCATCGGCGGAGGATCGGGTAATCAAATCGGGGCAAATATCGGCTATTCTTTCATCGCAGGAGGATTAAACAATGGGGTGTTCGAATGGTACTCGAGCATTGGCGGCGGCCAGGGAAATACGATTCAAGCTCTTGCTGACCGCTCGGTGATTGCGGGTGGCGGCAGCAACACCATCGTCGGCTCATTCAATTCTCCAGTCTATTCGGTCATCAGTGGAGGTCAGTTCAATCTCGTTCAAACGAACGGGATCTTTTCTGTCATTGGTGGCGGTCTGGGAAACACGGTGGCGAGCAACGCCGTTTGTGTCACCCTTTCCGGTGGCGCGTCGAACTCCGTAAGCGGCGCCTTTGCAACCGTCGGCGGCGGTTCGAACAATATCACCCTCGGTGTCGGCGGAATTGTGGGCGGTGGGCTAAACAACCAAGCCGCCAATGCTTCGACCGTGGGCGGCGGAAATGGCAACAGTGCCATTGCCCAGCATGCCACGATCGGCGGCGGCGCAGGAAACGTTGCGGGCGACATTGGGGCAACTGTCTCCGGTGGGTTTAACAACGCTGCCAGTGGTTATGCCTCAACAGTGGCCGGCGGCGGGAACAACTCTGCCGCCGGGGCGTACGCGATAGTTGCCGGCGGAGAAGGAAACCAGGCAAACGGCATCGGGAGCTTTGCGGCAGGAAGTGGTGCTCACGCCCTGCATGATGGGTCATTTGTTTGGGCTGACGCTAGCGGCGGGTTGGGGTCGGACTTTCCTTCGACGGGCTTGAACCAGTTTCTAATCCGTGCCACCGGCGGCGTGGGGATCGGCACCACTACGCCGCTGGGACCGCTTCATGTCGCGGGGAACCAGAGCAATTTGATCCTGCAGAATAGCGTCAGTTCGCTTTACTGGAGCATTTACACAGAGAATTGTCCGGGCTGCTCAGAGGGCACAGGCAATCTTCTTTTTGCGCCGAACGCAGGGATCGGCGCGTTCATTCGGCGGAGCGACGGCGCCTACATAAGCGGCTCCGACCTGCGCCTGAAGCGCGACATCACTCCGCTCGCGGGACTTCTGGATAAACTAATGCAGCTCCGCCCGGTTTCCTATCAGTTCCGCAGCGAGCCGGCAAACTCGGCGCGCTCGCTTGGGCTCATCGCCCAGGAGGTCGAACCCTTGTTCCCTGAAGTTGTTGGGGAATACCGTGGCATGAAAGGCCTGGCCTACTCGGAACTGGTGCCGGTGACCATCGGGGCAATCCAGGAGCTGAATCAAAAGGTGACGGAGAAAGAAGCCGAAATTCAGCGCCTCGAGCACCAAAACGAGGCTCTGGAGAATCGGCTCGAAAAACTTGAGCGCTGCCTCAGTCAGATCCAGAACAACCGATGATCACGGCTCAAAGCACATAACTGTTTGGAAAAACCAACCAACTGATAACTCACCCGCGCAGCGACAAGTACGTGTCGCGCGCCAAAAAGCAATTTCCTATCAGTTATTTGTCATCCATCCCTGGAGCAAATCCTCGCCGCCGACGCCCGGGCTGGAAACGAAGCGCAAACGTAGTGCAAACTTCTGAGAGCGGGATGCATCTGGTTGAATCTTCGCGCCGCATTGCCATCTGGCGGCAAACATGGATGTTGGCGGCCCTCATTGCGGCCCTGGTCTCCACCGCGTGGGGGCAGACTGCGGGCGCGCAGGGCGAAAGCGTACTGGTTGCGGCTGTGGAGCCCGCGCCGACTCCAGGGACCGGGGTATGGGTTTTCGCTTATTTTCGTCAGCGCTACGAATCGCGGGTCGAAGTCGATTCGGATGGCAAAACCCACACGGTCCCGCTGGCCAATCCGATGCGGGAGGAGCGCCTTCATTTGGCCTTGTCCTCTGACGGCCGGCATTGGTCGCCGTTGAACGGCAACCGTCCGGTGTGGGACAGGCGGCTCCGGGATCCTTTTGTAGGCCACGCTCCCGACGGCCGCTGGCGCCTTCTGGCGACCGGCGCGGGACCCGGCCCGAGGTCAGATCGCCACGCTGGTCCCGTCTGCCTCGCCGCCACCTCCCCTGACCTGCTCCAGTGGGAGGAGGCGCGCTCACTCACCCTCATGCAGGGGGTGACCGATGAAACCGGACGACCGCCCCGGAACATCTGGGCGCCGGAATGGTTTCTGAACGCCGCCACCGGCGACTTTGTTCTCCTCTGGGCCTCTTCGTTCGAAAACGAGGGTTGGAGGAAGAGCCGGCTCTGGTTTGCACGAACGCGGGACTGGAAAACCTTCACGCCGGCCAAAGTGCTGTTCGCACCCGGCTATTCCGTGATCGACGGAACCCTGATTGAAAACCAGGGCACCTTTTACCTGTTCCACAAGGAAGAGGAGTTTGGGGAGAAGACCGGCGAACGGCGCGCGATCCGGTTGGCGACGTCAAAGCATATCGAGGGCCCCTATACCGTCCACGAAGGTCCGCTCAACCACGGGCAACTCGCCCCGGTGATAACCGAAGGTCCCTGCATCATGCCGGACCCGACCAGTGCCGGGTGGCTCCTCCTCTATGACTACTGCATGACGGACGGCTATGGTCTCTCCAGCTCGTCGAACCTGGTCCAATGGACGGCCGAGACGAGCGTCGATTTTCCCCCAGAAGCGCGCCATGGCAGCACTGCCTGGTTGAACGCGCACGAAGCAGCGGCCTTAAGAGCTTCTTTCCCAGCCAGCCGGTGACCAGCCAAGACGGGAGTTGGTAATCACCCGCACAGCGTCAAACGCATGTCGTGTGCCAAAAAGCAATTTCCTGTCAGTAACGATATACGCAAATCTCCTCATTTCGGGCGAGAGATGAAAACCGACCCTCGCCTTGTTTTCGAGATAACGTCCCGGAGCCCGCTCAAAGGCCATTGTTCTGGTATCTCGCACGTTTGCGAGCCGGGAATCTCGCCACCGAATTCAAACTACGCTGTTCGCCAGGGCGCCTCGCTTCATTCCTATCGCTATTCCTTGGGCGGAAAGTCGCAGGAATGCCGGAACAGTTCGCGCGGGGCGGCATGGGGAGGCACAACTGTTAGGCTTGACATACATAGCGACGCAATGTATGTTGAAATCATGATTGAAAAAGAACTGGTGGCTGCCTCGACCGAGCCGTTGATTCTGTCCCTGCTCGCCAAAGGGGAAAGTTACGGCTATGCACTGATTCAGGAAGTCAAACAGCTTTCCGGAGAGCAGATTAAATGGACGGACGGCATGCTTTACCCAGTGTTGCACCGGATGGAGGACGACGGCTGGATCAAATCTCGTTGGCTGGAGATGGAGAACGGACGCAAGCGCAAATATTATTCCATCAAAAAGGAAGGCCGCCAGGCCCTTAAGAACAAGCGCGAACAATGGACGGTGATTTCTTCCGTCCTCGGCGGTTTATGGAAAGGACAACATGTTTAATCTCGAACAGGCCATCTCAGAATGGCGGCGGCAGATGCAGGCCGCCGGCGTCAGGAATCCGGATGTCGGGGACGAACTGGAAAGTCATCTGCGCGAGGACGTGGGACGGCAGGTGCAGTCCGGAGAAAGCGAGGAGCAGGCATTCGGGGCCGCCGTGCAACGTGTTGGTGAAGCCAGCTTGCTCAACCAGGAATTCGCAAAACTCAGCGGAAAAAAGTGGGCCCGGCTCAGGAAACTCAAGGGCATTATGGCTGGGGCTCTTGATCCAACTCCATCCCTGAGCACATTTAGCCCAGGCGCCCGGTGGACGTTGGAACTGGCCCGGCAGGAAGCCCCCCGGCTTCATCACAGTTTTGTCGGCACGGAACACGTACTGCTTGGCCTGCTGGCCTTGGAAGACGGGGTGGTTCCGAATGTCTTGAAAAGGATGGGGGTGGATCGCGAAGTGCTCAAAAAGCAAATTGAAGATTGGGTCAGTACTTTTCCGTCCGAGAAAATACTGACCCGCCTCCCCTACACTCCTCGTGCCAGGAAATCCCTCCGGCTTGCGGCCAGGGAAGCCAAAGCTTCCCGGCATGCCTCCGTTGGGGCCGAACATATCTTGCTGGGCTTGCTCCTGGAAGGTGATGGCGTGGCGGCACGTGTTCTGAGGAATCTCGGTCTCAGTTCTGAAACGACCCGGGAAGAAATCATGAGAGAGCTGGGCCGGAACCGATGCGACAGTTAATCCGGCACAAACAGGCGTTTGAGCTGCGGCGCGCTGAGGCGAAGCAGGACGGCGAGCATTGGGACGGATCAAGAAAAGGGGTTCGACGATAGCACCGATTCCGCCGGAAAAGCTGTCGTCATTTTTTCAGGCCCTTCGCGGAACCCACCTAACGGATCATGGGTGTTGGGAAGCTCCGGGAGGTCTGGCTCCTGCGACTTTAATCGCCTCAACTCCTCACCAATGATCCGCTCGCCCTTGGCCTGCGCGCTCTCATGGCGTAATTGCCCGGCCATGATGCTCGCTCGCCTCATCACGCGCGTTCCTCCCCTGTCAGCCCTCGCAGATCACCCTTCGACAAGGCTCCTGGATCACCCTTCAGCCTTCAGGGATCAGCCTTCGGCAACCCTTGAAACGCACAATCACTCGGTAAACACGGCCTGTGGAAACGTTTCACCCCTGGATCAGCCCTGGATCACCCCTTGCCGGAAGAAAAATATTCTACCCCGTGTCCGGCCACACCTCATCACGCGCGTTTCTCCGCTGTCAACCTTCAAGGATCAGCCTTGCCAACCTCAAGGATCAGCCTTCGGCAACCTTTGAAACGCACAATCCCTCGGTAAACACGGCCTGTGGAAACGTTTCAACCATGGATCACCCCTGGATCACCCCCCCCGCCGGAAGAAAGAAATACTCTACCCCCTTTCACTGCTAGCCGCTTTCAGCGGATTGAAAACCGCTTCGAGACGGAACTCTCTGTCACTTTGTCACGGTTCAAAGCGTGACACGGTGGGCTTTGTCACGTTTTCAAGAGTGAGAATCCCTCGGTAAATACGGCTTTGTCACGTTGTCACGTTTTGAAAGCTCTCCACCTCACCCCCGGCGCAGAAAATAAAATTTATCCTTTATCCTTCAGCCTTCGGCCTTTACTAACTCCCGATAGCTCCCGCTCGCCCAAAACCGTGGTCCCGATAGCTCCCGATAGCTCCCGCGGGCATGTTCCCGCAGCATGACCTATCGGGACCTACCGGGACCTATCGTGAGCTATCGGGAGCAAAATTGAAGCTCCGCGCGCTAGGGCGCGCTTATCCCAACCCGCCACATCGCCCGCCCTCCAGAGCGAATATCAGTTAATACCACCAAATCCCCGCTAATCACAGCTACTACCGCGTAATACCACTTCCCGCATTTTGACTCGAACTGGTATTTTCCGTTATTCGCTCTCCCCGCCCTCATTCATGGAGCCTAAAAAACATTACACCCGGATGCAGGAGCGTTTGGCTTCCTACGAGCCGCACAACCCATTCCGGATAAAACCCGGCGAGTAACGCGGCTCGAACAGGCCGCAAACCAGGGCCGAATCTTTCCGTCAAAAATCCGTGTCATCCGTGCTGTCCATGGTTAGATTTCGCGGATGAGAATCGAAGCGCTGCATATAGGCCTCCGTGTCCGCCACCCGCAATACGGTGTCGGGGTGGTCAAGACCATCTCCGAAGCTACGGCGGAGATCCAATTCGATGACGGCAAGCGCGCGGTCGCGCCCGAGCCGAGCGGCCTGGAACCCGCCGAAGCTCATGCCGCGGTCGGCGGGCTGGATGTGCCGCTGGCACAGTTCATCCAGCAGACCGTCGCCGCTGCGCTCGATAAGTTGGGTTTTGAAAAACCTGACGCGGTTGTCGAACAGCTCGGCCCTCGGTGGCAACGCGGCAAAGTGGTGCTCCACCCATCGGACCCGGCCCTGCAAACTAAGGAAGTCTCGCTGGAAACGTTTTTCCACAAGGTCGTCGGCATGCGGAATCAGCTTCGCGTGCTCGAGCAGAAGATCAATGCGCACGAGAAACTCGCCGACGCCGAGAAAATCGAGATGCAACAGTACATCACCCGCTGCTACGGCTCGATGACCACCTTCAATATCCTCTTCAAGGAAAAGGAAGACCAATTCTGAACCGGCCCCGGCTGGCGGATCACCTGCTGCGCGTCTCCAGCATCGGTGCCGCTCGCTTAACCAATTGCACCGCGATTCCCCACGGGTCCCGAAGCATGACCAACTGGTCGCCCCCCGGGCTCGTGTTCAAATCCTCGGCGACCTTTGCCCCCGCCTTGACCAGGCGGTCGCGGTCGGCGGCTGGGTCTTCCGAGACGAACGCCAGGTGCAGCAGCAGCGGGTGGAGGCTTGAATAATCCGGCACCGGGGCCAGCGGGTTTCGGTAGATTTCCAGCATCACCGACCCTGCTCCCTCCATGAGGAATCGCGCGTGCGAAGGTTCGCCACTCGACCTCGCGACCCGGAACCCGAGGTGCTTAACATACCAGTCAGCCATGGCCCGTGGGTCTGGCACCTGGAGCGCGAAATGTTCGATTTTCATGCAACAAATTCTGCGGCGGGCGAACGGCCTGCGCCAGGGAAAAACCCGCTGGTGACGTGCGCCCAGGCAACTTTAGTGCTTTTCAACGCAGGACCGCCAATTAGAGTAACTCCCATGCTTCCGCGTCTGACCCCGCTGTGCATATGTGGCGCGCTCCTCCTGAGTCCGTTGCTGGCTCTGGCGGCAGCGCGCGACCCGCTGCGCCGGGTCGGTGTCGCCAGCACTAATTCTTCTGCCGATTCTTCATTGATGGACTTTACCGGTCTCGCAGCACTTAACCACTCAAGCCTCGCTCTCCACGTTTCACGCATCGCGCACCTGTCCGCCGAAGCCTTGGAGCCTGTGTGAAAACTCAAATGCGCTTGCGTAAGCCATTGATAAACTTCTGTAACTCGTTGATAAACGATCCGGCCAGTGGTCGTTTTCAGAGTTTTCACACGGCCTCCTTGGCGAAGGCGGATCACGCATCACGCATCATTCCTGCCGTCCTCACCCTGCAAACATGACCCCTCATCCTTCGCTTGCTGTCTGCTCCTGGTCCTTGCAGCCCACCAGCCCGCAAGACCTCATCACCAAACTCCAGGCGACCGGCCTCCGGCGCGTGCAACTGGCGCTCGACCCGCTCCGTAAAGACCCGGCAGTCTGGGGCCAGACCGCGAATCTCTTCAAACAAAACAACATCACTATTGTCTCCGGCATGTTCGGCTGCGAAGGCGAGGATTATTCGACCCTGGATTCCATCCGCGCTACCGGCGGCATTGCGCCCGACCACACGTGGGAAGCGAACCGCGCGAACATCCGGGCGACGGTCCCCTTGGCCCGCCAACTCGGTTTGAACCTGGTCACTTTCCATGCCGGGTTTGTCCCGCACGAAGAAACCGATCCTGATTTCGCCAGGATGCTCAGCCGCCTCGCTGAAGTGGCAGACACTTTCCGCGCCGCCAACATGGTGCTCGCGTTTGAAACGGGCCAGGAGACTGCGCCGGTGCTGGTGCAACTCCTGAAAAAGCTCAATCGCGGGAATGTGGGGGTCAATTTCGATCCCGCCAACATGCTGCTATACGACAAAGGCAATCCGATCGAGGCCCTGCGGATACTAGGTCCGTGGATCCGGCAGGTTCACATAAAGGATGCCATCCGCACCCAAAAGCCCGGCACGTGGGGCCAGGAGGTCCCGGCCGGCACCGGCGAGGTGGATTGGCCCGCCTTTTTTGCGACGCTCAAACAATTGAGTTACACCGGCGATTTGGTTATCGAGCGTGAAGCCGGCGGCCGGCGGCTGGACGATATCCGGACCGCATGCGAAGTCGTGAAAAAGTGCATTGGCTAACAGCACGCCGCGGTTCCGCCCTCCAAACACTCAGCTCGAGGACTTTATGGCACAATCGAATTCCCAAACTTCAAATGGCAAAGTGAATGTCGCTGTGGTTGGCCTCGGCTTCATGGGCGTTACCCATCTGCGGGCCTACCAGCAGGTGCCCGCGGCGCGCATCGTCGCGGTATGCGACGCCGTCCGCCTCCCCGTCAATGGCATTCTCCAGGGTGTCGCCGGCAATATCAAAAAATCCGACGACATCAACCTGGGTCCGCAGGTTAAGGTTTTTCGCAAACTCGAAGAAGTGCTGGCTGACCCCGAAGTTCAGCTTGTCGATCTTTGCACGCCGACACCCTTGCACCCCGAACAGGCCATCGCTGCCCTCAAGGCCGGCAAAAATGTCCTGTGCGAAAAGCCGCTCGCCCGCACTTCCGCTGCGGCCCGTGAAATTCTTGCCGCCCAAAAAGCTTCGCCGGGTTTCCTCATGCCGGCGATGTGCATGCGTTTCTGGCCCGGCTGGAGCTGGTTGAAGCAAGTGGTCGCCGACCAGCGTTACGGCAAAGTCCTCGCGGCGCGGTTCCGGCGATTATCGGCCATGCCGACGTGGAGCAAGCAGGGGACCTATGCCGGCGCCGCCAGCATCGGTGGCGCGCTTTTCGACCTGCACATCCACGATGTCGATTTCGTTCAGTTCCTCTTCGGGCCGCCCGCTAGTCTCTTTTCTACCGGCGTGACCGCTCCGGACGGCTCGGTGGACCATGTGGTCACCCAATACGTCTATCCCGGCGGGCCGGCCGTTTATGCCGAAGGCGGCTGGCTGTTAGCCGCTGGCTTCAACATGGCCTACACCCTCCTGTGCGAGCGGGCTACCCTCGATTTCGATTTGGCCCGTGGCGCCGACGCCATGCAAATCACCGAGCAGGGACAAGCTCCCCGCGTAGCGACCTACGATGGGCCCGACGGGTACGGTGAGGAGGTCCGCTATGCGGTCCAATGCGCCCTGGATGGTAAATCGCCAACGGTGGTCACCGGTCAGGACGGCTTCCTCGCGCTACAAATTTGCGAGGCGGAGGAAAAATCCATCAAGACCGGCAACATCGTTGCCCTCTGATCACAGCCGGCACCCAGGTAAGATTCCGGCCTGTGCCTCTCGCTCCCCAATCAAAAATCAAAAATCGAAAGAGTGCTTTCCTTGGCCCGCGAAGTTGTTATATAGCCTGCGGTTGTCCGTACAAATCAACATTGACCCATGACTTCCGAGAGATTACTCTGCCTGCCTTCCTGTGCCGCTCTGCTTTGGGTGTTGCCGGTCACCTGCCTCGCCCAGCCCGACCCTAATTGGCTCGACCATGACCGCGCCCGGCCGCAACCGTCGGTAGTCACACCCGGCGAAGCCGGCAAGCCGCCTTCCGATGCCATCGTGCTCTTCGATGGCAAAGACCTGTCCCAATGGGCAAGCATGGACGGCACGCCTACCAGGTGGATCTCGCGCGATAGCTACATGGAGTGCGTCAAGGGCAGCGGCTACGTCCGGACGCTCCAAAACTTTGGTGATTGTCAGCTTCACGTCGAGTGGGCTGCGCCGGTGCCGGCCCAGGGCGAGGGTCAGGGCCGGGGCAACAGCGGCGTCTTTTTCGGACTCGACCGCTACGAAGTCCAGGTGCTCGATTGCTACGGCAATAAAACCTACGCCGACGGTTCGACCTCCGCCATTTACGGCCAATACCCGCCACTCGTAAACGTCTGCCGCCCGCCCGGTCAGTGGCAGACCTATGACATTATCTACACCGCGCCGCGCTTCGATGCCGAGGGCAAGCTGCTTTCGCCGGTGCGCCTGACCGTCTTTCAAAATGGGGTCCTGGTCCAAAACAACGTCGCTCTGGTCGGTCCCACCAGTTGGCTGGAGCGCGCGCCCTATCAGGCCCACCCGGAAAAACAGCCCATTTCTCTTCAGGACCACGGCAATCCCGTCCGCTTCCGTAATATCTGGCTTCGCGAGTTGGGCATGCCTGGCAGGAGAGAATTCACCCTGCCAAACTCGCTGCTCGACACCTACACCGGCACATACGAGCGAGATGAAATCACCCACGACCAAATCGAAGTCACTCGTGAAGGCAGCCAGCTTTCTGCGAAGCTCGGCGGCGTTAAATTCGTGCTTTTCGCCGAGTCGCCGACCAAATTCTTCGCCAAAACAACCGATGTACAGATTGAGTTTCCGGCGGGCGCGCAGGGCAAACCTGATCGCCTGACCTGGTCGGTTGGCGAAGGAGCCAATGTCGCCCACCGGAGCAAATAGCGCTGTGGCTTGACAACTGCTCCGGAGTTTTCTATATCAATCACCGTGCTCAGTTAAGAATTCGAATCGGACCTATATTGCATATGCCTCCCAAGATCGCCGAAAAACCCGTTGAAAAAAACACCGAGAAACCCGCCGAGGCGAAAGCAGCCGAAGCCGCCAAGGTGGCCGCGAACCGCCAGCGCGAGTTGGATGCCGCCATCTCGATGATCACCAAGACCTATGGCGAAGGCAGCATTATGCGCCTGGGCGACGCCCGTGCCCTCAAGCAAATCGAGGTCATCCCTACCGGCGCCCTTTCTGTTGACCTCGCGCTCGGCGTCGGCGGCATCCCCCGCGGCCGGGTCGTCGAGATTTTCGGCCCCGAATCCTCCGGCAAGACCACGCTGATGCTCCATGTTATCGCCAACGCCCAGAAGTCCGGCGGCCTCGCCGCCTTCATCGATGCCGAACACGCCCTCGACCCGGGTTACGCCAAACGCCTGGGAGTGAACCTTGATGATCTCTTGGTCTCGCAACCCGACAGCGGCGAGGAGGCCCTGACCATTTGCGAAACGCTCGCCCGTTCCAATGCGCTTGATGTCATCGTCATTGATTCCGTCGCCGCGCTCGTGCCGAAAGCGGAACTCGAAGGCGAAATGGGCATGGCCACCATGGGCATGCAGGCCCGTCTCATGAGCCAGGCCCTCCGCAAGCTCACCGCCATCCTTGCCCGCGCCAAAACCACCTGCGTCTTCACCAACCAAATGCGTGAAAAGGTTGGCGTCATGTTCGGCAACCCGGAGACCACCCCGGGAGGCAAAGCCCTCAAGTTTTACGCCAGCGTCCGCATGGATATCCGGCGCAAAGACACGCTCAAAGATGCCGCCGGTAACGCGGTCGGCAACCATGTCAAAGTCAAAATCGTCAAAAACAAAGTCGCCCCTCCCTTTGCCGAAGCCGAGTTTGATATCCTTTACAACCACGGCATCAACAAGGAGGGCAGCATCCTCGACGTCGGCATCGATACCGGAGTGGTCGATAAAAAAGGCGCCTGGCTGCAATTCGAAGGTGAGTTAATCGGGCAGGGCAAAGAAGCAGCCCAAAAGGCTCTCTCGGAAAAGCCCGACCTCGCGAAAAAAATCGTCGATGCCATCATGGTCAAACGCAACGCCCAACCGAACGGGGCGGCCGGCGAGAAATAACTCCCCAACAGACGGCCTGGGAGTCTTCTTGGGTATGCAACACATTGCAGACAAAGAAGCTGCATGCGTCGCCTTGAAGCTGACTTCGGGTGGCAAGCGGTGTCTCTGGTCTCCGCTTTAGCGTTAAAACAGCTTGGCTCCCGCCGGCTTGCCTCCGAGCAAATGGACCTTGTCCCGGACGCGCGTTTGGCCGTAGGTCCTTCTGTGTCGGAGCGAATACTGGTTGTCACAATAATTCGCTTGAAAACGCCGGCTGCCCGTGCTTAATTCTCGCTTGTTAGTCTTAAAGGCCGTAGAGCCATTATGCGTGTGAATTACAGTGCATGAATAAGATTCAACCGACGAGGGTGTCTTGAGTCGCCCTTTTCCTTCACGTTCCTCTTCTCCGTCCGCTCCGTTCGTCAGGGTTAACGGGAAAATTCGTGCCCGCGAAGTCCGAGTCATTGGCAGCGACGGCAAACAACTCGGCGTGCTGTCGCTCGGTGACGCGTTGACCATGGCCCGCGCCAACGGCGTTGACCTGGTCGAAATCGCTCCCAACGCAACGCCGCCTGTTTGCCGCCTGGTCGATTACGGCAAGTATCGCTACGAACAGGCCAAGCGTGACAAGGAATCCAGAAAGCACCAACACGCGACCAAGGTCAAAGAGGTCCAGCTCAGCCCGAAAATTGACCCTCACGATCTCGGCGTCAAAACTGGCCACGCGGTCGATTTTCTGTGCGAAGACATGAAGGTGAAGGTCACGCTCAAATTCCGCGGACGCGAGATGCAGCACACCGAGGTCGGTTTCCAGGTTCTCGAGAAATTCCTCGCCGACATCGCGGCGTACGGCCACCCGGATTTTGCTCCGAAGCTAAACGGCCGCGCGATCAACGTGATGATCAGCCCGCTTCCGCGCAACAAGCGTCCCCGGCATCCGCACCAGGCCGAAGGCGGCGCCTTGGTGCATCCTCCCGATCCACCCCCGCGTGCGGAGGATAATCATCAACCTGCCCCTGTTCCCGTCGAGCGCGATACCCGGCCGGAAGTGTCCCGGACCGGAAGCTTCGCCAACAATCCCTTCGCCCAGTTGGAGATTAAACGGTAGAGCCGCCCCCGTGCCCCAACCCGCGCACGAGTTCCGGCATTTTGCAGTTCTCGCAAATGGCATTCGAGTGGTCGCAAAAATCCCGCACGATTTGAATCAAACCTTGCTGAGCGGCGGCGCTCGGCAACGCGCGGCGGTGGGCACCCCCCAACAGTCGCTGCCGGGCCAACCGCAGCACTGAGTTATCCTCGGCCGCGGGCCATTTGAAGTAGCGGTCTTCGAGTCGGTGCTGAACCGCAACGTTCCTGCCCTCCAGCGCCCGGCTCCAAAGCCAGGGCAGGCCCGTATTCACCGCCAGGTCCGTCACCCGCCTTGCGCCAATCAGCGGCTGCTCTTTCTTCAACGGTCGCGAGCGCAACGTCCAATGCCACGACCAGAAATCGTCGCGCCCGGCCTGAAGTGTTTCCAGCAGGGAGCTGGCCAGGTGATCGTCGGCCAGTTCTCGCGCGCACCAGCGTTCGAGGTTTGCAGCGATGTCGCCGTTCACGGACCATCCGGCGGCGAGCGCCAGGCGCCGTTGCGGATGATTGGCCGGTCGCAGGCCGTGCAGGTGCCAAACCGCGTGCGGCAGGATGCCTTCCGAAAACGCGTCCCGCTCGCGCCACCACAGGTCCCAGACTCGGCGGAGGTAACCATCGGTTCCCGCTCGTGCGCGGAGCACGTCGGCCGGCAGGAGGCCGCTCAGCCCCAGCAGCCGAGCCTGGACGGTGAGCGCTCCACTCGCAGCGGCTGACCAAAGCGGCCGCAATTCCGCCAGGCGCTGCATCGGCCAGATATTGTGTTTATACCCAAGCGCGCGAAACAAACCCTCCCACAACGCCTGGTCCCAGCCGACCTGCCGGGCGCGGGCCTGGAACTGGGCGGCTTTGCTCCGCAAGCGCACGTGCGCGGCCTGGCGGAGAAGTTCGAGCACCTGCTCAGACGTCAGCCCACGCAACGGAGCGCAACACTGACCACGCTGTTCCTCGGGCAAAGCCTGCGCGGCCTCACCACCCAGCCACAAACTCAGCTCGCCAAGCGGCGCATCCAGCACCTGGCGCAGCAACAGTACCGGTGGCGCGCCGGTCGCCGGGCGCTCGCTTTCCCACAGCACGTGCAGCAGCACGTTCCGAAAAGCCGGGTTGCGATCGTGGCCGTGCGCGCGCCAGCCGCTCGAACGCAAGTCCACCTCCACATCACCGGTCCGCGCCGGCTCGTCGCCGACCTGGATGACCGCGCTCCGGAAATCCGGTCCGCCCTCGAAGTTGCGGAAGCCCGGGTGAAGAATTCGCACCGATTGGCCGTCCAAGGTTCTGAGCTGGTCGCGCAGCAGTCGCTGGTGCTGCCAGATCGCTTGCAGCAGGCGCTCGGGCGGGGAATCATCGTCCTCGCGCAGCACCGGGGCCACGCCGCAGCGGACACGGCCCTGGGCGTAAAAGTTGTCGGGAAGCGCAAACACTGGCCATTGCTTTTGCGCGGTCGTCGGCGCAAAGTCAAGCTTTGCAGCAACAGGCTTGTTGAGAGAGTTGGATGGGTTGGATTAGAATGAGGATTGGCGGCGGGTGATTGGAAATCGGTAATCAGTAGTCAGGAATTGGTGCGTGAGACAGATTGTGGATGTGCAGATAGAGTTAGTGGCCGATGATGTGGAGATGGGACGCATCGAATGCCGGGTTGGATTGTTGAATCTTTGTGAAATTGACCGACTGTAACGCACCCTGGCTGGCGCTGCGCTCGTGGCGGACCGCACCGGTGAGAATAATGATGCTGCTGCTGGCGTTTTTGTGCCAAGTGCCCGGTGTGAGTCCGTTGGCTGCCGAGGAACCGGATGTGCGGCGGGACGCGGCGGTAGCGGCGATTGAAAAGGTGATGCCGAGCGTCGTGAACATCGCCACCGAGACGGTGATCCAATACCACGATTGGTATGACGACCTGCTCCGGCAGTTCTATGGGTGGGGCCGGACACCGGTGCGGCAACAAAAATCGATCAGCCTGGGTTCGGGCGTCATCATCGACGCCGAAGGCTATGTGCTGACAAATTTCCACGTGGTCCGCCGCGCCAGCCGCATCCAAGTCAAGCTCTGGGATGGCCGCGAGTATGACGCCGACCCGGTGGTCGCCACGGAGGCGACCGACATCGCGCTGCTAAAGCTCAGAGTCAAGCCGGGAGAGAAGTTCAAAGCAATCAAGTTCGCCCCGGACGACGACCTGCTGCTGGGTGAGACGGTGCTGGCCCTCGGCAACCCTTATGGATTGGGTGGGTCGGTAACGAAGGGCATCCTGAGTTCGAAGAATCGCCGGCCTTCGAACGGGACCGAGCCGCTGAACGTCGAGGACTGGCTCCAGACCGACGCCGCGATTAACCCCGGCAACAGCGGTGGACCGCTGGTGAACCTGCACGGTGAGTTGATCGGTTTGAACGTCGCTGTCTTTCGCGAGGAACATGGCGAACGCGGCATGGGCGTGGGTTTCTCCATTCCGGTGAAGCAGATTTCAGCCGCACTTTCGAAGTTCTTTACCCCCGAGGTGACCGATTCGCTTTGGTTCGGCGCGCAAGTGAAGTCTGAGGCAGGCGGATTGGTGGTGGCTTCGGTGCAACCGGGAACTCCGGCGGCAAAGGCTGGCCTGCGTGAGCGGGATCGGGTCCTGCAGGTGGACGGCCAGGGGGCGCCGGGACTGGTCGTCTATAACCGCCTTTTGACGGCTGCACCGGAGCACAAGGCCGCGTTACTGATCGACCGCGACGGCGCGCAGCGAAAACTCTCCGTCCAGCTGGAGCCCTTTGAAGAGGTCATCCGGCAAAAACTCGGCGTCACGCTCCTGGAAGTCACCTCTCAAACTGCGGAGCGGCTGGGCGTCCGCGCCGGGGAAGCGCTTTTCATTGACGAGGTCGAAAAGAACGGACCGGCGGGGCGCGCCAAGGTGGAGCGTGGCTTTTTGCTCGCCGCCATCGACGGCCGGAACGCGACGAAGCTCGGCGCCGTAACCGAAATCCTCGCCGCCAAGAAAACTGGCGATACGGTCAATCTTTCCGTGATCGTACGTCGGCGGCTGGGGGCCAGCTTTGTCGAATTTCAGCAAGGCGTGGTCGATGTGGAAGTGAGATAGGGAATTTTGTGTTGGCCCCGGCCTCGCCGGAATGATTACACTGCGGGTCGGGTTGCAGCCATGAGCGACGAGTTGATGATAGAAGTTGCCAACCTGACCAAGCGGTACGCGGGCCACACGGCGGTATCGAACATTTCTTTTACGGTCAGGCAGGGGGAGATTGTCGGCTTGCTCGGCCCGAACGGGGCCGGCAAGAGCACCACGATGCGTATCCTTTCCTGTTACCTGCCGGCGACCTCGGGCACCGTCCGCGTCGCGGGCCTGGATGTGTTCGCGCAATCCAGCGAGGTTCGGCGCCGGATCGGCTACATGCCGGAGAATAATCCGCTCCATTCTGACATGCGCGTTCGGGAGTACCTTAAATTTCGCGCCCGCCTCAAGGGTCTTGGCCTTAAGCGCTCCCGCCAACGGGTCGATACGGTAATGGAACAGTGCAGCCTGACGGACGTGGCGCGCCGCATTATCGGGCAGCTTTCCAAGGGATACCGGCAGCGCGTCGGCCTGGCCGATGCCCTGGTCCATGAACCGGAGCTGATCATCCTGGATGAGCCGACGATCGGGCTGGACCCGAATCAAATCCGCGCCGTGCGCCAATTGATCAAGAGCCTGGCCCAGACCCACACCGTCCTCATCTCCACGCACATCCTGCCCGAGGCCGAAATGACCTGCAATCGCTTGGTCATCATGTTTGAAGGCAAAATACTTGCCGCCGACACGCCGGAGAACCTGCAGCAACTCATGAGCAGCAATAGCCAGGTCCTCGCCGAGATCGCTGCGCCGCTGGCCGAGCTGCAAAAATCCTGGGCCGAGATGCCCGAGATCGAGCATTTCGACGTTTCCGCCGCCGAGGGGGAGTATTTCCGCTGCGCGCTGACGCCCCGTAACGGACTCGATTTGCGGCCGCGCATTTTTGCGCTGGCGCGCGAGCGCGGCTGGACCTTGCGGGAACTGACGCGCAACCGCCACTCGCTGGAGGATATTTACGTCCGGGTCACGCGCCCCGAAGAAGAGGAGGAAGGCTGATGCAGGCCTATCTGACCCTTACGCGCCGGGAGCTCGCGGGCTATTTCCTTTCGATGACCGGTTACGTGGTTCTGGCGGCTGTGACGCTTTTATTGGGATGGAGCTTCGTTGATCTGTTGGTGAACTTGCAGCAGCAGCCGACCCCCATGCCCATCACCGAGCTGTTTTTTGTCACGCAGTTCTTCTGGCTGATCCTGGTTCTCTCGGCCCCGGTGCTGACGATGCGGCTGTTCGCCCTGGAGAAGTTTTCAGGCACTTTCGAGACGCTCATGACCACCCCGGTCAGCGAGCTGCAGGTCGTGCTGGCGAAGTTCAGCGCCGGGCTGATCCTTTACATCGTAACCTGGCTCCCGTTGCTCGGCTGCCTGTCCGTCGTCCGTTATTATGCCAATGCCCCGGCCGCGCTGAACGCCGGCGTCGTGGCCAGCACCTTTCTTGGGATCATTTTGTTGGGTTGCGTGTTCATTTCCTGGGGCTGCCTCGCCTCATCTCTCACTCGTAGCCAGGTCACCGCCGCGATGATCAGCCTGGCATTCGGCGTTTGCCTGTTCCTGGTTGGTGTCCTCGCGACCCACGTCCCGGCGTACACCACCTGGCAAACCGAGGTCCTAGCAGCACTCTCATTTTTCGAGCAAATGCATGATTTCGCCCGCGGGGTGGTCGATACTCGCGCTGTGATTCTCTACCTGTCCCTGACCCTCCTGTTCCTGTTCATGACGTTGCGCGTCGTCGAGAGTCGCCGCTGGAAATAACATGGCCGGGCCGACTCCATCGAAACCCAGCTTCTCCCCCTATCGCCGATGGGGCATTGGTCTTAACGTGGTGGTGTTGACCCTGGTGGTCCTGTCGGTGGTGGTAATGGTTAATTATCTCAGCCGGGATTACTTTTTGCGCTTTCACCTCAGCGCCTTCGGCCGAATCCCCCTTTCGCCTCGGACCGTGAGCCTCCTCGAGTCGTTGACCAACAAGGTCAATGTCATCATCTACTATGATAAGGACGACCCGATGTACACTATGGTGAGTGATATCCTGAAGGAGTACCGGCTGGCCAATCGCAACCTCCAGTTCAGCACCGTGGATTACCTCCGTGACGCCGGCGCAGCCCTCCAACTGAAGGAAAAATACCATTCGCTCGGGGCGCCGAACGCGAAGAACTTCATCATCTTCGATTGCGGGGGCAAGGTTAAGATCGTGGAGGGTAATGCCCTCGCCAAGTACATCATCGAGCAGCTGCCGAACGAACGGGACACCAAATTTCGCAAGAAGCCGGTTGCCTTTGAGGGCGAACGCGCGTTTACCGCGGCGCTCATGGCCGTGACCAGCCCGAAACCATTCAAGGCTTATTTTCTCGAAGACGAAGGCGAGAACCCGATCGACAGCGATGAAGACACGTTCGGATACCTGAAGTTCGCCTGGACGCTCGCCGAGAATTATATCGAGCCGCACAAACTGTCGCTTTTAGGCACTAACCCGATACCGGCCGACTGCGATCTGCTGGTCATCGCCGGCCCCGCCGACCGGATTGCGGACCCGGCGCTCGAAAGAATTGACCAATACCTCAACCAGGGCAAGCGGCTGATGGTGCTGTTCAATTTCCGGTCGATCGAAAAACCGACCGGCCTGGAGGCGGTCCTGGCCAAGTGGGGCGTGAACGTCGGCACCAATGTCATCAAGGATCCTGAGAACTTCACCCAGGCGAACCTGATGGACATGAAGGTTTACAGCTTCAGCAAACACCCCGTGGTGAATGCCTTGCAATCCCTGCCCCTCCATCTCATCCTGCCTCGCTCCATCGGCAAACTGCCGTCGCGTTCGCAATCAGCCGATGCTCCGGTGGTGGACGAGTTGGCCTTTTCCGGCCCGAAATCCTTCGCGGACCACAATCCGGGTTTGGGCGAAAGGAGATTTTCCATGATGGTGGCTGTCGAAAAAGGCGCGATCAAAGATGTCGTCACTGAGCGTCCCACCACGCGGATTATTGTTACGGGCGACTCCATTTTCCTGGCCAATCACCAGGTCGACTCCGGCGCCAACCGCGATTTCGCCGCCGCTGCGGTCAACTGGCTGCTCGACCGTCCGCAGTTGCTCAAGGACCTCGGCCCCCGGCCGATCACCCAGTACAGCCTTTCGATGACGAAGACCCAACTCCAAAGCGCGGAGTGGCTGCTCCTGGGCGGCATGCCTGGTGTCGTTCTGGTGGTCGGGTCCCTCGTTTGGCTCCGCCGCCGAAAATGACGAAAGCCGAACTGCCAATTCTGCCCTCCGCATTCACCACCTTTGAGCAGCGCGAGATCCCGGCGCGTCGGGATACTCCGCGCTTGGACTCTTCGAGGGCATGAACGCAAAGAAAACCTGGGTTTGGATTTGCGTGGCCGCCTGCCTGTTCGCGCTCATTTATTTGGTTCAACGATTCCCTCCGCGCCCGCCATCCGCCGGGCCCGGCAGGATCCTGCCCAAGTTCAACCCGGCCGCCGTCACTTCCGTGCAGGTGCGGCCGGGGGGACCCGTCCAGCTCGAAATCCGGGCCGAACGCACCAACGATACCTGGCTGTTGAAGTTGAGCGAGAAGATGCTCTATCCCGCCTACTCGGAGAAGATCGAAAGCCTGCTCAGCGCGCTGGCTCAACTTACTCCCGACGCCTATATCACCCCCTCCGAGATACGGACCCGGCCGAAAGCGGACGAAGATTACGGGTTCGCCTCTCCGCAGGCCTCGCTCACCGTGCACCAGGGCGGCGACCTTGTTCACCTGAACATCGGCGTCAAAACCGCCCCTGGCGACCAAGTCTTCCTGCAGGTGGTCGGCGTGGAGGGGGCTTATGTTATCAATGCCGATTTCCTGAAACTCGTCCCGGCCGCCGCCGCCGATTGGCGCGATATCACACTGATCGACCTGCGCGAGCTGAGCTTCGATCGCCTGGCCGTGACCAATAACACCAAGGCATTGGTCCTGGTGCTCCAACTCGACGCCACCAATCGGTTATTTCGCATGGTCTGGCCGTTCCCGGCGCGGGCGGATAATTCGCACATTGAAACCTGCCTGCAAAACTTGCACGACCTGCGCGTCAGGAAATTCATCACCGACGACCCGAAGCCCGACCTCGAGTCCTTCGGCCTGGCGCCCCCCGCTCTCGAATTGGCGCTGGCCCAGGGAACCAACACCGTGGCGGCGCTGCAGTTCGGCAAAAGCCCGACTAACGATGCCGGCGCAGTGTATGCCCGGCGTCCCGGGCAGAACACGGTCGTTACAGTTTCCAAGGACCTCTTGGCGCCCTGGCAGCGCGAATCCGTCAACGACTTTCGCGATCCGCACCTGCTCACCCTGACCGAGCCTGTCCGGCTGATCACCGCGCGCGCGCTCGAGCCGTTTTCATTGCAGTGGGAAACGAACGGCGCCTGGCGCATTCAGCCGGAGGGCCTGCCTGGCGATGCCGGCCTGGTCGCGGGTTTCCTGTCCGTCCTCACGAACGCTCAAATTCGTCAATTCGTCAAAGATGTCGTCAACCCTCCGGAATTGCCCGACTTCGGTTTGGCGCCGCCGATGCGGAAATATACGTTGCAGGCGCCGGGCACCAACTCCTCGGGCGCCCTCACAAACGTCGTTATCGCCGAACTCGATTTCGGGTGCGTAACAAACCAGCCGGACCGGGCGTTTGCGCGGCGGACGGATGAAACTTCCGTTTATGCGGTAAGCACCAACGATTTCGCCCGACTCCCCACAAACGGTTGGCAGTTGCGCGAGCGCAAGCTATGGGATCTGTCTGCGGCGGACGTCGCCCGCATCACGATTCATCAACAGGACAAGGTGCGGCAGCTCGTCCATAACGGGCCGCATCAGTGGTCCTTGGCTGCCGGCTCGGCCGGGAACATCGAAGATCTGGCAGTCGAGGAGACCGTTCGTGGCCTGGCGCAGGTCTCGGTTCTGCACTGGACCGCCCGGGGGGAAACGAACCGCACCGCCTATGGGTTTGGTGACAAACCTTACGAAATCACGCTCGAGCTTCAGAACGGAACGAAGCATTCGATCGCGTTCGGTAACGAAACCGGAACCGGCTCCGTATATTCCGCAGTCACCCTCGATGGGCAGCTTTGGATCGGTGAATTTCCCGGGAACCTTTACGGCCAGACGCAATACTCACTCTCCATCCCCTAACTTGAACCTCAAGCTCGGATTCCAGGTCCCGCCACTCTGCACTCCGCACTCCGCACTCCGCACTTTGCACTCGGCATCCTCCACTCTGCCCTCTGCGCTCTGCACTCTGCACTGGTAATATGCCTCCTCGCCGCAAGAGCCGCTTCTGGCGCATCTGCCGCATCTACTTTCGGCGGTTCCGGATCACTGTTTGGCTCGTCGTGCTGGTGTTGCTGGGCTCGCTGCTCTATCTCAACCAGGTAGGTCTGCCGGGCTTCGTCAAGCGGCCGCTCCTCGAAAGACTTCGGGCGCGCGGCCTGGACCTGCAGTTCTCCCGCCTCCGCCTGCGCTGGTATCAGGGAATTGTCGCTGACAACGTCCGCTTCGGGCAGCCCGACGAGCCGCTAAGTCCCAGCCTGACGGTGGCGGAACTGCAGGTGAGACTGAATTACCGCGCCCTGACTCGGTTTCGTCTCCAGCTTGACTCTGTGATGCTCCGCCAGGGCCGCCTCCGCTTGCCTCTGGCGCAGACCAGCCAGCCCGCCAGGGAATTGGCGGTCGAAAACATCCAGTCTGAACTCCGGTTCTTGCCCAATGACCAGTGGATGCTCGAAAATTTCAAAGCCGGATTTGCCGGCGCCAACATCCGCCTGAGCGGGGTGGTCACCAATGCGTCGGCCGTCCGGGATTGGGAGCTCTTCGGTGGGGGCCCGCCGACCTCCCTTCCCGCAGCCGTCTGGCAAAAGCGCCTGCGCGGCCTGGCCGACACCCTCGAGCGCATCCACTTCTCTGCCCCGCCCGAACTCCGGCTGGATTTCCGGGGCGATGCGCGCGACCTCCAAAGTTTCAGTGTCCTGATGCTGCTCGCAGCGCCGGGTGCTGAAACTCCCTGGGGCGCGGTTTCTCAAGGACGCTTCACCGCCAGGCTCTTGCCCGCCGCTACCAATGGGTCATACCGGGCCGAGCTGAACCTGGAAGCGGCGGACGCTCAGACCCGCTGGGCCGCCATCACAAACTTTCTGCTCGGGATACATTTCGACTCGCTCGCCGGGCTGACTAATCCGGTCATCGGTAGCCTGAAGCTTTCGGCAGCCCAGGTCCAAACCCGGTGGGGGAGCGGTAGCAACGCGGTGTTTACCGCGCAGTGGCTGCATTCGATAACCAACCCGATTCCGATTTCCGGCCACGGCCTGCTGCGCTGCGATTTCGCGCAGACTGAATCGGCCAATGCCACCGGGGTTCAGTTCAGCGCGGACCTCGCGGAACCGGCGCTGGCCGGCTTGCCACCGGGCGATGCCTCTTGGGGCTGGTGGACTAATCTGCAGCCTTATGCGCTGGCCTGGGATTGCCGGGTGCGGGAGCTGCGCTCACCGAAACTTCAGGCCGGGCCGCTGGCTTGCGGGGGAACCTGGCGCGCGCCGCGGCTCACGGTAACCAATCTTCAGGCCAAGCTTTATGGCGGGCAGTTCGCGCTGCACGGCGGACTGGACGTGGCGACCCGCGCGGTCAACGCCAGCCTGGCTTCTGATTTTGACCCGCAGCGAATTTCGCCCTTGCTGACCGAGGGCGGCCGGCGTTGGCTGGCGGATTTCGCCTGGGAAACACCGCCCCGGCTGAAGGCCGATTTGTCCTTGACGCTGCCCGCCTGGACCAATCGCCAGCCCGACTGGCAGGCAGAGCTCCAACCCGGCCTGGCGCTGCAAGGAGAGTTCAACTTCGAGCGCGGCGGCGTTTATCGCCAGGTGCACGTCACCACCGCGCGGTCGCATGTCATCTATTCCAACCTGTGCCTGGACCTGCCGGACTTGACTCTGACGCGGCCCGAAGGGGGCGTCGCGGCGGTGTACCACTCGGACGGCCGGACCCGGAATTTTTATTGGCGAATCGCCAGCACGGTGGACCCGCGCTGCCTCCGGCCGCTGCTGGATAAACCGCAGCAGCAGGGCTTCGATCTTGTCAGCTTCACCCAGCCGCCCGTTCTCCAAGCCGAGATATGGGGGCGCGCTCATGAGCCCGAGCTAATCGGAATTAAGGCCCGGGTAGCTCTGACAAATTTCACCTTCCGCGGCGAGGCGGCCACCGGCCTGCAGACGGCCGTGCAGTACACGAACAAGCTGCTGCAATTCTTCGAACCGCGCGTCCAGTGCAGCACCGGGCAGGCCAGCGCCGATGGCGTGGCGGCCGATTTCAAGGCGCAATTCGTTTACCTGACCAACGGGTTCAGCACGGCGGAGCCGATGGTGATCGCCCGCGCCATCGGACCGCATATCGCGCGTACGATCGAGCCGTACCGCTTTAGCCGGCCGCCGACGGCCCATGTTTATGGCACCATCCCGTTGCACGGAAACGACGGCGCCAATTTGCATTTCGAGCTGGACGGCGGCCCGTTTCATTGGTGGAAGTTTCATGTCCCGCAGATTAGCGGGCAGGTTCACTGGGCCGGTGAGCGCCTGACCCTGACCGCGGTCCAGGCGGATTTCTACCAGGGCAAGGCCGTGGGCACCGCCCGGTTTGACTTCGCTCCCAAACGGGGGACCGATTTTCAGCTCGCTCTGGCGACCACCAACTCGTTGCTGCAGGCGCTCATGTCCGATCTATCCGCCCACACAAATCACGTGGAAGGCCGGTTGAGCGGCAGCCTCGTCGTTTCCAGCGCCAACACTGAGCAGTGGCAGTCGGTTGATGGCTATGGTGAAGTGGACCTGCGCGACGGTTTGATTTGGGACATTCCAGTCTTTGGCATCTTTTCGCCCGTGCTCAACGGCCTTTCGCCTGGCCTGGGTAACAGCCGCGCCAGCGCAGCCACCTGCAGTTTCGTCATTACCAACGGCGTTATCTTCTCCGACGACCTGGACATCCGTTCCACTGCAATGCGTCTGCAGTATCGCGGGACGGTTGACCTGCAAGGCCGGCTCAATGCCCGCGTGGAAGCGGGCTTGCTGCGGGATGTGTGGCTGGTGGGCCCGCTGGTGAGCACCGTCTTGTGGCCCGTGACCAAGATGTTCGAATACAGAGTCACCGGCACGCTCAACGAGCCCCAGACCGAGCCGGTATTTATTATCCCCAGAATTGTGCTGCTGCCCTTCCACCCGTTCCGCACGCTCAAAGGCATGGTGACGGAGCAACCTGGCCCCACCTCAACCAACGCCCCGCCCGCGAACAAGTGAGGCTGCGCGGGTCCGAGAACCGAGAGGGGAAATTTAATTTTGGTCGAGATAGGTCGAGTTTCTGCGGGACCGCGCTTGAGCAATCTTGAGTAATCAGGAGTGAGGGCCCGCGAGTAATCTCGACCAAACTTAAGAGTCGTCGTCAAAGACCTTGTGTCAGGAATTTTTCCGGGTGCGATTTTTGGGAATTTCAATTTTGGTCCCGATAACTCGCGATAGGTCCCGGCAGGTCTCGATTGCTCACGGTTCTTGAGGCGCGCGCCGGAGCTATCGCGAGTTGTCGGGAGCTGCGATCGGGAGCTATCGGGGGCGGGGGCGAGCAATCTCGACCGGACGCCGAAGAACAAGGGTGCACATAGGTACCGATGGCTGCGGATGGGTTGTTGAGGGGGAATTGAAAAAGCGCCTGGACCATGCTACGCCACTTGAATTGATGCGGAAAGCTGGTTGCCGTTGGTCGAAGTTGGTCGCAGGAGAAAGAGGAAGAGAACGAGGACGAGGAGGAGGGTGGGGGTAGGGGGGAGGTTTGGGGGTGTACAGCCGTCCCACCGTCCCAAGGCCGGTAAACACGGGCGATTCTCACTTTTGCAACCGTCCCACAGCCGTCCCAGACCGTCCCAACCGTCCTAGGGAGCGTCGGAGCGTGAGAGTGTGGGGGAGTTGGGGAGGGCGTTGGAAGATAATCGCCCCTAAAAAAACCGTTCCACACCACTTGCCAAACGGGCTCATTCGATTTATGCTATTTCTGTTACGACAGAAATAACATAAATAACAAAACTAAAGGACCCCTTATGAAACCCCTCTTCGCCGCGCTCGACCCCCTCCCCAATCCCACCGCCACCGTCTGGACCTACCTGGTCTATCTCGCCATCAGCATCGCCCTGACGGTTTGGGTGGCCAAGACCCTTCACAAAAACGGGCGCATCTTCCTGGTGGACAGCTTCCTGGGCAATGAGCCGCTGGCCGACTCGGTCAATCACTTGTTGGTCGTGGGCTTTTATCTCGTTAATATCGGCTTTGTCTCGCTGGCGCTCAAACACGGAGACAAAGCCACCGATGCGCAGACCGCGCTGGAGATCCTGAGCAGCAAAGTGGGTTTGGTGTTGCTCGTGCTGGGCGCCATGCACTTTTTTAACCTCTATGTCTTTGCCAGACTGCGTCGCCGGGCGATGGTGCACAAGCAACCGCCCCCGCTGCTTCCGCAAACGCATATGAAGCCAGTCTGACCGCAAAGAAACACGTTAACCTCCACGAACATCCCTTAATTGGAAGAAACGATTCGTGGTGACATCGAGCGGAAGCGTGACGCCGAAATTGGTTCCGGTGCTGGTGACGACGTTTGTGACCGGCGACCACAAGCTCGGCGTTGCGAGAGCCGGCGTGGAATACAGAGCGTAGCCGGCCGCCCATGCCGGCCAGCTTAGGATCAGTTGACCCGGGCTCGCCAGGGACGTTGTCAACGAGGGAGGCGCAACATATACCACGGTGGTAGTTGTCGTGGTGGACTGGCCATCTGAAACGCTCAGGGTTACGGTGTAGGTGCCGTTGCTCGTGTAAGTGTGCTGCGGATTTTGAAGGGTTGAAGCCGAGCCATCTCCAAACGACCACCAATACGAATAGGCCGGGACCGCCAGGAACTCGAGCTCGTCCAATTGCACTGCTTGTGCCTGGGGAGGATTAGCCACGCTGTCGATTTGGAAACGGTACAGGTTGTAAGCATTCGTGTTGGGGATGAAGTAGGCCAGCTTTTGGAAGTCCGCCGTAAAGGTTTGATTGGTGCGAACGTCGAGCGTGTCCCAGGAAGCGCCGCCGTCATTTGACGCCAGCAGCCGCCAGTTGGCGGGATTGCGGGCCGGGTACGTCAGGGCATCGTTGGCAGAGGTAATCGTGTATTCGGAAACAACGTAACGCACGCTGTTGGCGTACTGATATTGAATCCAGCTTTGGCGCGTGTTCGGATAATTGTTGGCAAAGTCCAGCCATTTGGTGCCGGTGGTGTCGTCGAACGCATTGGCGGCACCCTCCTGGTTGCCATTGAGCCCATTGTTTTCCCCTTGCGCCGTAATGGTTCCAAGATGGTCCTCGGTTGTATCGATGATAGCGTTGTTGGTTCTGCCGCCGCTCGCCTGTGCCGTGAACTGGACGCTCAAAGCCGCTGCGCCATGGTCCGGACTCGCCAAAGCCGTGACCGCCAGCTCAGGCCCGACCGTTATTTGGATTGTGTTCGTGCCGGTGTAGATGCCAAACGAAGCTGCGAGCACAACGGTGTAGGTGCCATTGTTGGTATAAGTATGCTGCACCGAAACCGGGCCACTCGTCACCGCAGTGGCGGTGGCGCCATCGCCAAACGACCAGAAATAGTCGTACAAAGGAGGCCTAAGCAGTTGAATTTCGGACAACTGAACGGCGACGGCGGTGGCCGGATTGGCCACGCTATCGATTCGCAGCCTGTAAATGTTATAAGCGGCTGGGCCGGCGATGTTGTATCCATGGATTTCGAACCGGTTCGTGAAAACCTGGGCGGTGCGGACATCCAGGGTAACCCAGGTTGTTCCGCCATCATTTGAGCCCAGGAGCCCCCAGTTTGCGGGATCGCGCTCGGGAGCATCGTTAGCGGAGGTGAGCGTATAATTTGTGACCACGCGTTGCATGCCTTGCGGGTACTGATACTGAATCCAGCTTTGACGTGTGGCGGGATAACTATTCGCGAAGTCCAGCCACTTGGTGGCGATGTTGTCGTCAAAGGCGTTGGTGGCCATTTCCCAGTTGCCGTTGATGCCGTTATTCTCGCCTTGGGCGGTGATCGTCCCAAGGTGGTCGTCGGTCGTATCAACGGATGAGCCGGCGAGCCCGCCACTGGCCTGACCGGTGAATTGGACGGTCAGCGGAGGCCCGCTGCTGTTGGTGGGGTTCGCCGTCAGCGTGACTGTCAGCGGCGGCAAAACAACTATGGTGGTCGCGTCCGCTGCGGTTTGGCCCTTATCGTCCGCAACCGTCAGCAGGATTACGTTTGTGCCGAGAGGCAGCGTTACCACCGGCTTGCCCCCCGTTGCCAGCACAGTTCCGTTTTGCGACCAAAGGTAGGAAACGATAGTCCCGCCGGGAGCGGCCGAACCGCTGCCATCGAGCTTTACAGTGGCGGGTCCGTTGGTGGTGGCCGCATTCACGGTTTGATTGGGCCCGGCTTTGGCCCAGGGGGCGGCATTTCCGGCAATGCGGCCACCAGCCGGTACGGTTTCGGGCGTGGTGTTGGTGGCGAGCGTCATGGAGAAAATCCTTATATTGGGCGCATTGGGTAGCACGAGCGAGCTGGCGCCGGCCGGCAGGTCAAGACCGTACTGAAAGAGGTAGCAGAAATTATAGGCATTGTTATTGCCGGCGCCGTCATGCCTGTGGGTGCAGACCCAGGCGACCTCCTGGTTGGTGAGCACCGAGGGCGGCTTCCATTGTCCAATGAAACCGCTAAAATATGGGATCGTGAGCGCGCTGGCGGTTCCGTTAATGGCAAACGTCGCAGCGGTTGAGTTGGAAGCGGCGGCGGCGAGGAAGTAGAGCCGGTTGAAGCCGCTTGCTTTGAGCGGAATGATCTGCCCCTGGCAGGAGAGCGCGTTGAGTGCGCCGTCGTTGGTCGGCCCGAGCTGGAAGGTAATTCCATCGCGGACAATAGAAGGAGGCATCAATTCGGCGGGGTAGGAATAGCCGCCGTCGAAATTGCCATTGGTCCGGTTGCCATCGGTTGAGATAACGTCGAGGTTGAACGGCAACGGCACCGCCGAACTGGCGGGGGTCGGCAGCAGCGCGCCTGGAGCGGCGAGCGTGAGCGCCAGAGTCATCGGCGCGTACCCTCCCAGGGATACCGTCAGCGCGCCATTCACCGGCGTTAAAGAGGCAATTGGATTTTCCGTGCCGGAGACCTGGCGGGCCGCGATGATTGGCGCGACTGAACTCAATTGAACCGTTTGGGCTTGTCCGGTCAATTCCTGGAGGCGGACGATGAGTTCATTACCGTTCTGCGCTTTCTTGAGCGCCTTGACCATTATGTTCGAATTGTTACAGCTCAGGAACGAAAAGGTGTTCGAGAACCCGGTTGCCACCGGGCCGTGCGCCAGTGTTTGGAAAGCCTGGAGCGGCTGGTTCAGACGCGCAGCGACCCAGGATGACCCGCCCGCCCGCCAATCATTGGGGTGCCCCATGATTCCGAGCAGCATGCGATGCGTGCCCAGGCTGTCGTTGGCCTGGTACGGGAAAGATGAGCCGACTGCGGGCGTGTGGAAAATGGTGAGCCGCAGCGTGTTATTATTCGGTTTGTCCCATCCGTATTTGCAATCGTTCATGATCGTTACGCCATACGAGCCACTGGCGCCGGTCAGGTCCGCCCACTGCTGCGCCGGAAGCTCATACAGATTCAGCGTTTCATTGGGCCGCTGGATAGTGCCCATGCCCAGGTCGAAGGTCGCGGTCGAGTTGCTGACCGCGAGGGGGAATTCCATTTTCAACATCGTTTGCAGCGTGTTCCAGCTCGCCGAGACATCCCACTCCACCCGATCACCGGCGTCCCCTGCGCCCAGCCGGATCCGTTCCGTGAAAGTCGAACCGGCGTTGTAGCGCGTTACTCCCAGGGTCACGCGCGCTGGGCCATTCTCCAACACCTGGAATTGCGCCGGACCGCTCAAGTAGGAGGTTGGCGGGGCGACCACATTGTTGTATTGAATCTCCCAGGAAGGCAGGCTCGTGCTCAGATCGTAAAGGAAATCCCACCGGATCGGGCGGCTCAACAATTGGCGATTATTCACCTTGTCCAGAATAGAAGTGACATCGCCGCCGGCACTTAATTGCACGAGGTACCGGCCATTCTGAACTTGAGAAGTCGAGATGGACAAACCGGTATCGAGCGAACTGGGCGCCGGTGAGGGCCGCACGTCATAAATGGCCGCCCCCATCGCCGGCACGTCGGCCAGGAAAGTCACCGGCGCGGTGTTGCCGGTGGGCAAGCCCATTTGCGACGGAACCTCGCTGCCGTTTGGAGCAAACACGCGCACGGCGGGCGGCACACCGTTTGAAAAAATCACCAGCGCTTCGACCAAATCCTCGCGGGCGATGGAGAGCGGGTTAAAAACTACCAGCGGCACGCCCGCGGCAGTCGTGTCCAGACCCCGGGCCAGCACACCGATGCCGTGCGTTTCTTCAGAGCCCAAATCTCCGAGCGAGAGCAAGTAGTCATTCCACGTGAAAGTGTAAGCGCTGGGAATGCTGACTCCGGTGAGGTCGTCATACATGTCATGCCACAGGAAGCGCTCCCAGGCCTTGTCGAGTCTTTCCTGCGGGTAGGTGCCGCCGCCCTGGAGCCAGTCCCCAATGACGGCGGCGCATTCCGCAGCGGCGCCCTGCTGCTCGCACTGCCGGTTATATCGCTTAAGTTCGCCGTGCGAAGTATAGCCGCCCGTCCCCAGCGTCTGCGCTACGATTTCTCCCTGGTACGAGGGCAACTGGCTGACCTGGGCGGGACTCAGGTCACGATACAATTGGTCCGATGACGCGCTGAGGACATTGACGAGACCGTTGGTGGTTTGCACGCTGAGGCAAACATTGGACACGGTCGAGTCGCTTGGCCCGCCGCCCTGGTCTCCCGAGTTGCCGAAATACATGTAGTCCAGGTAAAGCCCGCTGGCTGCGTACATGTTCGTAATTCGGCCATAATGGTAACTGTCGTTCGCTAGGTTATCAGTCACCGGCTGGGAATATGCTCCCGGATTGACCACCGCGATCATGGACGAGCCATCCGGCCCGAGCCACCGGCCAATGTTTTGGAACGGCAAAGGGATGCCGGTGCCCGGCCCCGCTCTCATCGAAGAAAACCCCTTCACGCCACAGTGGGCCGCAACACTTGGCAGCGCATACCCAAAGCCGAACGCGTCCGGCAGAAGCAGGTCCACCGGCGTTCGCCCGAACGTCTGGCCCCAATAGTTGTCCGCCAGCAGAGCGTGGCGGATGAGAGCTTCCGGCGCAGGGATGTTCACGTCGCTGGGCGCAATCATCGAGCCGGCGACGTGCCAGCGGCCCTGCACGATGTAGTTCGAGAGCGTCAGAAAATCGGCCGGGTAATATTCTTTAATCAACTGGTACCGCAGCGCGCCTTCAAAGCTGAAGGTATAATTCGTGTAATTGGGATTCGTGAGGAGGGCGAAATTGACATGGCAGGAGCTGGGGATGAAGGAGTTGATCGTGTCCTGGATGGTCCAGTTCCATTGATCGTCAAGATGACTATAGCCGACTGCGTATAGGATTTTGTCGCGGCTCGGATCCAACGCGCGCGCCACCTTCGGATCGCACAGACCTGTTGCCAGGAGGAAAAGGATTGTTCCGTGTGGAAGCCAGGTGAACCGCTTCATACGGTGAGGGTCGAGTTGCGTCAATCGGTCGTAACATCCGCACCTCATCCTGCACCGGTTTGCCCGCTAACGCGCGCAAGGAGGCGCTCACGTATTCAAAGCTTTTCGCGCTAAGGTTACACTCTTGCACCGGGAATCGGGATTTGCAAGCAATGTGGACGCGTGGCTGCGCTGTGGGCGCTTTGGCGCCGGCCCGAAGGGCCGGGATACCTTAGCCCAGCCCAACGGGCTGGGGATAACGGCGGCGCAGGGACCTGCGGCCTGAAGGACCGCGGAAGGCTACGGAAGCCTGTGGAATGTTTGCCAACCCGGTGCTCGCACGCTCATTTCTTCGTTATCTCCTGTTCAACTGCATGGATACAGCTGAGGACGGTGTTCAGATGCACCCACCGGAAAGCTCCACCAAAATCGCGTCTTGTTTTTGCTTTGGGCGCTGATTATTTGTGGCTCATGCGGCGGTCGCTGATTTCGCTCTTAGGCGCCGGATGGCTGGCGTTGGCGCTCCCGGCTCACGCCGGGAGTGGTCGGGTGCTCAAAGTCTTGCCGGAATTCCTCGACCTGAAAGGCCGCACTTCCCTCTCGTCGAGCTTGTATGAGCGCGACGCCTACCAGGCGACATTGCGAGCGCATCCGGCTCAGCGCTCGGGCATCCGCTTTTTCATTCAATGGAAGACCAGCGGCGCGCTCTGGGAACCGCTGAAGTTGCGGCTTGAATTGCGCGGCGCGGCGGCGGGGAATCTGCCGAAACAGCTCGTGTTCGATCTCCCCGTCGAGAATATTGGAAGCCCGTTCAGCCGCTGGACTGACGTCACTTTGACCGGCGAGGATTATAAGCAATTTGGAGGCGTGACGGCATGGCGGGCAACGTTGTGGGAAGGCGCCCACCTCCTGGGCGCACAGCAGTCGTTTCTGTGGTAGTTGGTTCTGGGGTGAGCTCAGGCCACTTTTTTTTCCTGGGTCCTCAGCGCCAGTTCGTAGCATTCCAAAGCTTCATTGTACCGTTCCATGCGGTTGAATAGACCGCCCTTGTGGAGATAGGCAATGGTCATCGAGTTGTTTGCGGCGATGGCCCGGTCGTAGCATTCAATCGCCTCAGTAAGCCGTTGTAGCCGCTCGAGCGCCGCGCCTTTTTTTACCAGCGCGTCGGCGTTGTTGGGCTCCAGCGCCAGGGCCTCCTCAAAACAGCCAAGCGCGCCCTCAGCATTGTCGAGATGGAGCATCGATTGCCCTTTGCCGAGCAACACCGAGACACGGTCGCCTTCGGCTGCGCCCGACGCGTCGATTGGCGAAGCTGGCGAACCGCCATTCGTGGAAGCCGGCTCGTCGGTTCCATTCGCCGAAGGCGAGTCAGGCTCGGCCATCCGCGTCAGCGTAGGCCGGGACGTATGCTCCAGGTCGTAAAGGCGTTTCTCGAGTTGTTCCATGGCGCCAAGCAGCCGGAGGTTGGATTGTTCGGCCGGGCCGCCCGCCATCAAGCGAGCATCCCCGGCTCCCAATGCCGCGAAGGCCGGGCCCGCGCCGAGCGCGCGCGCCGGCGGAAGTGCGGCCGAAATCTCCGCCAGGCCATTGACCGTTCGCCATTGAAAATACGCCATGAGCACCATGGCGACGAACCCGAGCGTCGCAAAACTCCCGGCGACGGCGACCATCACGCGGTTCGTGCTTTGCATCGACTCGAGCTCCCGCCCGCGTTGGGAGGCCAGCGCCTGCTCGATGGCCTGCAGCCGGCCCGTCAACGCCTCCGCAGACCGGGCGGCGGTCTCGCGGGCTTCTTTCCGGTTTTCCTCAACCGCGAGCTGGGTTTGGTGCAGTTGCTCCTGGAGTTGCAGGTAGGACCGCATCACTTCCTGGGCGTTAGTCGTCTCCAACCCGCTGGCCGTTGAATTAGTGGCGTCGGCAGCGAGCGAGTTTAGCGGGCTGAAAGCCAGCGTCGCTGCCAATGCGGCGGCGCTGCGAATGTGGCAAGGGAAAAATTTCATGCGAAAAAACAATTGGGCAAACGAACACGCGACGCCTGAAACGTTTAGGATGCGAAGCTGCGTTCTGCTCATGCCGGATTCAGGCTGACAGTGAAGCCGACAAGCCAAACTGTCAAGCCGCCGCAGTTCCAAACTTATTCACCGGCCACCTCGCACCCGTCACTCATCTCCAGGCCCCGGCCCAAACTCTGCTTGCACTCAGTAACCGCTTAATGCTTCGATCAGGAACAAATCGGATGAGCGCGAAATTTTGGCATCGGCTTGCCCATGAGCGCGAGCTGTGGCAGCAGGGGCTGACGCTGGTCGCGGGGGTGGACGAAGCCGGGTGCGGCCCCTTGGCCGGACCCGTCGTCGCTGCGGCGGTCGTTTTCCCTTGCCACTGGCGGGAGACGGGCTTGTGGCCCAGGCTTCGTGGGCTAAACGACTCGAAGCAACTGACCGAACTGCAACGCGAGGAGTATTTTGCCGCGCTCAGGTCACACCCGGAGATCCGCTCGGCCATTGCAACCGTCGATGTGGACATGATCGATCGAATCAACATTCGGCAGGCTGCCTGGCGGGCGATGAACCTGGCGCTGGACCAGTTGAAGCCCCGGCCGCAGCACGTCCTGGTGGACGGACTGCGGATTCGCTGGCTGACCTATCCGCAGACGGCATTGGTCCAGGGTGATGCCCGGAGTTACTCCATCGCCGCCGCCAGCGTGTTGGCGAAAGTCACCCGTGACCGCCTGATGCTGGACTTCGAGAAGCAGTTTCCCGGCTACGGCTTTGCCGAACACAAAGGCTACGGTACGCCGCGCCACCTCGCCGCCATCCAGGCGCTTGGTCCGTGTCCGATCCATCGCCGGAGTTTTTCGCCCTTCCGTCCGGTCGCGACCGAAATGGACCTCTTTGATGCGGACCTGGTGGGCACCCGGCCATCCTCGCCCGCTCCGTTGGCCTAAGCAGCTTTCACGCAAAGCCGGCGTCGCAGCTCACTTTTTCCGCAACACCAGCACGAGGTTATCCGCCAGGTTCAGCCACCCCAGCGCCCGCTCGGTGAGATGGTACAGGCCGCTGACGGGTTTGAGCCATGGATTCTGCTTATAAGCGGTGGTGCGCTTCAAGAGTTCGGCGCGCTGATTATCAGAAACCTCCTTCCCACCTCGCCGCCAGTCCTGCCACACCACCACCGGGTTAAAGTGAGTGGAGACCGATGCGAGCACGCAGAAACGAGCCTGGACGAGCGTCACCAGGGTCCGCCGGGTGAAATAATTGAGATGTTGCGCGTAAACGTACCGGTACCGGCGTCCCAGCAATCGTGCGGCGAGGGATTGCATGTTGGGGACGAGCACGAAACAAAGGCCCTGAGGTTTGAGCACCGCCCCGGCCTTCTCCAGAAACGCTTTGGGGTCGTAAAGGTGCTCGAGCACCGCCCAAAAAGTCACCGCGTCAAACGCTTTGCCGGCAAAATCCTCTTCCGGAAACGCCCCGCGAACCACGACCACCCCGCGCGCCGCGGCATAATCCAGGGCAGGTCCGCTCGCGTCGTTGCCCACCAAGTCGTAATCCCCTGGAAAACGCCGGTTCAGTTGATAAAGAAACGCGCCGGTCGAGCATCCTACATCCAGCACGGCGCCGCGTGCGCAGTGCTTTCGAAAGAGCCGCAACTCGCGCTCAAATCGCACATCCGCGAAGTCGCTTTCAAGCTTGGCGGGGGAGAGGTAATAATCCGTGCCTAACTTGTTATAATACTTTCCCGACGCGAATTCGTCCGGCACAGGATTGACGAAGACCATGCCGCAGCGGCGGCAGCGCACCAGGCGCAGTTCGCCCTTCAGGAGGTAGTTGGCGGCTTCACCGGCGCCGCAGACCGGGCAAGGGCGGGAAATCGGCGTTGCGCTCATGGGGCCTCAGGCTCGTCAGGAAACCGGCCGACTGCAAGGAAACTCAATTTCGACATTTCCTTTGTCACGCTGCCTGCGCAGTTGTAAAAGGAGCCGGGACCGTCATCAGAAGGCACTCCCTATGGCTATGAATTTGCTCCTGCGCATCGGCGCCTGGTGGAACGGCAGACAAAAGCCGCTGCACCTCCGTTATGGTGAACTGGGCGAGCGCGCCGCCAGGAAGCAACTCCAGCGGCAGGGCTTGAAGGTTTTAACGGCGAATTTTCGCTCACCGCGGGGCGAGATTGATTTGGTCTGCCGGGAAAAGGACTGCCTCGTATTCGTCGAGGTCAAGACGCGCTCGTCGGAAGAGTGGACGCGTCCGGCCGCCGCCGTCAACGCAGAGCGCCGCCAGCGCCTCACCCGGGCCGCGCTGGATTACCTCCGGCTCCTTAAAAATCCCAGGGTCAGGGTCCGGTTCGATATCGTGGAGGTCTTGCTCGAGGAGGGCGCTGTAAGGGAAGTGCGCCACCTGCCAAATGCTTTTGCGATGGAACGGCCGTACCGTTACGGGTAGGTGAGTCCCAAGTCCGCAGGTCACACGTCACAGGTCGCGGACCACGGGACCACGGGACCACGGGACCACGGGACCACGGGACCACAGTCCAAAGTCCCCGGTCCACAGGCGATGGCCTTAGGGCTTCGGCAGGTCGTCCTGTGGTCCTGTAGTCCTTTGGTCCGTGGACTGTGGACTCACCACTGCTCTCCGCCGACCACATCCGCCGCGTGCAAATTCAGCTTAAACGGCTCGAGCGGCATCGGTTGGTCGTGGCTCAGGAACGTCTCGCACACGCTGAAGAAATCGGCCCTGGTTGTTACCCGGCGAATCTGGTGCAGGAAGTGGCCGGTGGCCTCGGCGCCCAGACCGAGATAGTTCATATACTTCTTCATTTTCTGCACCTGGGAAATCTCGCGCACGCCGGGCGAGCAGACCGCTTCGTATAAGGCTCGCACATACACCAGCACATCCAGGCCGCACGGCAGAAACAGCGGTTCGCCGCGCTGGTGTTGGCGAATCTGGTGGAACAGCCAGGGATTGCGAATCGCGCCGCGGCCAATCATCAAGCCGCGCGCGCCGGTGAGTTTCAGTACCTCAACCGCCTTTTGCGCGGAATAAACGTTCCCGTTTGCCAGCACCGGGCAAGTCATTTCCTTGACCGCGCGGGCGATGTAATCGTAATGCACCTCGCTGCGATACATCTCTTTAACCGTCCGGCCGTGCACTGTCAGCAAATCCAGCGAATGCCTCGCGAAGATCGGCAGCAGCTCTGAAAAAACGTCGGGCGAATCAAAGCCAATCCGGGTCTTCACGCTGAATTTAGTGGTAATCGCGTCGCGCAACGCGCCGAGGATGGCATCGACGTGCTTGGGGTCGCGCAGGAGACCGCCGCCGGCGCACTTGCGATAGACCACGGGTGCGGGGCAACCCAGGTTCAGGTCCACGCCGGCGATCGGATACTGCTGCAGCTCGCGCGCCGTGCGCACGAGGGAAGGAATGTCGTTGCCAATCATCTGGGCGATGACCGGCCTGCCGGTGGGGTTTTCAGTAACGAACTTAAGAATATTCTTGTCGAGGTTCGAAGTCGGATACACCCGGAAATATTCCGTGAAATAAACATCCGGCCCGCCAAAGGTTGACAGCAGCTTGCAGAACGGCAGATCCGTGACCTCCTGCATCGGGGCCAGCGCGAGCAGCGGCGCAGATCCCGATAACAGGTTTTGAAATGTTTGATGCGAATCCACGAAACAACTCAAAGAATAGCCTGATCTTTAACGCAAAGATGCAAAGATGCAAAGGCCGGAATCAGGTGGCTTGGCCTCGTTGCGCTACCTGAATTGCGGGTGCTGCTGCAGCTTTGCCCATGTTTCAGTCGCGAGCGGTGCCTGCCGATAGACCGGTTCCCACATTGGTTCGGCGCTTGTCGAGCGGCGCGCGCGCTCGAGCCAGCGGCTATCGAGCGGCTCTTCGATGAGTTCGGGCGCATTGGCGGCGATGGTGGTTTCCTCCTTTTCGCCGGTCGCGTGTCCGATGCCCACCCAGAATCCCGCCAGCAGCAGCGTTACCCGCAGCATCGTGCTGCGCGAATATGTCGGTAACGCACAGGGACGATTTGGGTTGAGCAGGTGGTAAAGATGCGCAAATAACGGCTCGGTCCACATCGCGGCATTTTTGGCCGGTGAAAATGCATCAAACATGATTACGTGCGGTTTGGACAGGCCAGGTGCGGAGGGCTCCGCGACCAGGGTGGGGAAATCCGCCAGGTGCATTTCCCAGGCGACGGACTGCAGGCCGTCCTTGAACGACACTTGCCGCTCGCGAATCAACGACGAGAGCCGGTCCTCGTACCCAATCAGATAATCGAGGTGCGCGGTATGCCGCAGCGCAAACTCGAGCGGTTCGAGGGTGTGGTCGAAGCTGACGATGCGGATGGAGCACGGCAGCTCCCGGGTTGCGCGCAGAACCGTAACCGCGTTGGCGGCGGCTCCGAGCCCGACATCCCAGATGACGAACTCACCCCGGTGAGTGGCGATTCGTTCGAGCAGGCGCAGTTGCCGGACATAGAGCGCCTCGGCTTCGGCTACCGGGCCAACCACCGGGTGGAAGGTCTCCGCATGCGCGAGCGAACGGACGCTGTGCGCGCCGCTGGCTAGTTTGACGATGCGATATCCGCCGGGCGTGGACACGGGAAGCGTATCATGCCCGGTCGAGCTTGCGCAGGGCGAACGCGTAAGCGCCGATGGCCACGGCTTCGCTGGTCCCCAGGCGCGACATGCCGACGCCGATCCGTGCCAGCGGGTCGTACTTCAGCTTGCGCTGCGTGCCTGGCACGGTGATTTCACTCGTCTCGCCTTTCAAGAACTTCTTCCGCTGCGTGGAGTCCTCGAGATTGAACGCGACCTGCACCAGGCGGCGAAACTTGCTGCCATTAGGCGCGGTGTAGGTGCTGTTGAGCTCGTCCACAAGCGCCGGCAGGAACAATGGCCAGGAGCCGGAGACGCCGCCGCCAATCACCGCCAGGCCATCCACGAGTGTCAGCGCCTGCGCCATCGCGTCACCCACCACCTCGCCCATCTTACGGAAGGCCTCGATGGCGGAGGCCTGGTCGCCCGGTTGTTGGCCGCGCCCGATTTCGAAAAGCACCTTCGGCTCGGGGACCTGGTCGAACGGCACACCGGTTTTTTCCGCGTAGGCGCGGCGCACGGCGCGGATGCTGGCGCCCTCTTCGGCGTTTGTCCCCGGCTGCAACTTGTTGCGCAGCAACCAAACCTCCCCCGCCATAGAGTTGTCGCCCGTAAACAATTCGCCATCGCGGACAATCCCGCCACCGAACCCGGTGCCCAGGGTCACCCCGAAGAGGTTCTTGTAACGTTTGGGGCTGCCGGCCTTTTTCAAAAGGTCATTCACGTAGGGGAGGAACCCGGCGATGGCCTCGCCGTAAACGAACAGGTCACCGTCGTTGTTGATGAAAGTCGGAATGCCAAACCGCTTGTGGAGCAGCGGCCCCAGCGCAATGCCGCCGCGGAACCCGGGCAGGTTCCCCAGGTCGCCAATGATGCCGTTCGGGTAATCGGCCGGTCCAGGAAAGGCGAAGCTGATGGCCACGGGCGGCTTTGGACACGCCTGCTTAATCTGTGTGAACCCTTCAACAATATTGGCCAGGCATTTGTCGAGGTTGTCCCCGCAGGAGGGCAGGCTGAGTGTTTCGGCGACAGGCTTGTTGCCGCGGACGGCGGAGAACCGGAAGTTGGTGCCGCCTGCGTCAAGGGTCATGACGATGCGTTTGTCGTTGTTGGTGCTCATCGGGTTTGTGTTTGGTGATTGGTAATGGGTAATCGTTGACTTGTGCAGGCGTCACTACGCGACGCGCGAGCTTTTCCCGTGGCGTTCCCGCGGACTGAAGTTCGCGGATACCATCGGAATGTCGCAGCGCGACACAATCCGCTTCATTCTAGGGGTTAGGATTTAGCGGTTTGTGGCTGGGGAACTGGGGCTGCGGCCGCCGGCTTGCGACCGCCCCGAAGCGACAGAATCAGCAGATAGCCGAAGCACACAGCGGGAACGGCGAAGGACACAGCTCCCCATTTCAGGTCACGCAACTGCCCCATAACCAGGGGCACAATGGCGCCGCCCGAGATGGCCATACACATCAGTCCGCTGAGTTCGTTTGCGCACTGGGGTTTTTCCTCAACCGTTATCGAAAACAGCATTGGCCAAATGTTGGCGAACCCAAGGCCAGCAGCAAGAACGCCCGGGATCGCCAAGGATTGGGAGCCCGTCATAAGTGCCGCCGCGCCAAGAACACCCAGCAGCGCTGAGAGCCTGAAGCAGGTGCGGGGGCTCATGATAGTGAGTACTGCACTACCCAGGAGACGGCCGATGGTAAGCATGGCGAAGAATAGTACCGGGCCTAGCCTGCTGGCCGGTGAGGAGCCGGGAAAGATGACGGACAGGCAATGATCTAGGAAGGAAAGCGCGGGACCAAAGGCTGCCGCCTTTTCATCGATACCAATACCCTGCAGAGTCGGGAGTAGGAATCGCCCCATGGAGGCCTCGGCGCCGACGTAGAGAAAAATGCCAACCACTGCCAATAGAAAGATTGGTTCCTTAAGCAAGCCAAGGCTGGAGCCAATGCTCGGCGGCACATCCGCTTTTGTTTCTTTCACTTGCACCATCAGAACCCCCAGGAAGGCGACGGACATAAGCACGAAAAATAGCGGGAAGGTACCGCGCCAACCCATGTTTTTGAACAAAGCGATGCTGCCGATGACGATCACCAAGTGAGTGCAAGCGGTGCTGCCAATGCCCTTGATGCCCTGAGCAAAGGCTAGATTTCGGCTATACCGGCCTTCCGCGCTCACATCCCGCATAATGGGATTGCCTGCGACCTGCAGGAACGTGGTGCCGACACCCAGTAGAAAAATGCACGCGAGTAACAGCACGAAGCTGGGTGCCTGCAGGGATGGGACCAAGCACGCGAGTGCATTGAGGCCCAGGCCAAGCAGAAGTAGTTTTTTCTTGCCGATGCGAGCCGCCAGCAAGCCGCCCGGAACACTGAAGGCTGCAAAGGCGATGAAAACGAAGAACGACAACAACGTGGACACCACATTGCTTAGTTGGTACTGGTTTTTCACCGCGTCGGACATGGGGCCCATCGCGTCGGCCAGGCCCATCAGGAAGAAAGCGAGGAAGATCGGGAGGGTTCTCATTGCCAGGTCTTTTTTTAGGTATTTCGCATTCGGTTGTTGAATTCTTAAGCGCCGCGATTGTATTAGGGCCGCAGCCGGCTGTATAGCCGTTTTTCAGCCAACGTGGTGTGGCTGCAACATCGCGGTGGAGGCATAGCCTACCTTTCTGTGTGCCAATGCCGGCATATTCCGATTCACGGGAAAAGTCTTGAAATGGTCCAAATTTGGACTACTTTTTTCCCATGAAAGTGTGTACACCCAGTTATGTTAAGGTGAACATGGCGAAAGTTCTCGACGCAGCGTTCCAGGGACAGCCCACCGTCATTTTCCGCAAAGGCAGGTTGGCCATCGTCAAGGAATATGACCCGCAGATGGACTCGTTAGCGCGGCTGCAGGCTGCCTTCGCCGAGGGCGGCGGATTGGATCGGGAGCCGACCGCAGCCGAGCGCAAACTAGTCCGCTCACTCAGTCGGCGAAGATGACGGTGGCCATCGACACCAGTGTTTTCCTGGCAGCGGCTTTCTGGCGAGGAACCGCTCGGAAGTGCTGGGCTTTGTGTGCTGCGCACCGTCACCCGATTGCTGTGACCGAGGATATTCTGGCTGAGTACCGTCGCAAGGCTCAGGCCTTGGCCAAACACTTCCCTCAAGTTAATCCCAACCCTTTTCTGCGTTGGATCGAAAACGAATGCCCGCGGTTGGCGCCCAACCCGCTTGGTAAACAACGCAGCCGCGACCCCAGCGATGATATGTTTCTAGCCTTCGCTTTAGCGAGTCGGGCAAGATTTCCGATCACACGCGATCGCGACCTCCTGGCGCTCGGCAAACCGTTCGGCATCGCGGTTATCACCGATGAAGCATTTTTAGAGTTTGGCTAGATGTCGGAAGAACTCGTGGCCGGCACCTGATGCCTTCCCGCCCGACAACCATACGACCCGTAGAACGCGATATAGGCAAACGCCACGATTGGGACAACAAACGAAAACTGAATGCCCCATCGATCAGCGACAGCCCCCTGCGTGGGCGGCAGCAGCGCCCCGCCTAAAATCGCGACGACCAGCAGTAAGGAAGCCTGGCTTTTCAGCGCTCCTAGGCCCTCGATCGCGAGCGAAAAAATATTCGACCACATCGCCGAGCAAAACAGGCCGACGCACAGGATGGCCCACTTGGCCGTCTCGCCGGCGCTGACAATGCCCGTGAGCATCAGCAAGATGATCACGCCGCTGAGAATCGCCAGCATCCGGTGCGGACCGGGGTGTTTTACCCTTCCTCTAATGATGAATTTCATCTTGTCGAATGCTCGCCACGGGTTATCTTGGTTGACAGCAGGTTTGGCCGGCGCTTGGGTCACCTGGCGCAAGCGCCCCATCCAGAGCAGGATCCATGCAGTGAAATCGAGAACCCTGAGCCGAGACCGCAGCCCTCTCAAAGGCTGGGCCGCGGCGTTCATTGCGTGCTGGTCCGCCGCGGTCCCGGCCGCTGTGACTAACGCGCCGGTAGTCTTCAATCGCGATATTCGGCCGATTCTCTCGGACAATTGCCTGGCCTGCCATGGACCCGACGCCGGCAAGCGCAAGGCGGAGCTGCGGTTGGATACACCTGAAGGCGCCACCGCGCTGCACCAGGGCCGCCAGGCTGTCAAGCCTGGCGATCTGGCGACCAGCGAAATGTGGCGGCGCATCAACTCTACCGAGCCCAAGGTCAAAATGCCGCCGCCCGACTCAGGCAAGAAGTTGAAGCCCGAACAAGTCTCCGCGCTGGGACGGTGGATTCAGCAGGGAGGGGTTTATCAAAAACATTGGGCGTTCGTTGCGCCGGTTCGTCCTGACCCACCGGCGGTCCAGCGTGCGGACTGGCCGCGCAATGATATTGACCGCTTCATCCTGGCGAAGTTGGAGGCCAAAGGGCTGGAGCCATCGCCGCTCGCTTCCAAAGACACCCTCCTCCGGCGCGTTACGCTGGATTTGACGGGCCTTCCGCCCAGCCTGGATGAGGTTGATACCTTCGAGAATGACCAGCGACCGGACGCTTACGACCGGTTGGTGGACCGATTGCTGGACTCGCCCGCCTACGGCGAGCAAATGGCCCGGTACTGGCTGGACCTCGCCCGTTATGGCGATACCCACGGCCTCCACCTGGACAATGAGCGCTCGTTATGGCCCTACCGCGACTGGGTGGTAAACGCTTTCAATCACAACCTGCCCTTCGACCAGTTCACAGTCTGGCAACTCGCCGGCGACCTCCTCCCCAGCCCCACGCGCGAGCAACTGGTCGCCTCAGGGTTCAATCGCTGCAACGTCTCGACCAGCGAAGGCGGCGCCATCGACGAGGAATTTCAGGTTCGTTATGGGGTGGACCGGGTGGAGGCCACCTCTACCACCTGGATGGGGCTGACCATGGGCTGCGCCGTTTGCCACGACCACAAACTGGACCCAATTACGCAAAAAGAGTTTTACGAGGTTTTTTCGTTCTTTAATAACATCGCCGAGAAGGCGATGGACGGAAATGCGCTGCTGCCACCGCCGAGCTTGCCGATGCCGACGCCGGAACAGGAAAAGCAGTTGGCGGAATTCGATGCTCGGCTGAAGGAGCTCAAAGACCAGGCACACGAGGCGGTCGCCACCCTGAACTACACCGACCCTGCGACACTGACTAATGCCACACCACCCGAGCCGAAAGAGTTGGTCTGGGTGGACGACGATTTCCCGCCGAATGCCGACGTAAAATCCGACGGCGAACCGAGCAAGTGGATCGCTCGCGAAGAGGGACCCGTGTACAGCGGCGAACGCTCCCTGCGCCGCACGGGCAAAGGGTTGCACCAGGTCTTCTTCCCCAAGTGCGGCAGCCCGCTGACCATCGGCGCGGGAGATAAGCTCTTCGCTTATGTTTATCTCGATCCAAAAGACCCTCCCAAGGCGATCATGCTGCAATTCCACACCGACGAGTGGCGCACGCGCGCCAACTGGGGCGACCCTGACGCGATTATCTTTGGCGCCCAAGGCGGGACGGAGAAGGTGCAAATGGGCGCGTTGCCTGAACTCGGCAAATGGGCGCGACTGGAGGTGGGTGCGGCGAAACTGGGGCTCCGGCCTGGCACGAAGATCACCGGCCTCGCCTTTACGCAGTTCGATGGTACCGCCTGGTGGGACAAGTCGGGTCTCGTGTCGGTGAACGATCCAGCACAAGACCCGGGCGTCTCGCTACTGGCCTGGGAGAAGGCCGAGCAGGCGCTGGGCGATGGCTCAACCGCTCCAGAGAAGCTCAAACAACTCTTGAAAAAAGACTCGACGAAGCTCAAGCCTGCGGACCACCGGAAACTACGGGACTATTATCTCACCTCCGTCTATGCGGATCCGGACTCAACCCTGGCGCCGCTTCGCGCCGAGACCAAGGCGCTCGAAGACAAGCGCACCGCGCTCGAAAAGGATATCCCCTCGACGATGATTTCGAAAGAGCTCGATAAGCCCAGGCCCGCTTGGGTGCTGGTTCGCGGTCAGTATGACAAACATGGCGAGGAGGTCGGACCTGGGGTGCCGGCCATCCTGCCGCCGTTGCCGAGCTCGGACGTCACCAACCGCCTCACTTTTGCCAGGTGGTTAGTCGCTCCCGAGCATCCGCTGACCGCGCGCGTTACCGTCAACCGTTTCTGGCAGCATTTCTTTGGAGTGGGGATCGTGAAGACCGCTGAGGATTTCGGCACCCGGGGCGAATGGCCGTCCCACCCGGAGCTGCTGGATTGGCTGGCAACCGAGTTCATGCGCTCGGGTTGGGACGTTAAGCACATGGTGCGGCTGATGGTCACCTCGGCGGCGTATCGTCAGGACTCGCGCATCACACCCGGGTTGCACGAAATCGACCCCGAGAACCGCCTGCTCGCGCGGGGGCCGCGGCATCGCCTCGACGCGGAGGAACTGCGTGATTACGCCCTGGATGTCAGCGGGCTACTGAATCGTAAAATGGGCGGCCACGCCGTAAAACCGTACCAGCCGGCGGGAATCTGGGAAGCCGTCGGTTACACAACCAGCAACACCGCCAAGTACACCCAGGACCACGGCGACGCCCTCTACCGCCGCAGCCTGTACCTGTTCTGGAAACGGACAGCCGCTCCGCCTTCCATGACCACTTTCGATGCTCCCTCGCGGGAAAAATGCTGGGCGCGGCGTGAGCGCACCAATACTCCCCTTCAGGCGCTGCTCACCATGAATGACCCGCAGTATGTCGAAGCGGCGCGGCACCTCGGCTATCGCATGCTGCACGATGGCGGTGCCGACGACGCCGAGCGGCTCCGCCGGGGTTTCCGCCTGGTCACCGCCCGCGTGCCCACCGAGCAAGAGTGCGCGATCCTTCAGGAAAGCCTGGCCGCCCAACGCGCCCGTTACGAAGCGAACCCGGACGCGGCGAAAAAGTTGCTCTCCGTCGGCGAATCGCCGGTGCCCACGGACGTTCCGGCACCGGAACTTGCCGCGTACACCATGGTGGCCAATTTGCTCCTTAACCTGGATGAAGCGGTCAGCCTGAACTGACGTCCATATATGTCGAACACTTTACCATTGTTGCAATGAATCCTTCCGAGTTGTTCTGGCAGCACCAAACCCGGCGCGCCTTCTTCAAGACGACCGGCCTCGCCGCCGGCCGCATCGCGCTCGGTTCATTGATGTTCCCCGATTTGTTTCGCTCAGCCGCCGCGGCGCCCTCTACTGGCCGGGCACACCCCGCTCTGCCGGGCTTGCCTCATTTCGCGCCGAAGGCTCGCCGGCTGATTTATCTGTTCATGAATGGCGCGCCTTCCCAGATCGATCTGTGGGATTACAAACCCCGGCTGGCTGAGCTCTTCGACGCCGATTTGCCGGACTCTATCCGCAACGGACAGCGGCTCACCACGATGACGTCCGGCCAAAAACGGTTCCCGGTAGCGCCTTCCATCTACAAGTTCGCGCCGCACGGCCAATGCGGCACCCTGGTCAGCGAGCTGCTGCCGCATACCGCACAGGTCGTCGATGAGCTGGCGGTCATCCGCACCGTCTATACCGAAGCGATTAATCACGATCCTGCCTCGACCTATATCCTCACCGGCAACCAAATACCCGGCAAACCCAGCATCGGCGCATGGCTTTCCTACGGCCTTGGCAGCGAAGCGGAAGACTTGCCTGCCTTTGTCGTGATGACACCGCGGTGGTCCGCCAAGCGCGATGCCCAGGCGCTGTATCAGCGGCTGTGGGGCTCGGGCTTCTTGCCGTCACGCCACCAGGGTGTCGCGCTGCGCGCCGGCGGCGACCCGGTGCTGTTTCTCAATAACCCGCCCGGCGTAGACCCCGCCGCGCGCCGTACGATGCTGGACGGACTCGGCCAGCTCAACCAACTGAATTTCGAACGCACCGGCGATCCCGAAGTGGAGACCCGGGTCGCCCAATATGAGATGGCGTTCAAGATGCAAACCTCCATCCCGGGCCTGGTCGATATTTCCAACGAGCCCAAATCGGTGCTCGACCTTTACGGCCCGGAAGTCACGCAGCCCGGCACCTTCGCCGCCAGCGCCCTGTTGGCCCGGCGGCTTATCGAGCGCGGAGTCCGCGTCGTGCAACTGCTGCATCGCGAGTGGGACCATCACGGCGACCTCCCGCGCGACCTGCCGCTTCAGTGCCGCGACGTGGACCAGGCCTGCAAGGGTCTGATCCTCGATCTCAAACAGCGCGGTTTGCTCGATGAAACGCTCGTGGTCTGGGGAGGCGAGTTCGGCCGGACCGTTTATTGCCAGGGCGAGTTGCGCCGCGATAATTATGGGCGCGATCACCACCCGCGCTGTTACACCATGTGGATGGCCGGCGCCGGTATAAAAGGCGGAACGGTTTATGGCGAAACGGATGATTTCAGCTATAATATCGTCCGTGACCCGGTCCACATACGCGATATCAACGCAACGATTCTTCACCAGATGGGCATTGACCACAATCGCCTGACTTACAACTTCCAGGGATTGGATCAAAAGCTAGTGAGCACCGAAGCCCCTGCCAATGTGGTAAAAGGCGTCCTGGCGTGAGCGGCCCGCCCGAAATCGTACTATTCTTCGGCCGGCTGCACCCTTTACTGGTGCATTTGCCGATCGGTCTGATCCTCCTGCTGGCGCTGCTCGAACTGCTCGCGCGCCGGCCCGCTCTCAAACATGCCAACTCCAACGCGGGCCTGCTCCTCGCCTTTGCTGTGCCGATGGCGCTCGCCACGGCTCTTTGCGGTTGGTTGCTTTCTCTGGGCGGCGGTTACCAGGACCGGCTGCTCCAATGGCACAAATGGACCGGCATCGCCACCGCGGCCGCTTGCGTGCTCGCCGGCCTGCTCTACCGGCTCGACCTGAAAAAGGCCTACCGCTTTAGCTTGTACTCCAGTGTGCTGGTTTTGATTTTCGCCAGTCATTTCGGCGGCTCTCTCACTCACGGCAGCGATTACCTGGTTCGCTACGCCCCCAACCCCTTCCGTCGATGGCTTTCTGGGCCACCCCAGCCGCCACCGGTCGCGCCCAAACCGAGGGAAGTCGCCAGCCTTCAAGCCTTCGGCGATCTCATCGATCCCGTTTTTCAAAAGGATTGCGCCGCCTGCCATGGCCCCGAGAAAGCCAAAGGCAAGCTGCGCCTCGATTCCCTTGCTGGTGCTCTCAAAGGCGGCGATTCCGGTCCGGTCATCATCGCCGGCAAGTCAGCCGATAGTGCGCTCATCAAACGCCTGCGGCTGCCGATCGCGCATGAGGACCATATGCCCCCGGATGGGAAGCCCCAGCCTTCGCTGGACGACATCAGCCTGCTCCAGTGGTGGGTCGATGCCGGCGCGCCGGGAGACAAGAAAATTGGCGAACTCAAGCCGCCGGCTCACATCACAAGCATCCTGGCGAGCCGCTTCGGAACTCCTCCACCTTTGGCCAAAGCCGTTCCACCCCGGCCCTTGGACCAGGCCCTCCCGTTGGCGGCCAAACTCAGCGACGAACTCCACATTGCTATCCTCGGCCTCTCGCCCAAAGAGCCCTGGCTCCAGTGCAACGCCGCCGTTGCCGGCAAAGATTTCGGCGACGCGCAACTGCAGCAGTTGGCGCCGCTGGGATCGAACCTCCGTTGGCTGGACCTGGCCGGCACCAGCGTGACCGACGCCGGCCTCGCGCGCCTGCCCGCCATGCCGAACCTTGTGCGTCTCCACCTCGAGCGTACCGCCATCACGGATTCCGGGCTTGCCGCCCTGGCCGGCCTGGTGAATCTCGAATACCTCGACCTGTACGGGACTGAAGTCTCTGATGCCGGGTTGGAAACTTTGGAGAAACTTCCGAAACTAAAGCGGCTCTACATTTGGCGGACAAAAGTCACCCCCGAGGCCGCAACTGCGTTCATGGAAGCTCGCACAGACCAGGCCCAACTGCAGGCCTGGAAGGACGAGATCGAACAACTCCAGGCCAAAATCCGCGACGCCCATATCGCCGTGGAGCTCGGCTCCATCGCCACGCCCAAGCCCGCAACGAACGCCGCGCCGGTGAATGCGGTTTGCCCCGTGTCCGGCAAACCGGTTGATCCCTCCAAGACCGTAGTCCACGAGGGCGAAGTGATCGCGTTCTGCTGCGACGACTGCAAAGCCCAGTTTCTCAAAGACCCAAAACCCTTCCTGGCCAAAATCAGCGCCGTTACCTCCAAAGAGACTACCTCAGGCACTCCGAAATAACCGACGCGCAAAGTCCGCAGCTATCCAACCCCACACCCTAACCCGCAAATTTCACACCCACGACTGTGCCGCGGCAGCAGCGGTCGTAGCGCAGGTTTCCAAACCTGCCGTATCGCCGACTTCCAAGTCGGCAGAGTGTCGTGATTGCATTGGTACCCGCAGGTTCGGAAACGTTCGCTACCGGCAACGATGTGAAATATCCGGGCTAAGTGGTCACGAACATAAATCCGATGACGTTCGTTGCGCCCAATTTGGCCTGTGGCGAGACGCGAGGAGGGCGCATCCCCGCAGCGGGCTGCAACCGACGAGCAACGAAGCCACAGGCCAAATTCGACGCAACCCGAAGGGCGGCCGGGCTTTCTGGAGCAGGCCTCGTTGTTCGCTCCTCATCCCGACGCGTCGGGAGCGGGTATGCTCGTCGCTTACGACTCGCCTGCTCAAAAAATCCTTGGCCGCGAACGCCATCGGATTTATGTTCATGACCACTAAGCATGAACCGCCGCCATTTCCTTCACACGAGCGTCTCGCTGGCCGCCACCGCCCTGACGGCCCACGGCCATTCGCACCATCACGTCAACGAGGCCCCTTTCGACGCTGCAGCCAGCTCCTCGTCCGCCACTCCGCCGACCTCACCCATCGTCAGCGGCACCGGTGAGTTCCGCTATCAGTACGTGGCGGAAAAGCTCGTCCTGCCGCCCGAGGTGAAAATGAAAAACGGCCACGGCCTTTGCCTCGATACCCAGGGCAACATTTTTTTCACGTTCGAGCCTGAAAAAGTCGAGGAACAAACTCGCTGCCTGGTGCGCTTCGCACCCGACGGCACCGCCGCAACTTTGCTGGGCGCTGACAATGCCCTCGCCCACGGCGTGCCGCACGGCCTCAACATTCATATCGACGACGCCGGCCACGCGGTCCTCTACCACGCCAACAACGAGGCCACCGTTCATAAAACGACCCTCGAGGGTCACATCCTTTGGACCCAAAAATGGAGCCCGCAAATGGGAAACTATAAACCGACCGACTCGGTGGCCCCTCCCGCCGGCGACCGGCTCTTCGTCGCCGACGGTTACGGCAGCAGTATGATCCACGCGCTCAAAGCGGCCGACGGCGTCTATGCCGGCAAATCCTGGGGCGGACTTGGCCACGAACACGGTGAGTTCAACTGTCCGCATGGAATCACCTTCGACCCGCGCCGCAAGCTGCTCCTCACCGCCGACCGCGGCAACAAACGGCTCGAGTATTTCACCCTCAACGGCTTTTACCACAGCACGATCGAAGCAAAGGAAATTACCGCGCCCTGCAACGCCGATATTCGTGGCGACCACGTCCTGGTGCCCGACCTCGACGGGCCGTTGGTCATCCTGGACAAAGACAATCAGGTCGTATCTGTCATTGAAGTCGGCAAGTTGCTCGGCGACCGCGGCTTCAGGCACCCCCACGACGCGATCTGGCTCGCCAACGGCGACATCGCCGTGTGCACCTGGAACCCGGGCCGGCTCGGCTACTGGCAGCGCTTGAGTTGACTCGCTCCACCGGGAGCGCCGGCGTCCTCGCCGGCAGATTCGAACAACCACGAAAACCTGGCGGAACTGCCCAATACCACTAGGATCTGAACATCACCATCCCGGAGGGATGAATGAGAAATAGGGGTAGGGATGGCGCACGTGCGCCACCCCTCCCTCCGAACCGGACGGGCGGATTTCCCGCATCCGGCTCTCCAGTTAGTGGGCTCTTTGGTGAGCATGGCTCGCTTGTTCCCGAGCTAAGGCTAAGGAGGTTAGCCCGAGTTTGGCGAAGTAAACGACGGGCCAGCGCTGATGGTCTCGACAGGCC
>Ga0210409_10000652_pt1 | contig 52244 bp, 40 predicted proteins | sample IncBWH17MmetaG_FD_161649 | JGI IMG/M metagenome (GOLD analysis project Ga0210409, IMG submission 161649) | Forest soil microbial communities from Barre Woods Harvard Forest LTER site, Petersham, Massachusetts, United States - Inc-BW-H-17-M | ecosystem: Environmental > Terrestrial > Soil >... | reverse complement strand
CGCGCAGCCCCCGCGCCAACTCCCGGCATGCGCACCCTGTATCAGCACATATTGAAGCTGAAACTTGACGTCGCGCAGCGCGTGCCGATCCATGGACGTGTCGGGACGAATGATGAGTTTGTGAGGATAGTTGGCAAAACTCCATAGCAGCGAATTATGGATCGAGCGCAGCGAGGAAAAACCGTCCTAAATCGTACACCGTGCGGACCGCCGCCGGCGGTTGACATCGCTTGCACTCCGTGTGTACCGTGTGGGAATGTCATCTAAACCTGTGGAATTTGCCGGCGCGGATGCCCAGGCCGGTGTGTTGATCGAGCGGGCCGGCGAGGTCCTGAATTTCACGTTGAACAATTCCGGGCGCGAAAATGAAGTGACTGGCGCGATGTTTGACGCCATGCTCACCGAACTTCGCCGCGAGGTAGCGCATCCCAGCGCGCGAGTCTTGCGCATTCGCGCCCACGGCAAGGTTTTCTGCACCGGGCGCGAGCGCGCGGGGCGGGACGCCGCGGCGATCCATCACGAATCCGCGCGACTCATCGAATTCAAGCGCGCCTTGCGCGTTTCGCCGCTGATCAGCGTCGCGGAAGTGCAGGGCGACGCGTTCGGCTTCGGTTTCGGCCTGGCCATTGTGTGCGATTTCGTCTACGTCGCCGAGAGCGCGGCCTTGGGATTCCCCGAAATGAAATTCGGTCTTGCGCCCGCCGCGATCATGGCGTATCTCGGCGAGTACGCTCTGCCGCGCTTCGCGTTTCCCCTGGTGCTCTTTGGCGATCCCCTCATGCCGCAGCAGGCGCTGCAAATCGGCCTGATCTCGGGCGTGAGCCCGGCGAACCGCCTCGCCTCCGACGTCGATGCCATCGTCGAGAGCATCCTGCGCCTCGATCCCAACGCCGCGCGGAACTGCAAGGAATTTTTCCAGACGGCGCTACAGAATTCGTTTGACCAGAACTGCCGCTTGGCCACGGAAGCTTTGACGGTGGGCAGCCTGGCCGTGCTTTCGAGGCAGAAGTGAGCCAGCCGTGCCCGTAAACGCAGGAGCGCGACTCGACCGGCTGCCGATTTCCTCGTTCCATCGCCGGATCATGTGGCTGATTGGCGCGGGAATGTTTTTCGACGGCTTCGATATTTATCTTGCGGGAATCGTCCTCGGCGCCACAGTCAAGAGCGGCTTCTCCACCGTCGCGCAGAATGGGTACTTTGTCTCGGTGACTTTTGTGGGGATGACGCTGGGGTCGTTTGTGACCGGATTCCTCGGCGACCGGTTCGGGCGGCGCTTCACTTATCAATCGAATCTTGCCATCTTCGGATTCGCATCCATCGCCGCCGCCTTTGCGCCCTCCATGTTGGTTTTAATCTTGATTCAATCCTTCATCGGATTTGGCTTGGGGGCCGAAAATGTAGTTGGCTATTCGACATTAACTGAATTTGTACCCCCTGAATCCCGCGGCAAATGGCTGGGCTTCATGACCGTCTTCGTCGTCACCGGCTTGCCCGTTGCCGCGCTGCTGGGAAGACTCATCATCCCGAGACTCGGATGGCGCACCATGTTCGTCCTGGGCGGGCTCGGCGCGCTGGTCGTCTGGTACTTGCGGAAAAAATTGCCGGAATCGCCTCGCTGGCTCGAGTCCGTCGGAAAGACCGAAGAAGCCGAGGCCCTGCTGAAGTCGATCGAAGCCGAAGTTTCGCTGCAACATTCCCCTCTGCCGCCGCCCACGCTTTCGACCCTGGTAAAACAATCCCGGAAACTCGCTTCGCTGCTCAGCCCCGTGATTTTCCCGCGCATGATTTTGGGATCGATTTCTCTGATCGTCATCAACAGTTTGCTCTACGGATTCGTGACCTGGCTGCCGACCTTTTTTGTGCAGCAGGGGCTCAGCATCGTCAGGTCGTTTAATTATTCCCTGGTCATGGCCCTCGGAGCGCCGATCGGGTCCGCGATCGGCGCGTTCACCGCCGACTCCTGGGGACGCAAGCCCACGATCGTCGGCGCTTCCCTTCTCACTATTCTGATTGGAAGCTTTTATCCATTTATCCAAAACCCGGCTATATTAATGGTGACGGGCTTTCTACTGATCGTTCCGATTTACGTCCTCGTGGCGCTTTTGTTTGCGATCTACATCCCGGAACTTTTTCCGACCGAAGTGCGGCTGCGGGCATCGGGAATCTGCAACACGTTCGGGCGCGGCGCGGTCATTTTTACTTCCTTTCTGGTTGTCGCGCTTTTCAAATCGCACGGCGTCGGAGGCGTCCTGGTTTTCATGATCGGGCTGCTGGTCGTGGAAATTTTGGTTGTCCTCGCCCTCGGCGTCGAACCGAAAAAACGGCGGCTCGAGGAAATCGAGGCGGAACCGTCAGCAACTCCCTTCCCTGCCGAGGTGCGCAATCCATGAGCGTCCTGCCCATCACCTACGACGCGCAGCTCTTCATCGACGGCGAGTTCACCGATGCAGCGAGCGGCAAGACGATGGACATCGTCAACCCTGCAACGGGCGTCGTGATCGGGCGCCTGGCCGATGCCGGTGCAACCGACGTAGACCGCGCCGTCACAGCCGCGCAGCGCGCCTTCGACGATGGAAAATGGAGCAGGGCGCCGGTCCACGAGCGCGCCCGCGTGCTCAACCGCTTCGCCGACTTGTTTGAGGCCGACCTGGAAGCGTTCTACAAGCTCGAAACGCTCAACAATGGCCGCCCGATCGTCGAGACGCGGGCGCAGATCTCGCGCCTTCCGCAGTTCTACCGCTATTTTGCGGCGCTGGCCCTTACACGCCGCAGTGACGTGATCCCGGTCGAAGGTTCGTACCTGTGTTACACGGAGCGCGTCCCGCTCGGCGTTGTCGCGCTCATGACATCCTTCAATCATCCACTAATGATCCTTTCCAAGAGCCTGGCCCCAGCGCTCGCGACGGGCAACAGCGTGGTCATCAAGCCCTCCGAGCAGACGCCGCTCACGTCCATCCGGCTTGTCGAGCTTCTGGATCGCGCCGGGATACCCAAGGGCGTGGTCAACGTGGTCAACGGCGCAGGCGCCGAATCGGGCGCCGCGCTGGCCGCGCATCCGAAAATTCGCAAGGTCACTTTCACCGGGAGCACGGAAGTTGGCCGCTCGATCGGCGCCGCGGCTGCGCGCAATTTCGCGGCGGCCACGCTGGAGCTGGGCGGCAAGGGGGCAGTCATCATTTTCGATGACATGGAGATGGAGCGGGTGGTGAACGGCGCAGCCTTTGCCGCGTTCATCGCCGCGGGGCAGACCTGCGTGTGCGGATCGCGCATCCTCGTTCAGCGGTCCCTGTATGCGCCGTTCCTGGAACGCTTTCGAACAAAGGCCGCTGCGATCCGGCTGGGCGATCCCGCCGACGCGCGCACGCAGCTAGGGCCGGTCATTTCGGAAAAATCGCGGCGGCGCATTCTGGCGATGCTCGAACGCGCAACAGCCGCGGGCGCAAAGCTGCTGACGGGCGGCAAGGCGGCTTCCGGCGGTCTGCCTGCCGGATTCTTCATCGAGCCAACGGTGCTCTGCGATGCCGACCCTCGCTCTGAGATCGCACAGGAGGAAATCTTCGGGCCAGTAACCGTGGTCATGCCGTTCGAAGACGAAGCCGACGCGATTCGCATCGCCAACGACACGCGGTTCGGCCTGGCCGCATCGGTCTGGACTCGCGACGTCGCGCGCGCTCACCGCGTGGCCGGCCGCCTGCTCTTCGGCATGGTCTGGGTGAACGACCATCACCGGCTCGACCCTGCTTCGCCGTGGGGAGGCTTCAAGAACAGCGGCATGGGCCGCGAGACAGGAATCGAATCGTTCGATCAATTCACCGAGGTGCGCGCCGTCACGGTGAATACGAGCGGCGAGACCCTGGACTGGTACCAAAAAGACGGCGCTCCGAAACGCCTGAACTAGAAGTTAGCTCAAAAATCGTCTTTGTGGGTCGCGGCTTCAGCCGCAACTTTCAGGGACGTGAAAACTAGGGCTTTAGCCTCTGACGCCTTATCGAGGTCGGATGGCGTACCATTTGTGAAATGACTGCTGGAAAGATTAAGGTATGACCGAAATGAGAATGCCATTCGCGAATTTCATCCGCACCGCGCTGCTGGCCATCATCGCGCTTGCTGCGGCCTTTCCGGCGCGTGCCCAAAATGCCGACACCATTCTGGTGAACGGCAAGATCCTGACCGTCGACAACCAATTCTCAACTCGCGAAGCCGTGGCCATTCGCGACGGCAAAATCACGGCGGTGGGAAGCAACTCGGAAATTCGAAAGCAGACGGGACCGAAGACGCGAGTGATCGACCTCCAGGGGCGCACGGTAATTCCCGGCCTCATCGACTCCCATATCCACGCCATCCGTGCGGGGCAAACGTTTACGACCGAGGTGAACTGGGTGGGCGCAGCCTCCATTGCCGAGGCCATGCACCGGATCCACGAAGCATCGCTGGCCAAGAAGCCGGGCTCCTGGCTGATCGTCGCGGGCGGCTGGCATGCGGAGCAATTCAAAGAAAAGCGCAGGCCAACGCAGGCGGATCTCGTGGGGGCGGCGCCGGACAATCCCGTCTACGTGCAGCAAGATTACGATTGGGAAGTGATGACGCCCGCGGGCTTCAAAGCCATGGGGATTAGCAGCGAAGCCGACCTGCCGCGTCCGGGCAAGTTTGAAAGAGACGCGAGCGGTAATCCAACGGGAGCGATTGAAGATGGCGGCGGCTTTGATGTGGCCATCGCCCTGTTTGAAAAGCTTCCGCATCCGACGTTCGATGAACAAGTTCAAGGAACGAAGAAATTTTTCAGCGAGCTGAACCGGTTGGGCTTGACCGGAGTCGGCGATCCCGGCGGAAATAATCTCAACCCCGAAAACTATCAGCCCCTCTTCCAGATCTGGCGGCAGCGCCAATTGACGCTCCGGATTGCCTATAGTTTGTGCGGCCCGACTGCCGGCAAGGAATTTGAAGAGTTGAAAAGCTTGACGCAAATGCTGCCGCAGGGTTTTGGCGACGACATGCTGAAATTCAACGGTCTCGGGGAACGCGTCACCTGGGGCATGAACAACAACGACCATCCGACCGCCGAGGACAAGGAGAAGTATTACCAGATCGTCCGCTGGGCAGCCCAGCATGGGATGCCGGTCACCATGCATTGGCCGAAGGACGAAACCGCGGACACGCTGCTCTCCATTTATGAGCGCGTGAATGGGGAATTTCCCGTCAAGAATTTGCGCTGGTCGGTCGCTCATTTGACCAATGCATCGGCCCAGAATTTGCAGCGAATGAAGGCGATGGGCGTGGGTTGGACCATCCAGCGTCCGAATGCCGCATCGGTGGAAAACGCCAAGGAACTCGGCGTGAACATGGGCGCCGGGACCGATGCGCATCGCGTGGCATCCTACAATCCGTTCACCGCGCTCGAATGGTCGCTCCTCGATAGCAAGAACGCCGGCGGCGCGCAGCGCGGACCGCAGCAAACGCCTACGCGCGAGGACGCACTTCGCGCCTACACCATCGGCAGCGCCTGGTTTTCATTCGACGAAAACAAACGAGGTTCGCTTGAGGCGGGAAAACTCGCCGACCTTGCTGTTCTGACCAAGGACTACATGACGGTGCCAGTTGACGAAATCGGCGGCATCGAATCACTGCTCACCATGGTCGGCGGCAAGATCGTTTACGCGGCCGGCCCATATGCCCGGCTGGAAAACAATTCAGAGAGTTCCAGGCGCTAGTGATATAAGGAAGCATCTCAGGAGAATCGACGATGAAAAATTCGGACGCACCGGTATCGGATTCCGCTCTCGGAAGGCGAGACTTTTTGAAAATCGGCGCCGGCGGCGCGATCATGACTGCGGTTCCCGCCGGCCTGGCTGCGCAGACCAAAGAGAAAGGCGTGGACTGGTGGGATGCCAAGCCAGGGAAGGCTGGAGTGGGAAAACCGGTCGCGATTGACTGCCACTCGCATTGGTCGCCCGAGCCTTACAACAAGGCGTTGGCTGATCTCGGAAACCCGCTCGTCAACCCCTACCCGCTCAATTACGATCTCGAAAAGCGGCTGCAGTGGATGGACGAGCATGGCGTCCTGATGCATTGCCTCACATTGTCGGGCTCGATGCCGTGGCAATGGACCTCGGCGGAACAAGGCGCGCATCTCGCGCAAATCATCAATGACGTGGGAATTGAGGTGCACCAGAAGCATCCCGACCGCTTTGTGCTGGGTGCCGAGCTGCCCATTCGCGATCCGCAGCTGTCGCTGAAGGAATTGAACCGCGTCGCGGGCCAGCCGGGAGTGCGCGCCGTCCATCTGCCGGACTCGATCGAGCGTCACGATTACATCATCAATCCGAACTTTGAGCCGGTGCTGGCCCGCATTGAAGAACTGAACCTTCCGATTATTTTTCATCAGATGGACGGAATTCCCAACAATTACGGCGCCGACAGAGTTTCCGGGCCGCCCAATCTGGCGGCGGGACTCGATGCGCCCATCGACCACACTGTGTTGGCAACGAAGTTAATGATGTCAGGGATACTGGACAAATATCCTAAGCTGGAAATGGTGTTGCCGCATTCGGGAGGCGCCTTCCCCTATCTCGCCGGAAGAATCGAGCATTTCTTCTCTCATTTCCCCAATCAACATGTCGCGCTGGCGCGTCCGTTCAGGGAGTACTTGCGGCGATTCTACTACGATTATTTGATCTACTATCCCGAGGCGTTCCAGTTCCTGGTCACGATGGTGGGCACGGACCGCATCGTCGTGGGCACGGATATTTTCGCCGCGCTGGATGTGCAGTATCCGAGCTTAGTCCTTGACCAGTTTAATTACCCGGCCGCGGAACGTGAGCGCATCTTGAAGGGAAACGCCATCAAGCTTTTGCATCTGTAGGGCCAGTAGCACAGGCCTTCAGCCTGTGGGGTTTGGTCCTTGCAAGGCCAAAAATCCACACGCTGAAGCTTGCGCCACTGAAATCCGTCGGCTATCGCCCGCCCACCATCTTGAATTTCTGAATGCGCTTGCCCGTGCCCACCTCGGTGACGTAAATGTTGCCCTTCGAATCCACCGCCAGGAAATGCGCGTACGTAAATTCCCCCACCTGGTGCCCCGGTCGGCCGAAACTTGACAGAATCCGCCCGCTGGCGCGATCGAGGATGTCAATCTTCTCGTTGTCCTGATTGACCGCGTACATGTACTTCTGTCCCGGATCGTGTGAAAAGCCGACCCACACAGCCGAACCTAAAGCACCGGAATGGTGCTCGGGGCGGGCTTGGAGCTTGGACATTGGTTCGAACTCGACCGGGATGTTCCTTTGAAAGTTGCCCATCTTATCGAACACTTGAATGCGATGGCCCCTCCTGTCGCACACGTAGACCAAGCCGTTGTTGTCCAGGGCCACGCAGTGCAGCACGGGCACGAACGCGTCGCCGGTTTCGGCCTCGGTGCGGTGCAAATCCCACTGGCGCAGGAACTGCCCGGCGCGATCGAACACCGCGATGCGGTGGTTGCCGCCGGGAGTTTCGCCGTCGGCCACGTAGACGTCGCCATTCTTTTGATCGATCGCGATCCCCGCTGGTTTAAAGAACGCGGCGTGGCTGGCGTTGAGAGCTTTCCCTTTGGCAGTGCCGTCGAAAGAATCGACCACGCCCTGTTTGCCGATCTGGAGAAGGAGTTTGCTTCCGTCGTGCGCATATTTCTGCACGATGCCGTCGCCCGTGCCGGTCACCCAAAGGTTGTTCTCCGCGTCCACCGCGCAGCCGTGAGGATTGTTCGGCGTCGTGTCGGGATCGCCGAAGGAATTCACCACGTTGCCGTCAGGATCGAACTCAATCACCACGGGCGCCTGATGACCGGCGTCGAGGTCGTTGTCCGTCAAATCGCCCCGGTTCAGGATGAATACATGGTCCCGGGAGTCAATACACAGGCCGCCGATGCCCCCGGTCACCCAGAGATTCGGCAACGGCCTGGGCCAGGAAGGATCAACTTCGAACTTGGGAGGATTGCCCTGCGCGTGCATCGGAGCAAAACACCAGAACGCTAGTGCGATGGCCAAACCTGCGGACACGGCCGCTATTCGAACGAAACTCGTCTTCTTTTTCATAGCGAGCCTCCTCTGGACATGGAAACCCCGTCGCTTCACTCAGAATTCCCGAATTTTTGTCTCATATTGTAGAAACCAGCCCCGGCGAGTACAAGGCCGTGGCAGATAATATCAGCATCCGAATGGCGGCGTGACCTGTCGCGTATCAAGCCATGACTCACTCACGGCAATCCTGATCGGTGGAACATGACTCACCAACTCAGCAATGAACGCATGTCTTTCGTAGCGCCGGTGCCTCGCCGGCAATTTCTCTGATTGTCAGACAATGCAAAAGAGCCGGCGAGACGCCGGCGCTACGAAAAACTGGACCGAAACATCCTCGCCGGAGACAGTCGGGTGTATATTCCTGGTCGCTCCGGAAATCAATTAAAAAAATCGCGGCTTGCGATTTGGAGGGCGCGTCATGGCCATCATCAATGGATGGATGAAAACGCTTTTATTTTCGAGCGGTATTGGATTGCTTGCGCTCGGTGCGTGCCCCGCGGCACAAGCGCAGGCGCCTCCCGCATACAAGGTTGACGCCTCCTGGCCAAAACAACTGCCCAACAACTGGATCATGGGCCAGGTCGGCGGGATGGCGGTCGATCGGCAAGATCACATCTGGGTGCTGCAGCGTCCAGGCTCGAACACGAAGGATGATCTCGGCGCGGCGCAAACTCCTCCCGTTTCCGAATGTTGCGTTTCCGCGCCGCCTATCCTCGTGTTCGATGCCGAGGGCAATCTTCTGAAATCCTGGGGCGGTCCGGGCTCGGGCTATGACTGGCCGGGTTCAGAGCACAGCATTTTCGTCGATCAATCCGGAAACGTCTGGATCACCGGAAACGGCGCCAAAGACCGCCAGGCGATCAAGCTCACGAGCGACGGAAAATTTATTCTGGAGATCGGCCACCCTTCCGCCGCGCCCATGAATAATTCGGACACCACCATCCTTGGCCGCCCGGCGGGAATGGACGTGGACGAAAAGGCGCACGAAATTTATTTTGCCGACGGGTATCTTAACCGGCGCGTCATCGTTTTTGACTCCGAAACGGGCGCCTTCAAACGCATGTGGGGCGCCTACGGCAAAGCGCCGAGCGACGCCGATCTTGTGCCGTACTCTCCCGGAGACAAGCCCAGCCAGCTGTTTAGAAATCCGCTCCATGCGGTCCACATCTCGCAAGACGGCTTCGTGTATGTTTGCGATCGAGTGAACGACAGAATTCAGGTCTTCACGAAAGAAGGCAAGTTCGTAAAGGAATTCATTCTGCGGCCCGAGACGCTGGGCAATGGATCGGCCTACGATCTGGCGTTCTCGCATGACGCGGCCCAGAAATATTTGCTCGTGGCCGACGGCGAAAACAACGTGATCTGGACGCTGCTGCGCAGCGACGGTTCCGTCCAGGGCACGACGGGGCATGCCGGACGCGGCGCGGGCCAGTTCCACCACGTGCACGCCATCATTTCCGATTCCAAGGGCAACTTGTACACGGGCGAGGTTGAAACCGGAAGGCGGGTTCAGAAGTTCTCGCTAGTCCAAGGGAGAACAACGCACTGAGCGCGCGCGGTAAGACCCCACCAAGCCATTACATGTGGTCTTTCATATTAAACACGGTGTGCGGCTTGCTGTGCACGTACGCCGCGACGTCGTAGGCCTCTTGCGGTGTGAGGCTGTCAGGGTCAGTTTGCGGCATGTTGTGTTGCACGAACGCAGCCATCTTGGCGATTTGATGCATGCCGGCTCCGTCGCTGTACGAATCCGGACCCCAGAGGGCCGGGATCGTAGGAGGTTTCCCGGCGCCGTCCACTCCGTGGCAAAGGGCGCATTGTTGCGCGTAGATCTGGCTCCCCTTCGCAGCGTCACCGTTCAGTTCAGGAAGATCGACGAGACCTCGTCCCGGAAACGGCTTTCCGGTCACTTGATCCTTGGAGAGCCACTGCGCATAGGCGACTAGACCCGTCATTTCCGGACCGTCATTTGGGAGGCGGTGGCCAAATTCGCTGCGCTGGAAGCATTGCTGGATCCGCTCTTCAAAGGTGATCACGGTTTTTTCGCGGTCGCGATACATCGGAAATACACCCGGTAGCCCAATCATCGGCATTCCCTTTGAAACTGTGCCGCCTTCGATGTGGCAATGCGTGCAGCTCATCTTGTTTCCGACATAGCGCTCTGCATACTTCGGTGTGTCATTGAAAACGTGCAGGCCGAGGCGGATGGTGTCACCGAGCGGCCCGGCGGGGATTGTTGCAGGGTCCGGCGCGACCCAAGCTTTGGATGCGTCGGCAGCCTGCGGAACAGGAGGCGCGCCAAAGCTGATCGAGCTTGACGAAAACAAAATGAGAGCGGAAAAGAGCAATGTGACGACCAAGCCGCATCGCAAGGCGATCACTCGATTCATGGACAACCTCCCCAAGCGCGCTGAATTGCCGATCCCATGGCGCTTATTCTACCGCGTTCGCGTTTCCGGAGTGTAGTGCGATCCGAGATACTGGATAATCTTTTGCGCAGTATCCTCCGGGATCGACGCGCCGAATGTTTTTCGCATCTTGTTAACTTCGTCCGACCACGCTTGCGCCGGCATGGCCGGTTGCATGGTGATGTAACGCGGGCTGTGGCACAGTTCGCAGTTGTTCTCGACATCGGCCTTGCCGTCGCCGGGAGCGAGCTCTGGATAATAAATCGGGTACTGCCCCGCATCATAGGTGGAGTCGGTAGAAACCGGGCCGGCCAACATCTGGTGAATTGTTTCCGGTCCCGCCGGCGTGTAATATCCGGCGCGAAAATCGGCATATACGATGCGGGCCGCATTGATGGACAGCGCGATAACCACCCCGAAATACCATATGCGTGTTCGCACATCCGGCTCCTGTCAGCTCGCGTCTCCCACCACAATTTCCTGGCGTTCGATCTTGTTCCACAGGTACCCGCCGGGGTTCCAGACCCCTTCGTCGGGTTGCACATTCCCTTTCGCATCCGTCGCGCGCACCGCCACGGGATAACGCCCGGCGCTTTTGGGCGTCCAATCGAGCGACCACGTCCGGAAGGAATACTCTCCGGCGTCCTGTCCCAGATGAGCTTCACTCCAGTTCGCTCCGTTGTCGGCGGAAACTTCCACTTTTTTAATGGCACCGTAACCGCTGAAGGCGATTCCCTGCAATCGCAGCGGAAAGCCCGCGGGAATCTTCATCGAACCATCCGGGGAAATAAGGAACGACCGGACCGGCATTTTGGCGATGGGAACCGTCGCGACTTTTCCGGATTTCATGTCCTCTGGGGTAGTGTTGCCGCGCGGCGTGTCGGGAATTCGATACGCCGCTTTCATCCAGAAATTATCGTCCAGCGCATCGAGAACGCGAATCCAGGAAAGACTCTTCACGTAGTATGTCGCGAAGTAGCCGGGCACGATGAGACGCGCGGGAAACCCATTGAGCATCGGCAAGGGCTCGCCGTTCATCGCGTAAGCGACTAGAACTTCGTCCAAGACGGGATTCGTCAAATCGAGCGACTTCATGAATCGGTTCGAGCCCAGGTCCTTGGGTCCCAATCCTTTATCCAGCCCCTCGAATTGCAATTGCACCGAGCCGCTCTTCACCCCGGCGGCATCGAGAATGTCGCGGAGTTTCACTCCTGTCCACGCGGCGTTGCCCATCGCGCCGTTGCCCCATTGCCCTCCGGCAACTCGGGGCTGCAGCCGGCTGCGGCTATTGCCGGAGCATTGGTTTACCGCGTTCACGGATACGCTCTTGAATCGAGCAGCCAGTTCCGGAAAACTGAGCGCCAGCGGACGTTCGACGTTTCCTTCCACATGCAAGCGCCACGTCTTCAAATCCACCGCATTGGGGATGGTCTGAAGATGCCAGCGCACAAAAAACGCATCGTTGGGCGTAAAGGTGGAAAGAAAATATTGGCGCGGAGTTTCCAGTTGCACCGGGCGGTCGGTCAGAAGGATCAAAGGCGCCTTCTGAGGGTACGTGGCAAATTGCCCTGGGGAAGTCCAATACGGATTGGCGCCCGGCCCGGTAAACTCTGGAGCCGGTTGCTGGCCGGAAGGTTCCTGCTCCACTGCGTTCGCTATTCCAAAAATCTCGCCGGCGGCCAAAGTGGCGCTTGCAGCGCCGAGCGTTTTCAGCCAGCAACGTCTTGAAACACAATTCTGAGAACCCGCCATTCAGTCCCACCTTCTAAGGTTGGTCGCCAAACGGCTAACCAGCGGTCATGTAACTGTAGTGTCCGTCACCCTGCAGCAGAGCCAGCGCCGACGCCAATGCCGGAACGAGTAGGACGCCGGGCTGGATGTGCGCCTGGATGTCCTTCACAACTTCCTCTGGCGGCGCGGTCAAATTGTTCATCTTGATGAGCGCGCGGGCCGCCTCTTCGATGGAAGAGTGGCAACTCAAAAACTTCACGCCGCGCGCCTGCAGGCCCTGAACGCTGAAGTCCTGCGCGGCGGAATCCGGGTTGCTGGGATCGTCGGAGGTGTACTTCAGGGAAGGGCCGGCATTGCTCGGATAATAAAAGTTGCGCACGGCAGGCTCTCCGGTCTTGGGATCGTTCTCTTTCGTCCATTGGCCGATGCGGTACTTTTCCCAGACGTAGTCGGTGTAATTCACCATGTTGGCCGGCCCGTTGAGCGCGCAGACAATTTGAATCTGGTCGGCGGGGACGCCGGCTCCGAATCGCAGGCCGTTGAGAGAGTTCTTGGCGTTCTTCAGGAACCTGCCGTCGTTGATGCCAAAGCCGTGGATCGCCTGCTTGATCCGTTTTGGTGAATGCGTCAACGCATCGAACTCGGCGGCCTGCCAATCGGGTTTTTGCCACACGTATTGGGCGTGCACCGGCTCGTTCCACATGGTTGTGGCTGCGGCGGCGACCGCTCCGCCCAACAAGGTTCGGCGTGAAAATTCGCTCATGGATTTTTCTCCTTTGGTCGCACCGGCACAAAAGCGACCGTCCGATTTTCGGCTGGCATGAATCATACGCTGGAATATCCGGCATCGTCCACCGTATGACGCTGGTTGCAACCGCTCAAGCAGCCGCCTTCGATCGGCCCGGAAATGTGATATGTTTTGTGCAGTCAACGGAGGACGCTGATGAAAACTCGAGGCTTGTTCAGTGCGATTACGTTTGCCATTGTGATCTTCGTTTCCCCGCTTTTTGCTCAAACCGGCGGCAAAGAAACCAAAGTGATGGTTCGTGCGATCGCGCGCGATGCCAAAGTCATTGGAACGCACGTGGGTGGCGCGCGAATTACAGTCAAGGATGTCGCTACCGGCGAAATTCTGGCGCAAGGGATTCAGCAAGGCGGGACGGGCGATACCGACGTGATCATGAAAAAGCCTCACGCGCGCGGAATGACGGTGTTCAGCGCCGGGGACGCGTCCGGTTACCTCGCCGTGTTACACCTGGATAAACCAACCGTCGTGGAGATATCGGCCGAGGGGCCGCTCGGCAACGCGCAGGCTACGCAACGCTCGTCGAAGACACTTCTCCTCGTGCCGGGCGAAGATGTGCTGGGCGAAGGAGTTCTGCTGGAGATTCACGGCTTCATCGTGACGGCGCTGGCGCCGCTGCAGGATGCCAAGGTCAAGGCAGGATCGCCGTTTGAAGTTCGCGCCACGGTTACGATGGCCTGCGGGTGCCCGACGGAGCCGGACGGCCTGTGGGACGCCAACAAGATCCACGTGGTCGCGCGGCTTCTGCGGGACGGCAAAGTGGAGTCGGAAATCCCGATGACGTATGCGGGGGCGCAGAATACGTTTCATGTGGATGTGCCCGTCACCGCGCCAGGACCGCTGGAATTGCAGGTGCTCGCGCTGGATCCAGGGAGCGCCAATTTCGGGATGATGAGGGAAGCTGTGGCTATCGTTCCGTAATGATTGTTCCGTTTTTGCCGCGGACGCGCGCGAAAACTGAAATTCTTCGCAATGAGTGAACGTTTTTTGTAGCGCGGGCTTTTTACCCTGAGCAGTTCGGAAGGGCAGCCTGCGGGGTTTTGGCCTTGCAAAGACTAACCCCCGCAGGCTGAAGCCCGCGCCACTTGGTCCCCTATCATTCCTTCGTGAAACGGTAGTATTCTGCATTCACTAACGAACTTGCTTGGTGAAATTCCCGGGAGAAGGCATGGAGCGCGCTCCGACTGTCAGCGAAATTATCGACCGGCGGTCCATGAGCCGCTATCAAATCTGGACCATGGCCTTGTGCGGCATGGTCATCGTGCTCGACGGCTTTGACACGCAGAGTATCGGTTTCCTCGCTCCGTCCATGGCCGATACCCTGCACATCCCAATCAAGACTTTTGGCCCCATATTCGTCGCCGCGCTGATCGGTTTGATGATCTCTTCCATGTCGTCCGGCCCAATCGCCGACCGCTGGGGCCGCAAATGGCCGATCGTGGCTTGCACGTTGATCTTCGGCGTGTTTGCCACGCTCACGCCGCGTTGCATTACGTTTAACCAGTTGCTCGCCTGCCGGTTCCTGACCGGCCTGGGCTTGGGCGGCGCGCTTTCCAATTCCGTGGCGCTAATGTCCGAGTACGCGCCTAAACGCCTGCTGGCGGTCATCGTGAGCATGATGTTCTGCGGGATGCCGACCGGGGCCGTCCTGGCAACTCGGGTGAGCGCGGTGATGCTTCCGCGCTGGGGCTGGCAATCGGTCTTCTACGCGGGAGGAGTCTTGCCGCTCACGCTGGCGCTGCTGCTGATCGCCATCCTGCCCGAATCGGTGCGCTACCTGGAAGTTTCCGGCGCGGACCAGCGGAAAATCTCAAAAATTCTGGCGCGCATTTCGCCTGAACTCGGCAACACGGCCGTGTCCCGCTCCCAGCATCAGGATCAGCGCAGAAACGCTCCGGTCCTCAGTTTGTTCACGGAAGGCCGCGCGGCCGGAACGATCCTGCTGTGGATTCCCTTTTTTATGAATCTTTTGATGTTGTATTTCGTGGTGTTCTGGCTGCCGGCGCTGCTGCGCCAAACCGGCAAACCCGTTTCCGCGGGCGCCACGGCGATCTTCTTGTTCAGCGTCGCAGGGATTGCCGGATCCTTCGTCGAAGGGAACCTGATGAATCGCTGGGGCGCGTTCACGGTTTTGCTGACGGAGTTCCTCTGCACCACGCTGCTCATCGTTTCGCTGGCATACTCGAATGCGTTTCCGCTCACCATGGCGATCACATTCGTTCTGGGTTTCGCGGTGCAGGGCGCGCAGGGAGGCCTGTCAGCGGTCGCCGCCACGTTCTATCCGACCTCGATCCGCTCCACGGGAATCGGCTGGTGCCTCGGGGTTGGACGCATCGGTTCGATTGTGGGCCCCATGCTCGGCGGCGTGATGTTGAAGCTGGATTGGAGCCCGCGCGAAATTTTTCTGGCCGGATCGATTCCGGCCCTGTGCGCCGCGACGGCAACTTTCTTGAGCCTGCGGCTGCGGAGCAATTTGCCCTCGGAGCAGACGCGAGGCGGTATCGTCGCGGAGTCTACTGTACTGCACTAATTTGAATTCTTTGACAGAGATTGAAAACCGAGATGTGGGTCACTTTGAATTTGCTGCGGAAAAACACTCCCAATGAAATCCACCTCGTTCATCGTCGAGAAAGATGTAGCTATCTTTCTCGATACGAGTAATCAGACCTGAGTCCCCGGGTTTCAATCGCACGCGTTCGAAAGTGTGAAGCGACCATCCCTTGGCGTGGTCGTTGGGCGTGAAAACTACCCTCTGGCCCAATTTGAATGGACATTCGTTCATTACCACTTTCACCGTCCCGCCTTTAATCATCCCACAAACTTCCCTGCTATTGCTTTTCCAACTCAATATAAGCAGCGTTATCGGATACCGGCCCAATTCCGAAAATCGGCGCCACGTGGGGCATGACTCTGATGAGCTTTAGTGGAACACACCTCGGCTTGTGGGTTTTTGTCCTTGCTGGGCCCAACCCACACAGGCTGAAATCTGCTCCACTTCAGACCTTCTCTCCGGTTGCGCGGCGCCACAGCCCTCTAAACTCTTCGATCGTGCCGGGGCCGTAGCCCGCATAGTGATTGTTGGCGAATGCAAGAATCTGAATTTTCCGCTCGTGAACTTTCTTCAATACCTCGACCCACTCGCCCAGGTCCGCCGTCCGGTTCACGATGATTTTGTCCCACGTTTTTGTTTTTTCCTCGATGCCCTTGCGGTCTCCGAGCCAGCGCACATACGCAAAATCCGCCGTGATTGGGTCGAAGCGATCGAAGAGCTGCTTGGGCCGCGGCATCCACGCATGATCCACCAACGCGAGCGCTACATGGCGCTCTCTTAGCGCCTCAATGAACGCGGGCACCAGCCAATTCTTGTTGCGGATTTCCAAGGCAAAACGATAGCCCTTGGGAAGTTTTTTCAGAAACGGCGCGAGGCGCGCGAGGAATTCGTTCACGCCCGCAAACGCTTTCTTGTTGAAATATCCAAACTGAAACAGCAAAGGCCCCAGTTTTTCGCCGAGACAATCCATGGCCTTCAGAAAATCTCGAAAATCCTCGTCGCAGTCCACCAGCGCTTTTTCGTGCGTGATGATCTGCGGAACTTTTGCCGCAAACATAAATCCCGGAGGAGTTTTCGCGTACCAGCCCTTCACAGTGGAAATCGCGGGCGTGCGATAAAACGTGTTGTCCAATTCCACCGTATCGAATTTCGTGGCGTAGTAGCTCAGATAGTCGGCGGGTTTCATCCCTGCGGGATAGAACGCGCCTTCCCAGCCAGCCGCGGTGAAGGCCGAAGTGCCCAGCCGAAACTCTGCTTCGGAGGCCATAAGCGGCGATTCTAGTCTGGCAGGCCCGGGAACGCCAATCTCACGATTGGCGTCTTTACCCCTGCCAATCGGGAGATTGGCGTTCCCGGGCCTTATTGCTCCTGGCAGTGGCTCGTCTTCCACACCCGATCGAAGAATGACTGCGCGCTGGGATCAACGGGAAGATCGCCCAGGTAAACAGGCTGCTCGGCCTTCAGGTCCACGACAACTAACTTTCCGCTGTGATTGTGAAATGTGAAGCGCATCTCAGGCGCGCCATCCGCAGGGTCCACGGGAACAAAATGCCCATCCTGGCAATGAAAGCGGCCGCCGAATGCGTAGCCGGAAAAACCGCTGGCGGACTGGTCCAGGGGCATGTCTCCCTCCTGACGATAGAGCAGGCTATCACCGCCCCAATCAAGAGTTCCGGACGTGCCGGATTTCAAATGAAACGTCAAGGACTCGACCACCTTGGGCGGCGAAGGCGGCTTTACTTTGTCCGGCAATTCCACATACGGAGTCGTCACAATGGGGGCCGGTGGCGGGGCAGGTGGAGCGGACTTTGCAATTTCCGAAGGGTTCACGGGAACGTCAATGGCGCCGGTCAGGCCCGAAGAGACATCGAGAACCACGAATCGGATTCTTCGGCTGTCTGCGGCCGGCTTCAAGACAATGTGCTCGGGAATACCGGCGGACTGCCAGCTTCGGAATATATCGGCGGAGACCGTCTTTGACAGCTCCCTTTCATTGAATTTAAAAATGGTATTCTTTTGAGCAAACTCGCAGTCCGCCATCCGCACATTTAAGCTGTACTTGTCGCCAACTGGAGCGGAAGTCAGCCCCGTCGTCGAAATCATGAGCATATATTGCAGGCCACCTTGCGGATTTTCGGATGGACTGGAAGGAAAAGGTTGCACAGTGATCGGGATGGCCGTCGAGGGCAAAAGATCGGCGCAAGCCTGGTGCAGACGATCCTCCGGCTGCTGTTTTTTCGCGAGAGACGCTGCATCCAGGGCGTAGTAACCACGGCGATAGCTGAGCTTCACTCCGGGCCGCGAAGTCTTCACCAAAATTTTGTGAAATTTGCCGTCCCAATTCACATTTTGCGGGTAGAACGACATTTCGTAGTAGGAGGAACTGTCTTTCAGCGCCGTCATGAGGCACCCGGCCAAGTCATTGCGATTCTTACAGGCCTTGCCCCCGGTGTCCTGGGCGAGCTCATCCATGGTCCCTTGATCTTGCAATCGTTCTGCGTCTTCATCATTCAGGAGGGCGGCTGTCCTTGATCCGCGCCTCCTCGACTCGGGCATGGTTATATTCTGTGAAGCCGATAACGCCTGATTGGCCTGCAACCCGAGAACGTCCATGGGGTATACGGCCACCTGGGCATCCGAGAGAGAGTTGGCAACCGTTTTGACTTGATCGGTGAAATTCCGCATGCCCGCAAACGAATTGTTGCCCGTCTCCGGGTCGGGGGCGATGGAAATCGGAAAGGATTCCGAAACCCAGATCAAATTCTTTCGGCCGGGGATGCCGCTGAGGTATTGGCCGATTTGGGCCAGCGCTCCAAGAGTCTCCTTCGCCCGGAGATCAAAAGTCATGGCGTACTCTTCCTTTTCATAATCCTGGATCTCGCCGAGCGCAGGGGCTATCCCAAAGCCCACGCCGGTGCCGCCGGTGTTCTCGAGAAAGTAGTTGGAGGTACTGTTGGTGTCGTCGCGCGGGTCCTTCATGGCCGTGGTTCCCGACACGGCTTGATCCAGGGCGGCGCGCAATAGTCTGCCGTCACTGGTAAACCCCTGCAGAATTTTCAACGAACTTCCGAGAAGAAAAACCGCGATCGGAGTGTCCTGCGGAAGAGTCCTCAACAGCTGGAGCATATGGGCATGGCCCTGCTGCTGGTTGGCCGTCTGCGTGTTCAGGCTATCCACCAGCAACACGGTTGGCGGAATCCTTAATTGCGCGAGTGGTAATTGATTAGATAACAGGTTCGCGCGCGCGCGAATCGCGGCGGCGGAATCTTCGGCGGGGCCCGCGGCTTTCATCTTTTCAAAATATTCAAAGTGCTCGATCTTTTGCTGCGCTTTGTGCTCCTCAAAAACCTGCAAATCCTCCGGCTTGAGGTCGCGCACCGGTTCCCCACGGGAATCCGTGGCGGTGACGTCGAGCGTCACGAGCCGCGTGGTGACCTTCAACACGTAGCCTGACTGCGTGGAACCCTGCTGCTGCGCGGGAGTCGGGGATGGCGCGGATTGAGGCGCGACTCGATCGGCAATAAACATCGCCGAGGTCAGGCAAAATAAACCGACAATTGCAATTGGCCACCTGGCAGGCATGGCACCTCCGCTTCAGCGAACTCCCCGCGATGGTACCGGAGAGGTCATCTTACCTGACATGTCTGCTCCAAGGCTACGACTCACGTGAAAAGGAGCGCATTGCAGGCCATTTGCTCTAGCCAAGCGCCGGAAACCGTGGCAAGCTGTGCGCATGGGAAACAAAGACGCACCAAAGCGTGAAAAGAAGAAACCGAAAAAGCCGAAAACCTGATTGCGAAGACGCTGGGTAATCCGCCGCGCGCATCGTTAGTATGCCCTCGCACAGGGCGCGGCAATCACTGCGTGGCGGGTTACGCAGGCCTAACATTCGATGGAATTCAGGCGCCCAGTCCTTTCCGTCCCGTGAAGGGTGGGTTTTTGCATTTGCGCTGCCGATTCGTCACGTCAGGCAAATCAGCGAGGATTTGTGTTTCTCCATGGCGCACGCAAACCTGCTCTGGCAATGCTGCGGGGCGGGTTCCTCAGCAGAAAGCACATAGCCGGCATCCATTGCGCGATATTTCAATCCCGGAAACCAGGTACGTTTCGGCTGGACAACTCATCTTCAGGGAATAATCATCAAAAGGACCATAAGTATAAGTGACCTCTTTTTGGTCTGATTCTCTGGCTATCGCGGTGTAGCGGACACAGGCGGACTAGGAGCGAGAAGCATGATCTCCAAGATGGCTGTCAAGAAAAACCGGATTTCATTAATGCGCTTGATGTTAGCTGGTTTGGGACTGGCGTTGGGCGCGGGCGCATGGCCTGTCGCGGCCCAGCAAAATCAACCTGATCAACCTGGCGAAGTGCGGGATACCGTCGGACAACCGGCTTCTCAGGTTCAGGGGCAACCCGACATCCCTGCGCAACAACAGCCCGACGCACAGGCCCAGGGACAACCGAACCAGGGCGTGCCTCCACAGACGCTGACCTTGCCTGCCGGGACCGTGGTTCGAGTGCGCGTGGATGAATGGCTTTCGACCGATCGTAATTTGACCGGCGATAGTTTCAGCGCCGTCCTGAGTGAGCCTATCGTTGTGAATGGATGGGTTGTGGCGCGGCGCGGCCAGGCGCAAACGGGGCGCGTCTCCCTGGTAAAGAAAAGCCACGGTGGCGGAGCTTCGCAGTTGGGAGTTGATTTGCCCGAGCTGACCCTGGTCGACGGCCAGCAATTGCCTCTTCAAACGCAACTGTTCCAGACTTCGGCCGGCACTTCCCATGACCGCGACGCGGCCGTCATTGGCACGACAACTGCCGTGGGAGCCGTGATTGGCGCCATTGCAGGCCGCGGAACGGGCGCTGCCATCGGCGCGGGGGTCGGCGCAACCGCCGGAATTATCGGTGTGATGTCCACGCCGGGCAAGCCGACCGTGATTCCGCCGGAAACCGTCCTTTCCTTCCGCTTGCAGGCGCCTGTGACGATCTCGACAGAGAACAGCCAACTTGCATTTCAACCAGTCACGCAGGCGGATTATGATTCGCGCTCGCCGCAAGGCCGCCCGCACATGAACAGGCCGGCCCCGCCGCGTCCGCCTTACCCTTACTATCCCTATGCCTACCCCTATGCATACGGTTATCCGTATCCGTACGGTTTTTATGCAGAGCCGTTTATCGGGTTTGGATACTACGGAGGCTATGGCAGGTTTGGCGGCTTCCGGCGGTAGCGGGCGCAACAATAGTTTTTGGGTCACGGTTTCAGAGGCCGCAGAAAAACTCAAAGCGCTGTCATTCTGAGCGAAGTGAAGAATCTCTCCTTATTTCTTTTCTTACACTTAAATCGAGGAGAGATTCTTCGCTTCGCTCAGAATGACCAAACAAGACATTTTTTCCGCAACCTGTTCAGCCGTGACATTCAGTCAACTCAATAAACAGGGCTTTAGCCGCTGACTTATCGGATTAGGAACGTTACTGCACTTTTCAAGTGAACGCCCATTCCAACTGCAAATCCTAGCCTGCAAACGCGCGGCGCGTGGCCTCTTCTGTATTGAGCACCGCCATGATGGCTCGCCAGGCACGCAGGGTTTCTCCGACTGTCCAGGCCTGCGCGATGCATCCGTTCGGCGTGAACGGCGGATCCCCATCGAATATTTCGCTGGCCGTTCCGAGCCCGGCGGCCCGGATGTGACCGAACATAGGTTCCAGAAATGACATCGCCTCGCCGGCATTCCCATAAACGCGCAAGTGAGCCAGCGCGAATGGTCCGAGGAGCCAACCCCACACCGTGCCCTGGTGATACGCTTCGTCACGTTCTTCGGGGCTTCCGGCGTAGCGTCCACGGTACGCAGATTCGTTCCGCCCCAGGCTGCGAAGGCCGAAGGAAGTCAGCAGTTCTCTTGCGCACACATCCACGACGGCGCGTTGCTGTTCCGGGGTCAGAGCCGTCACGGGCAGCGAGACCGCCAGAATCTGATTGGGCCGCAGCGCGGCATCTTTGCCATCGGGAATCCCGGGGGCGTCGATCACATCGAAACAAAATTTCTTCTCGGCGTTCCAGAATCGCGCGAAGCAGGATCGAGCGCGGGCCGCGAGCGCTTCGTACCGAGCGGCGTCCCGGCCCAGGGCTCGCGCGAATTGCGCCATGGCCTCCGCGGCATTGAGCCACAAAGCATTGACCTCGATGGGTTTTCCGATGCGCGGAGTCACCACGCGATCGCCGATCTTGGCATCCATCCAGGTGAGTTGCACGCCCGCTTCGCCGGCATAGAGCAACCCGTCGGCCGGATCGACGTGGATGTTGTAGCGTGTGCCGCGCACGTGTGCGTCGATCATGCGGGCCAGCACGGGATACAATTCGCTCAGCACTCCGATATCGCTGGTGGCTTCAAAATACTGGCGCACCGCCTCGAAGTACCACAGCGTTGCATCCACCGTGTTGTAAACAGGAGCTGCCCCCGCGCTCGGAAACTGGTTGGGCAGCATGCCTTCACTCACGAAGCGGGAGAAGGTTCGCAGGATGTTGCGGGCCAGCCACGGACGCCCGGTCGCGAGGCACAGTCCGGGGAGCGCGATCATGGTGTCCCGGCCCCAGTCGCCGAACCAGGGATATCCGGCCAGGACCGTCTTCGCATCCGCCGCGTCAGGGAGCGGGCGCGCCGCAACGAACTGGTGCGCTGCAAGAACAAGTTGCTGGATGGCGGGAGATGCGCCGCGGGCAGTTGCGCTGTTGGACGCGAAGAACCGGTCGAGGAGCGCGCTCGTTTCGCTCTGGCGCTTGGCCAGCGCCACCTCGCCGTTGAGCGGAGGCGCCGCCGAGGTGCTGGCCACAATTGTCAGCGACCTTCCCGGTGCAATCGTCGCGTGCAGCTCTCCCGCGAAAAAGTGGTCGGTGCGGTCCGGAAGGCCGCGGGCCCGCTCGGCGGCGAGGTCGAAATTGCGGTACCATTCCTTGGCAGGCAACGCTGTCGCCGCGTTGCTCAGGACATAAAAAGGCGTTGCACCCTCCAAGGGCACAACTTGCAATCCGTGCTCGACCTGCGTGACTTCCATGGACTGAGTTCGCCCGGCGGTCACGCAGTGCTCGTCGCCATAATCCGCCAACACTTTGATTGACAATTCAACGGCGGAACTGGCGCGCACCAGCCGGTACAGAATGTACGTGGTGTTCGTGCCGGAGGGCATGAAGATGCGCTTTTCGAGCAGCGCGTCGGCCAACGCGAAAGTCCATACGGGCGTGGCCCCCTCCATGTGGAATCGCTCGATGTAGCGGTAGCCTTCGGGAGACACCGTGCCATCCGCCCAGCGGTTGGTGAAAAGCTCAAACTCTTCGCACCCGAAGCGGGCCGTTTCATCGAGTTTCGCCACGAGGAGCTTGCGGCCGAGCGGCGGTTGCAGCGCGGCGACCAGCAGGCCGTGATAGCAGCGCGTCTGCAGGCCCGCGATCGTGCCGAAGGAGTAGCCGCCGATGCCGTTGGTCACCAGCCACTCGCGCGATTCCGCGGCCGGCAGGTCGCCGCAAATTTCGCGGCCGAAATCGACCGGGGAAATAAAGGTGCGCGCAGAACGGGCGGTTGTTAACTTCACAAGAGAATCATGGGGCCTTCGTGGGGCTTTGAGCCAGAAAAAAAATGGCGCTTCTCGCAAGGAATTCCGAGGGCCTAAGTTGCGCGGAATTTAGCGCACGGAAGGGACGCTCAAACCCGCCAGATATTCGCGTAATGACACGAAATCGATAGGCTTGGTAAAGCAGGTATCACAGCCTGCCTCCCAGATGCTCTTCAACTCCTTGAACGACGCTAACCCGGTCACGGCGGCAATCGGCACGTGCGCGAGATGCCTTTGCTTCCGAGCCCAGTGGACGAGCGTGAGGCCATTCTCCCTTCCCAGGTGAATATCCAGCAGGACCACGTCCGGGATGGGTTCCGCGGCGATGCCTACGAAACCCTCTTCCAGACTCTCCGCAAGGATCGCTTCGTGGCCTTCGGATTCGAGCCAGTTCTTGAGGAGCTCTCGAAATTGGGCATCGTCATCCACCACCAAAATCCGTTGCCTCATTCATTTTCCTTTAGAGGGCATTGAGCCGTGGTCGCCGAATCGCGCGCCCAAAATCGGCACAAGTTTACGGTCATACTATCGTCTTAATGGAATAAGTCTTGAGTCCAACCACCCGTACCCGGATGGTTAGACTCGAATTTATTTTGGAACATCTCGTTGAGGCTATTTCGGATGGAGTCGGACAACTGGGACCGTTTCAGAGTTCTCCGCGCCCGATTCCAGCTTGGCGACCCACTGCGAGAGATGATCGAGAGAGGTTTCGTGCGTCCGGTCGAGATGGAGAGGGGTAATGGAAGCCGCGCCTTCAAAGATTGCCGCGTAGTCGCTTTTCGGATCGATTCCTTCGATGTGCTCCTGCTCGTGGAGCCAGTAGAAGGTGCGCCCGCGCGGGTCGGTGCCTTCCTGCAGCACATTGCGCGTAACTTTCTTGGATTGCCGCGTGGCGCGCACGCCGCCGTTCCACACCAGCGGCACATTCACGTTCAGAAGAATGCCGTCCGGCATGCCCTCGGCCAGGGCCAGCGCCGCCAGTTCCCGCGTGAACTTGGCGGCCTGCTCGAAGCGGAATCCCCTGCCCTTATGCGCCACCGACACGGCGATCGCCGGAATGTGATTGATCGCCGCTTCCATTGCCGCGCCCACCGTCCCGGAATAAAAAATGTTTTCGCCCAGATTCCCGCCGCGATTGATCCCGGAAATCACGAGGTCGGGCCGATTGGGAAGCAATTTATTCAGCGCCAGGATCACAGAATCCGCCGGAGTACCTTCGACCGCCCATTCGCGCTCGGCAATGTGCTCCCAAAAGATCGGCTGCCGCAGCGTGAGCGACTGCGCCGACGCGCTGCGCTCGTGGCTCGGTGCAACGACGCTGATGGTCCCCAGCCCTTCAACCGCCTGGACCAGCGCGCGCAACCCTTCCGCTTGGATGCCGTCGTCATTGGTAATCAGAATGTGCGCCATAAATTTTCAGTCGGACGGGCTTTTTACCCTGAGCAATCCGGAAGGGCAGCCTGTCTGGTTTTGGTTCTCTCTTTAGCTCGAAACCGCAGACAGGCTGAAGTCGAAGATCCCGACGCGGTCGGGGCCCGTCCTACTCGCTGGGTAGCCTATTCCGCGCAGGCCCGGGAAAGTTTCCGTATGCCGCTCTCTGCGCGCCAGGGAAAGAAGCTAGTCACCCAATTCTTATCCAACAGGCAAAGTGAGCCTTGTCCCACCCTACTTTAGCATTCTAGCAATAATAATAATGGTGCAACAAGGCAGCGAGAATGAGTGGTTTCCTAGTATGCGAAATGCGAACGGTGTGCCGAAAAGAGGGCAAGAAAAAATGGTCGGGACGACTGGATTTGAACCAGCGACCTCACGCACCCCAAGCGTGCGCGCTACCAGGCTGCGCTACGTCCCGACTGTCGCTTCAGCGTATCACTCGGATTCGAGGACCGTCAATAAGGAGCGCAGCGAGTCACGCAGGTCCAGCAAGGTCTTGCGGTTCAGTGATGCAAGTTGCGGAGACATGGCTTGCGGCGCGGGATCTGCGCCGTGCCATTCGGCCTCCGCTTCGGCTGCGCCGCCGTTCGTGCCGTTCGCTCCCTGCGCCTGATCGCGCAAGTGGCGCCGCGCGCCCGCAATGGTAAAACCTTCGTCGTACAACAGGCGCTTGATTGTGAAGACAGTCTCGATGTCCTCGCGGCGATACAACCGGTGCCCCTTGGGGCTCTTGACCGGCTGCAGCATCGGGAATTCCGTCTCCCAATAGCGCAGCACAAACGGCTTCGTGGAAGTCAGGCGGCTGACTTCGCCGATCCGGAACAGGCTCCTGTCCGGAACAGCCGATTCGGAATGTCCGTTTCCTTCGATGGCTTTCCTCGCTTTTGGTCCTCACCCGGCTCAGGCCCTAATCCTAATCCGTTTCTGGCCGGTGTCAACGCTTCAGTAGAACACGCTTCAGCCTGTTGGTTTTCCGGTTGCAGCGCGATGGCAAAACCAACAGGGTGAAGCGTGTTCTACTTTTTGGGTGTCGACGCCTTACGTCGCCGTCCTCGTGCGGCCGGACGGGCGCGCTCCCCGCTCGCGCCTTTCTTTCAGGCGCTGGAGGAATCGAATGGGCGCGCCGGTAAAATCGAAACTCTTGCGCAGGAGATTCTCGAGGAACCGCTCATAGCTGAAATGCAGGCGCTTCGACTGATTGGTGAACAAAATAAATGTCGGCGGCGAAGCGGCTGCCTGCGTGACGTAGTAGATTTTCACGCGGCGTGCGGCCGGCGAAGTTCCGCGGTCGAGATCCACTTTCTCCAGCCAGCGGTTCAACTCACCCGTTGAGATGCGCCTGCGCCGCGCGCCGGCGACGCGGTCGATCAGATCGAATAATTTTTCGGTGCGCTCCCCGGTCTTAGCGGAGACGAAAACGATGGGCGCATAATCGAGAAATTTAAATCGCGTGCGCACGATTTTTTCGTAGTCCTCGACGAGTTGCGCGGGATCGACTCTGCCCGTCACCGCTTTCTTGCGCACCACCGAAGTGTGCTTGCGGCCTCGCGTGCGGGCTCTCGTTGCTTCTTGCCGAAACGAAGATTCCGCCACATGCGTCTTCGGACTCTGATGTTCCAGCTCGCGCCTGGCCTTTTCCGCAGCGGCTTCGAGCGCCAGGTCCCACTTGTTCATCACGATGATCACCGAGCGGCCGGACTCTTCCGCATACCCCGCGATGTTGGCATCGTTCGCCGTCACTCCCAGGCTGGCGTCGACAATGAGCAGCGCGACGTCGGCTTGTTCCAGGTGACGCCGCGCCATCATCACGCTCATTTTCTCCGCCACCAGATTCGTCTTGCCCTTGCGGCGAATTCCGGCCGTATCCACAAAGCGGTACGTGCGCCCGCCGTGCTCGACCACCGTGTCCACAGCGTCGCGCGTCGTCCCGGGAATATCCGAAACGATGGCCCGCTCCACGCCAGCCAGGCGATTGAGCATCGTCGATTTCCCCACATTGGGACGCCCAATGATCGCCACATTCACTTGCTCGTCTTGCTGGTCTTGCCTCTCGGGCGCAGGCGCTTCCTCTTCGACGGGCCCTGAGGCGCCGAGACGCGACGTGATCGCTTCCAGCAGCGCGTCAAATCCGTAGCCGTGTTCCGCCGACACCGGAAACACATCGTTCGAAAGCCCGTAAAACGGCGCCGCCAGCGATTCCTGCATTTGCGTGTCAACTTTGTTCGCCAGTATCGCCAGAGGCTTCCCTGTACGCCTCAGCAGGCGCGCCAGCTCGCTATCGAGCGGGGTCAGCCCCGCGCGCACGTCCACAACCAACAAAAGCTGCGACGCGCCTTCAATGGCCACTTGCGCCTGGCGAAGAATTTCGCGCGGAATGGCGGCCTTGTCGTCCGGCACGATCCCGCCCGTATCAACCACTTCGAACGTCCGGCCCTGCCAGGCCGCCGTCCCATAGATGCGATCGCGCGTAATTCCCGGCTCGTCCGTGACAATCGACCGCCGCGTGCCCGTCAGCCGGTTGAAAATCGTGGATTTGCCGACATTGGGCCGGCCAACAATCACTACCGAAGGAAGTTTTTCAGTCATTATTTTCAGTCGCGAGGACACAACGAACCCAAAACGGGAGGCTCGGAATCTCTTAGTCTATCCTACCAGGTGCGGAAACAGAAGCCTTACGCCTGTGCGCACTGATATGGACTGGTTTGCTCGCGATCGGATTTTAGTAGGACAGCCACTCTTGGCTGTCCTCTTTCGCGCCGGTGAGCCCGTCGAGGACAGCCAAAAGTGGCTGTCCTACTGAACCTCTCTGCTCGTTGCGCCCGCAGCCCAACACGTACTTTCGTGGGCGAATGGCTAAGTCAAGGAAATTCGATTTCGACAGACCGCCCCCCGTCATCGACGACGAAGACGAGAAGAGCCTCACTGCAATTGACGAAGGGATCGGGGAAGCGAAAGCTGGCCGAACCACTCCCATCGAAGAAGTCCGTAAGTGCTTGCACAAGTGGGTATCGGCAAAATTCTGAAAGTTAAGCACGGACGAGGTCAGATCGCTTCAGCTTGGGAAGACTCTTGATGGCCTTTCCGGCTTTTTGCTGTGCGACACGCAATTCGTAGAGACTTTGCAGGTTGAGCCAGAATTCCGGCGTGGTGCCAAAGAAATGGGCTAAGCGCAGCGCGGTATCGCCGGTAATGGAACGCTCACCGTTGAGAATCTGGGTGACCCGGTTGGTGGGAACGTCAATTTTGCGCGCCAGTCCCGCCGCGCTCATGTCGAGCGTTTTGAGTTCCTCGGCCAGATGCTCGCCCGGGTGAATCGCAGTTACAGCCATTCCCTTCTCCTAGTGATAATCCACGATTTCGACGTTGGCCGGGCCGGGCGACCCCTTGGCCCATTCAAAGCAAATCCGCCACTGATCGTTAATGCGAATGCTGTATTGGCCTCTGCGGTCCCTTTTGAGAGCCTCAAACCGGTTCCCTGACAAGCGGGCGAGGTCGGAGAGGACCGAAGCGGCTTCGAGCCGATCCAACTTCAGGCGTGCCGAGCGCTCGATGCCGGAAAACGCCTTGACGCGTTCTCCCTCAGCGAAGTCTTTCGTTCGCTTGTCCCGATAGCCGACAATCATGCAAAGGATACCGCAGATTACGCGTTACGTCAAGCGTAACGATCCGGCCTTTACGGCAGATTCTCGATCTTCCGCGCGTCCCCCGTGAGCTGCAGGATGTGCATCCCCGTGTTGGCGCGATCGACGATGTAGATGTAGCCGCGGTCGTCCACTTCCACGTTGTTGGTTTGGATGGCGATCTTGCACTTCTGGTCGGCGCCGGTGCCCACGCAGCGCTTGTCGGTCGCGTCGGTGATCGCGGGAATATAGTAGGCGATTTCCCTGGGGTTGTATGGATCGCGCACGTCGACGGCGCGCACGCCGGCGTTGAAGTAAGCCACGAAGATGATGCGCTTGTAGAAAACGGGCGTCATACTCTCGTTCGTCGAGTGCGTGCCGAAGCGCCCGCCGCGGCTGCAGAAATTGCCGCTCGGTTCGGGCACGTAGTAGGTCGAGACGCCGAAGATTTTGGTTTCCGTAGTGATGTCGAAGATGTGCATCATCTGTTCCATGGCATGGCACTCGTTGTCCGTGGTCTCGCCTACGATTACGAGGAAGTCCCGCTTGCTGATCGCCGGGCCATATTTCGCGAGGGCCGGAACATCCACTCCAAGCAACGGAAACGTCGTGTGCGCCCCCATCTCAGCCGGCAAATCGAGCCGCGCAATCATGGGCGATTCGAGATTGGCGTCCGTCGGTTCCTTGGGACCATGGATGAGCTTGTCGCGGTCCAGAATTTCGATCATGCCGTTACCGTTCGTGCCGTAGCCCGCGTAAATGCGATTGCCCTTTGGCCCTGTGGAAATCGCGCCGTGCATGTCGGTAGGCACCGGGCCGGTGGCGTTAGGTTGCTGGCCTGGCAGTCCGAAATCGCGAATGAATTGCGGCTCCGACGGATCGCTCAGGTCGTAGACCTGCCCCATGCGCTTCGTGCGCCAGCCGGGCGCGCCGGAAACGAGGTATGCGATGCCGGAATCGCACTCCCACCAGCTCTTATGCGTATCGCGCAAGCCGCTTTCGACCACGGTCAGACGGCTCGGCTTTGCCGGATCGGACACATCCCAGACTTCGTGGGAAGAAGTGCCGCGCGTTCGCAGCAAATACGCTTTGTTCTTGCTGGCGCGCGGGAGTTCGCTGCCGTCGCACACGCGCGTCATTTGCGCGCCACCGGACTCACCCGGGCCCGGGGTGCGCGGGTCGCCGGGAATGTGCGCGAGATATTTCGGATTCTTCGGATCGGTCACGTCCACGATGGACGTGCCGTTGTCTTCCATTTGTCCCGTCAGGGTGTTCATCGCCGTGCCGCCGTGATGCCCGATGTAGGCGATCCAGCGATTGCCCTGCTTGTGGATCGTCGGCTGGTAAGAGCTGCGCCCCTGCAAATCGTTGTAGCCGACCATCTCCATGTTCTTGCTCTCGGGCTTGGACTGAGCGAACGTGTTCACCGCCGCGTAACCCGCAAGCAAAATACCCAGCGCAAAAACGCCGGCCTTTCCATTCCTCACGCGATGTTTACCCAACATGTGTCCTCCCCTTTCGAGTCCGCAGCGTGAAGCGCATGCGCGAAGAATTGCGCAGACCCAATGCCAATTTTGCCGAATTTTTGTTCCCGCCAGGGATTCCCGGGCTGAGAGTGTACACCTGAACCCGATTCCCACGTATAACTTCGAGTCTGATACAGTGCTCTCAGCCACCGCCGCGTGCGGGCTTTACGCACCGTCGCCAATGCACTTTAGCGCCTCGACGACTTGGAGCCGGCCGCAATAGTGTCCGACGCACAGTCGGACCGGAGCGTTTCACACATGAAATATTTCACCCTGCCGGCGCGTAATACCTGATGGATGCGAGGAGACATCCCGAGGGCATGAGCCCCGCGGAACAGGCTGTTGCCCACGAGCGGATCGCCCTGGCCAAGGCCGGTAACGCGGAAGCCTGGGGCGAACTGTACCGCCAGTACGCCCCGGCGATTTTCCGTTTTTGCCGCCGGACCATGCCCACTCGCGAGGATGCTGAAGACGCCACCATGGATATTTTCGTCAAAGTCCGCCAGAAACTTTCGCAGTATGACGCCAGCCGTCCGTTCAGCGCCTGGTTGTACACCGTGGCCGCGAATCATTGCTGGGACCTGTTGCGGCGGAGAAAGCTTCGGCAAGACCTGGAGACCGGCGAAGTTGAGAAGATGCCCCTCGAGCATCCCGATCCCGGGCAGCTCGAGCAGTTGATCGAGCGCCGCACCGGCCAGGAAATGCGGCGCGCGCTGGACAAGCTGCCGGCGCGCTCGCGCATGGCGCTGGTGCTGCGCTACTACGCGGAAATGAGCTATGACGACATCGCTACAACGCTGGGAGTGCGCCGGACATTTGTCGGCGTGGTGCTGTTGCGCGCGCGCCACCAGTTGCGCGAGATTCTCGAAGGGCAAGGCGGCGCAAAGCTCGCCGCGGGAGGCGCGGCATGAATCATTTTGACGAAATGGCGTGCCTGCTCTATCTCGAAGGGCAACTCGATCCGGCGCGCTCGCGGGAACTGGCCGCGCACGTCGCAGATTGCGCCCCTTGCCGCGATCTGCTTCACGCCTTGCAGCACGAAACGATTTTGCTTTCCAGCGCGCTGACCGAGGACAACGAATCCATGCCCGCGCGCCTCGCGAGCGCACAGGTGCGAAGTTTGCCGTCCTGGGTCTGGACGCTGGCGTTCGGGGCTTTTGCCGCGGGCGCATACTGGTTTTGGACCGATGGAATCGGGCCCTGGTTCGACCAATTGAGCAATGCAGGCTTCGGCGGGACCGATGTGTTCAGCATGATCGTGTTCACCGGAGCATTCTGGGAAGGATGGAGCGACATGATTGACGCGATGCAAATTGGGGCGTTGATATTGGTGGCGATCGTAGTGATCGGATGGATCCGGCGCCGCCTGCGGCGTTCCGTGGCGATTGCCGTGGTCATATCGGCGCTGCTGTTCGCGCTGGCGCTGCCTCCACAGGCCGGGGCGGCGGAAGTGCGGCGCGGGCGATCGATTCTGGTCCCCGTCGGCGAAGTCGTTCACAATGACCTGATCGTCTCAGGCCCTTCGGTGAGAATCGAAGGTACGGTCGAAGGTGACGTCATCGCCTTCACGCGCAATCTTACCGTGACCGGGCACGTTACCGGTGACGTCATCGCCTTTTCCGAGGAAGCACTCATTGACGGAAACGTGGAGGGAAACGTGCGCGTATTTTCGCGCGACGTGAACCTGCAAGGTGCGGTCGGAAAGAATGTCACGGCGTTTGGCAGATCGGTCGACACGATCTCCAAATCAAATGTGGGCGGGGGAATGATCGTGCTCGCGGGCGAAGCGGACCTTGACGGCAAGATTCAGCGTGACCTGCTCGGCATGGTCGGCAGGACTGACCTGGATGGCTTAATCGGCGGGCAGGCGTGGATACGCGGAGGAAGCCTTACGGTGGCATCCAGCGCGGAAATTCGCGGGCCGGCCAAGTTCGAAGGGCCGCAACAGCCGGTTGTAGAAGCAGGAGCAAAGCTGGCAAGTCCCATTCAAACGGAAATCACGCAGGAGAGGCAGCGGACCAGGCGGTCAACGGCGCGCGTGGCGATCCGCGCGATTTTCGGTTACGGCGGGGCTTTGGTGGTGGGAATTTTACTTCTGGTCATCTTCCCCGGATTTTTCCGCGCGACCTTGCGTGAGACGGACAGCATCGGCCTGCCCATCGGGGTTGGGGCGCTGGCGCTGATTACAGGCGCGTTCCTGCTGGTCCTCGGAATACTTCTGTTGATTGTCGGCATAGGAGCGGGAGTGGCGGGCGTGATGGCCTACGCGCCGATTCTGTACGTTGCGCAAGTGTTTGTGGGCACGTGGCTCGGGAACAAGATTATGGGCCAGCCCTCGGCTGTCACCAGCGCAGTGGTCGGCCGAATGGCCGTGGGCCTGCTGATCCTGCGCGTCGCGGGGCTTATTCCCTTTCTTGGAGGACTGGTGTGGCTGTTGGTACTGCTTTGGGGGACCGGCGCGGTCTTGTTGGGCTTCTACCGGACGTCGCGCGCAGAGAGCGCGCCGAACGCGCCGCTTCCCGCCTAAATCAGTGGACGGACTTCGCGTGCCGGAATGCGCCGGGCGCGCTTCGCGGAACAATTCTCTTTTGCGGATAGGGAGACGCTGTCTGGCTAGGGTTTCACGACGACTTTAGTCGCAACAAGCGTTCGACCGCCGCTGCCGTTGAACGTCGGCCCGCGCACTGACACTAATTCACCTATAGCTATGTCTGAAGAGACGATAGTTTTTCCCACTTCGAAATAAATCGTCGGTGGGGACACGGACGTTTGCGCTGTGATGGTTGCGACACCGTGTCCCGAAAATAGAGAGGGCAGATTATTCAGAACCATGTTGGGCAGTCCTGTTTGTACCGTTGCAGTCACGCGAGTCGACCGCAGGCGCACGCGATCCGCCTTGATCAGGCTTGAGCTCGAGGCGCTATTGCGCCGGATTGAAATCTGCTGGCCCAGGGCCAAATCCGCAGGCGCGGCGAAGACAAAACCCGCCGTACTTATCGAGAGGTTATCCGCGTGAACGAGATCAATGTCAAACGCCGTCTGGGGAGTGGAATACTGCACGGTGACGTGCTGTCCGATACTCAATCCTGTGACCGTCGCGGAAATGGTCTGGATCACGATGTCGAATTGCGACGATCCCGCATTCGTGCTGGTGATCATGCCTTCAACTTCCGCGTCGGTGTTGTCCAGGTCCTCGAAGACAATGTTCCGGGCCAGAATCGATCCGTCCGGCTGGATGGCGATATCCACACTGAGAATCTGTTTGTTCTGCAGGCACGCGAATCCCTGCGATGAACACACTAGGGCGGGAAACTGAAAGAATGTCGATGTATTGTCCGCCTTCAAGGAGTACGTTCCCGTCGCGTTCGTCAGCGTGAAGGTATTGCTCGACACGTTGACGTTTTCGACTTGACCCACGACGTCCTCCGCACCGACGGGAGGCGCTCCGACTCCCGAGGGCGTGAAGGGAAAAACAGTGGTGCCAGCACTGAAGTCCTCGCCCAGCGACGCGGTCACCAAATTGTCCAGGCTCAAGTCAATCAGGAGTCCCGTGGTACTATTGGCGGCAATCGAGAACGCCGTCAACGGAACTGTCGCCGACATGGGCACAGCAGCCGGAACAATCGTACAGATGGTACCCACGTCGCATGTCGTCGTTCCGGATACGATCTTGTTCGCCGTATCGTTTTCAAACGTGAGCGACGGGTTTGCAAAGGTCAGATTCACCGCCGTGTAATTTCCCGCGGGAATTTTGGCGGCCGTGGAGAGGTAGGCAACGTCGGTCTGAAGGCGCGCCAGGTCCACCGTAGCCGATCCGGAAAACAAGGTTACGTTTCCAGGAGTCAACGTCGCTCCCGTGAGCGTTACCTGAGCTGAAAGTATGCTCACCAGCGAGGGAGGTGTATCGGTCATGGCCATGACGACCGACGAGTTCCCGTTGTTTTGGGTCCCCGAGCCAAATTGATTGTTGCCGCCGCAGCCCGCGAGCGCCACGGAGAGAGCCAGCAGCGTAATTGCCCAGATCAATCGAATTCTAAACATGTTACCCCGTTGACGTTGGTCCAACCGGCGCGCAGGGACACATCCCCCGCTGGGCACTGCCAGGCTGGATGCCCTGAAGGCATATATAAGGCTAGCACAGAGCAGGATTTACGGCGGGCAAATCCAAAGGCGCGGTGAGCAAAGAGTCTCTGGCCCGAGGGGCATGTCCTCGTGACGCATGCTTCAGCTTGCGGGTTGGTCCTTGCATGGTTTAGCCCCCACAGGCTGAAGCCTGTGCCACTTAGTCCCAAAATAGGAACGGCGTCCCAGCACTGCGGGGACGCCGTTCTTTCCATGATTGGCCTGCTTGTGCGATCTACTGGGCCTGGGCCGTGGTGAGCAGCAGGAGCTGCGTGCCACTATCCAGATGTACGTTCTTCGTTGCGGAAACGATCATGGATCCCTGCGTCGCGCTCGACGCCGCGGAATCGATCGAAAGGCCTTCCATGCCGAATACGCCGCTGCTGTTAGACGCCAGCCGGCCCGTCGAAGTCAGCCCGCCCACGGCGCCTGTGGAACGCGCAACCGTGTTCAGCGAACCTCCGGCAGTGGCGGGCATCGAACTGGCCGTATTCATGAGGGAGCCCGTGGCTACGCCAGTCGTGGCGCCCGCGGTCGAGGCTACGCCGCCTGCAAGCCCGCCTCCGCCCCGCGTCATTCCTTGCCCCGAGGCCATCCCGCTGCCCGAAGCCACGATGTCATCGGCGCCTGTTGAGGCCGCCGCTGCGGTCTGGGCAGCTGCCAGGGCCTGAATGGAGGCGTTAAATGGCACTTCCTGACCGTTTTTCAAAATGGCATGATCGAACATGATGCCAAGCTGGGATTGCGTCTGCCCCTTGGCTCGCGCCTGAGCTTGCGTAACATGTCCGACGAGGCGCGTACCCTTCTTCAGCACGACCTTGCCATCTTGTTTGACGTCTTCCGCGGCTCGCGCTTCCACTTCGTCGCCGGGCTTGCTCCGCTTTGCGTCAAGAGAAGTGGCCAGCGTGGCGTCTATCTTTGAGCCGTTGGAAATGCTTGCGGAATTGTTTCCTTCTTTGGCGTTTCCCGCCGCCGGCTTCGACGCAGATGTCGAGGATGATGCCGCCATGGAGCCTTTGCCGGAAGCTTGCGCGCCGGAATTGTTTGTCTGCACCGAGGCCTGCGACTGCGCCGAGGCGCCTGCTTGGCCCGAGGCCGATGTTTGCGCAGCCGTAGCCCAAGCACCCAGCATCCCGATTGCGAGTAATGAAAATATCTGTTTCATATGGATGATTCCTCCCGTAGGCTGAGTTCTATAATTCTAGCCGCTGTTGTTCAGCTGGCAATTACTAGTTGAAAGGACAATGGCCAAAAGAGCAATCCCATCGCCAAGGAATAACTCCTTAATTGTCATAGGATTAAAAAATGGATCAGTGACTGGCACGGCCCAGGGGCCGAGTCATTTTTAGATAGTCGAGCAAATTCTACGGAGGTAAGATTCTTCCACTTTTTGCCCTCGACCTATCCGCATAAAGCGAAGAAAAAGAGAAGTTAGACCAGACCCAATCCTTGTCCCACTTTGGCGATGATCGCAGTGGCCTGCTCGAGTTCGGCGCGCTTGTGTGTCGCAGTCACCATGGCGCGCAGCCGCGCCTTGCCTTCGGGAACGGTGGGAAATCCAACCGCGGGAATGTAGACGCCTGCGTCGTACAGGCGGCGTGAGAATTCAAACGCCTTGGCACCTTCTCCCACGTGAATGGGCGTGATGGGTGTTTGCGTCGCGCCCGTGGAAAAACCGAGTTTTTTCAGGCGGCGCTGGAAAAATTTCGTATTCAACCAAAGTTTCTTGAGCAGCTTCTCGCCGTCAGGGGAATCGAGCAAGGTGAAGGCCGCCTGGCACGTGGCGACCACTGAAGGGGGGTGCCCGGTGGAAAAAAGAAAAGGGCGCGCGCGGTGGTAGAGAAAATCGATCAATTCGCGCGAGCCGCAGACATATCCGCCCATCGCGCCGATCGCTTTGCTGAGCGTGCCGACCTGAATGTGCACGCGGCCGTGGCAAGCGAGATGGTCCACCGTGCCGCGCCCGCCGCGGCCGAGGACGCCCGAAGAATGCGCGTCATCCACCATCATGATGCAGTGGAATTTTTCGGCGAGATTGCACAATTCCGGGAGCGGGGCGATGTCGCCGTCCATCGAGAACACTCCGTCCGTGATCAGCAACTTGTGGCCGGGCCAGTTTTCGGTTTCCTTGCACAGGCGCTCGCAATCGGCGACGTCCTTGTGCTTGAACACTTTGATGGTCGCTCGCGAAAGGCGGCAGCCGTCGATGATGGAGGCGTGATTCAATTCATCGGAAAGAATTAGATCGTCTTTGCCCAGGATTGCCGCGACTGTTCCCGCGTTGGCTGTGAAGCCGGACTGAAATACGACGCACGCTTCCGTTCCCTTGAACCTGGCGATCTGCTCTTCGAGCGCCATGTGCAGATCCATGGTGCCGGCAATGGTGCGCACGGCTCCCGCGCCCACGCCGTGCGTGCGGATCGCTGCGATGGCGGCGCGGCGCAGCGCCTTGTGCGTGGTCAGCCCGAGGTAGTTGTTGGAGCTGAGATTGATGACATTTTTGCCATCGAATTGAGCGACGGGTTTTTGCTCGCCTTCGAGCACGCGCAATCGAAAATGCAGGCCCTTGGCCTCGAGGTCGGCGAGTTGCTCGTGCAAGAAGGATAGCGGGTTGGAAGTCATCGCGGTTCCAGTCCGTATTTCTCAAATCAAATCTGAACAAGGCGACGGAAGGTTTTGTAGCGCCGGCGTCCCGCCGGCAAGTTTGAAACTTGTTGGAGAATGAAAAACCTGCCGGCGATACGCCGGCGCTACAAAATCACACGCGCTTATCTATTTCTGCGTTCTGGCCGTTACTATTCGCGTTCAATTTAACGCCGGCGAACGTGAATTCTATTGTACGCGCTCGAAAGTGTAGCCCGAAGCCTCCAGCGCGGCTGTCAAGTCCGCGACGTGTTCCGGCCCGCGCGTTTCCATGGTGATGTCAATGACAGCGTCCCCCAGCACCACGCCGTAATAAGCGCGGTCATACATCGTTTCCACGATGTTGGCCTTCTGGTCGGCGATCACGCCAGCGAGTTTTTGCAGCGCGCCGGGATGATCGGGCAAATGGATTCGCAGGCGCACCAGGCGGCCGTCCTTGACGAGTCCCCGCCGGATAATCAGCGACAGGAGCGAGACGTCAATATTTCCCGCGCTGACCAGGACGCCGAGCTTTTTTCCGTGGTTCGGAGTCTTCCGGTTAAGGAGCGCGGCTGTCGCGGCCGCGCCCGCGCCTTCCGCGAGCATTTTTTCTTTTTCGAGCAATTGTAGAATCGCGCTGGCGATTTCTTCCTCATCGACGAGCACGACTTCGTCCACATATTTTTGGACCAGCGGAAAAGTCAGCGTGCCCGCCGAGCGTACGGCGATTCCGTCAGCGATGGTTTTGTTCGCGGGCAGAGTGACGAGCTCATTTTTTTCCAGCGCGGCCTTCATCGAAGCGAGCCTGGAGGATTGCACGCCGATCACTTTGATTTTTGGACTGGTTTCCTTCACCGCGCAGGCCACGCCCGCGATCAGGCCGCCGCCGCCCACGGGAATGACGAGGGCGTCGAGGTCGCCGTGCTGCTCCAGCATTTCGAGGCCGAGAGTTCCCTGCCCCGAGATTACGGCCTCGTCGTCAAACGGATGAATGAAGGTAAGCCCGAACTTTTTGGAGCGGCGAACGGCTTCCTCGCAGGCCTCGTCGTAATTCGCGCCCGCCAGAATCACTTCCGCTCCGTAGCCGCGTGTGGCGGACACTTTCACGAGCGGCGTGGTAAGCGGCATGCAGATCTGGGCCTTGATGCCGCGTTTCGCCGCGTGATACGCCACCGCCTGCGCGTGATTTCCCGCCGAGGCTGCGATCACGCCGCGGCGGCGCTCCTCCTCCGAGAGCAGGAGAATCTTGTTGAGCGCGCCGCGCTCCTTGAACGCGCCGGTCATCTGCAAATTTTCGAGCTTCAGGAAAACCGAGTTTCCCGTCTGCTGCGAAAATTTTTCGGAGTGCACAAAGGGCGTGACCACAATCGAACCCCGGATGCGCTCCCGCGCATCCTTGATCGAACGCAGCGTCACCATCGGGAAAATCCTGAACGTTGTTTTTTAATCATCGAAAACGGCTCGGTCCGGCTCCATGCGTTCGCCGGCTCCCCTGTCGCAATCCACCCGGGCGCGAAACGATATAGCATTACATAACCGGCAGGCTTAGGCCAACCGGTTCCCTCGCGTTACACCTCGGAACACGTTCCCTTGTGTCCGTTCATGCCTGCCAGTATTATTTTTAAGGAAACCAAGAATGTCCGGAACGCGCATACCACACGGGCTGTTTTTCGCCATTGTTTTGGCGGCGATTGCGCAGTGTGTTCACGATTTTCCGCTGCTACCGGACCGCCTGGCGTCGCACTTCGGCGCTTCCGGAATGCCCAACGGCTGGATGACCAAGCAGCAATTTTTCATTACGTATGCCGTTATGTTTCTGCCGGCTCTCTTCGTCGAATTCTGGGTGTCGCAAGGGATCGCGAAAAAACCCGATGCCAAGCTCCGGCTGCCGAACAAGGAATACTGGCTGGCCCCCGGGCGCCGCGCTGAAACTTTCGCGTATTTTGATAGTTTCTTTGCCTGGTACGGATGCGCGTTGCTGTTCGTTGAGGTGTTCGCGATGGGCCTGGCCATGCGGGCCAACTTCGATTCTCGGCCACAGCTCCCGACCGGCCCCATGGTTTTCGTTATTGCCGGTTTCGTTCTATTCAACCTCGCAGCGGTGATCGCGATGTTCCGCCGGTTTTCAGCCCCGCAATAAAGCGGAGCGCGCGGCAAAGATATTCTTCATGCCGCGACGGCCGTCCCGCGGTAGCGGCGGACGCGGATTTTGCTTTCGGACTTGAGCGCCTGAGCAAGATCGTAATTGGACTGCATCCGCAGCCAGGTCTGCGCGGAGGAACCGAAAGCTTTGGCGAGGCGGATCGCCATTTCGGGACTAATGCCGGCGCGCTGGTTGACGAGATTGTTCAGCGCTTGCCGCGAAACACCGAGAATCTTCGCACCCGAAGTTACGCTCAATCCGAGGGGCTGGAGGCATTCCTCCCGGACAATTCGACCGGGGTGGGGCGGGTTCTTCATAGGCATGATTCTCTTCCCTTTCTAATGATAATCAATCAACTCAACAGCAAAGGCGTCACGATTCTCGAAGTGGACAGAATATTTTCAACTCGGTGGATGAGGTCTGCCCCGATGTGGCTGCGGTCGCTCTGCTCGAAAAGCCTTTTCAGCCCCCGGTGCTTAAAGCTCCGGATCATTTCGAATAAAGTGTACAGTGACAAGTGTCCATTGTCAACCCATACGTTCGATTGTGAAAACAATCGATGCCTAAGGTTATGGCGCGGCAACCGCGCTTTCGCTACAATCGCGCCCGAGCCGGTTGCTGTGCTTTGCGCGCCCGGCGGGACAGGAGTTCCGTTTGAGCGTCAGCGAGAGACTCAAGGAAATCCGCGAGGGATTCGAGCCCGCTTTCTGGGTCGCGAACATCAGCGAAATTTTTGAGCGGCTTTCCTATTACGGCGCGTTTTCCTCGCTGGCCAATTACCTGCACGAATCGCTGAATATCCCCACCGAACAAACCGGATCGCTCGCCGGACTGTTCGGCGGAATGGTCTGGTTCCTCGCCATCCTGGGAGGGGCAGTGGCGGACCGGCTCGGTTTCCGGCGGGCGCTTTCGTTCGCCTACCTGATTCTGGCGTGCTCGTATTTCCTGCTGGGTTCGCTGGGAGCGGCGTGGATGGCGCCGGTGCGGGCCGCGGTGCCGCTCCTCGCACTCGTGGCCTTCGTTCTGGTTCTGCCTGCTCTCGGGATCTCGATGGTGAAACCGAGCGTGGTGGGGACGACCGCTCGCGCGTCGCGCGAAAATGTGCGGTCGATCGGATATTCGATTTACTACACGCTCGTGAATATCGGCGGAGCGGCGGGGCCGTACATCGCGTCGTGGGCGCACCGGCATCTGGGAGTCGAAAACGTTTTCCGCATCTCGGCGCTGAGCGTTCTGCTGATGTTTTTTGCCGTGCTCCTGTTTTTTAAGGAGCCGCGGCGCTCCGGCGAAGTTCAAACGGCCAGCCTGGCCGAAACGGCGCGAAATTTATTTACAGTAATGACGAATCCGCGCTTCATGGTCTTTCTGCTTATTTTTTCCGGCTATTGGATTGTTTACTGGCAATTATTTATCATATTGCCAATCTATATCCATGGTTTCATTGATGCCCATGCGGATGTGGAATTGATTCTTGTCACCGGCCCCCTGACTGTCATCTGCCTGCAATTTCTGGTCACCTACCTGACGCAAAAAATTCCCGCTTTCCAGGCCATTACGCTGGGGACATTGATCTCGGCGCTGGGCTGGCTCATCGTCGCGTCACACGCCGCGGTATGGGCCGTAGTGCTGTCTATTTTCGTCATCGCGCTAGGGGAGATCGTGCTTTCGCCGCGCTATTACGAATACGTTTCGCGCCTGGCTCCCCCGGGCCAGCAAGGAACCTACATGGGCTTTGCATTTGTGCCCATCGGAATCGGATCGCTCGCGGGAGGTTGGCTGGGCGGGCGGCTGATGCATCACTTCGGGGAAGTCGTGCAGCGTCCCGCGCAAGTGTGGTGGGCCATCACGGGAATCGGGATTGGCACGACGCTGCTGATGTGGCTGTATCACTTTGTAGTCAAGTCGGAGTTGCCCTTGACGCCACCCTAGTCCGCACTCCTCACGAGAGCCGGACGGATTTGCCTCGACACTTCAGGTGGCACAGGCGTCAGCATGTGTGATTTGAACCTTGCATGGACTAACCCCCGTAAGCTGAAGCGTGCGCTACCGGAGAAGTAACGGAAAGACGACATTCTTCAAATAACGCCTGCGAAATCGCCGCGGTTGCATCGCATGATTGGCAAGAGATGAAAGAACGTCTCCTCGTCGGATTGCTGCTGGCTGCGGTAGGGCTGGTTTACGCCAACACGCTGGTGAACCAGTTCGCCATGGATGATGAGCTTTACATCATGCGCAATGCGCAAGTGACAGATCCTTCCCTGAACAGGTTGCTCTCGCTGAGCCAATTCAGCAATGTATTTCGGCCGGTCACCTTTGCCACACTGGCGCTGAATTGGGCGCTCAGCGGACCGGAGCCACTCGGATACCATCTTCTTAATCTAATCCTTCATGCGGGCGTAACCTGGTTGCTTTACGTATTGTTGCAGGGCCTTCTCGGATACTCACCTGAAGCAAAAACCGTGGCGTTTGTTGCTGCGCTGTTGTTTGCCGTGCATCCCATTCATACCGAAGCTGTGACCTGGGCTGTGGGGCGCTCGGAGTTGCTGGCCGCCGGGTTTCTCTTTGCGGGATGGATTCTGCACTTGCGCGACCGGCCGATCGCATCGCTCCCCTGCTTTGCGATGGCGATGCTGTCAAAAGAATCAGCCGTGGCGTTTTTCCCTCTGTTGCTCTTCGGCGATTATGCGATTGGCAAGTGGAAGCCGCGCCTTCGATACACCCTGGCCGCCGGACTCACCTTGCTCTACCTGGGGATTCTGTGGGAAGTACAAGGAGGCCGGCTCGGCCGGCCGGAAATTTCAAAGGTTGATAATCCGCTTGCCTATCTTCCTGCCGGATGGAGAATTCTGAATGCATTGCGCGTAGCGTGGAAATACGCCGCCCTTCAGATTTATCCCGCAGTGCTTTCATGCGACTATTCTTTCAACCAAATTCCGCTCTACCGGGATTGGCCCCACACGCTGCCTGCAGCGCTCGCCGCAGCAGCAGCCGCAGGTGTTTGGATTTGGGCGCTTCGGAAGCGGCACGCGGGATGGGCCCTCGCGGGCGGCATTTATTTTGCGGGCTTTGCGGCAACGTCGAATATCCTGATGCCCACGGGAACGATCCTGGGCGAGCGGCTGGCCTATCTTCCGTCCGCGGGATTTTGTCTTTTGCTGGCGCTCGGCTGGAACCAGCTTCGACTCAAAAAAGAGATGCTGGCCTGGGGATTACTTGGCGCGGTAGTTTTGGTCCTGTCCGTGCGGACGGTGGTGCGAAACCGGGACTGGAAGGACGCTTTTGCTCTGTATTCCTCCGGCGTGCGGGCCGTGCCGAACGACTCCAAAATGCATGCCAATCTCGCAGGACAGTATTTCATCCGCAATCAGCTCGATTTAGCCGCTGGGGAATATCAAATCGCATTGCGCATCCTTCCCGATTCTCCCGACACGCTGGCATCTTATTCGGCGCTTGAATTACAGCGGGGCAACTATCAGTCTGCCGGGGCGATGATGGAAAAGGCGTTGAGTATGAGCGGAAGGAACAACATCAATTACGATTTCATGGCTGTAACCTTTGCGGTGATCCTGATAAAGGCGAACCACGCCGACTGGGCTCTTGCAAATCTAAACCGCGAAATCGCGGAATCGCCCCTTTATGCCCCGGCCTGGTTGGCGCGCGCTGATTTGCATTATGAGCGGGGCGAATTCGCGGCGGCGCGCGAAGACGCGCGGACGGGGCTGCGCCTCGCTCCGGGCGATCCGCATGCGCAGGACGTATTGCGGCGGGTGGAGGCTTCTTCTCCTCCCGCGCCACAAAACTAAAATTCAAAACTGCCCGCCTGAAGGCGTGCGCTACATGAGGATCTCGGCCGCGAGGGATACGACCTGCTCCGCGATGGCCAGGCTGGAGGTCAGGCCGGGCGACTCGATGCCGATCAACTGGACGGCGCGCGGCACAGTTAGATCGCGCATAATAATGAAATCTGCACTACCGCCTTGCCCGGGCTGCACTAGCTTTGCCCGGATTCCCGAGTAGGCGAGCTGCATATCGGCGGCTTCGATTTCGGGCAGCATGGATTTCGCGCGGCGCACGAACTCCTCGACAGGCAAGCGGTTTCGCTCGTAATCGTTTTTCTCCGCGACGTAATCCGCAGTAGGGCCGACCAGCACCGTGTCCCAAAGCGTGCGCGTCAAGTGCACGCCGAGGCTGAGGCCGTCGGCGTGGGGAAGCGGATAGACCAGATTGTTGATGAGGTGCGATTTGGCGCGCACCAGCTCGCAGTATTCTCCGCGCACGGGATAGATGCGATAGTTGCGGTTTCCGAGCATTGCGGCAATTTCATCCGCATAGAGCCCGGCGCAATTGATCACGCAGCGCGCTTCAATGGTTTCCTCGGAGGGCGCCGCGCCCCCACTCGCATCGCCCTCGACGAGCGTGACGGCGATTGAGTCGGCGCGCGGATCGAGCCGCACGACGCGGGTGCGCGTGAGCAAGCTTGCTCCTTGGTCCGTGGCCAGGCGGGCGAGCGTTTTGATCAGTTCTTCGGCGGAGACGATGCCGGTCGAAGGCACTAATAGCGCAGCGGCGGCTTCGATGTGCGGCTCGCGGGCGCGCACTGCGGCGCGGTCCACCATGCGCAGACCCACGACGCCGTTGGCGCGCCCGTTTTCGGCCAGGTGCTCGAGCTGCGCTTCCTGTTTCGCGTCATGGGCCACCACGAGTTTGCCGCAATTCCGGTGCGGCACGCGGTGCGCGGCGCAAAATTCGTACAGCATGTGGTTGCCCGCCACGCACAGCCGCGCTTTGAGCGAGCCTGGCGGATAGTAGATCCCCGAATGGATCACGCCGCTGTTGCGCGTGCTCGCGCCCATGCCCAGCCTGGGCATTTGCTCGACCAGAAACACGTCGGTCCAGCGGCGCGAAACCGCGCGCGCCACCGCGCAACCCACGACGCCGCCTCCGATGATGACAATGTTGGCGCGATCCACAGCGAACAGGATACCGGATGCCGGCGGCCGGAGGCCAGAGACTGGAGAGGGAGCAAGAGAGATGTGGATACCGAGCCAGAGAAGCAAAGAGCTACCGTAGGGAGTCAGCTGGATGGGAGTTGAGATTTGGATTTGGATTTGAAATTGGAAAGGCTTTGGAGACAAGAACAAAGGGCCTGCTGATAAAGATTGGTGCGGGATTGTATTTTTGGTTTGAAACGTGCGCGCCAGGGTGTAGAAATATGCCTTGCCTGAATCCCAATTAAACGATCGGACACTTCGGAGGATTGCGATGACCGGGAAATCCATTTGGAAAGCTGCGTTTGCGTTTGCGGCGGCGGTTTTGCTGGCGGGAAATTTCCTTGCGCTGTCCGCGCAAACGCGGCCGGAGGCGGCGCCTTTCGACGCCGCGCGCATGACCATGCAGCCTCCGCCGCCCGAAGGAGTCGCCATTCGCGCCGGGCGCCTCTTTGATCCGCGCACGGGAACGAACCTTGCCAACCAGCTGATCGTGATTCAGGGCGACCGCATCACGGACGTGGGTCCGGCGGACCGCGTGAAGGTTCCCGCGGGCGCGCGTGTGATCGACCTGAGCAGCGCGACAGTCCTGCCGGGGCTCATCGACCGGCACGTGCACCTGATGCAGGACCATGAGCCCAACGACGCGCGCGCTCTGCTTGTGGGGCAGCATTACGCGCTGGCGGATTTATTTGCCGGCTTTACGACCCTCCAGGATATGAATTCGCCCTTCACCTACGCGACCGTCGAATTGCGCGACGCCATCAATAAGGGGACAATTGTCGGCCCAAGGTTGCAGGTCACCGGACCGGGGCTAACCCCTCGCGGCGCCACCTACTATCCCGCGCCATCCGAGCCGGGCGTGTTTGGCCAGGTGCCCGGCATGCCGGTCTGGCAGAACACGCAGGACATCAATTCGCCCTGGCTGGCTCGCGCCGCGGTTCGCGAACATTCGCACTACGGAACGGACTGGATCAAGATTTACGAGACGGAAGACTATGAAGGAAGTGGCTACCCGGTGCCTTCGGGCGGGGGAGCGTTTATGCCGGACGGCAGGATGATCACCGTGCCGTCCATTACGCTCGAAGAGAACCAGGCCATCGTCGATGAGGCGCACAAGAGAGGATTGAAAGTGGCCTGCCACGCGTACGGCGGCGAAGGATTGCGCAACTGCCTCGCCGCGGGCGTCGACCTTCCCATCCATGTGATCGTCGGAGTGACCGGCGCGCCGGGGCTCGATGACGAGACCATTAAGCTGTTCAAAGTGCCTCTGCCGGACGGAACGCTCCGCCCCGTAAATCAGACCCTGTGGGACTTAGCGGGGCCGCTCGACACGATCGATATGAAAGTGAGCGGGGGGAAAACCTCGCGGTTTCGTTTGACCGAGTTGAGTTTCAAGAGGCTGGTGTCCGCGGGAATCACGCAAATTTTCGGGAGCGGAGCGTACACCGTCGGACACGGCGTGCAGGCCTACCAATTCGCCCTCTATGTAAAGTGGGGAATGTCACCGGCGCAGGCGCTGCGCATGGCCACCAGCGACGCCGCCGCAACTCTCAACTATGATCTGGGCAAGCAGGTCGGTTACGTCGAAAAAGGCAGGTACGCCGACCTAGTGGCCGTTTCCGGCAACCCGCTCGAGGACATCACCGAGACGGAGCGCGTGAAATTTGTGATGAAGGGCGGGGTGGTATTCCGCAATGATATGAAGTAGCGAAGCGCGGTTTTTTATGGCCGCGTGATGCAGAACCGGCTGCGGAAAAACTTCCCGCCATTTTGAGCGAAGCGAGGAATCTCTCTTTCTTTGCATGGGTTCAAACCGCGGAGAGATTCTTCGCTTCGCTCAGAGATGACAAGATTAATTACTTTCTCCTTCCGCGGCCAGGGAAACCAGCCTGCTTAAAAAGTGAAACGGGCGGGGCAGCTTTACTTGCTGTCCCGCCCGTTTTTGTGTTTCCAACCGTCATCCCCAAGTAGAGCCGAAGATGACGTTTAGTTTTTTCAAGTCAGCGGCCGGTCCGACGGAGCCGGACCGGCCAAACCTGACTAGAAGGTTAGTTTCAGACCGAGTTGGACAGCCCGGTTGGAGCCCGATCCGACGAGCGGATTTCCCGCGGCGAAGTCTGGCGTGAGGCCAGAGAAGCCGAGTCCACCACCCGCCTCGATTCCGTTTCCGGAATTGACGAAGCTGGATGCGCCGTATGGGTTTGCAGCGACCGGGTGATTGAGAATGTTGAAGCCTTCGACCCGGAACTGAACATGAAATCGCTCCTTGAACGTGAAGTTCTTGAAGAGCGACATGTCCCAATCCTTGAAACCTGAGTCGCGGAAAATGTTGCGGCCCATGTTTCCGAATTGTCCCAGCGCGGGAGGCGTAAGGAACCCCTTACCATCCGCGGAAGCGTAGCAACCGAAAGCCTGGAGCGCTACCGTGGCAGCACCGGCGCCGTTAATACACCCGGTGATCGCCGCCGTTGTGGAAGTGAAGGCAGGGCCACCGCCGTAAATGTTTGCGATCGTGCATGAAACATCGCCCGGAGCCGTGTCAAATGGCACACCTGGTCCGGTTGTGGCGCAGTACGGGATGCTGTTCTTGCCTGATGGGAAGCTTGCAGCAGGTCCCGTTATATTCCAGCGATCGGCCTTCTCTCCGGTCCCGCTGATGAGGTCCCCTGGGGGCCCGGGTTGAATGCCGTCCGCCACATTCCACGGCTGTGCTGTTTGAATGTTCACGATGGTGTTGATTTCCCAGCCCTCTAGCAACTGGGCAAATCCCTTGATGCCGGGGATGTCATATGTGGTGGTAAAGGTAAATCGGTGGCGGACATCGAAGTCGCTGCTGGCATACTCCGCCGCTACGTCGGTGCTGTCCTGCGGCAGCCCAGTAAAGCGATTCAGCGAGCCGTTGTCAAGACCGTGAGAGTAGGTGTAACCGGCGTTGAACGAAAGTCCGTGAGACATCCTCTTCGTCACGCTCGCTTGGAGACCGTCATACCTGGAATGGGCCAGATTCGAAGCGAAATTGATGAATCCCAGGTACGGGAACTTCGAGTAGTACGGCCGGGCCTCTTGTACGGCCGCCCGACTGTAACCTGCGGCGAGCGCCGCAGCCTGTGAGGCCGGTGCCCCAGTCTTGCAAGCATCGGCTAACTGCGACACCGTCAAAGCGTTCAAGCAATAAGCCGCGCCGACAGGCGCCTGGTTGATGTCCCGGAAATTCAGCAACCTTTCACCCTTGTTGCCGACATAGCCGATTTCGACCGAAAGGTTCGTGCCGAATTGGTGAGTAATACTGAGGTTGTAATTCAGGACGAGTGGGGATCGGAGATTTGGATCGACGCCCATGATGTCACAGGGGGCCGCGTTACCGAGGCGGCCATCTCCGCATTGCGCCGAAGTAACCGGGAAAATCGTGTTCTGGTTGGCTGCGCAAGCCGCGGTGTGCGCCGGACCCGTGGTGACAGTTGGATCCCAGCAGAGCGAATTAGGTGCAAAGCTCACCCCGCTGAGGCCGATCGTTCCACCACCGCTTGCTGGACACGGACTCTGCCCTGCCAGCCCGGAACACTGGAATATAGCGGCGGTCGGAACAGCTGCCAAACTGGTCGTAGTGTTATTCTCGAGACCGAATTCTCCGTCCCAAGTCAGAAGCGGGAAGGACGTGTGAATCAGGCTCGCCCCCGCGCGGACCACGGTAGTGCCCTTGCCATTTACGTCCCATGCGAATCCGATGCGCGGCTCGAACCCAGTGTGGTCCCCTTTCCAAAGAGTCGGGTGCCCAACGGAACCTTCCTGTATCATCCCGACACTTGGATCAAAACTACCGATCGGGTTGCCGGAAGTCTTCATTGGTGACGCGTATTCGTAGCGCAAACCCAAATTGATAATGAGCTTCTGGGTTATGCGCCAATCGTCCTGAACAAAGGCCGCGTAGTTCGACCAGTGCGCCTGGATGGCCGGGTCGCCCGCGAGAAGTAGATTTCCCTGGCCTGCCGGAGTTCCGGCGAGGAAATCTTCTAGCCCGGAGGAAGTGCCAAATGCCTGTCCGCCCGTAAACGACAATTGGCCACGTGCGCCGGCCCCGATCGAGCTGTCAGCCTCGACCTTGGTGTACTCGGCGCCGAATTTGAGCGAGTGTTTGCCCTTTAAGTAAGAGAGACTGTCCTGAAAGTCGTAGTATGGATTGGGGCTGTTGTACTGGGGCCGGTTCAGGGTGGTGCCCAGGGTCTGCCCGGGGCCGAAACCGCTGATCACGATATTCGGAAATCCCCCCACTTTCGAACCGGTGTTTATAAAACTATATTGACCTGTTCCATTTGCCAAATCGACTGCGTCGATGGGAACAAAGTTGAAGGATACGCGGTCGTAACCGAAGCGCACTTCGTTCACCACGGTCGAGTTGGGAGTGTAAACCCAGCTTCCCACAGTCGTTAGAGCCTTAATGGGAGCGTTATCGGTGAACAAGGCATTCACAAATGGGTGGTCTTGCCCCACCGACTCGTAGCGACCCATGATGAACGTGCCGAAAATCGCATTCTTATCGTTCGGGTGGTAGTCGATTTTGGCAATTCCGTTGTCGCTCTGATTGACGTTCGGAAAGGGACTGAGAAAGGTATTTGATCCATTAAACGGCAGCAGGCCGGGCTTGCCACCGGGTCCTGTCCCATAACTAATGTTCAAGCTATCGGGGGAGCCGGCAGCGCAAGAAATCGCCGGGGTTATGACGCATCCCACCGTATTCAGACTCACCGTGCTTATCGGGACACCGTGCGCCTGAAGATCCGCAATGGCATCGGGTATGCTGGAGGCTGGGCCCCCGCCGGCAGCGTTGTTAGGAATGGTTGCCGTTAAGTCGGAGCCGATTGACGAACGGGCACCCTCGTAGCCAGCAAAGTAGAAGAGCTTGTCCTTTTTGATGGGTCCGCCTACCACGCCGCCAAACTGCTTCAACTGCACCGGAATTTTATCGCAGACGTGAACATTGGAGGGGCTTAGCGCGCATGACCCGTTGATTGGCCCGATGTTGAAGTAATTGCGGGCGTCCCACGAGTCGACCCTTCCAAAAGCGTATGCCGAGCCATGAATCTGGTTCGTTCCCGACTTGATTCCCACATTGACCACGGCGCCCGGTTTCCAGCCATATTCCGCCTTGGGATTTTCCATGAGGTTGAATTCCTGAATGGCATCAATCGGCAGGATGATTGCGGCATCCATGAATGGACTGGGCATGCCGGCGACGGGGCGGGTATCAAAGAAGTTGGCATTGATTACGCCGTCGACCATCCAGACGGATTCGTCTGGGCGCACGCCGTTCGTGCTCTGCGTCCACGGTCCGCCGCCGGGCTGGAGCATAACGCCCGGACGCAAACCCATCAAATTCTGGTAGTCGCGGCCATTCAAGGGCAGGTCGGCGATGTCCGCTGTCTCAAGCGTGCCACCCAAGGTGGCGTTCGTGGTTTCTACCAGCGGGACGGATTCAGTGACGGTGACGGTCTGGTTTTGCTCGCCGGGCTGGACGGTTAAGTCGACGCGAATTTCGTGGCCAACTTCCACTCCAACGCCCTGGCGCTCAATTCTCTTGAAACCCTTGGCTTCCACGCGAACCGTGTAGTTCCCCGCGGTCAGGTTGGGAGCGTTATAAGCGCCCGCATCATCCGTGACGAGAGTTCGAGTGACACCCCTGTCCGTATCAATGACGCTTACCGTGGCGCCCGATACGACGCCGCCGCTTTGGTCGGTGACAACCCCGAGAATTCGTCCGGTACTGCCTTGTGAAAACGCAGACACACAAAGTAGCAAGACACCCAAAATGCCACCCAGCAATTGCACGGCACTCTTGCTCCGGCCACGCCAACATCTTTCGCATATCGCTATGACTGAATTCATTTCTGGACCTCCTGTCCAATAACTGTCCAAAGAGTCGCTTCTGATTCTGGTCCCGTACCCCACCCGTGGTTAGGTTCCCCTATGCATAAACGCCGGAAAAACCAAAAATAAACTTTGGCATTTCCGGGTTGCGGCTCCATGAATTCCGACACCGCACGGTTACGGATGCAACTTCCCCTACGCCCCCGCCAAATACAAGTTCAGGATAAAAGTGGATAGCTCCGGAGGGTTGCACGCCGCTCGATGCGCGACAAATCGCGAGCTGCGCCAACAGCATTTCTGGTAGAGTTCAACCCCGAACAACATTTACCACCCCCCAAACTAACGCCACCCTATTGGATAAACAGTAACGCCCCCGTTGGATGGAGTCCCAACCACTCTTTTGTATTGCCCGGATTCTTATTCGTTGTGCGTCCTGAGTCAAGCGGTTTTTTTGTAAAATTCTAAGCTGGATATGGAGGGATTCGTTTACATTTACCGAGCGCCCGGAAGCCGCAACCAGTACTATAACCATGCACCTCATTACTTTAGCTAATATTGATGCTGGAAGGGCCGGGCGAATGCCCTGGATTCCGGCCTTGAGGAACCGGGTCAATAAAACGAGCCAAAATTCGTTGCCCTAGGCGAAGAATTATCGAAGCCGCACTGCAGCGTCCTGGGACCGGCCGTCGCCGCGGAGCCCGCTACTCGGCGGCGCCCAGGGGAAGGAAGTATTGCGTGCCCTTGACCGGCTCCTGCAGGCGGCGCAGGAGTTGCTGCAGGTCGGCGTTGCGCTCGACGAAATCGATTTCCGAGGTGTTGATGACCAGCAAGTCCGACGCGGAGTAGCGGAAGAAAAAATGCTCGTAGGCGCGCACGACTTCGTCGAGGTAGGCGCGCGAGATTTGTTTTTCCGCGGGGGATTTTTTCTTGGCGATGCGGTCGCGCAGGACTTCGGGAGTGGCCTGGAGATAGATCACCAGATCAGGCGGCTTCAGGGCGGCCGCGAACATTTCAAAGTACCGCTCGTAGAGCTTCAACTCTTCGTTGTCGAGATTGATGTAAGCGAAGATCTTGTCCTTCTCAAATAGAAAATCGGAAACCAGCGGCGCCGCGTCGCTCTGCTGCGCCTCGATAAGGCGCCGGTGCCGCTCGATCAGGAAATATAACTGCGCGCGGAAGGCGGAGCCGGGCTTTTCCCGGTAGAAATCGGCGAGGAAGGGATTGTCTTCTGGATCGAACACACGCCGCGCATGTAGGCGATCGGCCAGGCTGCGGGCCAGGGTGGATTTGCCCACGCGGATCGGCCCCTCGATGGCGATGGAGCGAGGAGGCTCGAAGGCGGGGGCCGGCTGAGGAGCGGCGGAAGAAGGTCTCGGCATGGCCCGGGATTATAGCCGAAAGTCGGATGATTTCGCTGGCTAGGTCCAAGTGGCGCGGCCTGCCAAAAGCGGGCTTTGGCGACGGCGAGTAGAGGGCGCGCCCGAGCACGTTTCCGTAATCGCAGATGCCCGCCTGAAGGCGGGCGCGACAAAATCAAAGTCAGGCGAGTTTCGCGGTGTTGCCGGGAGACGGCGAGGGCACACTGCGGGGAGGGAATGGAAATGCAGCGGGGACGGCGGGAAGCTCAATGCGGAACGTCGCCCCTCCTTCCGGCCGGTTGTAACAGGAGATTTGTCCGCCCTGATCGCGGATCAGTCCGTAGCAAATGCTCAATCCCAGCCCCGTGCCCTTGCCGACCGGCTTGGTCGTATAGAAAGGGTCAAACACGAGATGAGGATTGCGCATGCCGGGTCCGGTGTCAGAGAAAAGGATGACGACATTGTCCTTCTCCAGCAGCGTGCGCACGGTAAGAGTGCCGCCGGATTCCTGCATGGCGTATACGGCGTTGTTAATAATATTGGAGAAAACCTGGAGCAGTTGGTTCATGTCCGCGCGGACTTCCGGGATGGCAGGGCCGGCTTGCACCTCGATGCGGATGTTTTTGTCGCGAAGATCGAAGCGGCGAAACTGCGCGGAGGTGTTGACGATCGCGTTGATGTCGACCGGCGTGCGCTGTTCGCTGGGCACCTGGCGGGCGAAGCTGAGCAGATTGTTCACCAGCGTTTTGGTGCGTTGCGCCTGTTCGCGGATTTTTTCGGCGAGGCCTCTCGCTTTTTCGCCGGCCGAGGAATCGTCGGCGAGCAATTCGGAATATCCCAGAATGGCCGTGAGGGGATTGTTGATTTCGTGCGCGGCGCCCCCGACGAGCTGCCCGATCGACGCCAGCTTCTCCGATTGCACGAATTGCATCTGCAGCCGCTTCAGATTGTCGAGGGAGTCCTGCGAGGCGCGCAGTAACCGGATGCGTTCATGGTCCACCAGTTCATGGCGCAGGAAGGCCAGAAGACCCAGAGGAAGGACCGCTCCAAGGGTAACTAAAATACGGAACTCGTGTACCGCCGTGGGCACCCGGCTGACCAGAACGGACCAGAAGCCGATTAAGGGAAGCGAAAGCAACGCCAAACGCGCCAGGCGCGATGGCCAGCGCGTTTCGCCGGCGGAATTGTTTCCGGCCGATCGCTCGCTCGCGGGCCGCAACGGAAATTTTGCCGCCTCTTCGCGATTTTGGTAGGCAAAAACGCCCCCGGTGGCCAACCAGAGAAACGAAATCAGGAGCGGCAGATCGTACAAACTGCCCCGCGAATAGGTGCCCCGTCCAGCCACCATCTGAACGGCCAATAGTCGAACTACATAGACGGTCCTGGCAGCCGCGAGGTGGGCCTAGATCCGCCCC
>Ga0210409_10000650_pt1 | contig 52515 bp, 53 predicted proteins | sample IncBWH17MmetaG_FD_161649 | JGI IMG/M metagenome (GOLD analysis project Ga0210409, IMG submission 161649) | Forest soil microbial communities from Barre Woods Harvard Forest LTER site, Petersham, Massachusetts, United States - Inc-BW-H-17-M | ecosystem: Environmental > Terrestrial > Soil >... | reverse complement strand
GAAATGGACGCGTTGGCGCAAACTTTGGAATTTCCCTTGTTGGTGAAGGGAGAGGGTGGCGAATCCTCACGGACGATTCGAATTATTAGAAGCCGAAACGAACTGCCTGCGAGCTATCGCGCCATAACGAACCAGGGAAAAGAGCATGACAGTAAGCCCTGCCTGCAAGAATTCCTTACGGGAGCCACCTATAGCGTGGGGGGCCTCTTTCAAGACGGCAGGGCCATCCGTATCTGCGCGGGCCGGATGGCTCTAATGGAGCCGTACAAAGCAGGGCTGATGGTGAAAGGCGTCACGGAGCGGCCTCCGGGGCTGATCGCCAACGCCTTAAGGGTATTTGAGGTCCTGCGTTACACGGGGTTCGGCGATGCCGATTTTGTCCTCGATCCGAGAGACGGCCAGTTCAAATTTTTGGAGATCAATCCGGAAGTTTGGGCAAACATTGTCCTGGCAGAGCACGCAGGGGTTGACTTCCATGGGGCCTATCGTGCCTTGGCCCAGGGTGAAATTGTTCCTGCCGACCTGACGTTCCGGGAGGGCGTGTCATTCTATCGCGTAACCAAGCGCCTCCTCTCCACGCTAAAGCGCCCTTGGCTTGCCATGAGCTTCGTTCGCGATTTTCTGGATGCATCTGTTTACTCCGATTGGGACTGGACTGATCTGCAATCGGATATTCATTTGCTGGTGAATTCGGCGCGGCGTCGGAGTCGCGTCTTGGGCAGAGACGCGGCGGAAAAAACACTATCCAGTCACCCTTGATTGGCGGCTCGCTTGGCGAGCCATCCACCGTAAGATTGTCGCGCAATGAGTGGCGCCGCGGATAGATGGGCGCCGTTAATCTCAATGTGAGACGCCACCAAGAGAGTTTCCTTACTTTGAGACAGTTGTGCGCGATCCAGGCTGCTTAATCCTTGAACGAAAGCTAGTGTAAGTTGCACATCCTCGGGCATCTATCGCCGCTTGGAACCCCAAGAACACCTCGGGCGGCAATTCATCTGGGGTGGTCCCAGCCGTGCAATAAAGGCAATGGAATAATCCCCTTTGGCCCAGGCAGTAACGCGGATGATCGCGCTTCGGGAAGAATCCGCGGGAAATCTGAGAGGCGCCCGCGCATGAGCATTGGTCGAAAGCTGTACACCAGCTTTGGAAGTATCCTTGGCATCCTCGTGTTGCTTATCGTGGTGAGCTTTCTGGCCATCGACCGCGAGCACAGCGCCCGAGGCGCTGCAGCGGTCTCGCTTCAGGAAATTCAGATGATTGAGGCGATGCGCTTCCAGATGATGCAGAACCGGCTTAGCCTGCGCAACTACCTGTTAAGCGGTGACCGCCGCGATGAGACCAACGAGTTAAAGGGCATTTCTCAGCTGAGCGAAATGATGGGAGATGCTCAAAGCAAGACAACTTTCGGTCAATTGCGATCGACCTATGCAAGTATCGAAGCCACAGAACATAGCTGGGTCGAGGAATTCGCCAAGCCTCTCATGGATAAGAGGCACCAGATGGATGCGGGCCAGGCCACGCTGGCGGATCTGCACGCCACCTACGTGCAACGTTCCCCGGGAAACTGGGTAACCACAGAAGTAAAGGAGCTGGATGAATCCGAGCGCATGATCCGCAAGGAGCTCGATGGGTCGGACGCAGCGGCGAACACAGCGGCAAAAGTCTCGGCTATTCTGCTCACCATCGGTACGATCTTCGCTGCCCTGTTAGGAGTATTCATCGCCTATCGCACTTCGCTCTCGATCACCCAGCCATTAACACAACTGACCGACAAAACCCGCCAAATGGCGGAGACAGGCGATCTGGACCAGAAGATCGAAGTTATCAGCGACGACGAGATCGGCGCTCTCGCCGAGCACCATCGCAACTTGATGGCGCACGTGAAGGAGATGGCCGGCATTTCTTCCTCGATCGCGAGCGGTCACTTGAACGTCGTCGTTCAACCCCGCTCGGCCCGAGACACCCTGGCGAATGCCTTGCTGCAGATGCTCCACGGCCTCAGGGATCTCGTTAGGAAAGTGCGCGACAGCGCTTCGCAGGTCGCCAGCGGAGCCACACAGATGGCCGCCGCCTCCAATGAGACGGCCAAGGTCAGCATCGATGCCGCTTCGGCAATCGACGAAGTCACCAGCACCATGCACGAAATGAGCATCAACGTGCAAAACGTGGTGAAGAGCACCCAGATGCAATCCTCGAGCGTTGCGGAAACCTCGGCTTCGGTCGACGAGATGGTTGCGTCTATCAACCGTGTCGCGGAGACCGCCCGAACGCTGCTGGAAATCTGCCAGCGCAGCCGCGAGGAAGTACACACCGGCATTGAAACCATGGAAAAGGCCACGCGAGGTCTCACGCGGACGAGTTCCTCGATTCAGTCATCGGCTCAGATTATTGACGTCCTCGGGCGCCGCGCCGACGAAATCGGCAGGATCATCGAGGTCATCGACGATCTTGCCGAGCAGACCAATCTGCTTGCACTCAACGCAGCTATCGAAGCGGCTCGTGCCGGCGAACATGGCCTTGGATTCGCCGTCGTGGCCGATGAAGTTCGCAAGCTGGCGGAGAAATCTACGCAGTCCACTAAGGAAATCTCCGATCTGATCCAGGGCATTCAAAAGGAAGCGCGAGAGGCCGTCGAAAACATGGAAAGGAGTACGTCGATGGTCCAGGAAGGGCTGGACCTTGGCGGCGAACTCAGTTCGGCCCTGGGAAAAATTTCCGACGTGGTCTCCGAAGTCTATAAGTTCGCCCAGCAGATTGGCGCCGCGACCAGCGAGCAGTCCACCGGCTCGACGCAAATCGCCAAAGCCACAACGCGCCTCACGGAAATCACCCAGGAGATCAACTCCACCATCGAGGAGCAGGCATCAGGAGCGCAATCGGTTGTGCGCGCCATGGAAAAGATGCGGGATTTGGTGCAACAATCCACATCCAGCTCCACACAACTCGCGGCCACCGCCGAGCACATGTCCAAATTGTCCCGGGGTCTGCTGGACTCGATGGACCAATTCGTCACGGAAGAAATTTCAAACGCGCGGTCGGGTCCGCGTGCCGCTTCTCGAAGGACTTTCGGACGCGAGCGAACTTCCTCTTCCTCGAAGCCCGAACTCGCCAGGGTCTGAATCTTTGAACGCAACCGTGGAAAACGCTGCTCACTCTCGCTGATCTTAAGAAGTGTTTTCTAGAGGTGTTTGCGCTCGCTGATGTTGCGTACCAAGCTGGAAACAAGGACGCCCTCCACCGCTTCCAGCGGGCTGAGACTTACGTCAAGTCGTTTGTTCTACCAAACACCAATTCTCCGTTTATAAAGTCCGCATCAGCGGGTTCAACTCCCGTGAAATAGCTGATCTCCCGGTAGTCGCCGCAGTTGTGGATTACGAAGTCGGCTAGCTTCCCGGCTTCCAGTGAGCCCAATTCTCCGCCGCGTCCAACGCTGTAGGCTGCGTTCACGGTGGTGGCCACAATCGCTTCGGCAGGCGTCATCCGCATGTGCGTCGAGGCCAGAGACAGCACAAATGGAATCGATGGCGCCGGCGAGGAGCCGGGATTGAAGTCGGTGGCCAAGACTACTCCGAGTCCTGCATCAATCATCTTTCGCGCGGGGCCGAATCGTTCAGAACCGAGTGAATAAACGGAAGCTGGGAGCAGCACTGGTTGCACGTTTCCGCGGGCCAGAGCCGCGATTCCCGATTCATCGATCTGCTCCAAATGATCCGCTGTGGCTGCACCTAATTCCGCCGCCATCTGGGCTGCGCCAGACCGCGTAAGCTGGTCGGCGTGGACGCGGATTCCTAAACCCGCGCGGCGGGCCGCGCTTAGGATCTCGGACGAGGCGGAGACGTTAAAAATTCCAGGCTCGCAGAACACGTCGCAATACTCCGCCAACCCGTTCTTCACAACTTCCGGAAGCATTTGATGAATGACCAGATCCACGTATTCGCGGGTCTTGCCGCGGTATTCGTCAGGCACGTCGTGCGCCCCCAGAAATGTAGGCACGTAACGTAAGGGGCCGGAATCGTTGAGGCTCCGGATCACACGCAATAGTTTCTGCTCGGCTTCCAAAGAGAGGCCGTACCCGGACTTTGCCTCGATGGTCGTGGTCCCACAGCGCAAGAACCATTCTTGATACCGGCGCCCCGCGTCGAAAAGTTCTTCCTCGCTGGCCTGGCGCGTGCGATTCACGGTCGAACGTATTCCTCCTCCCGAGGCGGCGATTTCCTGGTACGTTCTTCCCTCTGCCCGCTGCTCGAATTCGTCCACACGATTGCCGGCAAAGACTGGATGTGTATGCGCATCCACAAATCCGGGGAGGACAACGCGATTTCTTGCATCAATGACTTGCGTGTTGGAAGAGAGTAGCGGCTCAATTTCCGCGCGCGTGCCGACCGCTTCGATTCGCGCGCCCCGAACGAACATCGCACCGTTGCGGATGATGGACAGTTCCTGCATCTCCGCGCGGATTCGTGGCCGCGGGGGGCCCGCCAGCGTGACAAGCTGGCTGCAATTCAGGACGGCAAGCTCGCGATCGGAGTTGGAAGGCATCCTCTAGTTGTTCTGGCGACTCAACGAATGACTTTTAGAAACCGTGTGACTACACGGATTTCACGCTGTTTTGTAGCGCCCGCCTTCAGGCGGACACTGTAAGTTCCGCCAGATGCCCTCCTGAAGGCGGGCGCTACATAAACTAGAGCCGGGTCTCCACACATGCTCTTTTGCGACGCCGATGCGTTGGACCAATTCCACTGCAGCTTAGCAAAGACGGTCACCATTGAGGCGTTCTTCTAAATCGCCAACGGCGAGATCATCAACTCCCTGAGATTGGAAGCGCACTCGGTGAGTTCGACGACAGAAACACATTCGCGGCTGCTGTGGGCCGTTCTCATGTCACCGGGACCGAAAACGACGATGTCCTGCGCAAGCTGCGAAAAGAGATTCGCCTCCGATGCAAAAGGTATGGCAAGGGAAGGCCTACCTGTAATTCGCTCCAGCGATTGAACGAGGCAGGAATTGGCTCCGGCGTCGAAGCCTGGCTGGTCACGAAGGGTCGTCACCTCAACCCGGAAGTCCGGGTCCTTGACCTGTATCTCCTCTACCGCGCGTTCGAGCGCGTATACAACTTGGCGAGTGTCTTGTCCCGGGATGGGTCTCCATTCAAGCAGGAATCTGCATTCCCCGGGGACAATGTTCTTGGCTGAGCCGCCTTGAATCGTTCCTATGTTGACCGTGGAAAAAGGCGGTTCGAAAAAATTGTGATGTTCGTTCCGAAGGAGCGAGCCGATCTCTTCGATTTTTAAAATCAGGCGAGCTGCTCGAAAAATTGCGGAGGCGCCTTCGGAAGGGTGGGCGCTGTGAGCTTCTCTGCCAAAGACCTTGATCTCAGCTAAGCAGTATCCTTTTCCTGCGCGCGCCGGGCGCAGCGAAGTAGGCTCACCGACCACGACATGTCTTGGGGCGATTGCCTGTGCGGCGATGAGTTTTGAAGCTCCGACGCATCCGACTTCTTCATCGGCGGTCAGCACGATGCAGATGGAGGGGTGATAATTTGCCGGCTTCAAATCCAACAGCGCCGCTAGCAAAGAGGCGAGAAACCCCTTTACATCGCAAGCGCCGCACCCGTGCAGAAATCCGTCGCGAAGCGCGGGGTGAATTGCCTCTTTCCACGCAGGGTCGTATGGAACTGTGTCGGTGTGGCATACAAAGGCAAGCTCAATTGCCCGGTCCGACGGATCTTGTCCCGGTGGAATCGCGATCACATTAATTTTCTCAATCCCGGCTGAATCGAAGTAAGGATACGTCCGCGACTGCCACCCGCACTCGTGCATGATTTTGGCAGCGTATTCGACGAGCGGACGATTAGAGAGCGAAGAGACGGTGGGAATTTCGACCAACTCACGCAAGAGAGAAAGCGCGGAGTTCATAAGTCTCTGTGGTTAACACCCTGGTGGATGGGGGCGGATTCCCGGCCGGCGACGACTTCGGCCTGTAAAGAAGCGAGCGTCCCACGGGCGATGCATTCATCCGCCTTCGCGATGGATTCAGTCAAGTCCTCGTCTTTCAAGGAAACAGCACACTCTTGAAAAATAATTTCCTGCGCGTGATCGAGGATATCTCCCGTGCGTTGCAAATCCCGGAATTGCAACCCTCGAACCGCAGCCAGCGCCTCAATAGCAAGCACCAGTCTGGCCAGCTTGGTGATCTCCATCAACTTGAGCGCCGATGTCATTCCCATGCTGACGAAATCCTCTTGATTGCCGCTGGTTGGAATCGAGCAGGTCGAAGCCGGATTAGCCAACACTCGAATTTCAGCAATGAGCGAGGCTGCCGTCACCTGCGCCATCATCAAGCCCGACTCCAAACCGGGGTTGCTCGCGAGAAACGCAGGCAGGCCTTCGTTGAGCGCGGGATTCACCAGACGCTCGGTCCGCCGCTCGGAAATTCCCGCCAGCTGGCAAAGGGCGATCGCCAGGAAGTCCAATGCAAGAGCGAGAGGGGCGCCGTGGAAGTTTCCACCGGACAGGATCTCGTCGTCGAATACCAGCGGATTATCCGTAGCGGAGTTCAACTCGATGGTGAAGACTTGATTGGCGTAACTCATCGCATCACGGACTGCCCCGTGAACCTGAGGGATGCACCGGAGGGAATAGGCGTCCTGGATCCTCTTTCCATTGGAATCCGAAGCAAAAGTTGCGCTACCCGCAAGCAAAGAGGACAGCACGGTCGCCGTGAATCGCTGGCCGGGGTGCGGGCGGACGGAATGGATTCTTTCATCGAACGCCGCCGTTTTTCCGAGGAGCGCCCGTACCGTCAGCCCACTGACGATGTCAGCGCTGGCCACCAGATTTTGCAGTTCAAGCAATTGTAGCGTGCCGATCGCCAGCATCGCCTGGGTCCCATTGACAAGCGAAACCCCTTCCTTCAAGGCCAGCGTGAGCGGCGCAATGCCTGCATGGCGCAGCGCCTCATCTCCTTGAACGATATGGCCGCCGACCTCCGCTTTCCCTTCTCCGATGAGCACGAGCGCAATGTGCGCCAGCGGAGCCAGATCGCCGCTCGCGCCGACGCTGCCACGAGACGGGACCACGGGCGTTACGTGATGGTTCAACAATTGGCAAAGGGTTTCGGCAACTTCCACGCGAACCCCCGACAAGCCTTTGGCCAGGACATTTGCGCGGATCAGCATCATGGCCCGGACTACTTCTTGCGGCAAAGGAGATCCACAACCGCAGGCATGCGAGCGGATCACATTCAATTGGAGTTGTTCCAGTTCGGAAGGCGAAAGCCGCGTATTTGCAAGTAGACCGACTCCGGTATTTACTGCGTAGATGGGGGAATCCGCAATTGCGAGATTCAAGACCGAGCCCCGAGAGCGGTTCATCCGGTCACGAGCCTGCTGATCCATTTGGACCGGCTCGCCGGCGACTGCAACAGCCTTCACCTCAGAGAGAGTGAGGCGATTTCCATCGAGGCTTACCATACTCTATCGTACAAACCTCAATCGATTTTGGTAAGCCCTAACGCGCTCCGTATTGCCAGAATTGCACATGTAATCGCGGCGGAGACATATAAGAACAATGGAATCTGCGCACTGTCTGATGAAATATCTTGGATACTGGTGGCCGAATTTCGAGTATAGCCCACATTCCATTGGCGGAATTTGGGAGGCGGGTAGGGTTATCCACGTCGCGCTGTATGAGATGAGCCAGGCGCGTCATAGATTGCCGTGCACTGCGCCATCACATCATGGGAATTTTAATCTTGTTCTCAGCAGCGAATTTCTTTGCCTCTTCATAGCCGGCATCGACATGACGCGCGACGCCGATGCCCGGATCATTGGTCAACACTCGTTCGATGCGTTTCGCCATGCCTTCGCTTCCGTCGGCGACCGTGACTTGGCCGGCATGCTGCGAGTAACCAATACCAACACCTCCGCCATTGTGAATCGACACCCAGGACGCCCCGCTGGCTGTGTTCAACAAGGCATTGAGCAACGGCCAGTCTGCGATGGCGTCGCTGCCATCCTTCATAGCCTCGGTTTCCCGAAATGGCGAAGCCACCGAACCGCAGTCCAGATGGTCGCGGCCCATCACGATCGGGCCCTTGATTTTCCCGCGCTTCACCAGATCGTTGATCGCCAGTCCAAACTCAGCGCGCTCACCAAAGCCCAACCAGCAGATGCGCGCCGGGTACCCCTGGAACTTGATGCGCTGGCGTGCCAGACGAATCCAACGGTTGAGAAGGGCATTGTCTGGAAACATTTGAAGAACAAGGTCATCGGTCACGTCGATATCGCCGGGCTCGCCGGAGAGAGCCACCCAGCGGAAAGGCCCGCGGCCCTCGCAGAAAAGCGGACGAATATACGCGGGCACGAACCCCGGGAAGTTGTACGCATCCTTTACGCCGTGTTCGAACGCGAAGGTTCGAATGTTATTGCCATAATCGAATGTGATAGATCCCATCCGTTGCAGCCTGAGCATGCCTTCGACGTGACGAGCCATGGTGTCGAGCGACCGATTTACGTATCCCTTTGGATCTTTTCTCCGTAACTCCAGCGCATCCTGGAGCGACATGCCGCTCGGTACGTAGCCGTTGAGAGGATCGTGCGCCGAGGTTTGGTCGGTGAGAATGTCGGGCACGACCCCGCGCTCGGCAAGTTCCGGGATGACGTCGCCGCAATTCCCCACCAGGCCGACAGAAACTGCTTCCTTCTTGCAGGCGGCGTCCCTCACGATCCGCAGCGCTTCCTCCAGCGAAGTCGCCATGACGTCGCAATACCCTGTGCGCACGCGCTTCTTGATCCGTTCCGGATCGACTTCGATTCCGAGAAAGCTCGCCCCTGCCATCACGGCAGCCAGGGGTTGCGCGCCGCTCATGCCTCCCATTCCGCCAGAAACGATCAGTTTTCCTTCCAGACTTCCGCCGAAGTGCTGGCGGGCCGCCGCTGCAAAGGTCTCGAATGTGCCTTGGACGATCCCTTGGGAACCAATGTAGATCCAGGAGCCGGCGGTCATCTGGCCGTACATGGTGAGGCCGAGTCTTTCCAGCTCGTTGAATTTCTCCCAGTTCGACCAATGGCCCACCAGGTTCGAATTGGAGATCAGCACACGGGGGGCATACTCGTGCGTGCGGAAAATTCCTACGGGCTTGCCGGACTGCACCAGCAATGTCTCTTCGTTATCGAGCTCCCGCAGGGAGCGAACAATGGCGTGATAGCAGTCCCAATTCCGAGCCGCTCGTCCGGTTCCTCCGTACACGACAAGGTCTTGCGGCCGCTCCGCCACCTCTTCGTCCAGATTGTTCATCAACATGCGCATGGCCGCTTCCTGCTGCCAGCCTTTGCAGGACAAGGTTGAGCCTCGTGGTGGACGTGTCGGCGAGTAGGTCATGGTCATGGCTTTGTGATCCTCAATCGGTTATTGCGGCCACACCTTTCGATAAACGTCTTCATAACGGGAGATGATTTCTCGCTGGTCAGGATGCGCGCGATCGCGCACGATCAATTTTCCGCGCACTGCGACGTCGCAAATGGCCGGTCGATTCAGGGAGAAAACGATCAGGGAGAGCAAATCGTTGGGCGAATTGCCGGCAACGCAAGGGTCCGATAACTGCACCGTGAAGAAGTCGGCCGGGCTTCCCACTTCCAAATCGCCCCCGGGAATCATCAGAGACCTTGCGCCGTTGACGGTCGCGCATTCGAACAATCGTGTGGCGAGTTCCTGGTTGCCGATTTGATCCAGAATCGCCCGCTGCTCGTGCGTCAGCCGAAGATGGTAGTCGAGCTCTCTGGCATCCTCCAATGGATCAATCTGCGCCTGGCTATCGGAACCAAGGGCCATCCTGATTCCTCGCAGGGCCAGTTGGTCGGCAGGAACGACGCCATCGCCCAGATTCCGTTCCGTCGTCGGGCAGGAGCAAATCGTGCCGCCCGATGCGGCGAATTGGTCCGTCTCTTGAGTGGAAATGTGGATGGCATGGACGGCTGTAAAATCAGGTCCGAGCAATTTCTCGCGTTCGAACAAGGCGACGGGGGTCAAGCCAAATTCGCGTTCGCAGGCGGTCACTTCCTCGCGCTGCTCGGCGACATGCATGTGAACGGGGAGCTTTCTATTTCTACTCCACTCGACGATTTCGCAGAGCTCATCCAGGGGTACAGCTCGAATGCTGTGGGGAGCGACGCCAAAGCGCACCTGATCGGAGCACGCTGGAATCTCTTGCAATAGCGAAGCCATGTTCGTCAGGTACTCACGGGTGGGTTCAAAAAATCGAGTCTGCCCTGGATTGGCGGCAAGTTCATAACCGGAGCGCTGGTAGGCTGTACGAAGGAGAACGATGCGGAGTCCAACGGAGCGCGCCGCCTCGATAACTTTCTTCGACAGAAGATTCGGATCGTCATAAGCGCTGCCATCCGGAGCCCGGTGCAAATAGTGGAATTCGCCTACGGTTGCGGTGCCGGCCAGGGCCATTTCGAGAAATGCCATCCGCGCTACGTTGTAGATCTCTTCTGGATTCAATTGCGCCGCTGCGTGATACATCGTTTCGCGCCACGACCAGAAATTCTTGCCGGCCGCCGCCCGAGATTCGGCCTTTCCACGGATCAGGCGCTGGAAGGAGTGGGAATGCGTGTTGATAAACGCGGGGAGAAGCGCCTTGCCCGGAAGCTGGATCACTTTGCAGTCTCGTGTCTCCGGTCTTTCGGCCGTCTCGAGGATTTTTCCGTCCTCGTCCACCAACAGCCCTGCGCCGGATCGGAACCGCCCTCCCGCGCAGTAGAGAAGCTCCGGGAGATACATGGTGGTCATCGAATAATCTCAATTTCTCGCAAGAGTCGCGCCCTCATTAATGATGGGCATAGAATGAATCGCCATGCAAGGCATTCGACGAATGAGCGCATCCCGCAAGGGACCCCCATCGCCAATACGCGAAGCAGAGTTATGACGCGGAGCGAATCCTCGTTGAATTCCGGTTTCGATCACGCAACGATCCGAGGAGCGCAAAAAAAGTGCCCGACTTAGTAGAGGTGCGGATCCATAGGTCCGAGGCTATGACGAAGTTTCAGCGGCACGGAAAATCTCCGACGACGACCCGTTCCCGTTTTTCTATGCACCCACACCCGGCAGCCAGCATTCGTCCTAGTCGGTGCTGCGCCGTATCTTCTCAATCTGGCTTTTTGGAATGGCCAGGTTGAGCAATACGGCGGTAAGTGTCCCGATAATGATGCCGTCGGTGGCCAGGAGGCGCACCGACGGCGGTAAGACGTCGAAAACAGCCGGAGGCGCGAAGTTGATAGTTGTGCTTAACGCGACCGATGCGGCAACGATCAGCAGATCCCTCTGACTACGAAGACTCTCAGCCAAGATGCTCACTCCTACAACGACGATCATGCCGAACATGAAGATCAGAGTTCCGCCCAGCACAAATGTAGGCACGACGGCGATGGCAAGTCCGATCTTCGGTATGAGCGCCATGATCACCAGGAGCACGCCCGCGGAAGCCACGACGAACCGGCTGCCGACGCCAGTCAACGAAATTGCCCCGACATTCTGATCATACGAAACGATTGGGACACCACCGAACAGCGTTGCGACGACCGAGCCGAAACCGTCTGCGGCCACCGCGCCTCGAACGCGACTTTCGCTGGCATCGACGCCCAACATCTTACAAAGCGCGAGCGTGATGCTCATCGTGTAGATTGCGGTTACGAAATAATAAATCAAAATCGTTGCGATGGCCCCTGGGCTGGGCCATGCCAGCCCATTGGGAACCAGCCTCGGCAGTCGTACCCAAGGCGCATCTGAGATCGCCTTCATATTTGTCAGCCCCATCGCGATCGACACAAGATATATGCACACGACCGCCAAAAAAATCGACAGGGACCTGGCAGCGCCCTTCGTCAACATATTGATCGCGACAATGAGAACAATACTTCCGACCAGATAGATAAATGTAAGCGGATTGCCAAAGAACGGTGTGTTGACGCCGAACGCTATATTGGCCGCGACCTTGATCAAGCTTTCGCCGGTTATGACGAGAAGCGTGCCGACGACAAGCGGCGGGAATAGCGGGCGCATCTTGCTGATCGCGGGACTGACCGCCAGCAGCACAAATCCTCCGATGATCAGAGCCGCGGAAGCCGCTGCGAGGCTCTCACTCCTGGCAATGGCGACGACCGGCGCGATGTAAATGACGTAAGCGCCCAGCACGAGAGGAAGGCGGCCGCCGATCCAGAAAAATCCCAACGCCGAGATCAATGTTCCGACGCCACAGCCCAGCATTACTCCGGTCATCATGAAACCGCGCTGGTCGGGGGGCAGGTTCAACATGCTGCCGATCACGAGCGGCGATGCGATCATCGCCGTGAACATGATCAAGACATGCTGAAAACCGAATAGAAATGATGGGATGAGCGGAGGCCTGTCCTCAAGTCTGTATCGCAGCGAATGAACAAGAAGATTTGTCCCGGCGGGCGCTCCCTCCTCGACCAACATGCTCCCGATTCGGTCATGCCCCGGCTCCATGCGCAGCTCCTCGACTCAACGATCACGCGCGCGATCCATCAGCGCTTTCTCCTGCCCGCCGTCGATCTCGATCATGGTGCCATTGACGTTGTGCATGCGGGGCGAGGCCAGCATGACGACGAGGTCGGCAACCTCTTCAGGCTCGGCGATGCGCCCTGTGGGAATCGACGCCGGAGCGAGCCGATCAGCCTCCTCATAACTAAGCTTCATGTCTCGCGCCATCGCTCTGACGAGACCCGCCCAGCGCTCAGTTCGAACGGGGCCAGGATTGACGGCAACGAGGCTGATTCCATACTTGCCGTATTGGCCCGCGAGCGCCAGCGTCAGGTTCTGCCCGGCGGCATTGGCCGCGCCCGGCGCGATCTCCCAATACGAGGGCTTCACCCCGTCATTCCCAATGAGATTGACAACACGACCGCCGCCCTGCCGAACCATGATCGGCAGGACGTGGCGCAGGCAGCGCACATAGCCCATGAATTTGAGCTGCAGGGTCTGCGCCCAATCCGCCTCGCTGAGATGTTCGATGACGCCTCCCGGGGCGGAGCCTGCGTTATTCACCATAATGTCAACACGGCCCAGCGCCTGATGGCCCGACGCAACAAAGTTCTGCGCATCGCTGTCCTTGGTAAGATCTGCCGGGATCGGAAAGATCTTCCGGCCGGTAACCGCGGCGATTTCCTCTGCAGCTGCGGCGAGAACATCCGGGCGACGCCCGCAAATGCCAACGTCGACGCCCTCGCGGGCGAGACCAAGCGCGATGGCCTTGCCGATGCCCTCACTTCCACCCGTGACCAGCGCCGTTTTTCCTTTGAGGTTCAGATCCATTCTATTCTCCCTGAATGACGCCTTAGCTCCCATCGCCTGCCGCTAGGCACTGGCAACTCTGCGCCGATGCGACATCCAGCAGCCCGTTTCCGCAGCGTCGAAGAGTTCAGCAAGCGCGGCATTGACGGCGCCCGGTTCTTCGCTGTTGATCGTGTGTCCGGCGCGAGGAATAATAAATAAACCCGCCGAGGGAACGACGCGCTTCAGGAAGAGGCTTCCGTCAAGGCAGGGGAAGTCCTCATCCCCCACGATTACCAGTAAAGGCAAACTGAAATCTCGCAGACGCTTCTCGAGATCCCACAGTGTGGGCCGTTTGAGTTGGACATTGAGCATGGTGAGGGCAGAGCCTGCGCCGGAATGCTCCGCGAGCATGCGCTGGAACTCAGCGAAGCCGCGGGGATCTTTCGCCCGAAAGGTATGTCGCATCGGCGCGTTCGCGTAATTCGCTGCCGCAACTTCGATCGGCTCGCTTTGGAACATCCGAGCGATGTCTTCACAGGCGCGCACAGACGCGTCTCGATCGGCAGGATTCGAACCCCACCCGCACCCAAGCAGGGCGACAGACAGGCATCGCTCGGGATGATCGAGACCGACGTGCAACGCCGTGTAGGCTCCCATCGAATGTCCGACGAGATGAGCTTTTTCAATCCCAAGCCCATTCATGACCGCGAGTAAGTCTTCGCAGGCAATGTCCTGGCTATAGGCCTTTGATTCAGTCGGGATATCGGAAGGAGGGTAGCCGCGCGCCGCAAAGGTCACGCAGCGACGGGAGCGCGCGAAGAAGCGCATTTGGGGCTCCCAGGACCGGTGATCGCCGGCAAATTCGTGGACAAACATCACCGTAGTTCCAGACCCGGTCTCCTCAACATGGAGCGTCGTCCCGTCGGGCGCAGCAATCCTCGTCATCCTCCCCCCTAGTGAGTAGTTTTGTACGCTCGCATATTCCCAGCTTGCAAGCAAATAGATTTGACATGCGCATGGATTAACTTTCGGGACGGTCGCCAGATCGAAAGTTTCAACGGTACGCAGTGCGGTAAGGAATTGCTAAAATTTGGATGGCGAAAACGTGGTTAAGTCCATCGCAATGAAATGGTAGGCCGGTGCGAACTCGATCGCCCCGAGCTTAGCGAGAGGAACCGCAGACCTCTTCGAGAAGATTCGAACTGAAAACTAGAAGAGCTTATTCCACGCGAGCCCTACTCGACCTCTCAGGAATGCGCCTCAATTACTCGACACCGAACGCCAGAAGGGCATTTCCCGGCATCTGCCCGACGAAGGCATAGCCTGAATTCACAAATAGCATGCCTTTGGCGACTGTGGGCCCGGGACCGTTGAGGGCTCCGCCACGTCCCGACACACCATCGACCGTTGTGAACTCTCGAACGGTATCGTAATCCCAGATCACGCGACCGTCCTCTGTGGAATAGGCTCGTAAATGTCCGTCCAACGACCCGGAGAATACGACACCGGGAATTACGGTGACTGCAGCAGCCTGAGCCGGACTGCAACCCTTGCGGCCTTCCGGACATGGAACCGGTGGTGCGCGCCAGACCTCTATTCCATCGGTTAAGCGCAGTGCAACGAGTCCACCGCCACCTGTAGGAGAGATGTGATGATTCTCGTCGAATTGGCCATCCGACAATGCCACGTAAACGTTTTTCTCATCCGCAGCCGGACCCCATAAGATTCCTCCAATTACTCCCCCATGGCCGACTCGGGCCTGCCAAATGATCTTAGCGTCCCGATTTGTATCTAATGCATGCACGACCCCGGATTTTTGGGCTGCGATAAGTGCATGACGTCCGTTTGGCAGATCAATGAGGATCGCAGAGGACCCAAAATCGAAGTCTGGGCCGGCATTTGGTGGGCAATTTGTCGAATCAGGCAAATAGCAACTTGTATTAAAAGCGTCTTTTTCTGTGAGCTGCCGTACCCATAGCACCTTCCCCGACTCCATGTCGAGAGCCATCACGGCATCGCTCGTTTCCGAAGGCGGAAGTGAATAGTTGTCCCCCGTTGCGACGTAAAGAATCTTGTGATTGACATCCAACGTGGGCGAGGACCACACGGCCGCCCCTGATGGTCCCCACTGCTGCACGCCCATCTTATTCTTGCCCACCGGGTGTGCCTTCTCAGAAATCGTGTAGGTCTTCCAAATCTCTTTCCCTGTGGCAGCATCCAAAGCCACAACGCTTCCGCGGAACGTGCAGCATTCGTAGTCCGGCATACCACCGCCAACCTCTTCCAAGGAAGCGACAGGAACGTAGAGCCTGCCCTCATAAAGCGTCGGGGCGCCAGTTATGCGCGCTGCGTGATGTGAATCGAGGTTCACTTTCCATAACTGCTTTCCCGTCGCTGCGTCAAGGGCGTAGGCATTTGCTGCCAGATCACCGAAGAACGCCGCGTACGTTTTTGAGCTGCCCAAGGGTCCGATTGCAATAGCGGAGCGGACGCCTGTACCCGCTGTATAAGCCCAACGAACGCAACCCGTCGCCGCATCGAGCGAGTAGACCCCATGGCCTGAACTGCCCACGAAAACGCGACCGCCCACGACTGTAGGCTGGCTGAACGCCATGATGTCACCGGGATAGGCAAAGGCCCACTTGAGTTTCAGGCCGGGTACGCGTTTGGCATCGAGTCCCGCAGCTGCCGCACTCTGGAAACGGGCGTTTGACGGACTGACGCTCCAACCATTCCAACCCGGCGCTGAAAGAGGATCGGTAAAATCGTCCGCCGTTTTACATCTGATTCGATCGAGATCCAATGGCTTTTCTGCCCCGAACGGCTTCCCTGAAAGATAGAGGGCCAGGACACGGCGCTCGGCCGGCGTGCGCGCTAATCCTTGCCTCAACATAGGCCCACTGTTTGCCTCGAGCGCATCCAGTATTCGTTCCGGCGTCAGTTGCCGTAGCGCGTCGCGCGCGGGCGCTCGCGTTTGCGCACTGGCCTCATGGCATGAGGCACAATGAAGGAGATACAGGGCTTGGCCGTCCTGTGCGAAACCGCGAACGGGAATCGCCAGAATAGCAAACAACAGGATCAAGAATGAGTCGAATCGATAGCTCATGCTTCCTCCATAAAGCTACCTGTACCAGTGCAAGGGGTTTCTGCGCTCATCTGCAGATCATCAATGCTCTTGGGGCGGAATCTTGATCGTGACGCTGCGGCCGAGGTTGGTATCTCACGCTTCGTAGATCTCTCCCATGCCGCCCGCGCCAATTTGCTCGACGATTTCATAGGGGCCCAGACGCCGCATGGCCGAGTGCGCCATCCTGCCTCCTAAAATTAACGCGTAGTATAGCCCTGTTTAGAATAATTGAAGTACAACGCTGCGATAGGGCGGCTGAATGCTCCCTGCTCGCGATCTGATGGAAAGTCACACGAGCGGATTACGCCGGCTACAGGTGAAAATTTACAAGTGAAGTTTTGCTGGATTCCGAAGAAAACGCTCTAAAGTATTGAGAAGAATGGTAGGCCCGTGCGGACTCGAACCGCAGACCTCTACCGTGTCAAGGTAGCGCTCTAACCAACTGAGCTACGGGCCTATTGAAATTGGCTCTCTTGAGCACTGCAACTGGTACATACTACGCGTCCTTAGATGCTACTGCAACTGAGTCCAACTACTCCGAGTGAGTCCACGAAGGCGCTAGTTGCTCCACAATTTCCCTCTTGTACGTACCGGAGAAGTGCGTGTAACCACTAGTTGTCCTCAGACTCGAATGACCGACTTGAGTTTTGGTGAAGTCTGGTAGGACCTGATTTTGTTGCATGTGGCTTACTCGATTGTTGCGAAATGCGTGCATACCGCCACGCGGGATTTTAAGACGGCCGCAGATCGGATACAGGATATTGATGAGCACCTCACGGTCATTGAGCGGGGTTCCATTTCTCGTTTGAAACAGTCGACCAGTTGTGCGGCCCCCGAGATATCCCTGAAGCATCCGAACTGTAGTCGAATCAATCCATACTTCGCGGTAGCCTTTGCGAGTTTTCGGCGAAACCTCTTGCCCGCGCCACACTGAGCGCCTGACACATATCACTCCGCGATTTACGTCCAGGTCTTCGACATGTAGGCCGAACAATTCGCCCGCACGCAGTCCACTCATCCCGGCCAGGTAGAACAGTGTCTTGAATTGGCCATGGGCTTCACCCACTATCTTGCCGAGTTCGTCTTGTGTAAACCATCGTTGCTGGACATCCGGGTTCGTCGGTAGCGAGGGATACCATTTCCGAGGCGGCTCATCGTTTTGTTGAAAATGCCAATTCACAATCGCCCGAACAATTTCCAGAGATTATGAATTGTTTTTGGCTGTAAGGCCTTGACCTGATGGAAACCTTACCTAAACGCACGAATTTAGCCCATACCGCGCCTGCGGAATCTCCGAATTTTAAAGGCCTTAGAAAAGCAGCTTTCAACCTTGTGTGGCGCATGATTCGCTATGGGATATTTTGGTACGTCGAGAGATGATTGTAGTCTTGCAGAGGACATGGAAGAACTGGCGCAAAAATTGATAGATATTCTTGCAAAAGATCACCTGCAACATAGTATGCGCAATGGATCTATCGAACTTGATTTCCAAAAAGTACGCCAAGTCTCATGACAAAAGTTTGACCTCGCTCTCACAAGCCCTGACTTATCTGCATCCTCCAGATTCCCACTTCAGGTGAAATCCCCACGCGTATCAAGTGTTCCGCATATGGTCACCCCCGGGACATTGGCATAGCATCCCATTCATGTCTATAGGCAAGCAGATTGCTGGAATTCGCTTTTCGGCAGACTAAAGGAGTCAGCCCCAAATGAGAGAGTCACCGATATTCATCGCTCTTTTTGCAATCCTCTTCATAGTCTGGCTTGGAGGATTGTTTGTTTTTCACGTCGCATCTGCGCTAATTCAATTACTGCTAATTCTGGCTGTGATCTCGCTCATTCTCCACTTTGCTCGCAGGAGCACTACTCCCTAAGAAGGATCCTACATCAAGGAGGACCCATGGCCGCTGACGATGCTAAGAAATGCGCACATCCACCGTGTACCTGTACTACGAAGTCGGAAAAGTACTGCAGTCCGCAATGTGCGGCAGTGGAAGAGACGCCGGATATTGATTGCCGGTGTGGCCACCCTAGCTGCAGAGGCAAAGCGCACTAGAATCACTGTCTATTTTTGACTGACTTCCAGTCGGAGGAGTAATTTATGAAATCACTCAAGAGGTTCGCGGATTTTTTGGCTGTTTTAGCAATTGGAACGCTCGCTCTTGGATGTTCGACTGGCTCAACCAAATCGCCGGACGTATCGGACTATATCCGAAAGGATTTGAATCAGGCCCACCTCGGTGATGTCAGCGTAAGCCAGGATCGTGATAAAGGCGTCGTAACGCTGGGCGGACACGTCGGATCTGATGCTGAGAAGTCGCAAGCAGAAACGATTGCGAAGGCGGATGCTGCCGGGCAGGTCGTCGCCGACGAAATCGCTGTGATTCCCCCTGTTGGCGACCATAAAACCGAAACTGTGAATTCAGACTTGGACAAAGGTATCGAAAACAATCTGGATGCCGCGCTTGTCCAATCCAAGCTCGACAAGGGCGTGAAATATAACGTCAAAAACGGTGTAGTTACCTTAAAGGGTGACGTAAACTCTCAAAGCAAGCGTTCCAGAGTCGAGACCATCGCCGCCAATGTCCCCAACGTGCAACAAGTGGTGAATGAGCTGGAGGTTAAGGGACAAAAGGCTACTTCTTCAAGATAATCGTCGAACATACTTAAGCGCAGATCCATCTATTCGGGAGGAGGACCATTCATGACCGGTGACGATGACGTCGCTCAAAGCTTAACCCGGCATCTCCGAATTTTAGGGATTTGCTGGGTACTGTACGGGGTTTTTCGCCTTGTCAGCGCAGTGTGGCTGGCCCTCTTCAGCAATACCGCCACATTGATGTTTGGCGCGCTTCTTGGTCGAGTCCCTGAACCATTTAGTTTGATGAATATTTTTCATTTCCTTTACGGGCTCTTGGTCGCGATCTCGGTAGTCTGCGGAATTCTTGGAGTCTGCGCCGGATTGGCCATTCTTGTCGGAAGCAGATCCGGACGGACTCTGGCAATCACTGCGGCATTCCTTTCTCTTTCCAGCATCCCGCTCGGAACAACACTGGGAATTTATAGTTTCATTGTCTTATTGATTTGGAGCCCTCAACGCACTTCTGCGATCGCTTCAGGCGTTCAGTTCCCCAATCTGAAGCGTGAATCCATAGCGTTGTAGGAACGACAGAGTTCGCAAGCCACCCCGTTCAATCGTCGAGGAACAATCAGGACAATCTTGCGATCGGCAGCCCGGATTGTGAGACCCCGGTCTTCATGTGTGTTGGATATTTTTCTTTCTAAAGCGCCTCTGTGGAGTCATGCCTCGGCAGTATTTAACCAAGGTGAATTTGATGGCTGGTGGAAAGAAGTCCGAACACATTCAAGAGCCAGATAATCACCGCGACAACCACCACAGCATTCAGGATGGATTTAATAGAAGCCGCCATCGGCACGTATTGATTAATTAACCAAAGCACGACCCCAACGATGATCAGAAGAAGAACTATTTGAATGAGAGGCATGATTCAAAAAACCTCTTTCTTTGCGTAAATTGGATTTCCGCGACAGAGCCCCCCAAGGTTTCATGATAAATCGGGAGAGGAAGCTGAACGCCAGCCCGGCCCGCTTTTTAGCTTCCAATCCTCCTCTCCCAAGCTCTGATCATAAAATCCTCAAGGCATGGAGGCAATACATGCGATACGGTATCTAGGATCGGCATTGTCTGGTACAGAAAGAGAAGAGACCGATGCGGAGTTCCAAGATTCCGGGTAGGGTAACAATTCTCAGTATGGATCCCTGTATTCCATGCGCCAGGCCAAACTAATCCATGAGTTTTCAATTTCATTCAACTACCTCCAAGTTGAGGGTGGAAGATCTCCGCGGCGTCTCCAGAGGCGTTGGCGGAGCGGATTTTGACGGAATGGCGGTTCCAGGTCCCGCCAACAATCCACTAGCGCAGGATGGAATCGAACATCCTATCCCCGCCATTCTTGGCTGAGCAAGCCACCTTCTTAACCATATAACCCATCGGAAGGCCATTGGTCCGCCTTGCCTCGTGTAGCTATATGGTCTCGATGAACAGCCCGCTATTTCCCCCCAGTTACGACCAGATTGTTTGCGACTGAAAAAACATTTGGCACACCGTTCGCATAAATGCCAGCGGCATTTTTATCCGCTTCATTTTCTACATTGCCTTCAAGAGTTACGTGGCCGCCTTTGACGATGATGTGAATCGATTGAAGTGATCCGATCCCATAGCGCGAAAGAGTACCCTGGGAATAAATCGCCTGGTATTCGGTGTGCCGGATCTGATCATCCATCGGAGACGGCGGCAGCACTTCGATCCGGTCGTTGATCTTTTCAACGCCTTCGATGTGCTTGACCGCGTTTTCGGCGTCCGTTTTCACCGTAGGGTTGACAACCGCTCCAGTAAGGGTCACTTCATTCCCACTAACACTATATTGGAGGATGTCAAAAACGGTGTACCACGGCACCATTGTTAATTCGTGCCGCACTTCCTTTTTCAAATAATCGTCGCTATTTCTAGCTCCCTTGTGGACCTGCGCTTCCTGCCTGGCACCGGCCTGTGGACCTCCCAGAATGGGTTGGAGCAGCAGCATGAAAAGTAATGCCTTCGTGATTCGCATAGTCATCTCCTCATAAGAATTCAAAGTGCGAAGCCGTATTGAACGTACGACTGACCCTCGATTTAGACAATCGAGAGAGAGAGGTATATGCGCAGGCGGAAGATTGTAGAAAAGCAAATGCGCGTTCGTGGCGCGCGGCTAATCCCCCTGCGGTCGCGAACTCGAATTAGCTGAAAAGAGATCATGTTCTATCCGCATCGCGCAGAGAAGCATCCGCGCCAAACGAACTAATTGGAGGGAGGGGAAGGCAGTTCAGTACCTTCCCCCGATTGGCAGAAGTCAATTATGGGCTCTTGAGGTAGGCGAAGCTTTTTCTAACAACGCAACCAGATGTTGGCCCGAGGATGGAATTTCCGGCGAAGGGCCAAGCACGATTTCACTCGCACTAATCTTGCGGCCATAGAGCGCGTCGTTACCTTCTTCGTCAGGGCGCAGGGAGGCGCCTTCAAGGGAAACCCCCGCAAATAGCCCACGGGCGCGAGAGTAAGTTAGGATTTCCGCCCGCAAATATGCGTCCGTATTTGCTTCCGCGGTGCGGCCCACAGGCCCAGCCGCTGCCGACACATCGCCACCAAGCTTCACCTTGCTGTGCAAGATGCTGTTTGCGCCATGTTCATTCATGATCAGCAATACAAAATCCGTGGCCTCCCCGCCGATCTGGAAGCCAACACTTCCACCCTCTAAAACAAACATGGCAGGTGCTCCCCATGTTCCTGAAAGAGATTTTCCGCTTCGGCACACCATGGTTCCCCGACCATAGCTTCCGCCCACTATAAACGCCGCTTTCAAGACGGAGGGAATTACAAGGACACATTTCGCCTTATCCAGAAGATCCTGAGGGATGTCGTCCGGGATGTTTAGAATTTCGCCCATGACGGTCCCGGAGTTCTGCAATCGTTCTTCCTGTTTTGCCTTCGCTTTATCATCTTTATCGGCCGCTGATACCGCCGTTGAAATCACCATAACTGCCATCAAAAATCGGAATAACATTTTCATTTTCAGTTCCTCCATAGTTCAAAAAGTTTCTCCCTCAAACTAGTTCATCACACCTGAATGTTTCATGCGTAAGTGAAAATCTGAGGCTTGTTGCAAATGCCCAGTCGGGCTTTTTCTGCCTCCGCTCTCTCACGCTCTTCGGATGAGGCCAGCGAGCAGCGAGGCCACAAAGAGAATCAAAAAGAGGAAGAACAAAATTCTGGCGATCCCGGCAGAAGCCGCCGCAATTCCACCAAAGCCGAATACTGCCGCTAATATCGAAACCACTAGAAAAATGAGCGTCCAACGCAACATGAGTAACCTCCATATCCCGAATTCAATTTCCGAGTGCCACGCGTTTCCGGGAGGCATCCATGGTGGCCTTTCTCCACGGAGCTAACAATCCAAGCTCTGGCGTATTTTGGAAGGCTGAAACACCTGACTTCCGATATCGCCGGCTTTTCTATCGGTTGTTTGACTTGCGCGAAGGGGCCACGAAAACTTGCGGGCTGCGAAAATCGCCAATTTCCCGAGCATGACAATCGCTCCCCAGCACAGGGCCGCAAAGCAAAAGGCGATTACGATGTACCAGAAGTGACTCAGCTCGCTTAAAACGATGATAACCATGAATGAAATGATTTCACAGCTGTAATCACGCTTCTTCGTTTCACCCGTTCTTTCGGTCATCATGGCCTTTTGTCCTTGCAAGGATTGATCCGGCTCTTCATTTATCAGCCTGGGCTCCAATTCCTGTGACCCCCGGACCCTCAGATTGGCATTGAGAATGAAGAAAGCTGGGCCAATCAACAATCAACAGTTCCATGTAGTTCGGGCAAAGGTTTTACCGAGAGGCCGCGTTAACTGGGGAATATTGAAGCGATTGGGCAAGCCAAGACATCCGTCTCCTCATTGCGGCCATGCCATAGCCTATGGAAATTCTTACTTCCTCTAAGGCCTGGTGGGACCACCTCTCAAACTGCTTCCCATCATGACTACGTCGCCAAGCATACGGCGATTTAGTCGAGGTTTTCCTGATTATGAATTCTTGGCGCCTGCGAAAAGAAGCGCGATCCCTCCCACGAGCGCTATCCCGCCGAGAATTGGAGGCAATGGGATGGTCTTGTGTTCTTCTTTTGTCGCCTGGATTGGGCCGATATCTAATACTCTCTTCTTCGTGGTGTAAGTGATCCCCTGGTACGTGAGGGCAATCACTCCGAGAATTATCAGCAAGATTCCGACGATCGAAGCGCTTTTCATTTTATTCCTCCCAATTCAAGCTCTCTAGTTCATGAAACTTGCAAACAATTATGAAAGCAAAGCGCCAGTTCTGAGACATCGGGACCACGACCCTTCGAGTCGAGTGTTTATTGAACATTTTTTAGACTCTATTTTGATTCGTCAAAATACTCCAATTCGGGTATACCTCAGCGAACTTCGCTGTAGGTATGAAAAGGCCGCGGATACTAAGCTTAGAGTCGTTACAGGTGGAGGGTCAAACACTACGCTCATGCTTTCTTCGCGGAACTTTGCCGTTGAGAAAAAGATCATGCTCCCAGGCTACCAGGCTTGACCATAGAGATTGTGTCATGGGGAAATTGTCGCGAACATTCCCATCGACACCAGGACCATTAAGCCGGTGGCCACCCATCCGGCAACGTGCAAGGATGCCGGCAGCGTAAATTTCCCCATAACTTTAGGGTTTCTCGCCAAGAGCATCATGAAGGCCATTACGGGCCCGGCCACAACGCCATTGAGTACCGCTGAGAAAAAGAGCGCTTTAATCGGATTCAAATTTATGAAGTCGAGAAGAAGACCCATGGATGTCGCGATGCCGATCGTCGCATAGAACTCAATCGCATGCCGGGGCTTTTGTTCCAGACTCGCCGTCCATTGGAATACCTCGCTGACAGCATAGGCCGCGGACCCCGCAAGCACAGGAACCGCAAGCAATCCCGTGCCCACAATTCCCAAGGCAAAAATGAAGGATGCGAATTTCCCCGCGAGGGGTTCTAGCGCCCGGGCGGCTTGGTCAGCCGTCTGAATGTCCCGGAGACCATGAGAGTACAGTGTGGACGCAGCCGTAAGGATGATGAAGAACGCCACAAGGTTTGAGAAAGCCATTCCTAGAAATGTGTCGAATCGAATCCTTTGAAGTTGCGCGGGCGCCTGTTTGGGGGACTCCTTAAGCGGCTGTTCCCTGGGATTGAGGGTGACATCTTCGACCTCCTCGGAAGCTTGCCAGAAAAATAAATAAGGGCTTATCGTCGTTCCCAGAATCGCGATGAGCGCAGTAAAGAATCCACCGTGAAGCGAAAAACTCGGCAGGAGTGTTGCCCGAATCGCTTCCCATCGGGGCTCATGCAGGATGATTGCTGTGACCACGTAAGAAAAAAGCGCCACCGTCAGCCATTTCAGATATTTCACATAGCCTGTGTAGGGAATCAGGATTTGCATGAGTAAGGAAACACCGCCAGCGACAATGATGAAGAGTGTCGGCGGTCCGGGCAACATGAGTCCCGCGGCTGCGCCCATCGCCCCGATGTCCGCTCCAATGTTGAAAATATTCGCGATTAATAGGAGCGAGACGATGCCGTACAAGTAAGGTCTGGGGTAATGGCGACGAATATTGCCGGCGATTCCTATGCCAGATACACGACCAATACGAGCGCTGATCTCCTGTATGGCGGCCATCAGGGGAAAGGAAAAGAGCATGGTCCAAAGCATGCCGTAGCCGAAATGCGCGCCGACCTGCGAATAGGTCGCAATGCCACTTGGGTCGTCATCCGCCGCTCCGGTAATCAAGCCGGGGCCGAGTTTCCAAAGGATCTCTTTCGTCCGTGATTGTTTACGTTTCTCGACATTCGGGAGATCGGTCTTCTTTGCTTCACTCCCGTTTGCTCTTGTAATCATTAGTTGGTTTTTTCACGATATGCCTGCAAAAGGCAAATAGATATCGGGTCATGACAGTAGAGACGCGTAATGTTCAGTGAGAATAGCGTTCGACCACGCGATCCTTTTTCGCTCCGATTTCTCGTTAGATACTCGAATCTTCTGATGAGAGTCAATGGTCCACGGTATTTGTTTCGGCGCGCCGATGTTGTCTTCTATTGGAAGGCCGCGGTGAACGAGAACAACGCGGTTAAATTGAAATGGGTTCAACCAAACGCGAGATTCAAGGAGGCGGGCTATGAATTGGGATCAGGTCGAAGGGAAATGGAAGCAGTACAAAGGTCAGGCAAAGGAAAAATGGGGAAAACTCACCGATGATGATTTAGACGTCATCGATGGAAGGCGCCAACAGCTCGTTGGAAGAATTCAGGAACGCTACGGAATTGCCAAGGAAGTGGCAGAACAGCAGGCGGACGAATTTGTCAAAACCTTGAAAGCCGAAGACCGGGAAGAGCAACGAGCGCATCGAGCTGGGCGCCAGTAATTCATTAGCGATGCGCTATTTGGGGCGAAGCGCCTTTGCAACGGCAGGGCGCTTCGCTCCCTCAACTTGACGCAACGAGAATCATGGCTCGAATGAAAGAACCGGCAAAATCGGGAACAGTGACTTCGCGAGAAGAACTGATTCGATTCTTGAACCGAGACCTCGCTGGCGAACACCAGGAAATCATCTCTTACTTTGTTTACTTGGAGGCCCTCAAAGGCGCCGAATGCATGAACATTGCCACCGAGCTCGAAAGGCGCGCCCAAGAAGAGCTGAGCCATGCACTGATTATTGCCAAACAGATTGACTATCTTGGTGGGATGCCCGCGACCCAACCAAAGGAAGTGCGCACTTCGGAAAAAGACAAGGAAATGCTGCGCTTTGACCTCGAGAATGGGACGGGGACGATTCGGAATTATCGCCAACGTGTTCGCCAGTGTGATGCACAGGGCGAATATGCGATGGCAGAATATATCCGTGAAATTCTGATGCAAGAGCAGGAGCATCAAATCGACTTGGCGACCGCCTTGGGCATCGATATGCCAATTTCAAAGAGCCATTCATGATCCCTTAAATTATTGGTCCGATCTCCGATCGTCCCTCCCGTGCAATTCTCGCCCCAAGAGGCCATTTCACTGCCCGTCCCCCGGACAAATGGCCTCTCCTTCCACCTCACTTGTTTTGAAGGCGTGTACCGTGTTTGCGACCTTGGTCCCCACTGCGCTCTGATTTGGCATTTCGTCGGAGATCCTCAAGAGACGGCAACTCGCCTGAAACTTGCCAAAGGACATCTATTGTTGGCCACGCTGCATCAAGCCCTCAATCAAGTCGCCTCCCAAACCGAGAGCAAGGTTTTGGCCGAGTGATAGCCTGGGCACGCGGTGCATCTCACTCCAAATGAAACTCTATTTCTGATACTTAAGGCGCGAGCCTGTTGCGACGGTTCAGTTTCCCGCCACGTTGATATCGATTTCAGTTTCGCGATTCTTCGGGTGAGCGCTGGGGTCTACATCGTTAATCTCTTTTATCTACGCGGTTTGCTCTATGGCTTATCGGCGACTAAAAGCGTTTATAGAAGCTGGTGCATGTAATTACGTGATTGCCCCTTGGCGCAAAAGCCGTCGGCGCTACTTCGAACCCCGGGGCATAGACAGGGGGGTAAATGAAATCGAATCGTGTGAAACACCTGTTTGCCGAGGAATTGAAAGATCTTTATAGATGGCGCCTAAAATCAACTCGTGAAGGCCCTTCCCAAAATGGCGAAAGCTTCCACCTTGGAGGATCTGCGCGCCGGCTTTGAAGAGCACCTAGGTCAAACGAAGGAGCACGTGACGCGCCTCGAAAAGATTTTTATTCCCCTTGGGGAAAGCCGAAGGGAAGGAAATGCAGGGGTATGAAGGGGCTCATCAAGGAAGGTTCTGAAATGATCGAAGAAGATCCAGAGCCCGAGGAATTGGACGCCGGGCTTATCTCAGCTGCCCAGCGGGTAGAGCATTACGAATTGGCGAGTTACGGTTGTGTAAGTACATACGCCAAGCTTCTCGGAGAAGATGAGGCGGTGTCGCTTCTGAGGCAGACGCTTGAGGAAGAAAAGGAAACTGACAAGAAGCTGACTCGACTATCAGGCCAAATCATCATCGAAACCGCTAATTTCGAAGAGACAGGCGGAACCCATAGCCCTTCGAATAAAGCTGCCGCCGGAAAGTAGGGTTCGTTGCAATTCAACTGGATAAAAGGAGGCATAGCCAATGATTATACGTTTTAAAAAACATTCGCAACTGGGCTTTTGGGGGATTCTAGCGTTTTCAGCATCCCTAATTGCCGCCCCCGTACCGACACACCCTGGTGCCCAGCAAGCCGCGCAAGACAACACCAGGAAAAACAAGGATCAGGCACCCCCAACAGCGGATCAGCAGAAAGAGAATGCTTCGGATCTTGCTACCACTCAACAGATTCGCAAAGCCATCCACGACGACAAGAATCTCTCGACTTACGCTCATAACGTCAAAATCATCACGCAAGACGGCAAAGTCACGCTTCGGGGACCGGTACGATCCGAAGACGAAAAGAATAACCTGCAAGCCAAGGCTGCGAACGTCGCTGGGCAAGAAAACGTCACAAACGAGCTCAAAGTAGCGCCTTCGAAGTAGATGCGAGGACCCTGAAGCATAGTGATAACACAAAGGAGAAAAGAGAATGACTGATAAAAAAGTAGGAGTTTTTGGAATCTATTCCACGCGTAGTGCCGTTGAAAACGCTACCGACGCACTGATCCAGGCCGGATTTGCCGCATCGGATATATCGGTTCTTTTGCCGGAGGGTCTTGGCGGGCCCAAGGACATGGGAACCGAAAAGGCCACGAAGGCGCCCGAGGGTACGGCAGCTGGCGTGACCGCTGGCGGAGTGATTGGCGGGACATTAGGCCTGTTGGCTGGCGTCGGGTTATTGGCCATTCCGGGATTGGGTCCCTTCATCGCGGCCGGTCCGATCATGGCCGGCTTGGCAGGGCTGGGCGTCGGTGGGGCAGTCGGCGGGTTCGCCGGTGCGCTAATCGGTATGGGTATTCCCGAATTCGAGGCCAAGCGATACGAAGGCCGCCTGCAAAAGGGGGGAATTCTCCTTTCCGTGCATTGCGCTACATCAGAAGAAATCAAGCGCGCGAAGGAAGTCGTCGAACGCACGGGCGGAGAAGATGTCTCCTCCACGGGCGAATCCTCCGTCGATACCAAAACGAAGGATCGTGATGTCGCCAGTAAAACGGCGCGTGGGAGCTTCTGATCTATGGGAAGGAGGAAGTCTATTCGAGGCTTCCTTCTTTTCTTCCAGAAATCAAAAAATGCTTCGTCGATGGACGTAATGGAGACATACGATGACCAGAGGCCATAAGGCGACAACAATCCTAGCGTTTGTGGTGGGGGCTGGCGTAGGTGCCGTAGTTGGTTTACTCTTTGCGCCCCAATCTGGACAGGAACTCCGCGGGGATATTGCCGACGAGGTCAGCGACGACGTGAATAAGGTCGGGCGCACTGGCAAGAAATTAAAACGGAGAGCACAGAAAACCGCGGCTCTAGCACAAGACCATCTACACGGTGCAATAGAGGCCGGTGGGGAAGCATACACCCGAGCACAGAATGCATGAGTGTCGTCACGCACGCTGATTGGCCAACGATCATGAATGGAAAGTAGCCCGGAACAGCCGTAAGGGTCAGGTAAGAAACGCAGGGTCTAGGCGGCTTCGAACGATCGGTATTGATACGAGTTTCTCGGTGGAATAAGGAGAAAAATGAATAAGGGCACATCAAAGAAAACGGCGCTTGCCGCAAATCGCAAGAAGGACGAGGGACTCTTGACAACCGTGGCGGAGTCAATCGGGTCCACAATTGGCACGATCGTCGGAAGCGCCAATGCGGCGCAAAAAGCGATGACCCAAAGCGACGGGGCACGCAGGGTCAAGCGACAAGGAAAAAGGCTTACACGGAAAAGCAAGATAGCTAAGAGCAGGACCAAGAAATAGCCCTAGCGACTCTTGTAGATCCGATCATGGCAGGACTAGCGGCCTGAGAGTGGGAGGAACAAGTCGATTCGAGGCTTCCTCTTTCTGTTTTTTGCCAACAAAATTGACGCGGGGAGGATCGTTATGGCCGCATTTAATGAGGTTGGTATCACAGATGATTCCAATGGTTCCGGTGTGTCTTGGGAGGCAGTGATTGCCGGTGCATTCGTGGCCGCAGCCTTGTCGCTGGCGCTCCTCGCCTTAGGCACTGGGATCGGGTTGTCTGGGGTTTCACCATGGGCGAATACTGGCGAGTCTGCTTCGGCGGTCGGTTGGACAGCCATCATCTGGCTGATCCTGATGCAACTAATCGCTTCGTCCATGGGGGGATATTTGGCGGGTCGACTTCGTACGAAGTGGGTCAAGGTCCACACACATGAAGTCTATTTCCGGGATACAGCGCATGGTTTTCTTGTCTGGGCCGTGGGCCTAGTTATCACGGCGGCATTTCTGACTTCGGCAGCGACATCAATGCTTGGCGGAGCTGCGCGAGCTGGCACGGCAGCCGTCAATGCGTGGGGACCGGCTTCGTCGCGAGATGGCCTCGGTTCGAATGGGTACTTCGTTGATGCCATGCTGCGATCGAACACTCCCGGTTCATCCCAAGACAATGCTTCGGTACGCGGCGAGATCGGACTCATTCTTGCGAACAGTCTTCGGAAAGGGAATATCACGCCAGCAGACAAATCTTATCTTTCCCAAATCGTGGCTAAAAAGACCGGAGCTAACGAGCCCGATGCCGAGAAGAGAGTGGATGACACTTACTCCCAAATCCAGCAGGATGCAGATAATGCCCGCAAAGCGGTTGCGCACTCCATGTACTGGACGTTCCTCGCTTTGTTAATAGGCGCATTTTGCGCGAGTCTTGCCGCCACGATAGGCGGTAAACAACGCGATCGTTCAATCGCAATTTGACGAGTTACCAGTTTGTTCAAGGAGGCGACAGATGCGTTCGATTCTACTTCTGCTGTTGGGCGTGCCCATCCCATTCATTATCTTGATCGGGCTTTTCAGTCATTTCTAGGTTGGGGCAAGTGATCTAAACCCCAGCCCCGGCGATCCCTTTTTGTAATTCGAAACTCAGGAATTAGAGTCGCGTATGACGAGGCCGCACGTTTTAGCCCAGAAGTCCGGGTCGGCGGAACAAATCTGAGCCGCAAAATTCTGTTTTCTCTCCGTCAATGCATGAGGATTGATTTTGTAAGATCATGCTGCCTACATGCGGCAAATCCCGGCAACAGCGCCGCCCCGCCTTCTTAGCAAGATGAGGTCATTCGCTCGTACTTTGTCAAACGGTGGACAGTCGACGCATGAGGCCACAGCGAGACACTTAGAAGCTACCCGGCGCGGTTGGCCGATTCCATCGGTACAATCTGCGGAACGTGATGCTCATAGCATCGCGGGACCCAACAGCGACGCATGTCGCTGGCTTCCACACATGATGCAAACTTGGACGCTTCGTGAAGAAAGACGATGAAGTCATTTTAATTCTCGCTCCAATCGGTTCGACTGAAGAGCCCAGGCGTTGAGCAACCAAGTAACCCGCGAGCCTAACGCCCGATGGGTTGGCAAATTACGAATGCTACTGCCTCGGCTTGCGTCTCGCGCCTGCGCGTGGCCGCAGAAACAGTTTTCAGTATGGAACCGGATCGAACGTCCACGATGCTCTCTGGTCACAGTCCATAATCTAGCTCAGAATGGCTATCTGAAAGGAGAGAGGATGTCTGACAGAAATCTAGTGACAGCAACTCAAGAAGAGATTCGACAGAGGACCTACAAAACCTTTGAGACGCGGGGGCGCGAAAAAGCCAAAGAGGCAGACCATTGGTTCACCGTGAAAGGGAGCTGACTGAGCGAACCAGCATAGTAACGCCGAAAACCAGAGCTGCCAAGGCGAGTTAGAGATACGGCACCGAGGCAGACTCACCGCCCGTGGTCCAATCGGAAATCATATTACGTATGAAATCTATCGAAAAGAACATCGACCGGATATTGATGTGGACGTTCCCATTTTACTTTGCGTGGCCAGCGCGAGGCAAAACCACCTGCGGAGAGGCAGAATCGGACACCGACCGGTGGTCGCTTGCGGCTTCCACTGCGGATATAAGATCGAGATCGAGGTGAGACTTTCTGACGTACCCGCGAACTCCGGGTTGGCGGGGGAGGTAGGCGAGAGTCCGAGAATCGTGTTCCGTCACGATCAAAATTTGGGAATCCGGTACCTGCTCATGGATACGTCTAGCCGCATCGAGTCCGTTCAGGTCCGGCATTGATATATCCATCAAAATCACATCTGGCTTCAGTTCGAGGGCCTTTTCAATCGCTTCACGCCCGTTCCTGGCTTCGCCACAAACAATCCAGCCTGGCCGCGACTCCAGTAGGGAGCACAGTCCGCCTCTCAGCTTATCACTGTCATCGGCAACCAAAATCCGCATTGCATCATCTCTCGAGGCCATAAAATAATCCTCAATTCTGGCAATGGCTGCGTTCGTCGCCCCTATGAAAAACGGAATAGGGAGAGTGTAGTCCTTCCGCGCTGAGCGGTCAAACTTTCTACTTTCTACTTCCGGGGTCGTAATCGCAGGAAATCGGCAATGCCATGCGTGGTAATTTCCTTTCCCGGATGGACATACCCGTCCACCCATGAACGAATTGGAGAAATGAAAAGATGCGAGGACCATCGCGTCCCTTACTGGCAAATATCAAGTCAAGTGTGTATTGTCCTTATTTTTGGGAACATTGAAACTAGATTGGGAGTTTAGATCAGATCACGAAACAGATGACTGCTTACCAGATCTCGGGCGAGCTCTATCACGCTACGGGTAACATCGTAGGTACAGGGCGCTTAGCGAACCATTTGATGCCAGGCACCATAACAGATTATTTATCCTATGACCCAAATGACGATTCGATTTCTTATCGTGGATGACAGTGCGATCTTCCGTGCAGGTCTGCGCAGTTTGCTGGAGGCTCACGTCGATTGGGAAATATGTGGTGAGGCTGCCGATGGCCTAGAGAGCATCAAACAGACCCGCTGGCTCACTCCGCATTTCATCATCATGGATATGTCCATGCCTCGCATGTCGGGAATCGAAGCGGCGCGCGAGATATTGAAGGAATTTCCGAAGGTTCCCATTCTGCTGTTGACGTTGTACCTCACGCGGCAGCTCGAAGAGGAAGCGCGCAATCATGGAATTCGAGCAACGGTATCGAAGACAGCCATGGGTCACCTTGTCGGTAGCATTGAGACGATCTTGGGCGACGGAGAACTTGCTGTTCCGACCCATTGATTCATCACCCGCCGTACCACGAAGATCGAGCGTTCCCGCTGGCTCCAGTCGTTTGTATCTCGGGCCCCAGGATTCTATAAACTATTGTGATATAAGCGAATCGCTAGGAAAGGACGTTTTGAGAGTGATTCATGGATAAGGAATCCCGGCCCCCCTGCAATCGAAATTCCAAAACATGCTCCCAGGAACGGTGTGAGCCAAAGCGCTCGACCGCGGCCCAACATGTCCAACGGCGCGGGGCGATGAAGCGCTTGACCGACCGCCTTCAGAACTCCAAGGAGTTCGCCGAAGAAATTGTTAATACGGTCCGCGAACCACTCGCCGTTCTAACCAAAGATTTGAAGGTGCTATACGTCAATTCTTCGTTCCTGAAGACCTTTAAAGTGAACCGCTGGGAAACGGAAGGCAGCCTCTTTTACAGCCTGGGGAACGAGCAGTGGAACATACCGAAGCTGAGAGGAGCTTTGGAACAAGTCATCGCGAAAGACGCTCCGCTGCTGGACTTCGAAGTCGAGCATGACTTTCCCAGCTTGGGAGCGAAGGTTATGGTGCTGAACGCGCGTCGCATCATTCATGGTCACAGTGACGAACCGATGATGCTCCTCGCCATCGAAGACATCACCGAACGGGCGCAGGCGGAGAGAACCCGAGTGCAATTGGCGGCCATCGTAGAATTCTCCGATGACGCGATGATCAGCAAGACGCTCGATGGCACGATCACCAGTTGGAATAAAGGTGCAGAGCGGCTATTCGGTTACACGGCCAAAGAAGCCATCGGCCAAAACATTACGCTGATTATTCCTCCCGACCGAATGCAAGAAGAAGTAATGATTATCGAGCGGCTTAAACGATCCGAGCGGGTAGAGCATTTCGAGACACTCCGAATGCGCAAAGACGGCTCGTTGCTCGATATTTCTCTTACGATTTCGCCTCTGAAAGATACGGTGGGCCGTGTCATCGGAGCATCGAAAGTGGCGCGAGACATTAGCGAACGGAAGCGAGCAGAGGCCGAACGGCGGTTTCTAAAGGATCGGCTCGCGGCCGAATTACACGATATGGCTCACCTGCATGAATTGAGCATGCAACTGCAAAGTCAGCAGGATATCAAGCGGCTCCTCAACAAGGTGTTGGAGGGCGTTATAACCATCACCGGCGCGGAGAAAGGCCATGTGCAATTGCTCGATTCTCAGTCTGGAGATTTGAAGATTGTTGTGCAAATGGGATTTGACCGAGCGTTCCTCGATTTCTTCAGTCGTGTCCAGAAAAGTTTTGCGGTGACGTGTGGGACTGCACTCGAATGCAACAAACGAGTTATCGTTGAAGATGTGACCAAAAGTCCGATTTTCATCGGCACACCGGCACTCGACGCTATACTTGCAGGCGGTGTGCGCGCTGTGCAATCGACGCCACTGGTCGACCATGAAGGGCGACTATTGGGAATCCTCTCCACTCATTACTCTGCGCCCCACAGCCCGAGTGAGCGGGACCTGCGCATCCTGGACTTGATTGCGCGGCAGGCAGCCGATCTCATCGAAAGGACACAAGCAGAAGATGCGCTGCGCGAGAGCGAAGCAGCGCTCAGGCAAAAGCATGCCGAGCTACAGGCTCATGCGGATGAGCTGGCCCATTTCAATCGCCTGGCGGTCGGACGCGAGTTGCGCATGATTGAACTGAAGAAGGAAATCAACGAATTTTGCGATCAACTGGGCTATGCGCGGCGGTACCCACTGGAGTTCGAAAATGAAGAACAGGAGCCCCGTGACTAATCAGTCTGCCAGGGAAGCTCGCAGCGACACAAAGGGCGACCCGGCTCGGTCCTCAAGTGTCCCTGAGATGACGCGATATTTCCCTGGGACCAGCGAAATGGCGGCTCGGATGCGTACGTTCGATTGGTCCACGACTGGCCTGGGACCTCCACATAGCTGGCCCGAAAACTTGCTTGCCACTGTGCGTACTTGCCTCACGTCGCGCTTTCCTATTGTCGTGTGGTGGGGCTCAAATTACACCATGTTTTACAACGATGCTTATCGCTCCTTTCTTGGCAGAACCAAGCATCCACAATGGCTCGGACGATCAGGCAAAGACTGTTGGCGCGAAATCTGGCCGGTGATCGGCCCTATGCTTGAAGGGGTTCTCACCACTGCCGAAGCTACATGGTCGGAGGATCTGTTGCTCACGCTCGACCGCAATCTTCCACGGGAAGAAGGGTACTTCACATTTTCATATAGTCCGATTCTCGATAACTACGGGGACGTGAATGGGATTTTTTGTGCATGCTACGAAACAACCGAACAAGTTGTGGGTACCCGACGCCTGGAAACGTTACGTCAGCTGGGCGCTCAAGCATTGGAAACGCGCACGGTTGATGGCGTGTGCGAAGAAGCCGCGGGTGTGTTAGCGGAAAATCCTTTTGATATCCCCTTTGCGGCGATCTACCTGAGTGATGCTGAAGGCACCCATGCGGTACTGAAATCGGTGGCTGGCTTCTCACAAGATATTCACCCCTTTCCATCATCAGTATCGGTCTCGGACGACTACATTCTTCCGTGGCCGCTCACATCCGTGCTGCGAACGCGGACCGGCATCGAAGTCTCAGACCTCATCAGCATTGGTATGCATCTACCTGGTGGACCCTGGCCCGAGGCCGCCTCAGGAGCAATCGTGCTTCCTATTTTAGCCGCAAAACGTGAGAACCTTTCCGGGCTTGTAATTCTTGGCGTGAGTCCTCGTCGGGTGCTCGACAATGCCTATCGGACATTTTTCAGTTTGGTTACAAGTCAGATCGGGGCTGCAATTTCGGGTGCCACAGCGTATGAAGCTGAGCAAAAGCGCGCAGAAGCATTGGCGGAACTTGACCGGGCAAAAACCACGTTCTTCAGCAATGTGAGTCACGAATTTCGCACTCCTTTGACTCTCATGCTCGGTCCCCTGGAAGATGAGCTGCGCGAGAATCCCGACGCAAGAGGCCGCCTTGAAATTGCTCACCGCAACACCCTTCGTTTGCTCAAGCTCGTGAACACGTTGCTTGATTTCTCGCGCATTGAAGCCGGCCGGATCGAAGCCAGCTACGAACCAACCGACTTGGCAGCATATACCGCAGACCTCGCCAGTGTGTTCCGCTCCGCAATTGAAACAGCCGGAATGCGATTTGTGGTTGATACCCCGCCGCTGCCCGAGCCGGTGCATGTGGACCGCGAGATGTGGGAAAAGATCATACTCAATCTTTTGAGCAACGCGTTCAAATTTACCTTCGAAGGCGAGATCAAAATCGCGTTGCGCTGGTGCGGCGAATGGGTCGAACTTTCGGTGCATGACACCGGGTGCGGTATCCCCGATACTGAATTGCCAAAAATCTTTCAACGGTTTCACCGCGTCCATGGAACAAAATCCCGGACACACGAAGGGACCGGCATTGGCTTGGCACTGGTGCAAGAGTTGGTAAGGTTGCACGGCGGCGAGATCAGGGTGCACAGCACTGAAGGCGAAGGATCCACCTTCACGATAACCGTTCAAACCGGCACAGCTCATCTGCCTGCGGACCGCATCGGAGCCGTACGCGAACAAGTCTCAACCAGTGTGGGTCCGAAACCATTCATAGAAGAGGCCTTGCGCTGGTTGCCGAAGGAGACTTCCGACGGCGTACGTGACGTGCGGATCGGGAGTCAATTTAAGGCGACGGCGACGCGGGCGGGGGTTGCGCTGCCGCGTATCCTCTTCGCCGACGACAACGCCGATATGCGCACATATGTGGCCCGATTGCTCGCGCCCTATTACGAGGTCGAAACCGTCGCCGATGGACAGGCTGCGCTCGAAAGAATTCGTGCGAACCCGCCCAACCTGGTACTTGCCGATATCATGATGCCACGCGTTGACGGCTTTGGTCTCCTGCGGCAGATGCAAAGCGACGAACGCACCCTCGGCATCCCTGTGATCATGCTTTCTGCCCGAGCCGGCGACGAATCGCGAGTAGAAGGTCTTAATGCAGGCGCTGATGATTATTTGATCAAGCCATTCAACGCACGCGAACTTCTGGCGCGCGTTCGCTCGCAACTGGAGATAGTGCAACTGCGCGGGGAGAGTCAAGAAGGCATCCTAAACGCGAATGCGCAACTTAACCAGCGACTAACGGAACTGGAGAATGCAAACCGTGAGATTCACGCTTCACGCCGCGCAACACTCAACCTAATCGAAGATGTTCTAGAGGCGAAGGAAGCGCTGCGCGCAAGTGAAGATCGGCTCCGCGCGTCGCTAGCCTACCAAACCGCTGTGGCAAATAATATGGCAGAAGGGTTGTACACGCTGGATCCGCAGGGCCTCGTTATCTCAGTGAACCTCGCTGCGGAGGCCATTCTGGGCTGGACGAGCGCGGAATTGGTCGGAAAGAAAATTCACGACGTTACGCACTACAAGCATCCCGACGGCACGCCATTTCCAGCGAGCGAATGTCCAAGTCTTCAAGTCCTGCAGACAGGCGTTGAGCTGCGAGAGCATGAGGACTGGTTTATTCGCAAGGATGGCAGTTTTTTCCCCGTGGTTTTCAGTTCTTCGCCGATGCGGGCGGACGGCAAGATCACCGGCCTGGTGGTGAGTTTCCGGGACAACACGGAGCGCAAGCGCGCGGAAGAAGCGCTGCAGGCGCTCAACGATCGGCTCGCGACCGAACTGAGCGCCAGCCAGTTGTTGCAGGAAATCAGCGCGCAACTCATTCAGGAAGGCGACACCACCACGCTGTATCCTCAGATTATGGATGCTGCGGTTTCGATCATGTGCTCGGATTACGCCAGCATGCAAATCCTCCATCCCGAACGAGGCAGCAACGGCGAACTTCACCTCCTCGCCTTCCGCGGATTCAATCCGCAAACCGCCAAATTCTGGGAATGGGTGCGGCCCGATTCCCCCTCCTCCTGTGGTGCGGCCCTGCGCAGCGGCCAGCGAGTCATCGTACCGGATATCGAAACTTGTGACTTTATGGCTGGCACGGACGATCTCACAACCTGTCGCGAAAGCGGTATTCGCGCCATGCAGACTACTCCGCTAGTCTCACGCAGTGGCAGATTGCTTGGCATGATTTCCACCCACTGGCGCAATCCGCATCAGCCCTCCGAACGTCAACTGGGAGTGCTGGATATTCTGGCACGGCAGACAGCCGATCTCATTGAACGCAAGCAGGCGGAGACTGCCATGCGCGAGAGCGAAGAGCGTTTCCGCATCCTAGCCAATACCCTCCCGCAGCTCGCGTGGATGGCGGACACGACAGGGTGGATCTTCTGGTACAACCAGCGCTGGTACGATTACACGGGCACGACGGCGAAAGAGATGGAAGGCTGGGGATGGCAATCGGTGCACGACCCCGAGCAATTACCGAAAGTACTGGAACGCTGGCGCGAGTCCATCGCCACCGGGAAGCCCTTTGAAATGATATTCCCGCTACGTGGCGCTGATCACGAGTTTCGGTCGTTCCTGACGCTCGTATCACCAATGCGTGACGCCGATGGCAAAGTCGTGCGCTGGTTTGGCACCAACACCGACATTACGGAGCAACGAAATGCTGAATTGGCATTGCAGGAAGCAAACAGCAATCTCGAAAGGCACGTGAAAGAACGAACTTCGGAGCTTGAGACCCGCAACACCGAAATATTGGCTCAATCGAAACAACTACAGGAATTGTCCGTCGAACTGATGCAAGCCCAAGATGAGGAGCGGCGAAGAATTTCTCGTGAACTGCATGACAGCCTCGGGCAATACTTGGCACACGCCAAGATGAGCGCCGAGGCGCTAAAAAAGGCTGATGCAACGGAAAAAGAGAGGAAGAGTGTCGAACACATGATAGAGACCCTCGACAAATGCTTGACGGAAACGCGCACCCTCGCTCACTTGCTTCATCCACCTTTGCTCGAAGAGATTGGATTGGTTTCTGCCGCGCAGTGGTATGCGGAAGGCTTTTCCGAACGAAGTGGCATTCGAGCCAACGTCAAAATCCCGCATGAGACGAGGCGGCTGCCCAGCGCGCTGGAACTTGGGTTGTTCCGCATCTTGCAAGAGAGTCTAACGAATGTTCACCGTCATTCCAAAAGCCAGTCAGTGGATATTGAACTTTTACTCGATGCCAACGAAGTTATTCTTCAGGTGAAGGATTATGGCCCGGGCATGCCGCCTGAGTTACTACAGCGAGTAAGGGGCAAAAGTGGGACTGGAGGCGGTGTTGGCCTGAAAAGCATGCGGGAGAGAATCAGCGAACTCGGTGGCCGCTTTGAAATCGAATCTGACAAGAACGGAACGCTGATCCGAGTTGCCGTTCCCTTGTCCAATGGAGCGAAGGAATCAGAGATGGCAGCGGGGAATGCCGGTTAGCCAGGCATCGGGACATTGTGTCTCTAAAACGTTTTGCCCAAAGAACCCAAACTGCAAAATGTACGCCAAAGGTGGCCCCGATTTCTCACTAGAAGTTGGGTGAGTGACGATTTGAAAGGTAAGATAACAGTTTTTCCGTTGGATTCAGTTAAGGAGATGAATTCTGTATGGGGGGACTTTTGGAAGAGGCTCGGCAGAGTGTGCCACAGCCTCTGGAGACGAATTTCTCCGTTTTTGCCAAATGCGCGACGAAAATGGATGGGGCGAATTGTTTCGGCGCTCAGCCGATCGTTGTGAACGACCCGAAATGGATCAGGCAGCGGTGAGTCTTTGAACCTCATCAACCAATGTAGCGAATTCATCTGTCTTTGATAGAATCGAGGCCACCCCAGCCGCAAGAGCCAGGTCACTGGGTACTGCGTCTTTATAAAAAGTTAATAAGATAATCGGCGTGTTTGGCACGATTTCATGAAGTATTGAGGCTGCTTGTAAGCCATTTATTCGAGGCATCAAAAAATCCAGAACAATTAAGTCTGGTCTTAACTCTCGACCTTTTTGGACCCCTTCCGCACCATCAGTTGCCTCCCCACAAATTTCGAAGCCGGGCCGGGCTTCGATGAACTCCCGCACTAAGGCCCGAATCGTGGCGTTGTCGTCAACAACAAGAATTCGTTTAGGCATAATAACTCCAGGTGAGGAGACATAGGAGCCGGGAGCACCTCAGCTCGGCGAACGTACGCCCGCACACTGGGAAGCGCAATACAGGGTTTCACGGACATTCGTCGCTCTAAAACCATCACTAAACGATGTTCTGAATTGCTTGCACATGAATCAAATTACTGGCTACATCGAGCGTGCCAGTGACTTTTACCATCCTGCCTTCAAAGAGCCTCGCCTTTCTTGGGTCGTCGAGCGTATACCTGGTCTTCGTTGCTGAATCACTCAGCACAAAGTTCTGGCCACTTTTTAAAATTGTGCCCATGAATGTCTCGGCCTCGGGCGGTGCTTGAGCTTGTAGCGGTGGTATTGTCGGTACCCTAGATTGAACACGTGCGGGCACCATGGTAATCATCGCTACGAATACGGCCAGTAAGAGGAAGATACGCTTCATGAATCACCTCCGGTGGACTGTGCTTATTCATGGGCAATAGTCATGCCAGGTCCGAACCGGATTAAAAGGCATTCTTTCAATACATTTGGGTGATTTGATCTGGTTGCCCGCCTGAGAATTTTTACGGCACTCGGAAGAATTGTTCGACTCGCCACATTTTCAAACCGGATTGAATAATTTACACGGCAATTGCCAGATGCGAGTCGAAGTCGAGACGTAAATGTATTGATTGCGTGACTTCCGATAATTTCTGGTCTGGGACGCAGGTTGCCTTGTTCACCACAACCGAACTTCCGCTGATACGGACCACCCATGTTGGAGACAGATGTCTCTTTGTATTTCATTTGTTTGACCAACCTTCTGGAAAATCCCAAGTAGCTAAGAACACCAATATGCTGCCCAATACGAATAAAAGACCGAGTGCTCTCTGTCTGCTTTTCAGCTTATCCATGGCGAACCTCGATTCTTTAATGTCCCTGGTTCCGAACTAAGGCCGACGTCGAGAACTTCGTGGCATCCTTCGAGCAATCTGAAAGACGACATACGTGGCGTTGGCGAGATGATTTGCGCGTCTCAGTCTCATCGTCTAATTCCGATAAGACGTGATTGTCCAATGAAACAGATCTCACCCCGTAGGCTTGAACCACGCTTACGTGTTCAGACATCAATACTGCTGCGACGAGACATGCAATTGTGCAAAGAACAAGCGCAAGATAAACAGCAACGAAAATCAAAAGCGCCGCAATAGCCTGGAGCGGGGCATTGAGTGTGACAGCGGAATTCATAGAAGACCTCCTAAAGCACCGGCCCTGGTCGAAAATCGCTAGCCAAACGCACTCCGAGGCATGGGGCGGTCTGAATTGTCGTAGTCTGCGGCGGACTCGCTAGTGAAAGAGATATCCTCCGCCCCGGTCGAATTGAGCAAACGTTTGGCTTTATTCATCCAATATGGATTATCGCAGTGCACAGATAAGAGGATGCCGCCTTTTTCGATCCGCCCTTGACACCGCTTGGCTTCGTATTCAGGCATTCCTAGTCCTATCAGTGCCCCCGAAAGTCCACCCACCGTGCCGCCGACTCCAATTCCTGCCAGTGTCGCAATAATTGGGCCAGCAACGAGGAACGGACCGAAGCCAGGAATCGCCAGCGCGCCCGTTCCTACCAACCAACCTATCGCGCCTCCGACCACTGCTCCAGAACCTGCGCCGGTGGCAGCCCCTTCTGGAGCCTTCGTTGCCTTCTGCGTGACAAGATCCTTTGTTCCCGAATTTTCCTGAAGCAAGACCGATACGTCTGTGTCGCGGAATCCCTCGTTCTTCAAAACTCCGAACGCGTATTCGAAGCTTGCCCGATGCGGATAAATTCCAAAAACTGCAATGTTTTTTCCAGCCATCGCTATTTCCTCCCAGTCACGCTTCTGATTTCGGCATTCACTGTCAGCAACTCCCGCCGTATTTAGCGGGCGAACGAAGACGAGGGGCGGGCCTGAGCGTCCGCCCCCTCATGGTGGAAATCTCTAAGACCTTAACCGGGGTGATGCGTTTTCCAGCTGCGCGATTAAACTATTCGCGATGGAAGGAGCCTGCACCTCCGTTTCCCTGATAATCTGCGCCGCAGTCACGGAGCGTCCGTAGAGGTCGCGGTTGCCCTTATTATCCGGACGTAGCGTCGAGCCTTCGAGCGAAACTCCCACGAACACCCCTCGCGCTCGTGAGTAGCTCAGAATTTCGGAGCGCAAATAAGCGTCCGTGTCCGCAGCTGCATCCCGTCCCACCGGCCCGGCGGCTATCGATGCATCCGCGCCGAGCTTGACCTTACTGTGCGATAGGCTGTTCGCTCCGCGATCGTTCATGATGAGAAAGACGAAGTCAGTTGCTTCGCCACCAATCTGAAAACCGACGCTGCCGCCTTCCAACGCGTACATCGCCGGAGCACCCCAGGGGCCTGAAAAGTCTATTCCAGTACGGCAGACCATTGTCCCGCGACCGTAATCGCCTCCAATAACAAATGCCGCTTTAAGGACCGAAGGCATTACGACGACACAACGCGCCTTGTCGAGTAGGTCTCGAGGAATATTGTCGGGGACATTGAGGATCTCCGCCATGACAGCGCTCGAATTTGCTATCCGATCCTCTTCCTTCTTCGCTCCGTCATGGTCCCTCGCGAATATAACCGGAGCAAATGCGAGAATTCCGATCATCACTACTGCCAGTCGCTTTAGGAGATTCATCACTAAGCCCTCCTCAAGTCGTTTTGATTTTCATCTTGCCGATCTTCATGATTTGGAGTTTTCCATTTTCTCCAAATTCAATTCTTACGATATGAATCGGAGCAAAACGTTTGCCAGCAAAGAAACTATCTGCTAAGTGACGACGGCTCAGGAGGATATATACTGACTTCCAGGTCATTTCGGAGAGGTACTAGCACTGGTAATTTTGCCCGCATGGGAGCATTTTTCCTAAGCGCCACGCCAGAATAAAAAGTCCTGCAATGCCCTTTTTTTTCTGAAAACGGAAACTGCTGATTCACAGTTGCCGATAGTCCCTCTATCGGCTTGAAGGATAGCAGGCCGTGAAAATAGGCTTACGTTGTCCTGCTTAAAGAGTGGAAAAAGTATCGAAACTGGGAGAGATTTCCGGTGCCAGAGCAGCAGGAATCCTAAAGGCAACACCTGATTTCAGTCCGCAACTGATGAACTTACATCAAGTTAGCTGAGAGCAAAGAGTGGAACTCTAGGTGCTCTATTTTGATTGCGGAGGCTTGATGCCATGGGCGAAAAAATATCAAGTCGCTGTAGACATTGTGATTCAGCATTGCGAACTGATAGAGAGCAATTGATGGGCATTTGCCAAGAATGCCGGAGCTACGGATTGCTCCACGGTTGCTGGCCCGAAACCAAAGTGGTCTTTGCTACTCACGCAAATGCCAATTAAATCGCCATGATTTCCGTTAGACGGCAGAAATTTCGATCCTTAGAGGACCAACATCGTCTAAATGCCAGCTCCCGAAAAGTTGCTTCTTGGAAGCTGGAAATGCAGATTCCCACTCACCTATAATCACGTTTTGCAGGACCTGTCCGGATTTAGAAGCGTCCGAGGGTAGCTCGCGACAGGTATCTAGCTTGGACTGTCAGCTGAAAAGAGCCAGGTTACTTGGGTGCCGATCCAGCGCTTGCGTTTCCCCTCAACCAGCTTGTTAATTTCTCTGACTAACTCGATGAGTTTCTGAGGGTCGCGCTCATTGGCCGCGAGTTGACAGAGCAGCCCCAACCGTTCTTCCCGGGCATCTTGCATGAAAACCCTTTTTCGGGTGCTCTGGGAATACATAACGCCACAGGAATCGTAGAACTGCTAATACCACAAAAAAAGTCTGGAAAGCACCACACACATATATTCAGATATCTAGGGCCTAAGGAGTTCTTCGATGCGTACAGTTTTTACTCTAAGACAGCCCTTGTTTTTTATACAGAAATTGCCGTATTCCCAAGCCCTCCTGATTGTGGATAATCGATGCATTCATAAATGCCACGAAGGTTGCGCCTTTGACGGCATAGACGTTGCGGAATATCAGGATAACGAGGTGCCCCTATGCGCCGCGACTTCGATGTATTCGAGAAATTCCCCGATGGTTCCACCCTATGGCGAGCCAGTGTGCACGGACGATATGAAGCGCAACGAAAAATGCATGAGTTGGCGGAGCAATCAGGGAGTGAATTTTTCTTGATCGACATTCAAGCAGAAATTCTTCTGCCCCCAACTTCGACTCGAAAAAGCTCGCGATCATTGAATGTGAGCGCGACAGCGGGATGACCAAGTTTGAGCGGCCTCATTGGACTGAGAATGCTGCGAAACAAAGCACTCCGTTAACTCTACGTCGTTCTGTGCCATCTACAGTAGCTTTTTGCCAAACAGCGTTCCGCTTAACGCAGAAGCAGTGCGGGCGGTGCGGCGTTGCCACAAAAGAGAGCCAGTTCTGTTCAGCCTGCCGGAAATTCTTCCACATTTTGAGCGGACCTAGATCAATATTCACCGCGCATTTTAAGTAGAATCGCTTACGTGAAAGTTCACGTTTAACTCCCTTAAGAGGTCTTCGACCAACTGATCGATCGACGGGCAGATTCCTTGTCGTCCCCCGCTGCGGCTGATCGGTGCGGCACGGTCTTAGTTTTCTACACGCCGTCAAGACGCGATGCGAGCCAGTATGTCGTTTGGCTCGTTGATCAGCTCTTCGAAGACTGATCGATAGTGAATCGTGGCCACGCGCAGTTCTTCGGTGCTAGCCCGGCCACGTGAGTGCTGGACCGCAATGTTGTGAGCCGTACGGTAATTCTCCACTACCATTGGGTGATCCACGGAGATGTCAGCGGCCCGCTGGTCAAAATCAGCATTGGCGGCTGGATAACCGCGTGTTGACATCACGTCTGCTAAGAGCCGATCGGCTTCTGCTATAGCAGCGCCTGGATTGTCAACGAATCGCGCCTGAACCATGCGCCAGGACTCCACAAAGATCGCACGGTCCCTGGGCGTGAGCGGCCGAATATGCAAATCCTCGACCCGTTTCCAGCGATCATCGAGTTTCTCTTCCACGCGTCGCCGGTCACGCGTTCTCTCCAGTTCGTGTGCATATTCAGGACCGAATTGTGCGCGCAATCGTTCCGTTCGGCGCCTCTGAACAACCATCCAAGTCACGACCGCCAAAATTGCGATCATGACAAGAACAGCGACGACGATCCACATCGTTGCGCTCATCGTATTCATGACTCTACCTCCGAGTTTTAGAATAGGAGTCGCTGGAGTGAAGCTGTTGTCGAGTACATCCGTGAGGTGGAGCTGATACAAAAAACCTAAACCTGAATGGGGCCGGGATTCGCGTAACGAGTCACCGGCCTCTGATCTTTCATGTTTACTCCCTCTTTCAGCAGCTTTTGTAAATACGAAGACCTAACAATCAGCGATGTCCCAGACATATGTCACCATGGCTGAGCTACGGGCGTATTGAACCTTCTTACCGGGGCCATTTTAACATCTGCGAGCAACTACGCCGAGCGGGCAACCATCGTAATTTTGTAATGCGGGCGGCGGGTGCAGAAGCGGCGCCCGAGTTGCCGGACTGGGCCGATCGGCTTCCCCGCTCTCTCGTTTTTCCGCTTGACAAAATCAAACAGTTGTTTTAAACATGTGTTTGATATGGCTCACCAGGCTCTAACGCGAATTTCCCCTGCGGTCCGCTCGCGCGACAAACACAAGGCTCTGGACTTGACGCGCGACAAACTGATCGAGGCGGCCGGGACCGTTTTTGCCGAACGCGGTTATCGCGCCGCGACGATCCGCGAAATCTGCCGCCGCGCGGGCGCAAACATCGCGGCGGTGAATTACACGTTCGGTGACAAGATGGGCCTGTACACGGAAGTGCTGCGGCATTCCATGCGCGCGGCGGGCCAGACGGCGGCGATGAGCGCCGCTCTCGATTCCACCCTTTCTCCCGAAGGCACCATTCGCGGCGTGATCCGGGCGCGGCTGATGAGCCTGTGTCAAGGGCCGCGGCCGGACTGGCACATTCGTCTGGTGATGCACGAATTCTCGCAACCCACGCCGGCGATGGGACGCGTCGTGGACGAAGGAATGCGGCCGATCTATGACCGAGTGCGCAAAGCGGTAGGCGCTATCATCGGGTTGCCGCTGGACCATGAGACCACCCGGCTCTCGGTGAACAGCATCGTCGGACAAATACTCTTCTACACGTTCTCCCAGCCAGTGCTGGCACGTTTGCAGCCGGAGCTAAAGCTCACGCCGGATCAGCTGGATCGCATCGCGGACCACATCGCGGATTTTTCGCTCGCGTATTTGAAGAAAGTGGGGCACGGCAATCGCCATGGATGAAATGAAAACGAACACGATGACCCAAGCTCCGCCGGCCGCGGAGCAGCGCACTTCGCCACCTCCCTCATTCGGCGCGCCGCCACCGGCGGAAAGCAAAGCGCCGCGAACGCGCGTCGTAAGGATTTTGATAATCGCCGCCGTGGTGATCGCCGCGCTCGTCATCTGGAAGATATTTTTCGCCACTCCGAATTTGCCGGCCAGCATCGTTGCGCTCAGCGGACGGATTGAAGGAGATGATTCCGCAGTGGCACCGAAAACGAGCGGGAAAATTCTCGAGGTCACCGTTCGCGAGGGCGACACCGTAACAGCCGGGCAGGTGATCGCGCGGCTCGACGATGCGCAGGTGCGCGCGCGAGAAGATCAAGCACGGGCCGCGCTCGCCGACGCGCAGGCAAAAATGCAAGGCGCGCGCGACCAAATCGCGGTGCTGGAGGAGCAGTTGCGCCAGAACCAGTTGCAAACAGGACAATCGACGATGGATGCCGAAGGCCGCGTTCGGCAGGCGCAAGCGGACCTAACGGCGGCAGAGGCGGACCTCGTGCAGCAGCAAGCGGCGCTGCGGCTCGCCGAATTCAACCGCGATGCCTACTCGCGGCTGGCCAAGACCGGCGCCGCCTCCCAGCAACAAGGCCTCCAGGCCGAGGTGCAAGCCGACCAGCAAGCTGCCGCGGTGGCCGCCGCGCAACGCCGGGTTGAATCGTCTCGCGGCGCACTTACGACGGCGCAGGCAAATCTTGACAATCCAAAAATTCGCGTCGCACAAGTTTCCAGCACCGAAGCGCAAATCGCCCAGCAGCAATCGACGATCGCCGCGACGAAGGCGGAGACAGCCCAGGCGCAGGCGACCTTGGCGCAGGCGGAAGCCGATCGGGCAGATTTGACCGTGCTCGCGCCATTTTCCGGTACTGTGCTCACCCGCGCCGCCGAACCCGGCGAAGTGGTGCAAGCGGGCACGGCGATCGTGACGCTGCTTGATCTTTCCAAGGTCTATCTGCGCGGTTTTATTCCCGAGGGCGAAATCGGCAAAGTGAAAATTGGCCAGCCCGCGCATGTTTTTCTCGATTCCAATTCCAATCAAGCTCTGGACGGAAACGTCCTACGCATCGACCCGCAAGCGACATTCACTCCCGAAAACACGTACTTTCGCGACGATCGAGTAAAGCAAGTGGTCGGCGTCAAGGTGCAACTGACGCAGGGGATCGGCTTCGCGAAGCCGGGCATGCCCGCGGACAGCGAAATCCTGACGAGCGGCAACACGTGGCCGCCACACAAACGAGCCGCGCAATGAGCACTGCCGCAACGGACCGGGAAGATCTCGTAGCGCGCGACGCTGCGCCTCCTGGAGCTGCTATTGACGTCCGCAACCTGAAAAAGCACTACGGATCTCTCGAAGCCGTGCGCGGAATTACTTTCGATGTGCAGCGCGGGGAAATCTTCGGCCTGATCGGCGCCGACGGCGCGGGCAAAACCACCACGTTTCAAATTCTGGCCGGAGTGATGGAAGCCTCGGGCGGCACGGCGGAGATATTCGGAAGGCCGGCGCGTGACGCCCGTTCCCGGACGGGATATCTTACTCAAACATTCAGCCTCTACCCTGACCTGAGCGTGGCAGAAAATATTCGGTACATCGGTGAATTGCGGCACGTTCCTCCCGCGGAAATCGACGAGCGCGGCGGCCGCTATTTGAAAATGTTTGACATGGACCGCTTCTCCAAGCGGCTGGCGTCTCAGTTGAGCGGCGGCATGAAACAGAAGCTGGCGTTGGTGTGCGCGCTCGTTTCCGAGCCGGATATTCTGCTCCTGGATGAACCGACGACGGGCGTGGATCCCGTGTCTCGCCGTGAGTTTTGGGACACGCTCGCCCACCTTGCGGGCCAGGGCCTCACCGTGCTGGTTGCCACTCCGTATCTGGATGAAGCGGAGCGGTGCCATCGAATCGCGTTGATTCACCTGGGCGAAATCCGGCAGATCGGCGCGCCGGATGAGTTTCGCGAGAGTTTGCACGCCAAGCGCATCGAGTTGCGCTCACCCGATCTCCGCAAAGCCCTCCCCGCAGTGCGAAGAGCAATTTCCCACCACGCTGACATATTTGACGTGCAGCGGTTCGGCGATCGCCTGGATTTGCTCTCGCATTCGCCCGAAGAGGCGCAAAAAAAAATCGAGGAGTCCATGCGCGCGGAAGGAATTCCAATCGATGACATTCGAGTGGATGATCCCACTCTGGAAAACACCTTTGTCGCGACGCTCCGTTCGCTGAGCGAGGAAATGCATGACACGCCCTTTCCCTCACGCCGCGACCACAGGGACAAACGTGGTCAGATCGCGATCGGCGCGGAACATCTCACGAAACAATTTGGTTCCTTCACCGCGGTGCACGACGTGAGCTTGCAAGTGCGCTACGGCGAAATCTACGGATTGCTGGGAGCCAACGGCGCGGGAAAAACAACCACGATTAAGATGCTCTGCGGTTTGCTGGAAGCCTCCACGGGAAACATGCAGCTCGCGGGCGGGCGCGGCGCATTTCGCTCGACCGAGATCCGGCAACAGATCGGGTACATGTCGCAAAAGTTTTCGCTCTACGACGATCTTACGATCGCGGAGAACCTGGACTTCTTCGGGGGAGTCTACGGCGTCCCCGCGGAAGAGCTCGCGGAGAAGGAACGCTGGGTGCTCGATTTCTCCGGGCTCGAGGGCAAAGAACAACTGATCACCAGAAGCTTGCCAGGCGGCTGGAAGCAGCGCGTCGCATTCGGCAGCGCCATCCTGCACGAGCCCGGCATCGTGTTTCTCGACGAACCGACTTCGGGCGTGGATCCACTGGCGCGCCGCGCGTTTTGGATGATGATCAATCGTCTCGCCGATGCGGGCACGGCCGTCCTGGTAACCACGCACTATCTCGAAGAAGCCGAGCAGTGCAACCGGCTTGGCTTTATGGTCGCCGGTGAACTGCTCGTGGAAGGAACGCCAAGCGAAATCAAAGCCCGGCAGAAGGGCCACCTGCTGGAATTTCGCGTGGACCAGCCGCAACGCGCCGCCGATCTTTTGAAGTCTGAAACGCAGCACTGGCGCGTAGCGCTTTTCGGCAAACGGCTGCATGTCATCACGGACAACGAAGTCGATGCCGGCATCCGCGAGAACACACAAAGGCTGGAAGCAGGAGGAGTCCACGTCCTCGGTGCGCGCGAAGGACGCTTCTCGCTGGAAGATGTGTTCATCAGCGTTGTCGAGCAGGCGCGCGAGCGCGGCAAGATCAGCGCGGAGGAGTAGAGGAGAACATCATGCGGCGGATTTTCGCGCAAGCCAGAAAAGAATTGACGCAATTACTTCGCGACCGCCTCGCCGTGGCGCTGGCCCTCCTGCTCCCAGTGATTTTGCTGTTGCTCCAGACCACGGCCATTTCGCTGACTGTAAAAGATCTCCCTATCATCGTGCAGGACTTCGATCAGTCGCAGGCGTCGCAGAAACTCGTGGACGCGTTTCGCCAGTCGCTGAGCTTCCACGTCGCCTCATGGCCCCCGGACAAACAGCCGGAGGAGGCCTTCGCGTCCAACAAAGCGCGGGGCGCGCTGATCATTCCGGAAAATTATGGACGTCACATCGCGCGCGGCGAAGACGCCACAGTGCAGATTCTGGTCGACGCGTCCGACGGGAATACCGCGCAAATCATCTCGGGCGATGCGGCGCAAATCGTTCGCGCCTACAACGCGGAAAACGCGGGAGCGACCCGCCCCCAGCCCGTCACGGCCGCAATCCGGCTGTGGTACAACCCGAGCCGCTCGTCGCAGAAATTTTACGGCCCCGGAATCTACGTGCTGGCCATGTCCCTTTTTCCGCCGCTGCTGGCGACGCTGGCCATGTCCAAGGAAGGCGAGCAGAAAACGATTCTCCAGGTGTACGTCTCGAACATCTCCGCGCATGAATTCCTGCTGGGAAAGATCGCCGCGTTCATGATCGTGGCGACCGCGGAAGGAATCATCCTGATGATGATTTTATTCATGGGCTTCGGGCTGCGCTTTGCAGGCGATCCGACGCCGTTTTTAGTGGCGACGATTCTGTACATGTTCACCGTCACGGCTTTCGGAAACATGATTGGCGCGGCAATCCCGAGTCAGGTGGCGGCGATGCAGGCGGTTGCCACCGCCGGATTTCTGCTTGTGTACATGCTGTCCGGCTTGCTCTTTCCGATTCAAAACATCCCCGTCGGCATTCGCTGGATTTCCAATTTTATCTGGGGCCGCTACTACATCGAAATCGTGCGCGACGCGCTGCTCTCGGGCGGAGGTTGGCCTTCGGTGTGGCTCAAAGTGATCGCCATCGCAGCCATCGGCTCATTTTTTTACGCGATGGCGTGGCGCAGCATGCGGCGCATGCAATTGAAGGATTAAGCCATGAATATGATTCGCAAATTGATCGGTTACCGCATGCGGGCGTTGATCCTCAAAGAGTTTCGCCAGATCTTGCGCGATAAGCGTCTCGCCATCTCCTTGATTCTGCCGCCCACCCTGCAATTGCTTCTTTTCGGATTCGCTCTGAACGCGACCGTGACCAATCTGCGGCTTGGCGTTGTGGATGACAGCGGGACTCCCGAAAGCCGCGAGCTTGTCGCGACGATGACCGAAAGCAGGGCCTTCCGTGGCGCCGGGACTTATTTCAACGTGAACGAAATGAGCAAGAAGATCGCGGATGGCGATCTGGATGCCGGACTTGTGATCCCTTACGATTTTGCGCGCGATCTGCAGCGCGGACGGCCCGCCACCGTGCAGGTCCTGCTGAACGCCATGAATTCCAACACGGCTACGATCGGCGAAGGATTCGCGCAAGGCGTGATTGCTTCGTACAACCAAACACTCGCGGGCGAGGGAATTCACGCGCGGATTCAGGAGATTGCCGCGCCGACCGTGAGCCGTCTCGGAATGGTGTTGATCCATCCCGCGTATCTCTACAATCCGGGTCTCGAGCCGACGTGGTTTATCGTGACCGGCATTCTCGGCGTGCTCCTGATCCTGAACGGCTCGCTGATTTCCGCGGCGGCGATTGTGAAGGAACGTGAGGCTGGAACGCTCGAGCAGCTTTTGATGTCGCCTGCATCGACGACGCAGATTATCGTCGCAAAACTTTTTCCGTTGTTTGTGCTGCTGTGCCTGATGGGGACTTTCGCGGTGATGATGATGCGAGCCGTGTTTGGAATCCCTTTTCGGGGAAATGTATTTTTGGTGGTTTCCGCCGCAGCCCTGTGTTTGTTGTGCGGAATCAGCATCGGCACATTCATCGCCACGTTCACCAAATCCGCAAGGCAAGCGCAGCTCACGCTCTTTTTCGTGAATCCTCCGCTGACTTCGCTCTCCGGAGCATTCACGCCGGTGGAAGCGATGCCCAAATGGCTCCAGCCGGTCGCGCAATTCAACCCCATTCAGCACTTCGGCCAGATCTCGCGCGGCGCGATGTTGAAAGGAAGCGGGATCGAGACATTGTGGCCGAATTTCCTCGCGCTTCTGGCGTTCACCGTCATCCTCGTTTCGTTCAGCATCTGGCGATTCAGAAAACAACTTAGCTAGGACCGGCTTAAGGGAGTCTTATGCGCAATAAAACAGAAGGACTATTTTTCTCAAATCTTTTCTCGAATCCCGGGGGCGAGTGTTTGTGCTGCGGAGTGCCGCTCATCGCAGCAGCCTTGCTGTTTGTCGCGCCCGCATTCGCGCAATTCAGCCCGCCGGGTGGACAATCGCAGGGCACGCAGGCCGCGCAACTTCCGCTCTCCGGGCGAACGGCGCAAACGAGCGGAAGCGTGAAAACTTCCGAGGCGCCTGCGCCGAGCACTACAGCCACCGTGAACACGCTGAGTCCCAGCGTGCAGGTGCAAGGCGCCTATGCGGGAAGCACCCCGGGCGTCGCCAACATGCCGTTCAACGGCAAGCTCGGCCTGCGGGAAGCGATTCAGCGCGGGCTCGCGTATAACCTCGGCCAAACAGGAGCGACTCAGGCCCTGCGACAAGCGGAGGGACTGAGCAAAGCGGCGCGCAGCACCTTGCTGCCGAACCTCAATGGCACAGTGACCGAAGACGTTCAAACCACCGATCTGAAGGCGCTCGGTTTCCGATTCAATTTTCCGGGGTTCGCGATTCCCCAGGTGATCGGCCCGTTTAACTACATTGATTTTCGCGCGCATCTTTCGCAGACCGTTTTCGATTACGCGGCGATCAACAACTATCGCGCCGCGAGCGACGTCGCCAAGGCGAATCGCTATTCGGCGCAGGACGCGCGCGAACTGATCGTGCTTGCCGTCGGCGGAGCCTATCTGCAAACAATTGCGGCGAAAGCGCGAATGGCTTCGGAAGACGCGCAGTTGCAGAGCGCAAATGCCGTATTTGACCAGAGCAAGCAGCAACTCGAGCAGGGACTCATAGCGAAGGTGGATGCAGACAAGAACGAAGTGCAGGCGCTGACGCACCAGCAACGTTTGCTCTCCCTCAAGAACGATCTGGCCAAGCAAAAAATAAATCTCGCGCGCATGATCGGCCTGCCGGCAAACGATCAATACGATCTCTCCGACGAAGTGCCTTTCGCGCCCGCGGCGCCGATCACAATAGAAGAAGCGCTCGCGCAAGCCTTCCAGCAGCGCGCCGATTTGAAAGCCGCCGACGCCCAGGTGCGCGCCGCCGAGCGCGCACACTCCGCCGCGCGCGCCGAACGTTACCCTTCGCTCGGAGTCACGGCAGACTACGGCGGCATCGGCGTAAACCCCAGCCAATTGGAGACGACGTACACGGCCGTGGCCACCGTGAAAATTCCCATCTGGCAAGGCGGGAAAGCCGAGGGAGACATTCAACAAGCCGACGCCGCGCTGGCCCAGCGGCGCGCCGAATACGAAGA
>Ga0210409_10000649_pt1 | contig 52607 bp, 44 predicted proteins | sample IncBWH17MmetaG_FD_161649 | JGI IMG/M metagenome (GOLD analysis project Ga0210409, IMG submission 161649) | Forest soil microbial communities from Barre Woods Harvard Forest LTER site, Petersham, Massachusetts, United States - Inc-BW-H-17-M | ecosystem: Environmental > Terrestrial > Soil >... | reverse complement strand
CGCGCGTCGAAACCTCCCGTCTCAATGACTCCCCCGCGTTTGATCTGCACAAAAATCCTGTAATCCCCCGCGCGCGGGAAACCGTACGGAAAGCTGACTTCCGCAGGGACTGAACTGCCCGGCATCAGCACTGCAATAGGCATGCCCATCGCCATTCCGCCAACTTGCAGTTCCCCTGCCGGGCCTGTGCGCGCCGTCCGCGCCAACTCCATCGCCGCCATCGACACGGATCCCGCGGGGTGCACGTGCGCAAAAATGCTCATATCTTTGCTCACAAACTCCGCGTGCCCCGCCATCCCCATGTACGGTTCCAGATCCATCGCCGGCTTCCCGTCCTCGTCTTGCACGCTAAACTTGAAATTCAGCGGTGTATTAGCCTTCAACGGCCCGTTCCCACGCTCCCACACAATGCGTCCCCCGTCGGCAAGCTGCGACACGTCCGAATCTAGTAGCCCCACCGTTACGTTCGCACTGCTCCACGCGGAATCATCTCCCGCCAGCGCCTTCCCCCGAATCTGCGGCAGCTCGACGTTTCCTACCAGCGTCCACGGAAACCCATCTTTGTCCACGATGTCCGCGAAAATTTCGTACCGCCCCGCCGGCATGCTCGGCAAATCCTCCGCGAACGCGCCATGCGCCGTTCGCTCCGGATGCAAATGCCACATCATTTCCAATCCCGGCGCGCTGATCAAAAACAAGTGCATCAAATGATTGTGGTCCGGAATCACTTCTGTCATTTTCACGCTCTTGGACCACTGCGCATCCTGCCCTTTCGCCCGAATCACCAGCCGATTTCCGTCTTCCAGCTGCGTCTCCGCAATCGGCGGCTTGTAGAAATTCACGCCGCGCTCGTAATTGCCGGCTTCCGCGCCCCACCACGCTCTTCCTAAATATAAAATCCCCGCAACCACGATCGCCGTAATCGCCATCACCACCCGGGCGCGCCGCACGCGCGCAGGGGCCGGTGTCTCACCCGGTTTTAGATTGCCCTCTCGCACCGCAGCTCCCGCGATAAAAATGATCCCGATCGCCAGGAACATCATCAGGAAGGCCAGCAATCCCCCGAGCGGTTTTTCCATTTTCAGGGTGCGCCGCGCAAACGCCGGCACCGGCACCGAGAGCACTCCTTTGCCTTTTGCGCCATCCACCGTCACCCGAACCTTGAGCGCGCCATCTTCCATCAGCCAAAGGCTGCCGGTGAAAAACTGCGAATCTTCCTTGGATCTTTCGGCCAGGTCGGGAGTGGGAAGGAGTTTGGACCCCGCACCGCTCAACCGCATCGGAACGATCTCGATCGTTCGAACATCGTTACTGGCAGCGCGAATCTGGATCTCCGCCACGCCGGGGATCACTTGAGGCACTCGCACCGTTACAAAAAGGCGATAAGGGCCCGCGTCACCCTCGCAATAAACATCCGAACTGCCGACGTGCGCGCTCAGGGAAAGCGCGCCTGCGAGCACGAGCACCAGAACTGTAATGGAGTAGCGTTCGCGCGGCCGTAGCGCCTTCATCGCTTCATCCGCCGCATCCAGTCCCCCCACGAGAATCCCAGCCGGGCCGTAATAATGGAAATCACCAGCGCCTCGACGATCACTTTCCAAAACCCAAGTGCCGTCGGCTCTGCGATGTGAAACTTATAGGGATCGTAGAGAACCCCCGCCGGATCGAAGTACGCAAAATAACCCATTCCAAAGACCCAATTCCGCGCCCCCGGGGACATCAGGAAATTCGCAAACGGCCATTCCGCCGCGAGAAAACTCAATACGAACAACGGCCCCGACACCGCCGCCAGTTTCCATCTTCCCCACTGCTCCGTCTTGTTCCACAGCAGATCCAGCACGATCGCGGGCACAATCAGCAGCAGCGGGAAGTGCAGCGGAACCAGATGCGTAATGTTTTGGTAGACCGGTCCCAGCTTCGGTTGCGCGGGAAATAGTGGCAAGATCCATTCGAACGCCAGCTGGATTCCCATGTATGTTGCCGCGATCATGGTGCAAGCCCATCGCCGCCCCAATCCCCACGACGTGCCGATCAGTATCGGAGGAACTCCAATCGCGATGGCCAGGTAGCACGCCGCGCTGTGCAAGTTCACCGGCCACGTCGCATCCGTCAGCATCGTTCCCATCTGCACAACACAATCCGCGCCCACAAACACGAAGAGCCACCCCAACGTTTGCCGCACGCCTTCGGTCGCACGGCTCATCAGCCCCGCCATTAACGCCAGCGCTCCCACTTTAATCGCGAACGATCCCAGCGAGAGCAGCACGTGTGGCGGACTCATAATCTTTACGTCCAGCCCGTACGCGTTGTGCCACCAGTTATCGAACGGCGCTGACGTCAGCATGGCCACGCAGCCCCATGTCGCGATGAACGCGCCCAGTGGCCCGCGGAATCCCCAGATCTTTACAGAGGCCTCTTGCGCCGCGGCATCTCCGCCAAATGTCGTCGCCAGAATCATGTAGCCGCACGCAATCCCCACCAGCACACCATTCAACTGAATCAGGATGTGCGCCGGCGTCCAGAAGGTGTCCCGCCCGATCGACATGTGCCAGGAAATGTCCCAATGCCCGCCAATCATGCTGGAAAAAATTCCCGCAATCACGCACCAGATTGGCCACGGAATGGACTCCACGCTTGCTGCAGTGCGTTCGCCGAACCGCGCTTGCAGGGGTTGCCCTAGAGGAATCGTGTCTGCCATGGTCGCCCGCTCCTCACGCCTTGGAAAATTCAAGCTTTGCTATCCATAGTTCCCGATGCCGGAAGTTTACACTGTTGCGTTGCGCGGCGGGAATCTCGCGCGCCAGCCCGAATGCCATGCCCATCATACGGATGGGAGCCAGTGGGAATTTCGGGTCTAGTACCTCCAGCCTGTTTCTCCTATTCCTCCGCCTCCGCTCGTTTGATTGCTTCCCCGAACCCCGCCGCGTATCATTACCGATTCATGCTTAAGGCCCTGCCTCACCCATCAACTTCCCGCCGCTCTCTTGCCTTCGCGCTCTTGGCGCTCTTGGCCTTCCACGTCCTCGTGCCGGGCCTCGCAAGCGCGCAGGAATCCAAAGAAATCCTTCCCCTCAGCCAGGTCCACGCGGGAATGCAGGGCTACGCATACACTATCTTTGCCGGCGACCAAGTCGAAAAGTTCGACCTTGAAGTTCTGGGCGTCCTCGATAATTTTTTCGGCCCCAAGCAGTCCATCATCCTTGTCCAATTGAAGGGCCCCAAAGTCGAGCACACCGGGGTCGTCGCGGGAATGAGCGGCAGCCCAGTCTATCTCGATGGCAAACTCGCCGGCGCCTTGTCCCTAAAACTCGGCATCTTCACTAAAGAACCCATCGCCGGCGTCACTCCAATCGAATCCATCCTGAATCCGCCCACCCAGAGCGTTCCCGCGCAAGCTGGCAACCAGCAACTTTCTTTGCCAAGCGAATCCGCCACAAGCACCGGCTTGCCTTTGGGCTCAACGCTCCAGCCCATTGAAACTCCTCTCGTCTTCTCCGGTTTTCAGCCTGCGGCCATTCAGCAGTTCGCCAGCCAGTTGCAAGTCTACGGCATGGTGGCCGCACAGGGCGGCACCGCATCCCCCCGCGCCGAAGACGCGGATCTTGCCGCTGGAGATATGGCCGGGATGGTTCTTGTCCAGGGCGATGCGTCCATAAACGCCTCCTGCACCGTAACCGCGGTGCGCGCCGATCGCGTCTATCTCTGCGGCCACCCTTTCCTCAGCCTCGGCGACGTTCAGCTCCCCATGGCGCGCAGCCGCGTTGTCACCACGCTTTCCTCCGAACTCGCTTCCACCAAAATCGTCAATGTCGGCGGCTCCATCGGCACCATCACCGGCGACCATCTCACCGCCGTCACTGGGAAGCTCGGCGCTTCTCCTTCCATGGTTCCGCTGGATCTGACTCTGCAGACCGCGGGCGGCACAAAGACACTGCACTTCGAAATCGTCAATCATCCCAAGCTCACGCCGCTTCTTGTGGCCATCACCACGTTCAGTGGCCTCACCCAGAACTCCCTCTATGGCGAAGGCACCACGCTCCGCCTTTCCGGCGAAATTCGACTCCAGGGTCACGCGCCCGTGCAGATGGAAAACACTTTTGCTCCCGGGGATTTCCTCTCTCCCGACGGCCTGCCCATCGCCCTCACCATGCAAAATGTTTTCATGCGTCTCTACAACAACACCTTCGAGTCGGCAAAAGTGGAGCGCATCTCGCTCCGCGTCGAATCCGTTCCCGGCCGCAAGTCCTTCACGATTGAGAGCGCCTGGCTTGAAAAAGGCGAAGCCGCTCCTGGCGAGACACTTCGTGTCCGCGTTCTTCTTCGCCCCTACCGCGGCATTGCGCACGTGGAAGAGACCACCGTGCGCGTTCCCGAACAGATCGCGCGTGGAACCACTCTTCGCGTGCTCGTGTGCGACGGCGATCTCCTCAATCGCGCCTCTCGCGGTTTTTCCTTTTCCGGCGCCGGCGGCGGGCCAGCCGGCCTCGATCAACTCATCGCACTTCTCAATCGGGAACGTCGCAACGACCGCCTCTACGTGGGCCTCTTCGCGCCTTCACCCACTCTGCTCTGGGATGACAAGGAACTTCCTAACGTTCCGCTCTCTGAAATTAACGTCGTCGACGGCCGCCCCACTCCCGGAAGCGTCCAAGTTCTGCGCGAATCCTTGGCCGGCGAATCCTCCATCGCGTTGGGAGGCCCCGTCACCGGCGTGATCTCCCTGAATCTCCAAATCCGGTGACCTTTCCATGCACAACTTCAAGCAGGGCCTCGGCATCTCGATCAATCGCTACTCCTCCAAGCTTCTTTCTGTTTCATTGCTTCTTTGTTTCATTACCTCGTTACCTCTTCTCGCCGATCATGTTCGCCGCTGGCGCCAATCCACCTATGAAGAATTCCTGAAAGGCACCGCGCACGGTGTCGCCGTCCGCAGCGACGGCCGCCTCGAGCTCGCTCCTAAATTCACTCTGCTCGCCGATGCCGACGCTTCCTATCTCTGGTCCGTCCACCTCGATTCCAAAGGCACCCTATACGCTTCGGGTGGCTCTCCCGCAAAAGTGTTTCGGTTCGATTCGAACGGCAAACCATCCGTGGTCTTTGATTCCACGGATCTCTCCGCGCAGGGCATCGCCTTCGATTCGAAAGGCTCGCTCTACGTCGGCACTTCTCCCGATGGCAAAGTTTACAAAGTATCTGCAAGCGGCGAAAAATCTGTATTCTTCGATCCCAAAACAAAATACATCTGGGATCTCGCCTTCGGCGCGGACGGCACGCTCTACGTCGCCACCGGTGACAAAGGCCAAGTCTTCGCTATTGCTCCCGACGGCAAGGGCGAACTTTTCTATTCCAGCGATGAAGCCCACATTCGCGTTCTCGCTTTCGACAACAAAGGCAATCTCCTGGCCGGCACCGAACCCGGCGGCCGCATCCTTCGCGTCAGCCGTGTTTCGGGAAAATCCGCTGCCGAAGGTTTTGTCCTGTACGAAACTTCCAAACGCGAAGTCACGGCTCTCGCCGTGTCCTCCGAAGGCGTTATCTACGCCGCGGCCATAGGTGAAAAACAGCGTAGCACTGGCGCCACCCCAACCGTCGTCATTACTGGCCCGCAGGGGACCGCGACCATTAACACGGGTGGTGTGATCGCTGGCGGGCAGGCACAGCAGCTAACGCCATTCGCTCCTTTTCCTCCACTCCTCTCCAGTAACATCTATCGCCTTAGCGCCGAGGGCGTTCCCGAAGAACTCTGGACTTCACGCGAAGATGTCGTCTACGCGCTGGGGCTCGCTTCCGATGGCCGCCTTCTCGCTGGAACAGGCAATAGTGGAGCTCTACTCGCCATCGACCGCCGCGGCGTTTTCGCGCAGCTCGCGAAAGCCGGCTCCGCACAAATTACCGGCATCGCGCGCAACTCTGCCGGAAAAGTTTTCTTGTGCACCGCGAACCCTGGAAAAGTTTTTTCTGTCGGCCCCGATTACGCAGCCGAGGGAACTTATGAATCCCGTTCCTTTGATTCTCAACTTTTTTCGCAGTGGGGACGCCTCGAATGGTGGGGACCGCCGCCGGCCGATGGCGCAAAATCTGCTGCTCATTCGAATGAGCCCCGCCTCGAGTTTTTCGTGCGTAGCGGCAACACCGAAGATCCCGGCAAAGAATGGTCCCGCTGGTTCGGCCCGTACACGAAATCCGGCGCAGCCATGGAAGCGCCGCCGGCTCGCTTCGCCCAGTGGAAAGCCGTTATTCACGATGGCCGGCCCGGCGACGGCATTGATTGGGTCAGCCTCGCCTACCTCCCTCACAACGTCGCGCCCGTGATTGACGGTATCGTGCTCCAGGATCCCGGCGTGCGTGTGCAGAGCCAGTTGAACATCTCAGTAGGTCAGCCAACCGCCGTAACTCTCAAAATACCTCCATCAGCGAATCCCACCGGCGTGATCATTGCCCAGAGCGGGACACCAGCCAAATTCGAAGCCCCGCCGCAAGGCACGCTTCAGAAAGGCTATCAATCCGTCCTTTGGAGCGCGCACGACGACAACGACGACGAGTTGCGCTACACCGTCTACTATCGCGGCGAAAACGAACCCGACTGGAAACTTTTGAAGAGCAATCTCGACCAGAAATTCTATTCTTGGGATAGCACCACGCTGCCCGACGGCGCCTACTACCTGAAAATTGTCGCCACCGACGCCCTTTCGAATCCGCCAGACCTCGCCCTAAAAACCGAACGCGAAAGCGAACGCTTCGAAATAGACAACACCCCTCCGGTCATCGACGGTTTGAAGGCAGGAGCGTCAATGGTTCAGTTCACCGCACGTGACGCGGGGACCAGCATCGAGCGCGCTCAGTACAGCATCGATGGTGGCGATTGGACCCTTGTTGCTCCGATTCGCGGCATCAGCGATGCGCCGGAAGAACGCTACGGATTTTCGATCAACGGGCTTGCACCGGGAGAACACACGATTGCCGTGCGCGTCTACGACCGCTTCGAAAACGTCGGCAGCGCCAAGATAACTTTCACCGTCCCACCCGCAAAATCCTGACGCGGATGCGTCCTGCACAGCCAATCAAGTGAAAGTATTCTGGCCGCACTTCTCGAAAGCCATTGAGAAAAAATAGGACAATACGCACGTCCACTTTCGAACTGTTCTTTAGCTCTTAAACTGATCTCTGATCGCTGATCGCTACTCTTCAACTCACCCAGCGTTCCGTGGCCGGAACCGCCTGGAACTTCTCAATCTCCGCCCCAAACCCAATCCGCCCATCGCCGTAAGGCTCGTTTCGAACGTGTACAACCCGTGCCGTGCAGCGCATCTCCTGCGACTCATTCCCCGTCACTTCCGCTGGCATTCGAAGCGTCGCCTCAATCGGCATTCCCACCTGCAGCGGCGCCGACGACGCAAAGAAAAAGCCCCCACGGGAAACATTCAAAGCCTCGGTAAAGTGCTCCGTCTTGTCCGAACTCACGCCCATCGCGCGGAACCGCAGCGGTGTGCGAAGACTGAATCGCAATAGTTGGCGGCGTTCGGCTGGCTTCATTTTGCCCTCCAGCGTTCAGAGAAAGGTCTCGTGCGGACTCTCTCGACAAATGGGAGGGTGCTTGAAGCCTAACAGAGCCACCAACGCGGTCAAGTACCAAAGCCCGCATGGCCAATTGATACCAGTACCCGCCGCCTTTTTGGAGTGTGGCAGCGTAGCTGCGGCTTTTCCTGCTGCTCATGGCTTCGCCATTCATTCAGATCGCTCTACCGCCCCTGACGACTCACGCTTCCGCCTGCCATATTGCCTCTTTCGAATGAACCAAAAACGCGTTAAACAAGAAGCCCAGGTCAAGCATCCCGAAGGAAACCGAGTCCCATGAGCACAGCCCCACAGATCGAGAACAGCGCCTTCCAACCGCCAAGTTGGGAAACTATCGTCGAAGCCCATGCGCGCATCGCGCCGCGCATCCACCGCACGCCCGTGCTGACTTCCGCATCACTTAATGCGATGACGGGCGCCCGGGTCTACTTCAAGTGTGACAATTTTCAAAAGACTGGTTCCTTCAAGATTCGCGGCGCAACCAACGCCATCTTTTCTCTTTCGAACGAGGAAGCCGCCCACGGCATCGTCACACTTTCCAGCGGAAACCACGGCGCGGCCGTGGCGCGCGCGGCGGCATGGCGAGGCGTGCCCGCGTATATTGTGATGCCGAAGAACGCGCCTGCTGTGAAAGCACGCGCGATCGAAGCCTACGGCGGACGCATCACCTTTTGCGAACCAAAAATGTCGTCTCGCGCTGAAGTCGCCGCGCGCGTGCAGGCGGAAACGGGCGCGTACCTGATTCATCCTTACGACGATGACCGCATCATCGCCGGCCAGGCCACGGCCGCGAAAGAATTGCTCGAGGAAGTTGGGGATTTGGATGCCGTTTTTGCGCCGGTCAGCGGCGGCGGCCTGCTAAGTGGAACTTGTCTTGGCTCCAAGGGCATTCGAACAGACGTTCGAGTCTTCGGGTGCGAACCGGAGCGTGCGGACGACGCTTACCGCTCGCTGAACACCGGCACACTGCAATCGCTCGAATCGAGCGACACGATCGCGGATGGCCTTCGCGCTTCCCTCGCTCCGCGCACCTTCGCCATTCTGCGCAAAAATGTCGAGAGCATTCTGCTCGTCAGCGAAGAAGAAATTATTTTCGCGGCGCGCCTGATCTGGGAGCGCATGAAAATCATTATTGAACCATCGAGCGCCGTCGCGGTCGCGCCGCTCTTAAAACCCGGAGTAGTTGCCGCTCTGAACTTTTCGAATCACCCTGACGGCGGCGCCCCCAAACTCGGCGTGATTCTTTCCGGCGGAAACGTCGATCTTTCTTCCCTTCCCTGGATTCGCTAAGGCGTCAAAACGACAACTCTGAAAACCGGAACCATTTGAACCGCAGCGCTTGCCCCCGTGTTGTCCGGAGTATTCGGCGAAAAAAACGAGGTAGACCTGGCATCGAACTGGATCGAAAGCCGAACGCTTTCATCGGGAAGAACGCGGAACAAATTCTCAGCACTCTGAGGCGTCATTTTCATTTCCTGAGCGGCGCCGCCAAATTCCAGCGGCCGCACCGAGCCGTCGGCAAAAACAACGCAGTTCCAACCAACATTGCCGCATGCGTTGCGTTCAGGAGTGACTTCCTCTGGAGATGAGTGTTGAGCCATGAGCAACAGGCGAAGCTGGCGGTATTCATCTGCGGGGATTGTCGCCGGAATATATTCGGTGCTCAGCGCCAAGAGATCCACTTGTGCAGGATTCGCTGCGAGAGCCGGAGCGAGTTGCTGCCAACCGGATGCAGTGTCGCCCGCTGTACTGCTCACGTGGGCGTCGATGGCGCGAAGAGTGATGTAGATATGTCGGATTTCGCGTGGCGATGGCACAGACGCTACGACAGCGGAAGATGTGGATTCTGAGGCGGAGGAGACTGATGCGGCGCCCATTTGCACCGTGACGTTGCCGGTTGCCGGCGTGAGGGGGCAAGAAGTGTTGCCAACGGCGACGCCGCTGCCGTTGCCGTTCCAGAAGCCGCTGTAACAGGAATTGCTACAGCCCGAGAGGGCTGCGCAGAGGAGAAGCACCGCAGGAAAAATGATTCGGATCATACGTGATGGGGTTTGCCTTGCGGTTGGGAGTTGCATCGGGGGCCTCACTTCCGGGGACTCCGTAAGAATAGCACTTCCGGAAATCTTCGCGGGGAGCGTCTATTTTTCCTTTAGCTTAAGCTTGCCATCGGCCTTATTGGATTCGAGGAATTCGCGGAGCTGGGGCGTGGCTTCGAGCAAGCGGATCCATTGTTCGTAGTAGAGCGTGACGGGAAAACGGCCAAGGCCGTAGACGCTGACGCCGCCTTTTTCGCCGACGCGAAATTCCAGCGAGCCGGTGCGGCGTCCGCCGGTCGCTTTTTCCATCTCCGCGAGTTTTGCTTTCAGTTCTTCGTAGGTTGGTTCCGCCATGGCGTGTCTCCTCAGGTGGATGGGGTCGAGGCAGGATTATACAATGCGTTTCGATTTGACGGGGCGCAAGCTATACTCCTGCTCGCGAATCCACTTGAGGAAGGTGAGGCATGCCTGACGAACAAAGCTGGATCGTGGACTGGGCCAATCTTCCGCCGGGGATTTCCGGCGTGTCGCTGTGGGCGGGGCTGCACGACGCACAAATCATCGCCATCCAATCCAATCTGCTGCAACGCACCGTTACGCTGAATCTGGAAATCGAGCATTTGCGGATTTTCTACGAACTGCCGCTGGACGTGCAATTTCTCTTCCGCCTGGAGGGCGTGCAGTCCGCGCGGGTGCTGAAGTATTCCGTTTGGCCGGGAACGTTCGCGGTGCCTTCGGGAACATCCAAAGAGGAAGAGTCGCGGCTGGTTGCGGCGTACCACGCGAAATGGCGGGAAGAATCGCTGAGCTGGAGCGAGCTGGAAAAAGCGGTTACCACGGACCACAAACAGGTGATTGATATTTCGGATGCGACTCTGGCCAAGGGAGCGGACGGATCCGTGGCATTGCGCATCATGGGGCTTTTTAATTACACGACTTATCATGAGCTGCTCCTGCGCGCGGAACGGCTGACGATTTTCAGAAGTGACGCCGGCGAGCTCGCGGTTACGGATTTGCTGAAGTTGGGAGAGGTGTATTGGGACGCGCTGGAACGCCAGAAAGATGAAGATTCCGCGGACGGGCACGGGGGCGAGGCTTAGTGAAGCTCTTCTTTTTTTATCCTTGGGGACGACCGTGTTTCTCAAGCAGTTTGAGCACGCTATCTAGATCGGGATACCCGGCGCCAAAGCTCCGCGTGAACCAGTTCCCACCGCGCTCCGCAATCCTCTCTCCATCTGCAAGCACCTCGAACTGACCGACCCTACCAGGTGTAATGACAGCGTCAACGTCCAGGCGCTTCTTGATGAGAGCCACGAGACTCGTGACCTTGGCTTTGTTGTTCTGTCACGTAGGACAGTGAACGATTTCGATCTTCAATTTACACTCCCATCTGCTTCGCGCGGCACTGTGGTTCAATCGGTTCGTCGGGCTGTGGGAATTGTAGATTAAGACGGCGATTCCGTACTAGGAATTCACGCATCATATCGGGTCTGAAGCCCATTTGCCGGTGGGAGCAGGAGAAATGTCGGGTTGGAGACACAGCAACGTGCGGTAGTTTCGTTGCCATAGAACTCGTCAAATTCGTCGATTCAAAACGCGGGGGTCCGGCGCCAGGTTATTTCGCTGAAGGAATGCGACCGTAGCACCGGGCTAAGACCAGTCATGTGGTGTAGAATCGCTCGCATGACGATTGACTGGTTGCAAGCGGGTCTTAGTCTTACGGAACGGCTGGTGAACCAGATGCAGAAGCGCAAGAAGCGTTCGCGAGTCAGCAGACTTGCTGCAGTTTTTTCTCTTATCGTTTTGACGCTGATCCTGGCGCCACTGGCGACGGCGAAGATGAATGTGGATTTTGATCCTAGCCTGGATTTTTCGAAATACAAAACATTTGCGTATGTCGGCGGCACGAATACGCTGGAGTTCCGGCAGCTGGATCCAAATCTCATCAGCGACCGTGTGCATGCAGGGGTGGCACAGGCCTTGATCGCGCGCGGATTAAAGGAAGTAAAGCCTGATCAGCAGCCCGACCTGGTGGTGAGGTATTGGGCCAACAGTCAATCCCAGATGGTTTCCGCAGCCGCGGGAGCTTGGGGCGGATTCGGATTGTTCACGGACAGCTATTGGGCCTATACCTACGACCTGATGTCGGCGGAAACCCGTCTGGACGCAACTCTAGTCATCGACCTGATCGATTTAAAGCGAAAAGACCTGGCGTGGCGCTTATACGTGGAACAGAAAATCACCGATGACGATAGTATTTGGGGCAAAGTGTTGGGACAGATCTCTAAAGGGTTCGAGAGTTATCCCCCGTCGAAAAAGGAGATCGAAGAAAAGCGAGAGGAACGGGCCAAACATCCGCCAAAGCCTGGGGCACAGTGACGTGATTCTACCCACCTACCAGGCTTAACACGTTCGATCAAAGTGCGAGCCCTCAGCGTCGTCCCACCTGACGTATTGATACCAGTGCCGCACTCAGCCCCTTAAGGCATTAATCGTGAGATCTGCGAAGTTGCCTGAACAGCACAGGAGTGGTGAGAACTACTGGCACCGTTATTGCGGCGGGAAGTGGACGATGAAGTCCGCGCTCACAGAAGTTGGTTTTCCGTCGCAGGTGGGGGGCGAATAAACCCAACTCGAGACGATCTGAACCGCCTGTTTCTCGAGGTCGGGCTTGCCGGCGGTCATGGCTGTCGGATTATGGACATGCCCATCTGATCCGATGGAGCCGTGGACCTGCACGTCATACCACGGTCCGGGGCCCGCTGACGGCGGTTGTGGAGCGGACTGAACGATAGGACGCCGGTATTGCGTGCAGGGGAGAATCGTGCGGGCATTCGGCGGTGTCAGGGCAGCCCAGTCGATGGGAGCTTCGATAACGGTGAACTTCTGATCGAGTTCCATGCGCAAAGTGCCGTTGACGTAGTGGCGCATGTGGGCAGGAAACAAGACGCCTTCGAACGAGAAATAATCAGTGTTCTCGATGAGATCTTCTCCCAGGTGCCAGCGGACGATGGCGCCAAGTTCCTCATCGAGGCAGATTTCGTTGGATTGCTGGGATCTCCCTTTCACAGTTTCGAATTGAATGCATTTGGCGCGGCGGCCAAAAAGCGTTGCCGGGGTGATGGAAGTAATTGTATCGGACTCATCGAATCGCCCGTTGACCAGCGGAGTCAGCCAGTGGACTTCCAAGGCTTCGATCGGTGGAGGGACGAATTCGCTCTGCACAATTTTGTCGGGTAAGTGAATACTGATGGCGTTGTAGTCTCCGAAATGCGTTTCGTACCGCTCGCTGTCTATGGCGTAAATGACGCTGTAGGTGCCGTCCTTGGCGATGCCGTCGGGAGTATAAGCGCGAAAGGTTACGTCCAGTTTGCGATTGGGCAGAACACGGGTGGAACGGCTGACGGCGTTAGAGCGCTCCAAAAGGCGAACCGCTTCGACGCGAAGTGCCATATCTTGCGCGCGCAGGTGAATGGCCGAGGCGAATATAAGAATGGAAAAGAGGCGAAGGGCACGGAAGAACGGTGGCATAGTCCCTCCCGAGGGCGGAAAAAAGAGTATATGACAAACGGCGTAACTGAAAATCTAATTCCGCGACGGGCAAAGCGTTTTCAGCGTGAGATCGCCGTCTAGCAAGCTGCTGGCTGGGCGCATTACGGGATACGACGTTTGTCGAGCGCCGCTTCCCTTTTGCCCATTCGGTTTGAGAGTAAGAGTGTTAGGGCTCAAGAGCCGCAAAGCCACATAGTGTGGCGAGAATCCCATCTGAGATATTAGCAAGCAACAGCTTCGGTAAGTATCTTCAGGGGATGGTGACGATCGCCGGATGAAGTTCCCAGTTCGTGGCCACGTGAGCGGAGCCGCGGCTGTGGTCGAAATCTTGGAAGGCCATACCGAGGACCTCTACCGGTAAGGCTTGGGGGAGTTCGCCACCGGTCTGTGAGTCGAGCTTAAAGCCATGCTTGGAGAGCTGGGTTTGCGCGTTTTGGCGCGCGCTACAGAATTGACTGTCCACGGGAGTTTCAACAATTACCCTGGAAGCGTTTTTGTCCGCGGTCATAGAAATCTCGAAGTGCACATCGCAGTCTGCCCCGTTAACGCTGGCTTCCTGCAGGAACGCGGTGGCGACGTGGAAAACCTGAAGTTCCCTCCCCGTCCGAGGTGCATTGGGGAGGACGATGTCATCTTGCGTCCAACTGAGAATGGTATCCACCCCGATTTCCTGGGCGGCAATGACGGGTATCGAGACATGTTTAGCGGTATGACGGAAATCTAGAACGTCCGGCTCAAGTGGCAGGCATTTGCAAAGATCTTCGGGATTCGGCTGCAGCACGCCATAGTTGGTACCGTTGCAGGCGGCGCAAAGCAGAGCGAGGATTGCCAAGCCGCCAATTCGGAGAATTTGGTTCAGGGGTCCAAACCTGATTTGCCGGGGGACCTGAATTTTCTTTTCCGGCGTCATGAGGGATGTGCTTCCTGGCCGTGTTCACCGGTTTGGAACTTCGAGATGAAGCCGAATTCGCGAAGCCTTTTCATCAAGCCGGCGAGACGTTGGCGATCTTCCTCGAGCACGGCTGTAAATTCCATCCCGAGTCCGCAACCTGGCTCTACATGGCGGACAATCGCTTCGGCGCGGATCTGTCCTTCTTCCACGAGAAAATGAAGTCTAGTGATCGAGCCGACAGGCTTGGACTCCCGCGTCAGAAGAAACATGCCGCTGGAGCTAAGATCCCGAACTCGCGAAGTATCGTCATATTCATACGCGCCCCAGCACACGTAGACGTCCGCTGGCGAATGAACACGCGAGCTAAACCTTCTTGAATGGGGAATCTGTGAGTTCATAATCGCTCGTAATAAAGCGTATGCAAGGATTGCGTAGAAAACTGTCCACATTTGGACACTGAAGAGAAATCCCCAGCTCGAATTAGAATCAAGAACGGCTAGCGGCACCGTGTCAGCCGCCTCCTGGCCCCTGTAAAGTCTGACAGTGTTGCAGGAGGAGGAGTGGAAGGAGAGTGCTGCGTGGGAAACTGGGGAATCCTTATTGCGGATAACAGCTTTGATCGATAGGTTGAAGAATCCAAGCAGGATTGGGCTGCGAGGAACTCGCGGGCAGAGGGAGAAATGTGAGCGCCAGCGCTGGAAATGAACAAGCCGGAGACTCGAAATTGCTGAACTCGCCCTCTACTCGTTCGCTGTTGGCAGGCGATCTTGCCGCGGTATTTCTACCAGACCATGGGATGCTGTGCGCTTCGCTGAGGCATCGGGGCGTGGAGATTTTGGGACGGGTGGGCAACTTGGATAGTGCTGCTGGCCATGGAAGCACCGCGGGGATCCCGTTTCTGCATCCATGGGCGAACCGGCTGGCAGGGCTGAGCTATTCTGCCGCCGGAAAGAAAGTTGAGCTCGACGCGGGGTCGCCACTTTTACACTTTGACGCGCGTGGATTGCCGATGCACGGTGTCCCATGGGCTTTGCTGAATTGGGAAGTCATTGAAGTCAAACAGGACGTGTTGGTGGCAAGACTGGAGTGGGGCCGCAGTGAGTTGCTCGCTTTGTTCCCTTTCCGTCATCGCGTGGAAATGCGGGCAAGCGTGCAGGCCGACGGCTTAACCGTGGAAACAACGCTCATCGCCAGTACGGAGGGCCCTGTACCGATAAGCTTCGGGTTTCATCCTTACTTCGCGCTTCCAAAGCTGGCGCGGGCCAATTGGCGAGTAGAGATTCCCGCGATGCAGAAACTTTTGGGGGATTCTGGAGGGATTCCGACCGGGGAGGGAGAGTCGTACGGCGGATACAGCGGAGTGCTGGGCGAGCTTGCGTTCGATGATGGCTTTGCGCTGCTGGAAGAACAGGCCGCGTTTTCTGTCGCGGGAGCGGGCAGAAAGATTATCGTCGAGTTTCTCGAGGGCTATTCGTATGCACAAGTCTACGCGCCGAGGGATAAGGATTACATCGCGCTTGAGCCGATGACGGCGCAGACGAATGCGCTGGCGAGCGGTAGCGGGCTGAAGCTTTTGGAGCCGGGAGGCCGGCACCGCGCGGCATTCCGCGTGCGCGTCGAGACAAACTCGTAAACCGGGCGGGGAGCGGCTCTCCGCGTTCGTCCTGCTGGCAATCGGAGTACAGATTATGTGGAATGGATTGAGCACCGGGATTCCGCAAATCCTCGCGCATACGGCAACGCGCTGACCTACCTCGCTGCGCTTCGCATGAACGCACGAAACGAAGGTGCGGAAATCGTCACTAATCAAGGAACGACCACGTCGGGTTCATCCTGACGGCCACGTGCCCCGGGTCGGTGGTGGAGGGCCTCGTCAAGGCTATCGCGCATATCAACTGAGGTTGACCTCGTTGGGGCAATTGTAAAAGTCACTGACCAGCGGCCGGGCTGCACGGGCCACGCCTAGCTGAGCAATTGACCGGAAACATTTCAAGGCTGACCACGTATTGTATGGTAGGGGTGAACCATGTACTGCGACCGTTGTGGCTCCTCACTAAGCGCGGGCTCCCAGTTTTGTAGTGCGTGTGGCAAGGCTTTGACGCCAGGGCCGGTCGTGGGACCTGCTGGGGCAGGCGTGGCAAGGGCCATACCGTCAGAAGCGCGCGTTCAGCGGCATATTCAGCTGGTGGCTGGGTTGTGGGCGGCCAACGGCATCCTTCGGTTGGTGGAAGTCTGCTGGATCCTGGTAGCCGGTCGGCTATTTTTTCCGTTTATGCGTGAATGGGGCGGCACGAATGGGTGGCCGTTTGGACGGTGGGGATTGGACTCACTCATCTGGGGCGGGATCTATTCCGCGGGAATCCTGATGGGCGTGCTGGGAGCGGCGCACCTGTTGCTGGCGTGGGGCCTGTTCGAACGGCAACCGTGGGCGCGCATGTTGGGCATCGTAGTGGGTTTTTTGGCACTGTTGCGGATGCCGTTCGGGACGGCGCTGGGGATCTACACGCTTTGGGTGCTGCTGCCGGAGAGTTCGGGGCGGGAATATGAGGTGCTTTCGCGCGGTGGCGGGCAATTGAATTCAGCGCGAACTTCTTCGTAAAGTTGAAAAGCTAGCTGGCTTATTTCCTGGAGCGGCCGCGAACGACGTGGACCATCAGAGAGATCACTGCGGCGACTAACAGCATGTGAATCAGTAGACTCGCAACGTGGTAAACCAGGAATCCTTCGGCCCAGAGCAAAAGTAAAACCATAAACAGAGCTAGTTAGGCGCTGAATTTCATCGATTCCCTTCGGGGTACAAATTATTGTCGAAGATGCGGGTTTACTCTATCATCTGTGGGAGATTGACCGCAGGATAGTCAGTAGAACGGCACGCTCTGGAAATCGGGCGCTCCAACCACCTCTCCGTGTTCGCTAAGAAGAACTTGGGCCAAGGAGGGAAACTTATTTTGCGGGCTGGTGTTTGTTAATAGGGCAGGTTTTGCGCGTAGTACGGAGCGTTATAAGACGGGCATCCCGTGATACTAGGGCCGCCATCCAAAGGGGTTAAGCGAAGGGTGAGGACTAGCGGATTTGAAGGGTTGCAGGAGTTGAAGGAACTCAGGTCGAGGGAGATTGAGAACATGGTCGACCAGCTGAGAATCGCTAGGAATTCCAGAGCAAATGGGTTTGCAAGGGCCTCGCAGGGAGGTTCGATTTGGCGCGGAACAGTCGCGCTGGCATTGGCGTTTTGCATGAGTGGCCTGGCACAGGCGGGGCAAGAGCAGCAGCAGGGGCAACAGCAAGGGCAACAACAGGGTCAGAGTCAGGATCAACAGCAGGGGCAAACGCAAGACGGGACACAGCCCACGCCGAAGCCGCCCCCCCGTCCGGTGTACCCTTCGCAAGACGCGGACAAGCCGCCATACTCGCAGGACCGGCAGATACAGAGTGGACCGGCAGGTTCCAGTGGGCCGGGTCAGAGCGCGCCGTATCCCCCCCAGGGTAATCAGGGCCAGCGACCGGGTCAAAATTACCCCTATCCTCCTCAAAGCGGGCCTGGTGGGCAAGGGGACCAAGCAGCCCTTGCCGCTCAGGCGGCACAGTATGCCCAGCCGGTACCGGCAACTTTGACCGTGCCTCCGGGGATGATCGTTTTCATCCGGACTGACAATTACATCTCGAGCGACACCAGTAAGGTGGGGGACCCGTTCACGGGCACGCTCGAAAAGCCCATCGTGGTAAACGGCTGGGTGGTGGCGCGGCGCGGGCAGGTGGTGTCGGGCGTGGTCAAAGAAGTAGTGCGGGCGGGAAAGGTCACTGGTGTTTCGAGATTGGGAGTTGAGATAACGGACCTGACGGTAGTGGATGGCCAGCAGGTGCCGGTACTGACGGAACTGTGGAAGGCTTCGGCAGGCACATCGCACGGGCGGGACGCGGGGACGATTGCGACTACAACGGCGGTAGGCGCGGGGATTGGCGCGGCGGTGGGATGGGGAGTGGGCGCGGCGATCGGCGCCGGAGCCGGCGCTGTTGCGGGAATTGCGACAGTCTTGCTGACGCGCGGACACCCGACGATTCTGCCTCCAGAGACGCCGCTGAGCTTCCGGTTGGTGGATCCGGTGAAAATTGACACTACGAAGGGACAGCAGGCGTTCTTCCCTGTTTCGCAGGAAGATTATGAGGGCGGGAGAATGGCCCGCCGGGGGCCGGCACCAGCGGGTGGTTATCCGGGTTATCCGTGCGGGCCGTACGCTCCTTGCTACGCTTATCCGGGTTATGGCTATCCGGCCTATGTTTATCCGGGTGTTGCAGTTGGTTATGGGTGGGGACCGAGATACTACGGCGGGTATTATGGCGCATATCGCGGTGGGTATTACGGCCGATACGGATACCATCGCTGATCGTGGCATCGCGCTGTGAGGGCAGAAATGCACTTTCGGCTGAATACAGCCAACGGTTTTTCTCTGCCTGGAATAATGACGGCCCGCCAACGGTCTGAAATTTCTAACGGGGTGTGTGCGCCGGATGTGGGTGGGCGTGCGCGGAGGCGATAGGCTCCCTGAAGACTTGACGGAGTGTCTAACCGTCTCTTGTGCTAACCTCTACCCGTTTTACGGTGAACCGTTTACGGTCCTTGCCCTTGCCCAGGAATAAACCATTTGCAGAAGATCTCCCTCCGTGCGAATGGCGGGCGCCCTCAGACCGCACACGATTGCCGGGAGTCAAATCCAGTCGGTAGCGTGGGCGGACTATGAAATTCAGCACTGCTGCTCTTTGCAAAACCCTTCTTTTCCTTGCGGCGCTATTCACATTTTCATGCTTGAGCCCTGCGGCTTCGGCACAAGAGAAACCATCGGCCGAAAAGAAGGCCGCGACCTCGGCGAAATTCCCTGCAGCCAAGAGGCAGGCGCCCGAACCATCTCCCGCGGAAGCCGATGCGGACTTCGAGAAAGCAGCGGATACGGACGCAGGTGGGCAGGAAAAAGAGAAAGATCCCGCAAAAGCGACGAAGGTCGACAAAGACGGCCCCAATGCAATTCGCAAGCGTGACGAATGGTTTTACAAGCAGCGCAGTTCTGCGAACGGCCACATCCCCGCTGGAGCACGGGAGAAGGCACTCGAGCACATGCAACGCAGGTTGGAGGCAGAGGGCAGGCTGGTCCGGCGCCCGGACGGTTCTTTTGCGGAAGTGACGCCCTTCGCGACCGGAGTCACCAATACATGGAGTTCGATCGGACCGACTCCCACAACTGGCGGAGTGTTTAGCCCGGTAACCGGACGCATAACCACGATTGCGATCGATCCGAGCGATGCGACCGCTAGCACTGTGCTGATCGGGGGGGCGCAAGGAGGAATCTGGCGATCCCAGAACGCGGGAGCGACCTGGACAGCGGTCGGCGATCAAAACTCTTCCCTCGCGATGGGTTCAATCGCATTCGCCCCTTCGAACCCAACTACGGTTTACGCGGGGACTGGCGAACAGGCTTCGATTGGCTTCGACATCTACTATGGCGCGGGTGTGCTCAAATCAACGAATAGCGGCCAAACGTGGGCGCCGACCTGTACGACACCGAGCGCAACTTGCCCCTTTATCGGACCATTTAGCGACGCTACTCCATTTGGCTTTTTCACTTTTGGAGGCGCCCGAATTAGCTACATCGCAGTGAACCCTCTAAACCCGCTAATGATCTTGGCAGGTGCGCAGTTCGGTTTAGAAGGACCCCTGGAAGGGGTGTATTGCTCAAGTGATGGTGGCAGCACATGGAACATCGTCAGCACCGCGTCTGGGGAAATGTCGACTTTTGTGGGTTTCGCCTCGTCAACGGTGGCGTTTGCGGCGCTTGGCAATCCGTTCGGGAGCAAGACTGGAAAGAATGGAATTTATAAGTCAACGAATGCGAACAGTTGTACAGGGCTGACATTTGCACAACTATCGACCGGTCTGCCGACAGAGACCACGATGGGACGCATCGATCTAGGCATTTCGCCGCTGTTTGCCACGGATAGCACGGTTTACGCGTCTATCGCCGATGGCACTAACCAGTCTGGGCCAAATCTTGGCGTTTGGGTAACGACGAATACTGGAACAAGCTGGACGCAGACGACTGCGCCGGACATTTGCCAGGCGCAGTGCTGGTACGACAATGTTGTGAAAGTGGATCCAAACGGTGGTGCGCACGCTTTCTTTGGCGGCTCTGCGGTAAGCACAAGTACTGCCCCGGAGTGGGTGGTTCGCACGGCAAACACCGGCGCGGCTTGGACTTCCATTATCGCGGCAGCGCAAGGACCAGGATTGCCACATGTGGACAACCATGCGATGGCGTTTGCGAAGACAGGGGCGACGGTTCGGATGTACTTGGGAAATGACGGTGGAATCTGGCGTACCGACGATGCGGAAAATGCAACGGTAACCTGGACGAATCTGAACGACTCGACGCTGACGCTGACGCAGTTCTATCCGGCAATATCCATTCATCCTTCGTCGCAGGAGGTGGCCTTCGCGGGGGCCCAGGACAACGGCAGCCAAATCTACGCGGGACCGAGTACGACCTGGACCGACAATGGTATTTGCGGCGACGGCACGGGGACGGCTATCGACAATGTAGTTCCCAGCACGGTCTATGTGACTTGCAACGGGATCAACATTGGGGTTTCAACGCAGAACGGCCAGCCGAACACTTTTTTCACCGCGGTGAACGGAATCAATCCCAGCGACAACTCGAACTTTGTACCGCCGCTGGTGACGGACCCGAGCACGGCGAATACGCTGTACGCGGGAACGACGAAGGTCTACCAGTCGGTGAACGCCGGGAATTCCTGGACGGCGCTGTCTGCTGACCTGGTGAACGGGGCAAATATGGATTCGCTGACGGCTATTGCTGTAGCGCCAGGAAATCCGAAAGTGGTGTATACGGGAGCGGATACTGGTCAAGTCTTCGTGGCCACGAATGTGGGGGCAGGAACCGGGACGTTTGCCGCGGTAACTGGACAGGCCAGCCTTCCGCCACGGCAGGTTTCCGCGATCACAGTCGATGGCTCGGATGCGACGGGAAAAACGGCGTATGCGGGGTTCTCTGGGTTTTCCTTTGTGGCCAACGGTATCAACGATCCCATCGGACATCTTTTCAAGACCACTGACGGCGGAGCAACTTGGAAGGACATGAGCTGTACAGTGCCGGACTGCTCCGCACCCGCAGGGACAGATTTGCCGAATACGCCAGTCAATGATGTTGTTATCGATCCCAATATCGCCGGAACGCTTTACGCAGCAACGGACATTGGGGTGTATCAGGGAACGTGCGCGGCAACTTGTACCTGGTCTCCGCTTAGCACAGGACTGCCGCGCGTGGCAGTCCTTTCGCTGAAGCTGCATCTTGCGTCGCGCACGCTGCGCGCCGCAACGCATGGCCGTGGTGTCTGGGACATTGTTCTTAATAACTTTACCTTCTCGACTCCACACATTTCCTCCATCTCGCCCGTTTCGGCAAATGCGGGAGGTGCTTCTTTTTCTTTGACGGTGAATGGAAGCGGCTTGGCAGGCGGCACAGTTCAGTGGAATGGGAGCACAACAGGTGTTACGCAGGGAGGCGGGACTACCTCGTTGACCGCGACGATTGCGGCTTCGCTAATCGGGGGAGGAGGAACACCGCAGATCACGGTGAAGGTTGGCGCCACAACGAGCAACGCACTGACGTTTACCGTGCTTGGAGCGGCGCCGACGATTGCGTCGGTGAGTCCGACGAGCAAACCGGTAAACTCACCTGCGACGTTAATTACCGTTACGGGCACAGGGTTTTCTTCCAACGCGACAGTTCTGATGAATCCCGATAATGGGGGAACAGCGATTCCGACGACTTTCGTGAGTTCGACACAACTTACAGCCACAATTCCAGCGAGCTTCATGGCCAACTTTGGGAGCACGAATTCCGTGGGTGTGCAGAACCCTCCGCCGGGCGGAGGCACCACCGTTACTACGCAAACGGTAACGCTGCCAAAGTTTGTCGTGGTGGCTCCTGCGCCGATTAACGACAACTTTGCGAGTGCGATCAACATCACCACAAACGCGTTTACTGACACACGGGATAGCTCGGGCGCGACGATGCAAACGAGTGATCCCATCCCGGCCTGCGCCCAAAATGTTCAGATTGGTTTCACGACAGGGACATCCAACACGATTTGGTATAAGTTCACGCCGACGTCCAACGGAACAATTATGGATGTGGACACGATTGGGAGCAGCTACGACACCGTGCTCTCGATTTGGACAGGTACCGCCGGCAGCCTGACGGCGTTCGCCTGCAACGACGACATCAATCCGGGAATCATCATACAGTCGCGGTTGACGAACCTCCTCGTAACCGCGGGGACGACCTACTACATCATGGTCAGCTCCTTCGGGCCAGCTGATCCAAATCCGATTGCACTTGGCGGCCAGAGCATTTTGAACTTCCAGTTCACGCCAAGTGCTGCAGCGCCGACGATCACTTCGATCTCGCCCAACAACACGACAGCGGGCGGGAGTTCGTTCGTGTTGAACGTGACCGGGACAAACTTCGTGAGTGGAGCTACTGTGAACTTCGGGACTAATCCGGCGCTTACGCCATCGGCCATCACGCCGACACTGATCACAGTGACTGTCCCGGCCAGTGACATTGCAACGGCTGGCACACAGGGAGTAACAGTAACAACGTCTGGGGGAACTTCCAACAGCGTCAATTTCACTGTGAATCCCGCGAGTACTGGCTCATTCACGGTCAGCGGGGGAAGCGGGACAATTATCGCGACGCCTGGCACTACGCCGAACACAGTGATGATTCCGATCACTGTGACGCCGAGCGGCGGATTCGCGGGGACAGTAGCGATCACGTGTGCTGCTCCGGGAACGTCGAGTGGGTCTCTACCCTTGCAGGCGAGCTGCAGCAGCCTAAACATCGTCATCCCTCCGAGCACCACGGCGGCGGTAACGCAGTCTCTTACGGTGTCGCTGGTTCCGCCGTCGCCGAACAATTCGGCGATGCTTGTGCCAGAAATGCCACAGCTATTCCCGGAACACTTGGGAAGCCCACGAGCATGGGAGTACGTTAGTGCAGGAACTGGGTTCGCGGCAATTCTCTTTCTCCTCGTGCCCGGCCGGAAGCGGTATCGCGCGGTGCTAGGGCTGGGATTGGTGTGCATGCTGAGTTTCGCGCTAGGGTGCAGCAGCGCGAGCGGTGGCGGAGGGGGCGGACCGATTGCGACGACGACGTCCCTTGCCGTGACGCCTGGGACAAAAAATCCCGCCCAAGCCACGGTTACCGTAACGCCGGTTTCCGGCGCAGCTGCTCAAGGAACGGTAACTTTGACCGATGCTACAACCGCGCTGAGCACGCAGATAACTCTGAACAATGGGGTCGGTATGCAAACTCTGGGCATTGCTGGCGCGGGAACGCATGCATTGACCGCAAGCTTTGCTGGAACAGCAACAGACGCGGCCTCGCACAGCGCACCGCCCTTGAATATCACCATCACCGGAGGGCCCCAGTCGGTGACAATCACGGGGACGTCCGGCTCAACGTCAACCGGCACGATGAAAGTCACGATCAACTAAGACAATCCGGCTCAACCGGCAGAGCGGCCCCGAAGTTTTCGGGGCCGCTCTTTTTTTGGAAGCGCGAATGTAACGCAGAAGCGCTGAGGACACAGTGACAGCACTGAGGAGAGGGCACGATGTGTCGTGCCCCTACGCGGGCAAAGAGAAGAGAAGCAGATCCGTCACTGCTCTCGGTCAGGGTGACGATCCTCGTCGGATGCGTCAGTTGACGTTGGGGGGGAAGAAAATGTTCCAGAACTGGGGCGCGGGAGAGAGGAATTCGATGGGCATGAGGGCGCCTTCCTGGTTGAGCTGGGAAGGGCGAACGACGTTGACTTCTACCTTTTGCTGGGTCTTTGGGTTTTCGAGAATGAATTTGGTGCCCTGGGCAAAGCCCTCGGGAAGAATGATCATTGCGCCGGTGGCGCTGACGGTGTGGGTGAAGCCTTCGACGGCTTCGGCTTTACCGGTGACGTGAGCGAGAATGCGCATGCGCAGAAGGACGCGCTGGGCGCGGCGGCGTTCCTCGGCGGTGGGCTGCCGGTTGAGCGCGGGGCGGACGGCAGGCGTTTCCCCGGGTTTCGCGTAGGGCGAGGGTTTCACGTTCGTGTTCGAAAGGCTTTTCACAGTTCCAATCCCCAAAAATCCATCTCTGGCGCGACAAGCTCGACGCCGTATTCCCAGCCGTCGGGGCGCGCATTGCCCTTCCAGACGATGACGGCAGCGTTGCTGGACTGCGTAGCGAGATTGGAAAGGGCCAGACGGTGCTCCAGATTGAGAGATTGCTGGAGAACGACCATGCAGCCGTAGGGATTGACAATCCGGGTGTGGGCTTCGACCACGATGCGCTTGCCGGATTCATCGTCCCACTCGAGACGCACAGGAACGCGGGAATTCATGCGGCGGCCGCGACGCTTCTCGCGGTAGTGAGCGCTGACCGTCTTGCTTTCGCGCAGCTTTAGCGACATGTTTCCCTCTAAGAGGCCATGCTAGAGTTGAGAGGAAAAACGGTCAATGGTACCAAAGCGGGTGCGCGCGAAAGAGTAGCTGTACGAAGGGACAGGTGAACGCGAGTGCGGGACAGGGCGTGAAAAATCTGATCGTGAATGCGGACGACCTCTGCTGGACGCCGGGAGTAAACCGCGGGATCGTGGAGGCGTTTCGCAACGGGATCTTGACCAGCACTTCCCTGCTGGCGAACGGAGCGGCATTTGCGGATGGCGTGGACGCGGCACGATCGGCACACGGACTGGGAGTGGGGGTGCACTTGAACTTGAGCGACGGGGCGCCGGTGGCGGAGAGGGAGACGGTGACGAGCCTGCTGAATGATGAAGGCTTGTTCGCTGGCGGCCCGGAGAGCTTGTTGCTGCGGCACGCGCGCCGGGGGCTGGTGCTGCGTGAAGTCGAAGCGGAGTGGGAAGCGCAGATTGAGAAGGCGCGTGACGCGGGGATTGAGCCGACGCATCTGGACGGACACAAGCACGTGCACATGCTCCCGGGATTGTTTGAAATTGCGCTGCGGCTGGCGAAGCGGCATGGGATTGCGGCGATCCGGGTTTCGCTGGAAGCGTCGAGCCTGCGGGCGGCGCTGTCCGCCGGGGAAAAGCGGCGGACCGGGGTGGTGATGAAGCAGGGCGTACAGGCGCGGGGATTGAAGCTGCTGGCGCGGGACGCACGGAAGCAGGCCGCGCGCGCCGGAATTGCGACGGCGGATTATTTCTGCGGGATTGCACAGACCGGCGAATTGACGCGCGAAGGCATAACGCAATTCCTGAAGAGCCTGCCGGAAGGCACGACGGAATTGATGTGCCACCCGGGATACGCGGACGCGGCGCTGCAGAAAACGGCGACGCGGCTGCAGGATTCGCGGCAGACGGAGCTGGAGATCCTGACAGACACGGAAATTCGAAATCTTGTCGCATCACAGGGGATTCGCCTGATAGACTATGGCTTCGTCGCCCAGGAAGCTTAAAGAAGGCCACTCTGATAAAAATGGCAAGTGATTCACCTGTCCGGTACTCGATTGTCGTTCCGTTCTTCAACGAACAGGAAAACATCCCATCTCTCTACATGAAACTGACCGAAGTGATGGACTCAATTGGCGAGCCGTTCGAATTGGTGTTCATTGATGACGGGAGCAAGGACGATTCGTTCAAGGTGCTTTCTGAGATTTTCGAGCACGATGGGCGCGTGAACCTGGTGCGGCTACGGAGAAATTTTGGGCAGACGGCGGCTTTGAAGGCGGGATTTGATTTTGCGCGCGGCGACGTAATTATTTCGATGGACGGAGACTTGCAGCACGATCCCGAAGAGATTCCGCGCTTTCTGGAGAAAATCGAAGAAGGATACGACCTGGTGAGCGGCTGGCGTGTGCAGCGGAGCGATCACTGGCTGATGCGGCAGTTTCCCAGCCGCGTAGCGAATTGGATGATGGCCAAGCTTTCTGGAATTGACCTGCACGATTTTGGGACGACGTTCAAGGCCTACCGGCGGGAAATCATCCAAGAAATTCAGTTGTATGGCGAACTGCACCGGTTCATCCCCGCTTTAGCGAGCTCGGCGGGCGCGCAGATCGCGGAAGTGCCGATTTCGAATATCAGCCGGAAGAATGGCAAATCGAATTATGGAATCGGAAGAACGATTCGCGTGCTGCTGGATCTGGTGATCGTAAAATTCCTGCTGGATTATTCGACGCGACCGCTGCAGTTTTTCGGGTTGCTGGGATTGGCCGGGGCAGGAATCGGCTTCGCGATCGCTACTTTCCTGGGCATCGATAAACTGTTGCATCATACAGATATGATGACCGAGCACGGGCCGCTGCTGCTGCTGTCCATCGCCATGTTCGTGAGCGGCATTCAATTTGTGTCCATGGGACTACTCGGTGAGATCAGCGCTCGCACTTACTACGAATCGCAGAACAAGCCGATTTACTCGCTCCGCGAAGTGAAGAGCCATCGCAAGGAGCTGGGCGGCGCGGCAGAGCAGTCGCGGCCATCGGGATCTTCCGACCGTTAGCGGACACACAAGCTCACAGTTCAAATGACGAATCCTTCCGACGCCAGCGTCACCACCAACGGCACGAGTACGCGCAACGACACCAATTCTTCGACGGGACCGGGGGCAGATAGAGCGTCATCTCCTGCTGGGCCTTCTTCGGGCGCGCGTCCGCGAACGCTTTCCTATCTTGCCGCGATCTTTCTCTTTTGGGGCTTGATCTACATTCCTGGGCTGGCGTCGCCGCCGATGATGGATGATGTGGACTCCGAACACGCAGAAATCGCGCGGGAGATGCTGTCGAGGCAAGATTTTGTGACCATGTACGTGAACGGGGTGCGGTACCTGGAGAAAGCGCCGCTTCCCTACTGGATCATCGCGGGTGTCTACAAGATTTTTGGCGTCAACGAGTTTTCGGTGCGTTTGCCGCTAACACTCTTTGCGTTATTCACTATTCTCGCGGTTTTCTGGCTCGCGCGGGAGATTGCGGGCGAGAAGGCGGGATTCTTTTCGGCTCTGGCAATCGGGACCGCGATTGGGCCGTACATCTACACACGGTTTCTAATTCCCGACATTATGGTTTGTTTCTGGCTGACGATTACCATGCATCTGTTCCTGAAAAGCCTCGACCAAGCTCGGCCTTCGCGATTGGTTTGCTGGTCGATCGGCATCGCAACCGCTTTGAATGTACTAACCAAAGGATTGATCGGCGTGGTGTTCCCCGTGGCGATCTTGGGTGCGTATCTGCTCATCACGCGAAACCTTCGGCAGCTGCTGCGCATGCGGCTTGTTTCCACGACGCTGGTGTTTTTGGTAGTGGCGGCTCCGTGGCATGTATTGGCGACGATTCGAAATCCCCCGCAAGGAGAAGCCAAAGGGTTTTTCTGGTTTTTCTTTATCAACGATCAGATTTATCGCTACCTGAACATGCGGGTCCCAAGGGACTATGACAAAGTTCCGTTTCTGGTGTTTTGGGGGCTGGTGCTGGTGTGGCTTTTGCCCTGGACCTTTTTTGTGTTGAAGAGCCTGGGGCAAGTGCCCGCGCGAATCAGTAGCTGGCGCGGGCGTCTTGAAATCGAACCACGTGCCGCGCTTCTGATGGCGGTGTGGACTCTATTCGTTCTGGTCTTTTTCAGTTTTTCAACGAGGCAGGAATACTACGTGCTTCCGGTGCTGCCCGCGCTAGCCGTGCTGTGTGGTATGTGGCTCAGCCATGAGGAAGCTTCGCCGATCGGGAGCACGCTGCGGCGCAGCGGGTTGCGGATGTCGGTAGCCCTCATGGTGATCGGTGTCATCGCGTTTGTTGTGGCGACGTTTATTCTCGTGGTTACGCCGGCGGCGCCGGCCGACACGGACTTCGGCAACCTGCTGCAGAAAGCGCCAGGGATGTACAAACTCTCGATGGGGCATCTGTTTGACCTCACCGGAAGAGCAATGGGCGCGTTTCGATGGCCGCTAGTCGTTACGGGAATTGGTTTTCTGACAGGGACCTTTTTCACGTGGTTTTTCCGGAAGCGCGGTTGGCCGCTGCGTTCGAACCTGGCGCTGGCCACGATGATGGTGGTGCTCTTTTATGCTGTGCACGTGGCGCTGACGACGTTTTCGCCGGTGTTGGGTTCGAAACCACTCGCAGTTGCGATCGAAAAACAATATCGGCCTGGGGACATGATCATTGTGGACGGGGCCTATTCCGCGGCCTCCAGCATTAATTTTTATACCGGAGTGCAATTGCACATGCTCAACGGGCGATATAACGATCTGTGGTTTGGCTCGCTATTTCCGGATTCGCCGCCGGTGTTTGAGGATGACGCTTCGTTCGCGAAGCTCTGGCTTGGCCCGGGGAGAATCTTTTTTATTGCGCGAAATGCCAAGAGCGTCGACAAGCTGAAACCATTGGCGGCGCCGTATTACGAAGTGGCGCGCTCGGGAGAAAAGGCCGTGTTCAGCAATCGGCCGACGAGCTAGGCGAGAATTCTTACGAGTGCGAAGAGCGGCTGCCTATGAAGTAGTCTCTACAAAATGCCCTGCGAACATGGGATAAATGGGCGGCAGTTCAGGAACGGAGAGAATTTGTGAATCGTGAACAGTTTTACGAAATGATGAGCGGCGAAGGCACGCTGGATTACGAGTTGTATTTGAATACAAAGGCGCTGCTTTCCTGCCAGAGCAAGTATGAAGAGCTGTGCAATGGGGACGAGTTGCAGTTTCAACTAGTCCATCAGATTGAAGAGCTGTGGATGAAGCTGATCGCCTACACGCTTCTGGATATTGACGATTATCTGCAGCAGGAAAATACCAACCGGGTGATCACGCTGTTCCGGCGCGTGCATATGACGCAGAAAATGATGATCGAGCAGATTGCGCTGCTGGAGACGATGTCTCCGAAGGAGTACCAAGAGATTCGAAAGCGTCTCGGCAACGGAAGCGGGCAGGAATCGCCGGGCTTTCGCGTGCTGCTGAAGATGTACCAGCCAATCTGGAATTCGTTCAAGGAACACTATCTGCACAAGCATGGGCTCACGGTAGAGAAGATTTATGACTCGGAATATGCGCATGGGGACGCCTATGTGGTGGCCGAGGCGCTTGCGGAGTTCGATGAGCTGTTCCAGAAATTCCGGTTCGAGCACATGCAACTGATCCATCGCACGATTGGATTCGCCGCGAAATCGCTAAAGGGCCGGCCGGTGGAGATTCTCGAAGACGGCATGCGGCAAAAGTTTTTCCCGGAGCTATGGGAGATTCGCGGGGAGATGACCGACAAGTGGGGCGCGGAGTACGGAGTGAAGAGAGATCCGCTGGGCGGACTGCATTAGAGAGAGCGCAGAGATCAGTGATCAGTGATTGCCGGCTAGGGCGCGATATTCGCCGCGGAAGAAGAGCAGGGGTTCTCCATCGTGAACTGCGGCGGTTTCCACTTCCCCGATAAAAACCGTGTGGTCGCCGGTGATGTGAGAATCCACAAGATTGCAGGTGAGGTGAAGGAGCGCGCCTTCGAGAACAGGAATGCCGCCGGGCGTCCAGTGATAGCGAATGGAGAGGCGCTGCTCGGCTTCGGCACTTTGCTCTCGCTTGGCAAAGTACTCGGAGATGGCCTCCTGGCTGTCTTTCAAAACGCTGACGCCAAAACGTTTTTTCTTCTGGAGCAAGGGAAGCAATTTCGCGCGGTGGTCCACGCAGATCGAAATCAGCATCGGATGGAGCGAGACGGAAGTAAAAGAGTTGGCGGTCATGCCGTGCACGAGACCGGGCCCGCGCTCGACGGTTACCACGGTTACGCCGGTGGGAAATTGGCCGAGGGCTTTGCGGAATTCCAGAGCAGTGGGTGGAGGCGTGGTCATCTTGGGAATTTTTGAAGATACCATACTGGGTGGCGGGAAAGCGAAGCGGGGCGGGTTGGCGGGAATCTTGAGAGTGGATGAACGAGTCGCGTGAAGAGGAATGAACGGAGCGAATAATCATGGAGCGAAAGATTGGGATTCTAGGTGGGACGGGAGCGGAAGGCTCCGGGCTGGCATATCGCTGGGCGAGGGCCGGTGAACAAGTTTTAATTGGCTCACGCGATGCGGCGCGCGCGGAAGAAACAGCGCAGCAGATTCGCGAACGCATTGGGGATACAGCGCAGATCGAGGGGATGGACAATGCGTCCGCGGCTGCGGCGAGTGATGTTGCGGTACTAACGGTTCCCTTCTCCGGCGCGGCGGCGTTGCTCAAGCAACTCAAAAGCGTTTGGAAGCCGGGAACGATTGTGATTGATACGACGGTGCCGCTGGCGGCGACCGTGGGTGGCGCGGCGACGCGGATGTTGGGCGTGTGGCAAGGCTCCGCTGCGGAGCAGACGAAGGAATTGCTTCCAGCCGGCGTGAGCCTGGCAGCAGCGTTGCAGAATCTGAGTGCGGAGTTACTGGCCGGGGATGGGGCAGTGGTGTGTGACGTTCTGGTGTGCAGCGACGATGAAAAGGCCAAGCATGTGGCGTCCGAACTGGTGGGCAAGATACCGGGTGCGCGCGCAGTGAACGGCGGGAAGCTGGAGAACGCACGGATTGTGGAATCGATGACGGCCCTGCTGATCGGGCTGAATATGCGGTACAAAGTTCATGGCGCGGGAATTCGATTCACCGGGCTGCCTTTGAAATAGGAGTTGCTACCTCGTAGCAAGGTCTAACTAAAGACTTAGAAGAGCGCGGGCGAGTTTGCGCTTCTGCGTCTTCGTTTTCATTACGGTGGGAAGGATTGCGACCTTCATGCCGAGCGTGGATATGGCCGCGGCTTGCGACTTGTCGGCGGGATCGATGACGAAGGTGCCGGTGAAATCGGCATAGAGTTTGGCGACGCCGAGGGCGGTGGACTTATAGCCGAGTTGGGCTAGCATTTTGTCGGAAGGGCCTTTTAGAGATTTTCCGCCGACGATGGGACAGACGGCGAAGACTCTTTCTTTGTGAGCGCGCAATTGGTCGCGGATGCCGGGAACGGCGAGAATCGGGCCGATGCTGATCAAAGGATTGCTGGGGCAGATGATGATGCGATCCGCGCTGGCGATCGCTTGGAACACGCCCGGAGCTGGAGGCGCAGATTCGACTCCGGCGAAACGGATGGCTCGGACGACGGGTTCGGTGCGGCGTTTCACGAGATATTCCTGGAAGTGGAGCGGGCCTTCGTTCGACTCGATGATGGTGGGGACTGGCTCATCGGACATCGGGAGGATGCGGGACTTCACTCCCAGAGCGTTTCGAATGGCATCGGCGGCTTGCGACAAGGTCTTTCCTTCGGCGAGCATGGCGGTCCGATGGATGTGGGTGGCGAGATCGCGGTCGCCGAGATTAAACCAATTGGGGCGCCCATACCCGGCGAGGCGTTTTAGGGCGTGAAACGATTCGCCGCGAAATCCCCAGCCTTTCTTTGAATCGACGATTCCCGCCAACGTGTAAGTGACAATGTCCAGGTCTGGCGAAATCTTCAGGCCATGCAGCGTGATGTCGTCGCCCGTGTTGACGATGATGGTGAGGTCGCGCGGGTCCATGACGTCGCGAAGACCGAGGAGGAGTTTTGAAGCGCCAACGCCACCGGCTAGCGCGGTGATTTTGAACTTTTTGGACGGCGGCATAGAGGATCAGATGCCGGCGGCAAGACCGTCGCTACGCGGATATCCGCCCGCATCGGAGATGGCATCGATACGACTGCGAACGCGCGGAGAAAGAAATCCGTCGCGTCCTACAAACTCGGGATAGATCGCCAGGCGTTCGCGCAAAGTGAAGCCGCACGATTCGGTTTCCGACTGGAGGCGAGAAATCTGCGGCCAGGCGGCTTCGGGATTGATGAAATCCCGGGTTACCGGCGAGATGCCTCCCCAATCGTTGATGCCGGCGTCGAGCAAACGAGGAAATTCGCTATAGCTGAGATTGGGCGGCGCCTGGATGTTCATTTTCTGACCCAGGATCAGGCGGGCGAGCGCTAGAGTGCGCAACATTTCTTCGAGCGAAGGCTCAGGATGTGTGGCCATGGGAATTTCGGGTTTGGCGCGAAAATTCTGGATGATGACTTCCTGAATATGGCCGTACTTTTCGTGAAGTGTTCGAATGGCGAAAAGTGAGTCGATGCGCTCTTCCATGGTTTCGCCGATACCAATGAGAATTCCTGTAGTGAACGCGATGGAAAGCTTTCCTGCCTCCTCCATGGTACGCAGCCGTAGCGCGGGCACTTTGTCGGGAGCGTTAGCGTGTGGCAAGCCATAGCGCATCAGGCGCGGACTTACGTTTTCGAGCATGAGGCCGACGCTGGCGTTCGAATCCTTCAAGCGCTCAAGAGCAGGGCGGTCCATGACGCCGGGGTTGGCGTGCGGGAGGAGCCCGGTCTTTTCCAGAACCAGCTCTGACATGGCCGCAAGATAGTCGAGTGTGCGGTTGAATCCTTGTTTGCGAAGAAATTCACGTGCTTCCGGGAATATGCGTTCGGGCTGGTCGCCCAGGCTGAAGAGCGCTTCTTTGCAGCCGGCGCGGCGGCCTTGTTCGGCGAGCGCGAGAACTTCGTCGGACGTCATGAAGTGCGCCCCAGGCTGTCCGGGATCTTTTCGAAAAGTGCAGTAGCTGCAGTAGTCCCTGCACAGGGTGGTCAGCGGAATAAAAACTTTCTTCGAAAAGGTGATGACAGTTCCCTTGCCGCGGGCGCGAGTTTGGGTGGCGACGTTCAACAGTTCCGGCAGAGGTGCTTGTTCCGCGAGCAGCAACGCGCAGGCGCGATCGATGACGTGGTCTTCGCCAGCGTGGTTGAGGATATCCTCGACGTGGGGGTTCGATGAAGGAGACGGGTCCGCTTCTGGAAGATGTACTCTCATAGATAAACTTGCTGCGAATTCCAGAAAGAATTTAACACAGAGGTCACGGAGTGCACAGAGCAGAGGAGATCAGCGGAAAAGATCCTCCGCCGGCGGGCGGATGATGCTGGCCGCCGGTTCGAGGCAAGGTTTGTAGCGGTAGCCGCGAATGAGCACGACCGGTGAACCTTTCGATTTGTCCATGAGAAGCCCGGCAGCGGCGGCGAGTTCATCGGCGACGGCGAGAATTGTAGCGTTCAAGAGCTTGCCTTGACGATCGATCGTGCCGCGCAGGTCGAGTAGTACGGGGACGCCCGCGGCGCCGATGGCTACATCCGTTAGCCCCAAGCGCCAGGGGCGGCCAAAGGTGTCGCTGATGATGACGGCAATACGTTTACCAATCCGCTTGCGAAACGCACCCGCAATTTTCCGTGCGGAACGATCGGGATTTTTCGGGAGCAGCGTTACGACATCCTTGCCGGGCACGTTCGAATGGTCGACGCCCGCGTTGGCGCAGACGAAGCCGTGGCGAGTTTCGGTGATGAGCACGTGATCGCTCCGGACAATACGCCGCGATTCGCGCAAAACAATTTCGATGGCGCGAGGATCTTTTCTCAGCCGCGCAGCGAGAGCGAGAGCTCTCGGTGAAGGCTTAATGCCCGCGATTCGCTCGAGAGCGCCTTCTGACTTGGAGACAATTTTCTGCGCGATGACGAGGATGTCGCCGTCTTCGAATTGGATGGCAGCTCGCCGCACAGCACCGGTAACCAGGTTGACGAGATCATCGCCGTAGCGAATCTCCGGAAGTCCGGGAACTGCGATCAACCGCAATTCAGAAGCTGCAGGAAAGTCCTTTGCAGATGAGGGGCGGGATTTCGATTTCTTCGCCATGAGCGCGAAGATGGAATCTTACGCGACACGGCGGAACCTTTCACCAACGAAGATGGAGGCATGCGAAAAAAATCCAGCGGCGCGCCTGAACCTGAACAGACGCGCCGCCGTGAAGCTATTTTGAGAAGAACGATTACTTGTGAGGTTTTTCGTCCTTCGGCTTTGCCGGCTTGCTGGCCACTTTTTCTTGCTGGTGCTCCTGCTGCTGCTTTTGCTGGAGTTGCTGCTGTTCCTGATTGTGTTTCTGCTCAAGCTGGTCCAGTTGCTGCTGATGCTTCTGATTCAACTGCTGTTGTTTGGCTTCGTCGGCGCTTTTCTGTGCGTTCAAACGATCCCGCTGCTGTTGTTGCTCGACCCTTTGGCGCTCCTGATCCTGTTGCTGATGGAGCTTTTGCAATTCCTGCTGATGTTTCTGATCGAGCTGTGGGTTGGTGGCGGCGTTCGAGTTCGCAGGCCGCGCGGTCGGCGGACGGTCGCTGTACCCCTTCTGGTTGGTATTCTGGTTGACGTTATTGGCGGGTGCGTTCACCGGCTTGACGCCTTGCGCCGGCACAGCAGCATTGTTGGGCGTGCCGGGACGATTCAAATTGCCGGTTTGCGGCTGGCCGCCGGTTTTATTGGCCTGAGCGTTTTGCGCCGTGGCCGGTTTGGCCGGAGGAGCGATCTTCACGTTCGGATGTACCTGGGCAGCCTGCGGCTGGATCTGTTGCACCTGCGACGTCGAAAGCGGCCTGCCGCCATTCGTCTGGATAGCTTCCTGGCGTTTAGCAAACGGCACGGGCGGCGGCGGCGGAGCGGTCTTCGCAACCACGGCGCGGCTCTGCATGGCCGCGGGCGGCTTTGCAGCTGCCTGTGCTCCTGAGCCCAAGACAGCCTGTCTGGAGGGCGCGACCGCTGGAGTCGTAGCCGCAACGGGCGCGGAGACAATTTCCTTCGCGTTTACCGAAACGCTGTTTTTGGACACGGATTGCGCGGACGTAAAAGCTTGCGGCGTCGTGGCCGCGACGGCGCCAGGCACGCTCTGGTTCATGTAATGTTGGTTGTTCACGGTCACTTTGTTGTTGGTAACGTTGGTGGTCTTGTTGATGACCGTGGTGTTGTAATAGTTGTTGACGACGGTGGTGTTCACCGTGGTGTTCGAAACGTTTACGTTGTTCACGTAAGTGCGGCTCACCGGATAAGACGGCACGTAGACTTCGCGCGGTCCCAAGGGGAACCAGCCGACGCTGACGCCGGCGGCAAAGCCACCGCCGACTCCAATTCCGATAGCAAAATGCGGACCACCAACCCAGGCGACCAACGCAGGTGCGTAGATTGGACGAACATAGGCAACACCTACGACGGCGACCGGACGAGGCGCGCACGGCACCCAGCCCCAAACCCCACCAACAGCTATCCAGCGGCCATAGTGGAAAGGAGCAAAACCCCAGGGCGCGTCATCCACCCATGTGTAGCCCCAAGGCGCTATGTAAGCCCAATGACCGTAGTGATAGGGAGCCCAACCCACCACGGATACGTGCGGAAACCAAACAGTGCCGTATTCCGGCACGGGACGCCAGCCTCCGTAATCATCGAGATCTTCATAGCCGATGGCGTCGGTTGAGACGTATTTTGCGGAAACGGAATGGTCGATGCGGTGATCACGCTCGGCGCACCAATTGTCAAAATCTTCGTCGTCGCCGCCGTAGCTCTGGACGTCAGCGTCGAGCTGATCGGTGCCGATGAACGTGCCGTCCTCACCCGGATGAACGCTATAAGCTGAGCCGCCGCCGGTGACTTCGCCTTCGCCACTGCGGACAACGACCACCGTGGTGTCGCCGGCTTCGTTGACGTTGATCTTGTAATTTCCGGTGCGCAGGATGGAAAAGGCCAGGTTGGGAGTATCGACTTCAAAAGTTTCATCGTCACCAAGACTGCGGACGCGGATGTTCAACGTGCCTTCGGTAACGCGGATCTGGGTGATATTGTCGGTCAAATTCAGGAATGAAAAACCGGTGGTGCTTCCCAGGCGAATGACCGCGGAACCGATATTCAATTCGGAACGCGCATCGGTATCGTTCCAGAGTTTATCGCCGGTGGTCATTGGGCGATTGACGACAGCAGAAACCCAGTCTTCCGTGCCCGCGGGTTCGAAGGACACTGCGCCACGGGTGAAAGCAAGCCGCGCGACGCGGCTTGGCGGGTCATCATCATCGGCGGCGGCACGCTGTGGTGCGAGAAAACTCACAGCCAACGCGATCACGAGCAGGCCCACAATTTTACGTGCATAATTTCTCATAGCGGATTTTCTCTCCTGAACCGAAAGCGGTGCATATGCCTTTGCATCGCAGAGTGGCATTCCGTTGTATGCAACGAACGTCCTATTTGGAACAGTAACATCCTGCTTCAGCCGTGCATCAATCTGGCTATTTCTGCATGTCGAAACAGGAAATGCCTGGAATAGAACGCTCTGATTCATTTAACACTCATGCGCAGAAAGAGTTGCTTTGTGTGCGCGCAGCCTGTGGACTGGCCGGAGCGGGAGGAGGAGGAGATCGTGGAAAGATGAGAAGATGTGTCGCGAGAGACTCCCAAGCACCAAATTCAGATTAACAATGGAGCTGGAAATTGTTCGCCGAAATAAAGGAAGCCCGTCCAGGTCATCCGGACGGGCTTGCCTGCTGCTAAGAGCGATTAACGGTGACCGTGAGAGCCTCCTCCGCCGCTATGAGGAGCACCGCCTCCACCACCGCCGTGAGGAGTACCCCCGCCACCACCGCCATGCGAAGCTCCACTTCCACCGCCGCCGTGAGGGCTGCCACCGCCGCCGCCCGAACCTCGGCTCGGCGCACTATTGGAACGCGAGGGGGCCGGATAGCTTCGGCTAGGAGGAGAGTAAGTCCTTGGCGCCGGGGATGATCGCGCGGGTGGCGAGTTGTACGCACGCTGTTGCGGTGAATTTCCGCCGTTATTGTAAGACGGCGACGTCCGCTGCGGCGGCGAATAGGAGCGATTGCCGCCTGTTGATGCGTTCACGCCTGGTTGGGATGAACCAGCCCAAGGCGGACGGTCGGTGCGGTTGACCTGCGCAGTCTGCGATGGGCTGTTCGAAGGGCGATTTGAACTGCCGAAGCCTGCGGGCTCTTTGCCATGGTCCGTAGTATTGCCCTGGGCAGCCCAAACACGTGCGGCGGATCCGTTGGTGGTTGATCGTTGCTGTGGCGCGTTGCTTGTTCCGCCGGTCGTTGTTCGAGCATTGCCGGACGCTGTCGAGGCCGGGCGGCTCTGCGACAGTTCGCGTTGACGTAAATTCATGGCGTTGTTACTTCCACTGCTTGTTCCAGAAACATTGCCGGCGCGGCCTGCTGTGAGCGCGGTGGTATTTAAGGTGCGCACCGGCAGATGGGAGGCAGCATTCGCTGGGCTTGTGCGTGCCATCACCGGGCGATTTTGAACATTTGCTGGCGGGCGAGACACGTGTGCGCCACCGTTGGCCGCACCGATATAGCTTTGCTTGGTCGGCGTAAGTGAAGCGCTGTTGCTGACTTGCGCGCCCTTCAAAGAAGCTTCCGTGAGGTGGGCGGCGCCGCGATTAACCGCCTGCCCATTGACAAAAGTATTGCGGGAGGCGGCCGTCACAGCATTGGCGTTATGCGCGTAGGCGTAGTTATAACCGCGAGAATTGTTGATGACGTTCACGTTGTGAATCGTGGTGTTGTGAATGTTGACGTTGGTGACGTAGCGGTTGCTGGCATGGTACCAGGGGTGATACGGTTCGCCGAAACCCAGTGGGAACCAGCCAACTCCAATCCCGACTCCAAATCCAAATCCGCCGCCCACGAAACCGACAAAAGCAGGTCCATAGATCGGGCGGCCATAGTAAGGACCTGGGCACCAGCCCCATCTGCTGCCGATATAAGCCCAGCGACCGTAATGGTAAGGAGCAAAACCCCAGGGTGAATAATCAACCCACGTCCATCCCCATGGGCCAACCCAATTCCAGTATCCGTAACTGTAGGGAGCCCACCCGGGGTTAACCGCATTGGGATACCAGACATTTCCGTAGTCGGGTTCCTGATTCCAGGTGCCATTCTGATCCAAGTCGCTATAGCCATCCATGTCGCGCGAAACATATTTGGCGGAAACGGAATTGTCTTCCTTCGCGTCGCGCTCTGCGGCCCAGCGGTCGAGTCCGTCGGGTGCCGGGGCAGGTTGAATGTTGGACTGGACATTGTCTGTGCCGGTGAATTCCGCTTGCTCGCCGGCGTGAACTGGATAAGTTTTGGTACCCGCCGTGACTTCGCCTTCGCCAGCAATCACGGTGACGCGGGTAGCATCGCCGTTCTCACTGACATCGATTCGAAAGTCACCTGCCTGCTTCACAGTGAATGCGAGGTTGGGAGTGTCCAGTTCGCACAACTCGCCCTGTTGCAGCGCTCGCACGCGAAAATTGATACTGCCTTCCGCGAGGCGCATCTGCGTGATGCCAGCGTCCAGATTCAAGAACGAGAGTGCAGTCATGTTGCCGACGTGGATGACAACCTGGCCGGCCTGGAGTTCCGCGCGCGAATCCTTGTCGGCCCAGAGCTTGTCGCCGATAGTCATCGGACGGTTCTTGGCCGCATTGCCCCAGTCACCTTCCCCGCCCGGCTGCATGGAAACGGTGCCGTCGATGTAACTGATGCGCGCAACGCGAGTGGGTGGATCCTGCTGCTCGTCATCCGCTTGGGCTTTCGGAGCCGCCCAGAAAAGAAGACCAGCCACGGACAACAAAAGAGCGGCGTTACGCATCAACGCCGAAAGGCCAAATTTCCTCGTGCCAATGAGTGTTGTCATGTTCATGATGGGCCTCTGTCCGTGGTCTGGACGCTGGCAGCCTTACGGTTACCAGAATACGCGTTCCAGCCGCTCGGAGCTATTTTCTTATAACTGAAGCATAGAACCCCAAATTGGAAAAGAAGTTGCTCAGGGGAGGCTGGCCGACCGTCAGGAACCACCAGATGCTCCGGCCTTAGTCTTTTATTATGTGAGGTTTACATCAGGCCGCTCTTTCGGCCAGACCCCAGCATTGATACCTCGCTGTGCCCGTTGAGATCAACCAGAAATAACCAAAAATCCTTGACGTCCTGCCGAAGCGCAGCAACCACGCAGGACGTTTTGTCCTTATGAGATAAGATGGCGGAGAGATTCGAAGGACAACTATGGAAAATGCGTATATCTGCGACGCCATTCGAACGCCCATCGGGCGATATGGCGGGACCCTAGCGGCGATTCGAACGGACGATCTGGCCGCGATCCCCATCAAGGCACTGATGGAGCGGAACGCGCGCGTCGATTGGAACGCCGTCGACGACGTGATTTACGGCTGCGCCAACCAGGCCGGCGAGGACAATCGCAACGTGGGCCGCATGGCGCTGCTGCTGGCCGGTTTGCCCAAGGAGGTGCCCGGCACAACGGTGAACCGTCTATGCGGATCCAGCATGGACGCAGTAGCAACTGCCGCGCGCGCGATCAAGTGCGGCGAAGCCGAGCTGGTGATAGCCGGCGGAGTCGAGAGTATGTCGCGAGGGCCTTTTGTGATGGGCAAGCCGGACAGTGAGTATTCACGCTCAATGAAATTGGAAGATACCACCATGGGGTGGCGATTCATCAATCCCCTGATGAAAGCTAAATACGGCGTCGAGACCATGCCGGAAACCGGGGAAAACGTCGCCGAAGAGTTTCACGTCTCTCGCCAAGATCAGGATGCGTTTGCGCTACGGAGCCAGCAACGCGCGGCCGAAGCAATGCGAAGCGGGCGGCTGAAAGAAGAAATCGTTGCGGTACCCATTCCGCAGAAAAAAGGCGATCCGCTGCTTTTCTCAGAAGACGAGCACCCTCGGCCGGCTACCACGTTGGAGGGACTTTTGAAATTGAAGCCAGTAGTTAAGCCTGAGGGAACCATCACGGCGGGAAACGCATCAGGGATCAACGATGGCGCGTGCGCGCTGTTGCTGGCCTCGGAGGGTGCGGCAAAACGTCATGGTTTGACGCCAAGAGCGCGTGTCCTGGCAGCTGCGGCCGCGGGCGTGGCTCCACGGATTATGGGGATGGGGCCGGTTCCGGCAACACACAAAGTGCTGGCTAGAGCCGGCTTGACGCTTTCACAAATGGACGTGATCGAGTTGAACGAAGCATTCGCATCGCAGGCACTGGCGGTATTGCGCGAACTGGGGATTCCGGATGATGCGCCCCACGTTAATCCCAATGGCGGCGCGATCGCGCTGGGCCATCCTCTGGGGGCGACCGGCGCTCGCCTGGTAACGACGGCGCTGTATCAACTGCAACGGACCAAGGGAAAATATGCGCTTGGCACGATGTGCATCGGTGTAGGACAAGGGATTGCCTTAATCCTGCAGAGCATTTAGGACCTGGCTTGTAGCCGGCGGTGCGCGGATTACTTTCGCCGCTCGGCGCGCGTGAACTCTGTAGCACAATCTCAATCGGAGTCAATAAAGGCAATGCCCTTCGCTGAACTGAACGGTGCGCGAATTCACTACCTCCTAGAAGGCCCGGCAGGCGCCCCGGTCCTGGCCTTCTCAAACTCGCTCGGAACGAACTATTCCATGTGGGATTCGCAGGCGGAGGAATTTCGGGAGAAATTCCGGATTTTGCGGTACGACACGCGTGGCCATGGACAAAGCTCCGCCACCCCAGGATTTTATTCCATTGAGCATCTGGGAAACGACATGATCCGTCTGCTCGATACATTGAGTCTCGACCGCGTGCATTTTTGCGGGCTCTCGATGGGTGGGATGATTGGCATGTGGCTTGGGGCAAATGCTCCCGAGCGATTGGGCAAGCTGGTGCTCTCCAACACGGCTGCAAAGATCGGAACTGCGGAGTCCTGGAATGCGCGCATCGAAATGGTTCGGAAGGATGGGATGAAAAAAGTGGCGGGAGCCGTCCTTGAGCGTTGGTTCACTCCCAGCTTTCGAATGAATGAACCTGCGACCGTCTCGCTGGTACAGCACATGCTCGAAGAAACGAACCCGGAGGGTTATGCATCGTGCTGTGCTGCAGTCCGCGACTTCGATTACCGCGAAAAGCTTGGCGGCATTCGCTGCCTGACACTGGTGATTTCAGGGACGCATGATACGGCTACCACCCCGGCGGATGGACGATTCCTTGCGGACCATATCGCGGGCGCGCAATACGCGGAGGTAAACGCCGCGCATCTTTCGAATATGGAAGACCGCGACAGCATTTCCAGTAAGCTCAATACCTTCCTGAACGGCTGATAGGGCTCGCCGATCGGTGGAGGATCACGCCCGAATCAGGCAGCGGGTGCGAGAAGCGGATCGCGTTCGATGAGGAATGTGCGCGTCACCAATGAACCGTCAGTGAGTAATGCGGTCGCCGGAAAGTGTGAACGCCGCACCCGGGATAAGGTCCCCCAGCGCTGGACTTTCCAGTCCTCCCCTACTTCGCACTCGAACACCACGTCACCGTGATTGCCGATGAGCACCAGCTGGAACGGAGCAGCAGCCCCACGTGGTTCCGATGACTTCAGGGCCTTTACCATTTCCGAGGCCAGGCGGCCGGCGAGGTTCAAGTAGCTGCGGGAGTGCATTGTTCGGGACCACTTGGTTTTGTTGGCTTTGATTCCAGTGCCGAGCGCTTTGCTGACAGTTCCCATAGTTAATATGTTCTCCTTCTGGTATCTAGCCTGGCTCGGGAGAACCTCACTCTTGCTTCCAAGTCGTCCACCTCGCGTGGCATGCCACGTGCCCCCGCCCGCCGCCAGCTATATGGCCCGATGTTCGTAGCTATATAGCACCACTTTATGGTTGTCAAGCTCGAATCCCTCGTTTATATACAGAGTGCCTGAGCACCCTATAGCACCGTCCCCGGTCCGCTCTATAACAGCAGAGGTGACCGGAGGAACACTCGGCGCTCGCCGGCCTTGACGAAAGATTAGAATAGAATATCGTTCATGCTATGAAGTCGGGTTCTGCCAAGGCGCTTGTGAAGAAGCAGCGTGCCAGTTCTCCCGCGAGAATGCCCGCCAAAAACGGCAACGGCCTGCCTGCCTACCAGCGAATTCAGAACGGCATTCGAAAGCGCATTGAATCCGGACAATTGCACCCGGGCGATGCGGTAGCTTCGGAACGCGACTTGGCGAAGATTCATCAGGTCAGCTTGATGACTGCCCGCCACGCTCTTGCTTCACTCGAACGCGAAGGAGTTGTGGAGCGCAGGCGCGGGATTGGGACATTCGTCGCGGCGCCGAAAATTCATTTCAATAAACTGATGAGCTACACCGAACAGATGGCTAGCCGCAGCCTCACGGCAGCATCCAAGGTGCTCTTCGCAAAAGTGAACGATAACGAGCCGGAGGCGGCGGCGAGGCTTTCCCTTCCTCCTACGAGCAGCGTGATCAAGCTCGAACGTTTGCGGCATGCAGCGGGCGAGGCTTTTGCGCTCGAAACTTGCTATCTGAGCGCAGCCGAATTCCCAGGACTATTGGATGCACCCCTCGGACGGGAATCGTTGTTCGGAATTCTCGAACGCAACTACAAGCTGGAGCTGGGGTATGCCGATGAAGAGGTCGACGCCACGGCCGCCGATCCGCGGATCGCGGAACTCCTCAGTGTGCCGCGCCGCGATCCGCTTCTTCGCATCCGCCAGGTGATTTATTCCACCAAGGGCCAGGCCATCATGTACGTGCTGGGGTTCTATCGTTCCGACCGGCACAACTTAGTCATTCGGCGGTTCCGCTAGCGCGGATCTTCCACCTAGTTAGGCAATATTTTGGTTCCAGGTCTGACGAACACTAGATTCAGTGAGGACGGAGCATGCTGGTCATCCTGAAACGCGACAACAAAGAGATCAGCCGCGAGGCCGCACAGCTGGTCGCCAGCGCCGTGCGCAAGAAGCCGGCGTTGACCCTCGGACTGGCAACCGGCGGCACCATGACCGGAGTCTATGGACATCTGGCGGAATTTCACAAACAGGGTTCACTCGATTTCTCCCAGGTAGTAACTTTCAATCTGGACGAGTATCTCGGCCTCGCTGACAGGCACCCGCAGAGTTTTCACTATTTCATGCACGAGCATTTCTTTCGGCACGTCAATGTCGATCCCCGCAATATTCATATTCCGGATGGGACCGTCCGCGGGAATTTCGTACAATACTGCGCGGCTTATGAAGACGGCATTCGAAAAGCGGGAGGAATCGATCTTCAAATTCTGGGCATCGGCCGCAATGGCCACATCGGCTTTAATGAGCCGACTTCCAGCCTAGGGTCGCGCACGCGGCTGAAAGTGTTGAGTCAGGAAACGATCGACGACAATGCCAAGTTTTTTGCGCCCGGCGAGGAGAGTCCGCGTTGCGCCATCACCATGGGGATCGGAACGATCCTGGAAGCCAGGAAAATAATTTTGCTCGCGACGGGTGCCGCTAAAGCAACCGCGGTTGCCAAATCCATTGAAGGCCCGATCGCCTCCGCAGTTTCCGCCTCGGCGCTTCAGCTCCATCCGGAAGTCACCTTCATCGTTGACGAACAGGCTGCCTCGCAACTTACGCAGCGTGACTACTACCGGCGTGTCCTTGAAATGACCGCACTGCTTACTCCGGAACGAATGTCCTGAAACAGAAGGTCACGTGCTTTGGCTTGACCAAAACCGCCCAAGCAGTTCAGATATATCTGGGGGCTTGCCGGCAGAATCTAGAACATGCTGGGACAGCGCAAAGAATGAATCACACCAAACTATTTCCGATGTTTCTGAAGCTCGCGGGACATCCGTGTCTCGTGGTTGGCGCCGGGAACATTGCCGAGTCAAAGATAGCAAGCCTGGTAGACGCTGAAGCCCGCGTACGTGTCGTAGCGCTCGAGGCAACTCCGGAGGTGCGCTCCTGGGCCAATTCGAGCAGCATCGAATGGCACCAGCGCCGTTTTCGTCCGGATGATCTCGACGGAATGTTTCTGGTAGTCGCAGCGACATCTTCTACCGAACTCCACGAACAAATCTTCCAGGAAGCGACGCGTCGCGGAGTGTTGTGCAACATAGTTGACGTTCCGGCGCTTTGCGATTTTTATTACTCGGCGGTGGTGCAGCGCGGCGCATTGCAAATCGCTATCTCAACCGCGGGGCAAAGCCCGTCACTTGCTCAACGTTTGAGGAAAGAGCTCGAGGAACAGTTTGGACCGGAGTACGCGCGGTGGCTTGAACACCTTGGTGAAACGCGCGACAGACTTTTTTCTGAGCCAATGGATCCGGAACAACGGAAGCGCCGGCTTCACGATCTTGCCAGCAAGGAGGCGTTTGAAGCATTCCGGAGAAACGGCAAAGATTGAAGCGCACTTCAGGGAGCTGTACCTAACCCAAGCTAATTCAACACGTTCCACCCGCCTAGAATCAAGATTTTCGATACATGAAATGCGTTCTTCCGCATATTCGAAATTCCCAGAGAGTGTTAGCCTCAAGGCGTGAAGTCAGGCAGGCCGAAGCGCCCCCAGCTCATGTGGGCAGGGGTCGCCCTTGATTCATGCCAGGCCTTGGGAGTACCCAATGAATGCGCCGATAATGAGAGGGAAAATTTATTTGATGGGAGCCGGTACAGGCGATCCCCATCTCTTGACCACGGAAGCGGTGAGGCTGCTTCGAGAGGCTGAGGTTGTCCTGCATGACGAGCAAGTCTCCTCGGAGATCCTCGATTTGGTCCCGGCCTCGGCGCAGGTGCGGAACTTGGACAAGCTCTGCGAACATGCCGGCTTTTCGCAGGAAAAGACGAACGCTCTGTTGATCGACTCTGCCCGTGAAGGACGGTTGGTAGTGCGCCTGAAGAGTGGCGGCCATTTCGTCGCTGAACAGGTGGCCGAGGAGATGATAGCCCTCGCTCAGGCTGACGTCGATTTCGAAGTTATTCCCGGTGTCAGGACGGCTATGGCGGTAGCCGCAGGCCAGAATTCCTCGGGCTAAGCCGCTACCCGCTTCAAGCGGAGACGCTTCCTCGCCGTTTCCCGCGAAGAAGCTCCGCCGCGAGCTCGGCTGTTTCCTTTACCAGAAAACCCATTTTCGGATGCGAAGGCTCGAGATCGGGTTTTATTCCTCGGCGCGATAGTTCTTCCGATGTTGTTGGCCCGATCGAACCGACGATCGCGCGGTTCAGTCCTGACCGCATTGCGTCTTTGAGATTCATCTCCTCGGCAACCTGAAAAAGGTGCGCCACCTGAATGCTCGTGGTGAAGAGCACCACATCGGTGTTCCCTTCTGCAAGTTGCCGAACAGCTGCGCGGAGTGGAGCCAGGTCCTCCGGCAACGCCCATTGATAAACTGGCACACGCGTAACGCGTGCACCTCGTGCGATGAGTCCGTCCAATAACTCAGGATTGGAAACCCCATATTCCTGCACGGCGATTCGTGCGCCGTTCAGGTGGATTCCTCCTGTGGCCTCTGTTGCTGCGTCCAACGCATGCAGAAGTTCGCGCCAGGTATTTGGCTCAGGAACAATGAGGGCTGGTGTGATGCCCATTTCACGGAGCGCAGCGACCGGCTTCGGCCCCCGGGCTACAACCTTCAGCCGTTGCAGCGCGGCGACGTAGTCGTCCCGCGTGTGAGCGGTTTCAACAACGGCCAGGAGCGCTCGGCAGCCGACGCCAGTCAAGAAAATGACCATGTCGAATTCACTAGCAAAAAGTCTGGTCGCAAAGGCCAGTGCTTCTTTGTTGGATCCCAGAGGAACTTCGCGCATGGATGGAGCAACGACAGGCTGTCCGCCGTAGGTGGAAATCAATTTGGATAGTTCCGCGGCACGGCGACTCTCCAGTGCCAGAACTCGCAGTCCCGCAAATCCGCTCATAACCATGAATTGTTCACTAGAAATGTCCGCCCCGCCATCAATATTCGGCGAAGTTCACGAATGTAGGTCTCCCGCCGGATTTGCTGCAAGAAATGTAGGCTGAGATTTTCGGTAAGAATGGTGCGCCCGGGGGGACTCGAACTCCCGACCTTCTGGTTCGTAGCCAGACGCTCTATCCAACTGAGCTACGGGCGCGCGGATACACTGTTTACTTTCAATAGTTTAGCGCAGTTTCTTGCGCGATTTCAACATCGCATATCTCCGCATTCGCATCCTATTAATTCGAAATGGCTTAGCAAAAACAGTCTTCACATTCGAGCGTCTAGCGCCGCGGCCAGACGCTCTATCTAAGTGAACTACGGGCACGTCATTGTATCCAACTCACTTCTAAAGAGATTACAGCATCTTCATTCTTCAACTTCAGCTGCGATTTTCGGTACATTCGGTACAACTGAGGGCGTTTGAACCGGGCATGATTTCACGCGCTTTGCGATTGAACTGGCTTCCTCTGTCCGCCTCAGTGTTCAGCCAAGCGTGGCGCGATCACAATCTTCCTAGAAGACGGCCTTCAAACGGTATAATTCCGCGATGAGCAACTCCCCTCCATCCTTTTGGCCGCCAGGCCCATCCTTCCGCTGGATCGACAAAACCCTTATTTGGCTCTTCAGCACGTAACACTCTTCGTGAAGGACTAGGACCGAAGCCTGCGTTTCTATGTGGACTGCCTTGGTTTTAACTTGTTCGCAGACCACCGTATCCCGGGTGGCCGCTGGGTTGCGGTGTCCCCGCCAGATGGTACGGCAAAGCTCGCGCTAATCACTCCCGAACCCGATTCGGCGGACTATCGGTATATCGGCCAGGCGAGGCAGATTGTTTTTCTTACAGAAGATATCCAAGCCAAATACGCGCAGTGGCTCGAACGCGGAGTTGCCTTTCGTCATCCGCCCAAAACACCAGCGTGGGGTGGAATGTTCACAACCTTCGAAGACCCCGATGGGAATTCCTTTGCGCTGATAGGATTTGACGAAGTCAGTCGGGAGGTAGAGGAACAACGCCGGCGCGCTGCAGAGAAGTTAGAAGCGGAGCGCCGTTTCAAAAAGGATTTGAGCTGCGGACCGTGCTCCTCGTTAGGGTGAAAACCACTCGTCCGATAAGGCGACTTATCGGGAGTTAGGCCGCCACTGGTGAGGTGCAAATGGATTTCTGGACAGTTATCCGTCGGCGAGTCGATTCAGTGCGTCTGCTTCTAACTTGTCTCCATTCATCGAAAAACTTGCCACCCAATGACCTATAGAATTTAATTGCCAACTCATTCCAATCCAGCACTTCCCAACGCATGCCATAGGAGCCTTGCTGCCGCGCAATACGAGCAACCTCGGACAGAAGTGCTCTTCCTATCCCTCGACCGCGAAACGCTTCCCGTACGAAGAGGTCTTCCAGGAAGATACCGGAGCCTTTACAGCTTGAATAAAATCCAATGAAGAGCCCATAGCCAATCGCTTCTCCGTCCCATTTCGCATCTCATTTTCCTTCACGAAAATTCCCCAGTTCAAAACCGAAACCTGAAGTGCGCGTCATGCTTCGATACGATCAGCGTTCCCGCGAAGAGGCATTGTTCTTGTTTTCAGTCGTTCTTGGATGTGCGGCGCAACTCGCAGGAGAACACCGTGCCAGGATCCACGACGAGTCCGTCGATGCGGTCGCCATCCTCGGAGACGACGAAGGTGATGTTCAGAGGCGGGCCCTGCCGGCCGTTCAACGTAGTCTGGTAGGTAATATTACCGGTACAGTTTGAGTTGAGATCTTCCGTGCCGGAGACTGTTTGGGAAATCTTTGGTCCACCACCGATCATGATTGTGCCGCTGCCGTTGATGTTGCCCTGGTCATCGGAGACGGTGGTCGCAAGAAGTTTGGTAGGAAGCAGCGGCGCGTTCGGCCCCTGCGAAAGGAAGCCGTTGCAAATGACGACGTATCTGCCGACGGTCGTCTTCGCGGAGCACCCATGGGTCGGATGTGGGCGTGGGTTGGCGGTTGCGAGGTAGCTGTTGCTAGCCAACAATAGGAGCACAGGTACAGACAACAGTAAAAGAGCGATTCCGGGCCTTACTTTCATAGTTCACCTCCTCAGGTGATGGTTCAGTGTTTCGAAGTCTGGTCCAGGGAGGACCCGAAACCTGCGTCACTATCAATCCTGCTCCGCGAAGCAGACCTGGCCGGAGTAGCGGAATACCGTTGCTTGAGCGGCCAGATCTACTTCGCCGATATTTTTTATATCGCCGATGGCTCCGGCGAATTTGCCGGTGCCGCCAGTAATGTGCACGGGATAGGTGACGATGGCGAACAGCGTTTGCGAATTCTGCACCGGAGCGGTAGTGGCGACGGCGGTATCGAAAGTGAGGGTATCGCCCGATTCGGTCACCCAGTGATGCTGGACACGAAACACCAGTGTGCCGCCTGCGCCCGGCTGGGGCGCGCCCAACAGGGTCCCACTGACGGCGCCGCGCAGATCTCCCGTCGCCGTACCCATAGTGGTAAATTGATCGATGGCGCCGAAGTTGGTCATGAGCATTCCGCCCACGGGAACGCAATGGCGATCTTGGTTTCCTGAACGTGGAGCAGCCTTCGACGAGGACAACCGGCCTCCGCCTGGAGAAACGAGAGCAAAGAGCAATACGGCGACGGATGCCAGGATAGCGATGCGACTGATTCTTCCAAGTGTCATGGGAACATCCTCCTTAGTTTTGGTGCGCCGAGAATCTGCCCGCGACGTTGCTGCCGCGTGTAGAAGGTCTTTCTCTCGCACTGGATGTGCACACTCGTTCAACCGCGAACCAAGATCAAGAACCAAGTCGGTGGTTTGTTGGTTCCGTTGGAAGTTGTTGATTTCCGGCAGCTAATTGCCCAGGGTTACCGGCTACCCGTTCCATTCGTGCAAATACCAAGTGTGATAAACTGCGCATCATTCGGCTCGGAGTCAGCCAATGGCAGCCATCCCCAGCCAACCCCGCGTGGTAAAGTTCGGGATCTTCGAAGTGGATCTGCAGGCCGGGGAGGTTCGCAAGGCCGGCATGAGGCAGAAGCTCGCAGGCCAACCCTTCCAGGTATTGCAAGCACTGTTGCAGCATCCCCAGGAAATCGTCACGCGCGAGGAACTCCGCGAACGCATCTGGCCGGGTAATGCATTCGTTGACTACGAGCTGGCGCTCAAAAAGGCTGTCAATCGACTCCGTGAGTTGCTGGGCGACTCCGCTGAAAGCCCGCATTTCATTGAGACGGTTCCTCGCCGTGGCTACCGCTTCATCGGTACCATCACACCGCCCCTATCCCTTCCAGCAGATTCCGGCGAGCACATAGTGGGTGCGGTCGAGACGGGCGGGCGCCCCATCCATGAGCCTCGCTCTAAAACTTGGAAGCCTTGGAAACTTCTCGGCGGTCTTGCTTTGGCCTGCGTCGCGGCGGTGCTGCTTTGGTCTAACGCCGACAAGCTGCGCACTCGCATTTTTGCCCGTTCCCGCCCCGCTGAAATTCACTCGGTTGCCGTACTTCCACTGGAGAATCTGTCTAAGGACCCAGAACAGGAATACTTTGTGGATGGCATGACCGACGAACTCATCACGGATCTGGCGAAGGTCGGCCAGCTCCAGATTATTTCCCACACATCCGTGGAGCGATACAAAGGAACGAAACTCCCTCTCCCGAAAATCGCTCAGGAACTTGGCGTGGATGCAGTGGTCGAAGGGCGAGTGCTGCGCTCGGGTGATCGCGTGCGCATCACTGCGCAGTTGATTGACGCCCGCACGGACCGGCACCTCTGGGCAGAGAGTTACGAGCGCTACTCGACTGACGTCCTCGGCTTGCAAGATGAAGTGGCCCGCGATATCGCCACGAAGATTCGGGGCAGACTGACCCCACAAGACCAAGCTCGCTTGGCAAGGGTCCGGCCTATTGATCCAGTAACGAACGAGGATTACCTCAAAGGTCGGTACTACTATGGGAAATTGTCCGTCGAGGGTTTCAAGGAAGGTCTTAAGTATTACCAGCAGGCTGTCGCGCGAGATGCTAACTATGCCCCTGCTTATGTTGGAATAGCTGCGAGTTACGAAGGCCTGGGAGTTTGGGAACAGCTTCCACCAAGAGAAGCCGCTTTACAAGCCAAAGCAGCATTGGAGAAGGCGCTGGCCTTGGACGACACACTGGGTGAAGCCCACGCAATATTGGGTCACATCCACTTTCTGTGGGATTGGGACTGGGTCGCTGCCGAACAGGAGTATAAGCGCGCCCTGGAATTGGGCCCTCCTTCGTCGATGATCCAGATTCGATATGCCATCTATCTATCGTCGATGGGTAGACACAACGAAGCCCTTCAAGAAATGAGAGCAGCCCATGTTCTTGATCCAGTTTCGCACGTCTCCAATGACATACTAGGATTTGTCTATTACTTGGCTCACGATTTCGACCGAGCCATTGATCAATACCAGAAGACGCTGGCATTGTATCCAGACTCGGGAAATGTTCACCTCTATTTGGGGCGATGCTACGAGCAGAAGGCCATGTACCCGGAAGCGTTCCAAGAGTACCAAAGGATGGAATCGCTCGAAGGAGCTACAGCGGCTGAGTTAACTACACGTCGGCAGGCATTTGCGAAGTCTGGCATGAGAGGCTATTGGCAGATAGAGCTGGAAGGCGCCATCAGAGAGTCAAAGCGCCCATACTTCTCATCCGACTACATTGCCGAGCTTTATGTGAACCTCGGAAAGAAGGACCATGCAATCGAATTCCTGGAGAAGGCTTATCAAGCACGATCCCACGATATGGCCTTCATCTTGGTCGAACCCAGGTTTAACAGCCTGCACTCGGACCCACGTTTCCAAGATCTGCTTCGCCGCGTCGGCTTACTGCGATGAGACTCGGTGCTCTCGGGAAGTTGAGCAGTCCTCGGCGTTGATGCGCTTTGGAACCGAGTTTGCGCCTCAGGTTGCGCGACTCCAAGACTTGGAACCCCATTGCTTCTAATCTGGAACCCGAGTTACCGGAGTTTAGGTTGGAAGACCACAGTTTACGAATCCAGTCGTAATATCCCGGCGGCCTCAAATTCACAGCTGGGCCTTTCTAATTGGCCCTGATCCTAACTGCCACACTCTTATCACCGACTAACGGATCGATGCACATGCATGATTAAGTCGACTGACTAATGTCTGTGGCTTTGGTCAAGTGCCTGGTAAACGCGCTAATCGGAAAAGTTCTAGGACTGGACTTGCCGACAGGCGATTCTCAATGATGTCCGGTAAGGCAAATCAGGCAGTTAGTCGGTTTCCGAGTGGTACGTGATCGTGAAATAGCACCAACCATTACGCTCCCATTTGTTGGGCTAAATCGATGATGCTCTTAGAAACCACGTCAAAATCACCAGGTTCAGCTTTGCCAGGGACACCGGCAGGGCCACCGCCGTATTCGTTCGGTCGGTAAATGAAGCCTGTTCGCAGACCGCACTTGCGGGCCGCTTGCAAATCGGAGTTGTGAGCTGCGCACATCATCACTTCTTCCGGCTTCAGGTCCAGGTAAAACGGTGCAGACATGTACATCTCGCGATCAGGTTTGTAGTGCTTAACGAGATCCGAGCCGAGAACTAAATCCCAGGGCAAAGCGCCGAATTTGGCCAGGCTCGTCATCAGCGCTACATTGCCGTTCGACATCGGCGAGATAATGTATTTCTGCTTCAACCGAATTAACCCCTCAACCGAGTCAGGCCAAGGCCTCAGTCGTCTCCAGACATGAGCCCAGTTGACCTTTTCTTCCTCGGTCAGTCCCTCGATTTTGTACTGTTTGAGCAGGTCCTCCAGAATCATGCGCTGCAGATCGTCGAGGTTTGTCCATGGAATCTCGCCCTTCCTCACTCTGTCCATCGCCGGCACGTATCCGAGGCGCCAGCGGTCGGCGAACTCTGCCCAGTTAATGTTCAAACCCTTGGCCTTGCCCCAGTTTGTAGCCTCCGCAATGACGGAACTGCGCCAGTCCACAACTGTGCCGAAGGTATCGAAGACACATGCCTTCACGTTGGCCAATTCCGGCCTCACTCTCACAGTACCAAGTGTCTGCTCCCGAGAACGAAGCGCAGGCAGGTCGGAAAATGACTTTGCGATGACACTTGCACTAGCGGCCACCAATAATTCCCGACGATCGAACTTGAGGCCCATGCGAAGTCACCGTTTTTGGGAGATCACTGGCAACTTAGATACAACGCCGGAAAGGGTGACGTCAATGCTGAAGTCCCGAACGCCGTAATCGGTAAAGTGGATTTTCAAGTTACCGGTAAGGCGACTAACCAGGCATGTGAGGCTAAAATGGACGAATGGAAATCAAGAATGGAGAAGGTCGAGTAATCCATACAGGCGATGCTTCCAACCGATTTTGCGACCTCGACCTGCGAACTGCCGTTTTTGAAGGAATGGTTTTACAAGGAGCCCACTTTGACGGCTCTAATCTTGAAGGCGCAAATTTTCGAGGGGCTGATCTGTACTGGGGGAACTTCTTTCTGGCCAATCTCGCTCAAGCCGACTTTGAAGGAGCACAGCTTCAAGGTGCTGACCTGAAGAAGGTTAACCTAACAAAGGCCAATCTTAGAAAAGCTAACCTTAGCCGCGACAGCGTCGGTGGTTCCACGCAACTTCAAGGAGCAAATTTGTCCGGAGCAAACCTTGAGGGGGCAAATCTAGAAGGAGCGGAATACGACGCCGAGACAGTTTTTCCTCAGGGGTTCGACCCCAAGAACCGCAAACTGATTTTCAAGAACTGAATGTCCAGCGTCCGGTAAGGCACTTATCGTACAAGTGAAATCTGCCCTGATCCCATTGTCCGGTAAGGCGACTTATCAGGAGTTGGCTAGCAGACGCCGCTTTCATCGTGGCACGAAGACACTTCTAATCTCCGCACATCGGTTGTCGCCTGCCTTGCAGAGCCCTTCATATTTTGCGACGATTCGCTTTCTTT
>Ga0210409_10000648_pt1 | contig 52714 bp, 48 predicted proteins | sample IncBWH17MmetaG_FD_161649 | JGI IMG/M metagenome (GOLD analysis project Ga0210409, IMG submission 161649) | Forest soil microbial communities from Barre Woods Harvard Forest LTER site, Petersham, Massachusetts, United States - Inc-BW-H-17-M | ecosystem: Environmental > Terrestrial > Soil >... | reverse complement strand
AGCCTGTTAAAAAAAATATGCCCTCACGTGTCGATCTCCCCGGGTTTCACTCGACGTCTATGTAGAGCGCGGGTTTGAGCCCTTCAATATCCTTCGGCGAACCCAAGTTCAATACCGTTATGCAAGGAGAGAGCAATGCGAGTCATGGTCATCGTAAAAGCCAGCAAAGACAGTGAATCCGGTGCACTCCCTGACCGGAAGATCCTCACCGAAATGGGTAAGTTTAATGAAGAACTCGTAAAAGCCGGGGTTATGCTGGCGGGGGAAGGCCTGCATGCCAGTTCCAAGGGCAAACGCGTTCACTTTTCGGGCACGAAGCGCACCGTGATTGACGGTCCGTTCACCGAAACGAAAGAACTCATCGCCGGTTTCTGGCTGTGGCAAGTGCGGTCGATGGATGAGGCTCTGGAGTGGGCGAAGCGTTGTCCCAATCCTCATGCAGGCGAAAGTGAGATCGAGATTCGTCCTGTGTTTGAGCCTGAGGATTTCGGGGCGGCACTGACCCCTGAACTGCGAGAGCAAGAGGCGCGTTTGCGAGTTCAAACTGCCCATAAGAAATAGGGGGCGCGCGTGGTTTCTGACAAAAAGGGCAGTTGTGGCGTCGATCGGGAGCGATTTGATTCGACGTTATTGCACAGACACTTTTGCCTGCAAGAACCACCTGAGCCCCCACTTTTGAAAATCGACTCGAAGGAGTGATATCGATGAAATTTCTATGCTTCTACAAGCCCAGTAAGAAAGAAGGCACACCTCCCACGCAAGAAGAAATGGAGCGCATGGGAAGTTGATTGAGGAGTGGACGAAGTCGGGGGTTCTGCTCGCCACCGAGGGCTGCCTTCCGAGTTCTAAGGGAGCTCGTGTTCGTCTCTCAAATGGAAAATACGCCGTGACAGATGGACCATTCACCGAATCGAAGGAGGTGGTGGGAGGATTTGCGCTCATCCGTACGAAATCGAGGGAAGAAGCAATCGAATATACGAAGCATTTCCTGAGCGTCGCGGGCGACGGCGAAACGGAGATACGGCAAGTGTTCGAATTCCCGGAAGCCGGATAAGGCAAGGCATTAAGTAGCGCTGATCAAGAGGCCACCCATCCTTGCGCGTACATGCGCGCAAGGATGGGACTCGGGCGCATCGTAAATTCATAAACGCATGACCTGAGGAGCCCGCCCCGAGTCTCAATATCCCAGCCGCTTGTTGACTACGTTTTTCAAAGGTTCGCCGTTTTCGAAGCGGGCGTACTGCTCGAGAAAAAAGCGCATTGCCTGGTCTTGCCAGGTGGCCGTGTGATCGGCGCAGTGCGGGGACAGCAGCACGTTCTCGAGCCCCCAGAGTGCATCTCCCGCGGGAAGCGGCTCACGCTCGAACACATCCAACCCCGCGCCCTTGATTCGTCGCGAAGTTAGAGCCTGAACCAGCGCCTTCTCGTCGATGACCGGGCCGCGTCCCACGTTGATGATGACTGCAGTTGGTTTCATGGCAGCAAACTCCGCATCGCTGATCATGTGGCGCGTCTCTGCCGTGAGGGGCGCCGTCGCGACCACGTAGTCGCAGCGCGCCAGCAATTCTCGTAGATTTTCGGGCCGATAATACTGGTCGACAAGAGGGTCGGGCGGATCAGCGTCTTTGGGAATATGACGCCGGGTCGCGAGCACATGCATGCCAAGAGCGCGGACTCTGGTCGCTACGGCCCGCCCGATATCGCCATAGCCCACAATGCCCACTGTCTGGCCGGCAATCTCCTCAACCTCGAACGGCTCCCAGCGGCCGGCGTTTTGATTGCGGATCATGCGCCGAAAATCTTTTGCAAAGTAAAGAATTGCCCCCAGCACAAACTCGCCCAGGGAGGTACTGAATACGCCGCGCCCGTTAGTCACGACCACGTCGCTCTCCATCAGTGCGGGAAACCACAACTTGTCGAGGCCCGCGGCCCGCGAGTGCACCCAGCGTACCTTCGGCCCGGCGTTAAAGGCTGCGCGAAGCATCTCGTTCGTTCCCGTCCATTGCAGGATCGCAGTGGCTTCCCTCGCCGCCGACGCGCACGCAGACGCCTCGCGACAGACGGTGTGTGGAACTCCATCCAGCATTGCAAGCTGCGGATCATCGCCGGAAGCAAGCACCAAAACGGTGTTCAGTGTCTCCATGCCATCTATCCTGCCACGACAGCGCTGCCTGACGGTATGCGAACCGGGAAAACTCGCGGAAGTCTGAACGGTCCGTCGATCGCAAGCGCGACGAGGCGGAAACTTGCGTGCCGGGCCTATAATCTTGGCCCACGTGGCAAACCGTCTCGGCACCCAATCAAGGTCCGCGAGAGTTCTTTTTCAGAATGTGAGTTGTTGGGCCGGGTGATCCACCAGCAAAAGATCGCTGGCCTAGCACGGTAAGGCTGTCTCCGTCTCTGTCGCCCTATCAGACCAAGCAGCAACCAAGGTCAAATCACGGGCAGAGGAGAACGCATGCACTGGACGCAAGTCTACGATCCATTCGGACATTGGTGGCTGTCTACTCTCGTTGCCGCACTGCCGATTCTTGTGCTCTTCGGGTTGCTCGCCGGGCTGAAAGTCAAGCCGCATCTCTGTGCCATCGGCGGCGCGCTGACAGCCATGGGTGTGGCCGTTCTGTTCTTCAAGATGCCAATCGCTTTAGCCGCGATGAGTTTCACCTACGGCGTAGCCTTCGGGCTGTTGAAGATCGCGTGGATCGTGCTGGCCGCGGTCTACCTGTATGACATCTCCGTGGAAACAGGCCAGTTCGAAATCATGAAAGAGTCGGTCGCGAGTATTACGGCCGATCGTCGCCTGCAAGTGCTTCTGGTCGCGTTCTGCTTCGGTGCATTCATTGAAGGCGCGGCCGGATTCGGTGCGCCCGTCGCGATCGCTGGGGCCTTTATGATCGGGCTTGGCTTTCGACCGTTTCATGCGGCCGCGCTGAACCTAATTGCGAACACCGCTCCGGTCGCGTGGGGCGCGATTGGAACGCCTGTGCATACGCTGGCCGCCGTTTCCGGTTTGCCGGAATCTGACCTGAACGCGATGATCGGTCGCATTCTCCCGTTTACCGCAGTGATCGTCCCATTCTGGCTGGTGCGTACTATGGTCAGTTGGCGCGAGACCTTCGAGGTTCTTCCCGCGATTCTGGTTGTGGGCATCTCGTTCGCGCTCACGCAGTTTTTCTGGTCGAATTTCGTCGATAGCAACCTCGTCGACATTATGGGTGGCGTCATCTCGATCGTTGCAACCGTGGCTTTTCTTCACGTTTGGAAGCCGAAGCGAATTTGGCGCTTCGATTACGATCAGAAAGACGCGCCTTTGCCTCCGCCGACAGCGCGCATCAGCGATCAGTTCGGTGCAGAGTGGACTCCCACGGATTTCGACGGGCTTGCGACCGTGCGCTCGTATTCGGCGCGGCAAATTTTGAAAGCATGGATGCCGTTTGCGATTCTCTCCCTCTTCGTATTGCTGTGGGGCCTGCCCAAAATCAAGCTGGCGTTGAACCAGGCGACGACACCGGCTTTCAAAGTCATGCTGCCCGACGGAAAAGCCCGTCCCGGCCCTCCCGGTTGGGACGTTCCATACCTTCACAACGCTGTGTTTCGCGCGGCACCCGTCGTTGCAAAGCCCACTCCTGAGGCGGCCCGTTATGACTTTAACTGGTTGTCGGCGACCGGCACGGGTTGCTTCCTCGCTGCGATTGTTTCGGGTTTGCTGCTCGGCCTCAGTCCTGCACGGTTGATGAAAATCTTCTGGCGGACTCTGGTGCGCATGCGGCTCGCCGTCATCGCCATCTCATTCATGTTGGGACTGGGTTACGTGACACGCTACTCTGGGCTGGACGCGGTTTTGGGCCTGGCGTTCACGCGCACAGGCTGGGCGTATCCCTTCTTTGGAACTTTTCTTGGCTGGCTGGGGGTTGCGCTCACGGGAAGCGACACATCTTCTAACGCGCTATTTGGGAGCCTGCAGCGCATCACATCTCAGCAATTGGGGATCGACCCGATCTTGATGTGTGCAGCCAACAGCGCCGGAGGCGTGATGGGGAAAATGGTGGATGCGCAGTCGATCACCATCGCCACCGCAGCCACCGAGCAAGTCGGCAACGAAGGCACAATCTTCCGATTCGTTGCATGGCATTCGGTGGCCCTCGGGTCGATCGTGGGGATCATCGTGATGCTCTACGCGTACGTCTTCTCGCATCTGGTGCCACATGGGTTAACGTTTGTGAAGTAGGACATCGATGGGATGGGACTCAGATCTGATGGGAGAAAGTTGCGGCGCGCTGTGGAAGCGCGCCGTTTCCAGAATTACGTTCTGCTTTCCAATCGTTGTTAAATTCAGACGCTCATGCTTGGCGTTCGTGGTTGCCAGGCCACGCTGGACGCATGTTTCCAACTTCTCGCCTGCGCGATGCAGATCACATGCAGCATCAAAAACAGCGGCACGAGAAAAGTGGGGATCAGGCTGAGTGGCAGAACCGTCATCGCGAGCATCGATGAACCCGGAGTCAAGAGCGGAGCGGTCGTCCCGAGGCCAACGGCCAATACCAGGTCGGTGATTCCCAGAATCTGCCAGAAGATGAAGGACGAGCGATGGGCTGGCTGGGCGAGTTTCAGTGCGACGTACGTTGCCGTGGCGCCGATCAGCATGTCGCCGTATCCCGCGGGCAGGGCAAAGATGGCGGGCAGAATGCCGCGCGCCTCGGCCAGGACAAAGATGAAGCCGATCAGTCTCCAGGACTGTGCCAAGGTTAATGCACTTGGATTCAACGACAGTAAGAATTGCCGGAAACCTGCGGACGCGGCGAACCAAGCTGCGAAGATGACGAGGGGCAACGATGCGGCAAGTGCAACACCGATGCCGAAGCGGTTGGAGTTATTGCTGAACAGATGCTCGGCGGAGCCCAGCAACGCGAACAGGAACCATGCGGCGATAAGCATGACGATCAGTTTTCCGTAACTTTTCATAACAACCTCCTTGACCACTTGGTGGTCGTTGCATCGGCCAAGAGTTTCTGTGCCAACGAAGAAGCGATCGGTACGACCCGTGTTCGTCAGTTCGACTTAAGAGCGATATTGGCAACCTGGTCTGTGGCGCGCGCCAGGTCTCGCCATTCCTTCTCGCCGATCTGCTTGCGTAGACGTGATTGCACCTTCTCCCATTCCGGCAGGGCGCGCTTCAGCAACGTCTCTCCGGGCTTGGATAAACGCAGCCGCCTTTCTCGCCGGTCTTTCCCGCGACGCTCCTCAATCCACCGTTTCCGGCTCATGATCTTCAAAGTGCGCGTCAGCGTGGTGCTGTCCATCGCCAGGATTTGTCCCAATTGCCCCTGAGAGACTTCCCCGGCTCGGGAAAGCATCTGCAAGATGGTGAACTGCGACGCTCGAAGGCCCAGCGGCCGCAAGACGTCTTCATACAGCTGCGTGAGCGCCCGCGCGGTCCGGCGAAAACCAGCGCACATACACTCGAGCGACGGAAGATTCGCGAGTTCCATGAATCAATAGATGTATATACATATATTGCGACGCAAAAAACTTAGTCGCGAGGAATTAATGGCTGGCAAAGGACTTATTTCATCTTTGTTACTCGGATAACGCACGCGGAAAGCGCGTCTGAAAGTCGAGCAGACCAACCCATTCCGGCGTGATCGTGACGCGCACCGCATCGAGACCCCGGGCACGCATTTGGTTGATCCAAGCTTGCCCTTGCTCTCGCCCGAAATAACGTTCAGCGGCGAGGGCATACTCGGGAACAACGCCCTTTATGTCTTCGAGGCGCGCCATTCCGCGGACCATAAGCACGCGGTGCGGGAACTGGTTGTCGTCGATCGTGATAGCTACTTTGGGATTCTTTCTGAGGGCCTTGACCTTCGGGGTATTCGGTGGCGTGCCCATGATCACTTCGCGGCCGTTCCAATGAAACCAGATCGGAATGACACGCGGCGCCCCGTCTATGCCAATGTATGCGAGACGCGCGGGTATCTTAGATTGCAGAAGTTCTTTCGCAGTCGGATGCTGAAGCAGATCAAGACTTCCCTGTTGGACGCGCATCGGGGTCTCCTGTTCGGAAGGGTTTTTTCCTGGGGTGAGGTGGCCGAGATTCGATGGGGCGCGAACGAGCGCATTGTCCCGCCAGGGGCGAGTGTGGGTCAAGCCTCGAGCTCAACGGCGCTCGGGATTGTGGCCGAACACCCGCCTTGCCTTCTTCCGCTCCGACATGTTGTCATCTTTAAAGTGCCTGTAACTGACATCCACGGCGCCATTGATGCGGTCTGGCGAATCGAGTCTGCGAAAGTTATTGCGGCACTCACCCGCATGGTTCGCGATGTCGGCGTGGCCGAGGATCTTGCGCAGGAAGCGCTGGTCGCCGCGCTGGAGCAGTGGCCTGAGTCTGGAGTTCCCGACAATCCGGGGGCGTGGCTCATGGCCACGGCGAAACATCGCGCGATTGATCAACTCCGCCGCAAGACACTTCTGGAGCGCAAGCACGAAGAGCTGGGCCGAGAGGTCGCCGTGCGGGAGATGGAAGTCCCGGACCTGGTCGCGGCCATCGATGACAACATTGGCGATGACCTGCTGCGCCTGGTATTCATTTCGTGCCATCCTGTGCTCTCGACCGAAGCACGGGCGGCGCTTACCTTGCGCCTGATCGGCGGCCTCACCACCGATGAAATTGCCCGCGCATTTCTGGTTTCTGAGCCGACCATCGCCCAGCGTATTGTGCGTGCCAAGCGGACCCTCGCAGAGAAGCAGGTTCCCTTCGAGACACCACGAGGCGAGGATCTGGCGGCCCGGCTGTCGTCGGTTCTTGAGGTCATCTACCTCATCTTCAACGAAGGATATTCCGCCACCGCAGGAGACGATTGGATGCGGCCGGCCCTCTGCGAGGACGCGTTGCGTCTGGGACGGATTCTCGCTGAACTGATGCCGCAAGAGCCTGAGGTGCACGGCTTGGTCGCGCTGATGGAAATCCAAGCTTCGCGCTCTCGCGCACGAGTCGGGCCGTCGGGAGAGCCGGTCCTACTCCTTGATCAGAATCGTGCGCATTGGGATCAGTTGCTGATCGGACGAGGTCTGGCAGCCCTGCGTCGCTCCGAGCAACTCGGCGGGGCGCGGGGACTTTATTCCTTGCAAGCCGCTATCGCTGCCTGCCATGCGCGAGCACACACAGCCCAAGAGACCGATTGGAGGCAGATCGCCGAGCTATATGGGGAATTGGCGAGCGCGGCGCCTTCGCCGGTGATTGAGTTGAATCGCGCGGTGGCCATGGGGATGGCGTACGGTCCGGCCGCGGGTCTCGAGATGGTTGACTCGCTTGCCGATGAGCCATGGCTTAAGTCGTATCATTTGTTGCCCGCGGTTCGAGGGGATCTCCTCGCGAAATTGGGCCGCTTCGACGAAGCGCGCGCCGAGTTCGAGCGCGCCGCCTCGCTCACCCGGAACGCCCGAGAACACGATTTGTTGATGGCACGAGCCGCCAAATGCGCTCGCAGAGAGGCGTCGTAGCGGGTATCCACGGCTCGCTCACATGGAGAAGGGATTGCGGTTGGCTGCTTTTCTCCGGTCGACATTCGAATGCTTGTGGGAACTGTGGAAACGGCGACCGGCTTCGTCTCTCTTGGCAGTAAGCCACGCAAATCGCTAACTTTCTTATCCGGGTTGGTTGCCGGAAACGTGCGAATGGCAGCGGGAGACGTACTGAGTCATCCCTGCTCCGGGAAAATCAACGGGTCGGGATGTGATTACAGGTAGCCCGATTACTACGGTTTCACGCTGAAGTGACTTGCCACGCAGCGCCATTCGCCCGACAAATTGACCCAGGTGTCGGTAAACCGGCCGCGCCTCTCAAAGGGCTTGCCCTTGTCCTTGCCTTTTTCCAGGTAAGCTCCGGTGACGATCGCCGTGTTTCCGTACATGCGAACCACCATGTTTTCCGACTGCAGCACGTCTGGCCGATAGGAGGTATCGCGCACCGAGGCCAGCATGGCGGCTTTATTCATCGTGTAACCGTCGGCAACCGTCATTACGAAGTCATCCGCAAGCAGCAGGTCGACAGCATGGGCATCGTTGTGCAATTCAGCCTGGTTCCAGGAATTCTCAAGCGCGATGATACGGCTTTTGTCGTCGGCGAAAGCGACCCGGCAGAGCTGTAAGAAGAGCAGGCAGCAAAGAGCTGAACGTTTCATGGCACACCCTTTTCCTCATACCAAGCCCCAAGTTGGCTCAGAGTAATCGAGAAGCTGTTTGTTTTCGCCACCGGGTACCAAGAACGCTACTTTCGGGAGAGAGAATTGGACACGAGAATACGTCGCAGGGGTGGAGCGCGCCACGATTTTCGACTTAGGAGAAGTGTGTATGGCGGCCAGGCAAGTGATCCTCTACTTCGACGACCAGAAAGATGCTCTCCGATTTGCACTTGCTGCAGGTTCGGTGATGGCAAGAGACGGCGAACCCGTGGCCGCTGAGGAACGCACCTTGATCCAGGAGACACAGCGCGCCAGTCGCGTGTTGCTCGACGAAGCGGTCAATACTGGACCATCCGCGAACGCGGCACGCTGATATGGTTCGCGCACATAGGTCGCTCGACGTAACTGGCGGAGAGTCCGCCGATCAATCCGCGGCGCTACGCCGTATCGCATACATTTCCGCCAAGAAGTGAATGTCGGGACTCCCGACCACGCCCGCTTCCTTCATCTTCCTGCGTAATTCTTCAGAATTCATGTAGCACTGTGCCCGCGGCAGATCTTCCCACTCGAACAGCAGCGTGAGATCGTTAGGATCACCGGCTTTCCGAAAGACCCGGCAACTCCGCTCACCACCCTCATGACGGAAGTCGATTGCGGCGTCGAACACGGCACGCCAGTTTCGGTAGTCGGCAACTTCGTGACGAACCAGAACTTGGATCATGGCAGGATTCCTCGTTCTCACATTGCCGTGGATGGGTTGAGGGCGCAAGCGTCTGCGTCACTCGACTCTCCATGGAGTTCCAAAACGGGAATTGGGTTAGACGGTCGCTTTCGTGAACTACCGACGAGGGTTGAGGATGGTTAGGATCTCCTGCAAACCTTGCCGGATATGTTTGAGGTCCGCTGGAGAATGGATCGGGAACGGCAAGGCGACCTGCTTCTTCTCGCCTTTTCCCTCGTCGCGCAAATGTTGGCGAGCGCCCGCGATGGTGTAGCCCTCTTGGTAAAGCAATTGTTTGATGCGAACGACGTTTTCGACATCGCGCCGCCGATACATGCGCTGCCCCGTACTGCTCTTGACTGGCTTGAGTTGGGGAAATTCCGTCTCCCAGAAGCGCAATACGTAAGCCGGGAGTCGGCAGAGCCGCGCCACTTCCCCAATCCGGAAGTAGAGCTTTTCTGGAATCAGGATCTCGCTCGAGTTGTTCGCTTTGCCGTTGCTCTTTTTCCTGGGACTCATGCGGCCTGTCAGAAGCGGCGCCCGGTTTGCAGGAAGGCCAGAATTCCTGTCTCAGCCGTTTCTAGCATGATGCGAGTTTCCGAACAACCCCAATTCGTGCCAGAGGGGAAACTCGGGTCGTGGAAATCAAGTTTCATTGACTGAATTTGGGCAGAGACCCGTGACCCGATCGCAGTATCGAAGACTCGTTAAGAAACACCCTACAGGTCAACCGCGCTGAGAGGAGAACCGGAAACGATCCCGGATGTAAAGAGCGCTCCCTGGACCTCGATGAATTACCACTCGATTCCGCAATCAAAAAGCCTCCGCAGGAGGTGCTTCTCCCTGGAGGCCTTTTGTGAATTCCCTTGGGTTCTTGCGAGTATCGTCTCGCAGGACGGTTAGTGTTTCTTTTTCTTCTTCGCAGCCTTTTTCTTGGTTGCCATGAAGTGTTTTCCTCCGTGAACTTTTTCCCTTGCAAGGTTGCTTCGGCTCGGGCAAATTCGGCCCGGCTTCCAGTGCAGCCCAACCCTTGGTATGGGCCCACCTGTTAATACCAGATATTGCGGCAGTGTTACAGCCATGTCAACAGAAATCTAAGCGATGAATCCCTCGCCGATGCTGGACTGACAGCTCCGTAGTTCTAGTAAACTCCAAACCTCACGCCCGCAACTATGACTCGCGATCCCGTCGAACTCGAAATTTTCAAAAACCTCTTTCACTCTATCGCCGAAGAAATGGGTGCGGCCTTACGACGCACGGCCTTTTCGCCGAATATCAAGGAGCGTCGCGATTACTCCTGCGCGGTCTTCGACTCTGCCGGCCAGGTCATCGCCATGGGCGATCACATGCCGGTTCATCTCGGATCCATGCCGATGTCGGTGCGTGCTGCGATCGAGCGCTGCGGATTCGCGCCCGGCGATATGGTCATACTCAACGATCCATTCGCCGGAGGAACTCATCTGCCGGACATCACTTTGGTCGCGCCCGTGTATATCCCTAGGAAATACGGCGGTTCCCGCCGGCATGCGCCCAAAAAAGCGCCTGCAACTGGCACGCCGGACTTCTACGTTGCCTCTCGCGCGCATCACGCCGATGTTGGCGGCACCTACCCTGGATCGATGGGCCTTTGTACGGAGATCTATCAGGAAGGCATTCGCATCCCGCCTGTAAAGATCATGCGAAACGGGGAGATCGCGCGCGATGTTCTCGATCTGTTGTTGAGCAATGTGCGTACGCCTGGGGAACGCGAAGGGGACCTGGGCGCGCAGATTGCAGCCTGCCACACCGGGGTGGGCCGGCTGAAAGAGATTTGCGAACGTTACGGTTCGATCCGGGTAAAGCAAGCCGCGGCAGATCTGCTGATGTACTCCGAGGAAATCATGCGCGCCTTCCTAAGGCAGGTGCCTCCCGGAGCGTATCGCGCGGAAGATTTTCTCGATAACGATGGCGTGACCGAAAAACCGGTCAGGATCGCTGTCACCATCACGCTCCACAAAAATCCCAAGAAATCCAATTCGAACAAGTCAGCTTCTGCGCGCATGGTCACCATCGATTTTACCGGCAGCGATCCGCAGGTGACGGGCAGCATCAATGCCGTTGAAGCCATTACTTACTCCGCCTGCTTTTACGTCTTTCGCTGCTTGCTGCGTGAGGATGTTCCCGCTACAGCCGGCCTGATGCGTCCGATCGAAGTAATCGCGCCGGAAGGTACTGTGGTAAATGCGCGTCCCCCCGCGGCTGTTGCGGGCGGGAACGTAGAGACCTCCCAACGGATCGTGGACGTCTTGCTGCGCGCTTTGGCGGAAGCGGCGCCCGATCGTATCCCGGCGGCCGCTTCGGGCACGATGAACAACCTCACCATCGGCGGTCTTGATCCGCGGACCCACGAACCCTTCGCTTATTACGAAACAATTGCTGGTGGGATGGGAGCCCGGCCGCAAAAACCTGGGGTTTCCGGCGTGCACACGCATATGACAAATTCTTTGAACACTCCGGCCGAAGCCCTCGAGTATGCCTACCCCTTGCGCGTGCGACGGTATGCTCTTCGAGCAGGAAGCGGCGGTAATGGAAGATATAGTGGCGGCGACGGCCTCGTTCGCGAGATCGAAGTTCTGACTGAGTCCGAAGTGACCTTGTTGGCAGATCGCCGATCGCGTGGTCCTTGGGGATTGCACGATGGAGCGGACGGCGCCCCTGGCACTGCAACTGTGCTGCGGAACGACGGCGTGGTTCAGCAACTGCCCGGAAAGTTCAACATTCGTATGCAAGCCGGCGAGCGCATCCGCATTGAGACGCCTGGGGCCGGCGGCTGGGGCGAACCAGAAGCTAATTCCACGTTCAAACCTTAAAGTTGCCGTATTGCGTCGTCCATCCTACGGACGCGTGTTTTCTGGCGCAGGTTGGCGCTTTTTTCTATCGGGAACTCCGTAGCAAATCTTCCTCGAATACTTCGTCCGTCGCTGACCGCGCGTTCGCACGAGACTTCCATGTGCGCTGAAGATTTTCTTTCTCATAGGAAAGAGCTCTAACTTGCTGCGACCCTGGAGGTCGATAGCGAACAAATTCAATCACGGCTTCATGCAGCAAAGATGGCGATTTGCGATCGGGTGGAGGAGTTAAACGGCGGAGGCAGTGCCCCCGAAAGAGTAGCGCTGAACCGAGCCTTGAAGGCGCTCTCCGAATTGCAGGAAGTTTATCGGAATGAATCGTCGAATCACCGTACGCCGACGAAAAACGCGCTTCAACGAAACGATCCCTCTTGAAATACCACGCTTCCAAGACTAGCCGTGGATCTCTCTGGATTTCGTGATCCTCGTTTTCCATTGCTTTCCACAAGGAACTTCTGACATTCACAGTTTCTGCACAGCGGTGCGCGTGTTTGCTCTTGATGCCGCATCGGCGATAGCGCACAGTGTTCAACATTCAAGCGAGATTTCCTGCGTGCCCTGCCAGAGCATTGCGGCAGAGCCAGCGGTTCCTGATGATTCTCGAGGGTGAATCACCAGGAGGGTTCCTCCAGGATCGCGTCTCGGCGCGCACTGGTTGCCCGGGCGTTGCGGCCTCCTCAAGAGTCCTCCACACACGGCAGGACTGGCTGCTGGCCACCGTAGTGCTGCAGGTTGCTTCGTGAAGTTCGCTTCGCGAATTACAACGTGCGAGTCGTCGCGCCACCCGGGCTCTTCGGAGTGCAGGTGAATAGACGACTCAGCCATGCCTAGTGCGTGGAACGGGCAACAGGATTTCCGCCAAAACAATGCGGTTCAGGTGGCTGGCCTGAACCGCATTCGTTTTTGTGCAGGTGTCCGGTTTGTGGCTTGGGTGTCAGGCCTTGGGAATTAGATGTTACGTTTCAGTGTTGTTCAATCAACTTGTCCTTCCGCCAGCTTCCTGTCGCGCTTGAACCGTTGCTCTACGTTTCTCCCACCTCGCAGGCAAACGTGTCGCTCAAATCATAAGCACTGCTGGTATTTCGCTTTTTCTTCGCTTAGAATTGTGCCACCCGATTTGGTGGTTGGATCGATCTTTTAGTTTGCAAGTGGGAAGCCAGAAATTTTTGATTGTGGCAGAGATTTCCAAAGAAACACTTCGCATCCACAACCGGCTTCAACGTTATAGTCCGATTCGCTCTCGACAACTTTGTGAGAAGCGAATAATTCCCGCTCTGGTGAGGCACCGTTCGGCTTTGGCAACGACCGATTACAGCATCAGCACTCTTCCGGCGAATGTAGAAGCCGAGCGCTCCATTCTAGGAGCGATCCTGCTCGACAATCTTTCCTACAACCAGGCAGCCGAACATCTGCGTCCGGAAGATTTCTCGCTCGATTCCCATCGTCGAATTTATTCGCGCATGATCGATCTGGCGGAATCCTCGCGACCGATCGACATCATCACGCTCATCGACGAGCTCGAGCGAAATAAAGAACTGCAGGCGATTGGAGATACGGCTTACGTCTCTTCCCTGCTGGATGGAGTTCCGGACCGGCCGAGCATTGAGCACTACGTCAAGATCGTCCGCGACAAAGCTCTTCTGCGCGGACTGATTCATGCCGCAAACGCCGCGATCGCCCGCGCGACCGACCAGACCGACACGGCAGAAGACGTCCTCAACGATACCGAAGCCGCGATTTTCGGACTTTCTGAAAAGCGCATCGGGCGCGGCTTTCTGGGTGTGCAGGACATCGTCAAGGATTCTTTTGGTTCAGTCGACGCTTTGTTGCAGCGCGGTCAACGCATCACGGGCCTTGCCACGCACTACAACGACCTCGATGAGATGACGAGCGGACTACAGAAATCAGACCTTGTGATTTTGGCCGCCCGCCCCTCCATGGGCAAAACCGCTCTCGCCATGAATATGGCGGAGAATGCCGCCATTCTCGACGGCAAGGTGGTCGGAATTTTCTCGCTCGAGATGTCACGCGAGGCATTGCTGCTTCGTCTTCTGTGTTCCCGCGCTCGCGTCGACGCTCACAAAATGCGCACCGGTTCGCTGTGGAGAGACGACATGCAGCGCGTGGTGCGCGCGATGGAAGAACTCGCCGGGTCTCAGATCTTTATTGATGACACGCCGGGAGTATCGCTCAGTGAAATGCGCGCCAAAGCGCGACGTCTTCAACAGTCCTGCGGTTCTCTCGATCTGATTGTCGTCGACTATCTTCAGCTCATGTCGGGCGGAGGGAAGCGTTACGAGAATCGAACGCAGGAAGTCTCGGCCATTTCGCGAGGACTGAAAGCGCTTGCGAAAGAACTGCATGTCCCTGTCATTGCCCTTTCCCAGTTGAGCCGCGCCCCCGAGAGTCGGGGCGGGGATCATCGTCCGCAACTCGCCGACCTGCGCGAGTCGGGATCGATCGAGCAAGACGCGGATCTCGTGATGTTTATCTTCCGGGAAGAGGTTTACAAGCAGGATGATCCGGATCTCCAGGGCCGCGCCGAGATCATCATCGCTAAGCAGCGTAACGGCCCCATTGGACGCGTCAACCTCGCATTCATCAAGCATTCCACTCGATTTGAGTCGCTCGCTGAGGGCGGAATCGGACCGGAAGAATGAGCCCGCCATCCCGGAGAGTGTTTGCGGGAATCCCATCTCTATTATGCGCTTGGGCTTAGGTGACCGCCCTCACCCGAACACCGCATGGCTGTGGAAAAGACTGTGGAATCGATCTATCTACTTTCCCATAGTGGGCCAGAGCGACCAAGTGGTCGGGTACTCAGCCAAGCTAATTGGGCTCTAAGTGCAGGTATTTTATTGGGTTAACGGGCTGCTGAGGGTTATCGCAAAATGCAACAGTAGAAGCTGGAATTTAAAGCAACCCTTGAGATTTGCACATCTACAAGTATTACTACTTTCGTTCAAAGCCCTAGACGGTTCCCGAAATGACCGTGTTCAGGAGCTGTTTTCCCCTACCTTTAGGACAGCCAGAAAGGCTTCCTGCGGGATATCCACGCGTCCAATTCGCTTCATCCGGCGCTTTCCTTCTTTCTGCTTCTCCAGCAATTTGCGCTTGCGCGTAATGTCGCCCCCATAGCACTTGGCCAGGACATTCTTGCGGATCGCCGCTACCGTCTCCCGGGAAATGATCTTCGCTCCGACCGCAGCCTGAATCGCTACCTCGAACATCTGCCGCGGAATCAGCTCACGCATCTTGGAGACGAGGGCCCGTCCCCGCTCGTACGCGAAATCGCGATGCACGATGAGGGAAAGGGCATCCACCGGGTCGCCTGCGACCAGGATATCGAGTTTCACCATAGGTGACTCCCAATAGCCAGCGAGGTGATAGTCGAGCGAAGCGTATCCGCGGGAGACAGACTTCAGGCGGTCATAGAAATCGAGGACAATCTCATTGAGTGGCAATTCGTATTGCAGCATCACCCGCGAACCGCTGACGTACTCAAAGCTTTTCTGCTTGCCGCGTTTTTCTTCGACCAGTTTCAGAATCCCGCCCACGAACTCTTCGTTGGTCAGGATGACGGCGAGAATGATAGGCTCTTCCACCTTTGCGATCTCACTCTGATCTGGCCACCGCGAAGGATTATCCACTTCGATCAACGTGCCATCGCTCAGGGTGATCTTGTAACGCACACCGGGAGCCGTGGTGATGAGTTCGAGGTTGTACTCGCGCTCCAGCCGCTCCTGAATGATTTCCATGTGCAGCAGGCCGAGAAAACCGCAGCGAAAGCCAAATCCCAGAGCCACGGAACTCTCCGGCTCGAAGAAAAATGACGAATCATTCAGGCGCAGTTTTTCGAGAGCCTCTCGAAGCTGGGTGTGTTCATGAGCATCGACGGTGTAGAGGCCTGCAAACACCATCGGCTTGATTTCTTCGAACCCAGGGAGCGGTTCGATGGAAGGCCGCTCATCGTCCGTGATGGTGTCGCCGATTTTCGTGTCGGCCACGTTCTTGATGTTGGCAATAAGAAATCCAACTTCGCCTGCGACCAGTTCGTCGATCTCGACCGGCTTGGGGGTAAGCACGCCAATCGTTTCCACCTGAAAAATTCGGCCATTGGACCAAAGCCGGATCTTCTGGCCCTTTTTCAGAGTGCCCTCAAAGACACGCGCCAGCACCACCACACCGCGGTATGGATCGAACCAGGAATCGAAGATCAGCGCTTGCAGGTGGCGTTGCGGTGATCCTTTCGGCGGCGGGATACGCCGCACGATTTCTTCTAGAACTTCCGGAACACCTTGTCCGGTCTTTGCACTGATCAGACAAGCGTCCGAGGCATCCAGGCCGACGGCTCCTTCGATCATTTCCTTGGCCCGATCAACGTCGGCGCTCGGCAGGTCAATCTTGTTAATTACCGGGATAATTTCGAGGCCATGATTAATGGCAAGATACGAATTCGCGAGTGTTTGCGCTTCGACGCCCTGGGACGCGTCGACAACCAGCAGTGCACCCTCGCACGAAGCGAGCGAGCGCGAGACTTCGTACGAAAAATCTACGTGCCCGGGTGTGTCGATCAGATTGAGCTGGTAAGTCTTTCCGTCGCGCGCCGGATATACCATGCGAACCGCGTGGGCCTTGATGGTAATCCCCCGCTCGCGCTCAAGATCCATGGAGTCAAGGACTTGCTCTTGCATTTCGCGCATCGCCAGTGAGCCGGTAAGCTCCAGTAGACGATCGGCCAAGGTCGATTTCCCATGGTCGATGTGGGCGATGATAGCGAAGTTGCGGATGTAGGCTGCGTCCATGGGGCTACGGCTAATCTTCGATTCTAACAGGCGAACACCCGCTCTCTGTTGAGCGCCGGTTGGTCGTCTTTCGGATCGAACTCATTGCGGACTGAACGCTCCGCATTCCGCTAGAATCCTGCTAATGGCTCTCGTGCTCGCCTCCGCCTCACCCCGTCGGCAGGAATTGTTGCGCGCAGCCGGCATCGCAATCACGGTTCAACCAACCAACCTCCCGGAAGTGCCGCTCGACGGTGAGGCGCCCAAAGCATTCGCTGAGCGGCTGGCGCGCGAAAAGGCTTGGGCCGTTTTTAAGCAGCATCCCACCGATTTCGTGTTGGGTGCAGACACGATCGTGGTGGTCGGGAAACAAATTCTTGGCAAACCCTCGAATGCAACCGATGCGGCACGCATGTTGCGGTTGCTTTCCGGACGCGCGCATGAGGTGACGACCGGCGTTTGTCTGATGGGGCCCACGCCAGCGTCCGCCCCGGAAGCCACTGTCGGTAGCAATGCTAAGGGAGAAGCGTTAGGCGATACCCGCTCCGAAACCACTCTCGTCACGATGAATGAATTCACGGACGAGGAGATCCAGGCCTACGTCGCGACCGGAGAGCCCATGGATAAGGCCGGGGCGTACGCGATCCAGGGGATGGCATCGCGATGGATTCCCAAGATCGAAGGCGATTATTCCAACGTTGTCGGATTACCGGTCGCACTTGTCTATCGCATGCTCCGGGAACATAAAGTGATTTAATGCGTGCGCAGCGTCTCTAGCCAACAATTTGGGCTCTGCGGATAAGGATCAAAGCAGGATGGTAACTGAGGAGTATCGCGAAAGATTCAACCCGTAGGTTTCGTTGCAGTGAAACGATGGCTAAGAAGCCATGACAGGGCCGAGTTACGGTTTCTTCTCTGAGCCTTCTTCGCCGTCTTTCACTGCCGACTTGAAGTTCTTGATGCCCTCACCCAATCCTTTGCCGAGATCAGCCAATTTGCTTGGACCGAAGACCAGCAAAGCGACGGCAAGGATGATCAGAATCTCGGGCAAACCCAGTTTTCCACCCATAACTCCTCCTGGCGGGGGTTCGCCTGGCGCCGAATAACGGTAAGGTCCCCTCAGCAAAGTGTAGGCTTACGCAAGGCGAGAGTCAAAAGACGGCGTTGATCGGCGATTGTTGGTCGTTTTAGCAAGTCATCTGCACAGCCTTAATGGGAACTCATCCACCTGGTTTCTTGAAACGACATCCAACTTCCCACTAAGGCACGGCTGAGTTTCCTTATGACCTAGTCACCGACACCTGACAACTGACGACCAGCGACTGCTGTCACACACTTTCGATCAATCCCGCCAGCAGCGCCGCTCTCTTGGGTAACTCCGAGATCGTGATGAATTCATGTTGTGCGTGAGCGCCATCACCCACACCGCCCAGGCCGTCGAGCGTTGGAATCCCCAGTCCAGCCGTGAAGTTGCCATCGGAACCACCACCCACCGCGGCTTCGGTCAATCTCCAACCATGCTGCCTTGCGATAGCGCTCGCCTTGTTGTACAAGCTGACGACGCCTGACGTTCGCTCCATTGGTGGACGATTCACCTCGCCCGAAATCTCAAGCTTGCATTTGCGATTGAAAGGCTTGAGCGAACGCAGTCGTTTATCAATTTCTGCCGCGTCCTTCATGCGCGCGATACGGACGTCGATGGTGGCGGTCGCCTCCGCCGCGATCACATTTACGCGCGTGCCGCCACTGATAAGTCCGACATTCAGGGTCAGGCCGCGCTTCAGATCCACCATCTTCGCGATAGCGATGATTTGCTTCGAGAGCTCCAGAATCGCACTCTGCCCTTTTTCAAAATCCAAACCGGAATGAGCGGCGACTCCCGAGACTTTCAGCAAGTACTCTCCCACTCCCTTGCGCGCTGTCTTCACGGCACCCTTAGGACCATAGGAAGGTTCCAGCACCAACACAGCTGAAGACTGCTTGGCCAACGCTTCCGTGATTTGCCGCGACGACCGGCTACCTACTTCCTCATCAGAGACCAGAAACACAGTTACAGGACGGGGCAACCGCCCATGCCATGACTGCAGCGCCTGCACGGCATACAGCATGAGCGCGATCCCCGATTTCATGTCGAGCACACCGGGACCCCACAGCCGACCGTTGCCCGCACGGCACGGCATGCTGGCAAGCGTGCCCAGCGGATACACCGTGTCATAGTGACCAAGCAGGAGTACCGGCTTCTGTTGGGTTTCACCGACGAAGTCGACCTGCAGGTGATTTCCGTATTCTGTGGAACGATGAAATTCGGCCCGGCCACCGATTGCCGCAAATTCCTCCGCCACAAAGGCACTGCAGCGGTCGACCGCATGTTTGTTGTCGCTTGGGGATTCGATTTCGACCAGCCGCCGGATGGTGTCGACCATCTGGTCGCGGCGCTGTTCGAAGAAATGAAGGTGAGTTTGGGCGGGGCGGCTCGTTTTGTGGGAGTGAGAAGGTTTGTTCGTGTTTTTCTTGGTCATCGATGAGATGGTCGTTTACGCGCTGTACAGTATAATCTTCGGGCTGTTTGACACCATTAATGACGCATACAACTCACCCTGAGACCGAAGCGCCTGCCGCAGCCAAGAAAACGTTGGATATCAATGAGATCCAGCGCATTCTGCCGCACCGCTACCCCTTCCTCCTGATCGATCGCGTGATCGACTTGACCCCACGCGAGCGCATCGTCGCCATCAAGAACGTCACTATCAACGAGCCGTTCTTCCAGGGACACTTTCCCAACTTGCCGATCATGCCGGGAGTTCTGATTGTGGAAGCAATTGCGCAAGCCGGTGGTGCCCTGTTGCTGACGGAAGTAGAAGATCGGGATCAGAAACTCATGGTCTTCACCGGCATCGAGCGGGCTCGTTTCCGGCGTCCAGTGCTGCCGGGCGATCAGGTCCGCATTGAAGTGGATGTGAAATCCTGGCGCATGAATGCCGTTCGCATGGAAGGGAAAGCATTCGTGGGCGATAAGCGCGTGGCCGAGGCGACCGTCACCTGTCAGTTGATCGCGCGCGCGGGCACTCAGCAAGCCCCGAATGGAACAAGCATTCCGCCACTGCAGACATGATTGCCAGTCGGCTCCCATGGTGAACGCACAGAACAACTTGCCGCTTCCTGTCTGATGATCATCCACCCCACTGCCATCATTGATCCTGCTGCGAAAATCCATCCCAACTGCAGTGTCGGTCCGTATTGCGTAGTGGGTCCGCACGTAGAGATTGGCGAAGACTGCCAGTTCCTCTCACACGTAACCGTCGAGGGTCCCACGCGGATCGGCGCCCACAACACGTTTTTCCCATTCTCCTCAATCGGGCTTGCGCCCCAGGATCTGAGCTACGCGGGCGAGCCGACGCGTCTGGAGATCGGCGATCATAACCAGATCCGCGAGTTCGTCACCATCAACCGCGGGACGGTGAAAGGCGGCGGTCTGACCAAGGTAGGAAGCCACGTCCTGGTCATGGCCTATACCCATATCGCACACGATTGCCACGTCGGCGACCATGTACTCTTGGCCAACGCTGCCACCCTGGGCGGCCACGTGACCGTGGAAGATTGGGCGCAAGTGGGCGCGCTCTGCCCCGTACATCATTTTGTGCGCATCGGCACGCACGCCTTTGTGGGCGGAGGCACGACGATCACGCAGGATGTGCTGCCTTTTTCGAAGACCTCCGCAGAACGCAATACGCATGCCTTCGGCATGAACTCCGTTGGACTGACACGCCGAGGTTTCAGCAAAGAGCGCATCAGCAAGATTCACCACGCCTTTAAAGTACTGCTGGCTTCGAAGCTCAACACCAGCCAGGCTCTTGAAAGGCTCAAGTCTGAACCCGACCTTGGGGAAGATGTCGCTACGCTGATTCGATTTGTCGAGGCCTCGGAACGCGGCGTGATCAAATAAAAATTTCGTTTTGCCGACACCCGAGGCTTGTGAAGTGCTTGGCACGGCTTTCGCGCCCTCACCCCGATGCTAGACTTGTTCCCGAATCGTGGCCGATTTCAAAGAAAAACTCGGGCTCATCGCAGGGAATGGCAAGTTCCCCTTTCTGGTTGTCGACGCCGCGCGTGCCCAGGGGTTCGACGTCGTAGTCGCCGCCATTAAAGAAGAAACATTTCCCGAAATTGAGAAGAGCGGGGCCTCTGCAGTGCACTGGCTGTCACTGGGAGAGCTTTCCAAGCTGATCGAAACCTTCAAGCAGGAGGGGGTACATCGCGCCGTGATGGCCGGACAGGTCAAGCACAAGCAAATCTTTTCGAGCATCAAACCGGACTGGCGCCTGGCAAAACTTCTCCTCTCTTTGGGAACGCGCAATACCGATTCTCTCCTCGGAGCGGTAGCGAAGGTCCTCGGAGATGAAGGCATCACGCTGGAAAACTCGACCTCTCTGCTGGAACCGCTGCTGGCCAGCGCAGGCGTGCTCACCGATCGCTCTCCCAGCGAAGAAGAGCAAAAAAACATCGCCTACGGACGCGAGGTCGCGCGCCATCTCGCCCAATACGACATCGGGCAGACCGTCGTGATCGCGGAATCCGCGTGCGTTGCGGTCGAAGCCATGGAGGGTACCGACGCGACCATCGAACGCGCCGGACATATCATGCGATCACTCGAGGGCGATGCTTCTACACTAAGCCGCGCACTGACCGTCGTGAAGATCGCGAAACCCAATCAGGACATGCGCTTCGATGTTCCTGTGATCGGCGTGAAAACCATCGAGGTGATGCGGTCCGCCGGGGCGACCTGCCTCGCGCTGGATGCGCAACGGTGTTTGTTGCTCGACGGCGACGCCGTGCGGCGCGCCGCCAATGAGGCTAAAATAACTATCTCGGTCGACTGACATGTCGGAATCCACACGTATCGTCGAGCAACTGCGCAACGCCTTCGAAGGAGAAGCGTGGCACGGTCCTGCGTTGCTCGAACTGCTGGCAGACATCGATCCTGCCACGGCTGCTTCGCATCCTCTCCCCGAGACCCACAGTGTTTGGGAACTTGTCCTGCATATCGCCGCCTGGGATGACGCGGTAAACCGTCGAATCGTCGAAAAAAAGGCGCTGCAATTGAACGACGCTGAGAACTTCCCCGCCGTCAAGGACAAAAGTCCCACGGCCTGGAAGAGCACCGTGGAGCATCTGAAGAAAACACATGCTGCCTTGATCACGACGGCGGCTGGGCTGTCCGATGAGCGGCTTCGTGAGCAGGTCCCCGGCAAGAAATACAACATCCGCTTCATGCTCGATGGAGTCGTGCAACACGAGCTCTACCATGCCGGGCAGATTGCCATCCTGAAGAAAACCCGTTTGTAACCTGAGTCTCACGGAGAAACCCGGATAGGCGCGCCGGGCATTCGTCGGTACAATCGGCTACCGGCGGCAACCAGCCGCTCGAGAACGCCCCTGACTTCCGACAACATCGTCAATGTAGCCGTAATCGGCGTGGGTGCCTTTGGGCGCAATCACGCGCGTGTCTACAAGCAACTCGAGCAACAGGGAGAACCGGTCCGCCTGCTGGGCGTCGTGGATCGTGATGTCGCGCGCGCCGATGTCATCGCTCAGGAATTTGGCTGCCGTTCGTTCGGATCTCTGGACCAGCTTGTCACGACGCACAGCGAATTGCAGGCCGCGTCGGTGACCGTGCCAACCGTCCATCACCTCGAAGTTGCCCGGATTCTCATGGACTCCGGAGTCGATGTTCTTATCGAAAAGCCGGTTACGACCACGTTGCAGGAGGCCGATCAACTCATCGAACTCGCGAAAGCGGGCAAGCGAGTGGCACAAGTCGGGCATCTGGAACGGTTTAATCCCGCCGTGCGGGCCACGATTCCCCTGATCACCCAGCCCATGTTTTTCGAAGTCCACCGCTTGAGCGTCTTCACGCCCCGTTCGCTCGACGTGGACGTAGTCCTCGACCTCATGATCCATGATCTCGACATCGTCCTGTCGTTTGTGAATTCGCCCGTGAACGAGGTACGTGCAGTGGGGTTGCCCATTCTCTCGGGCAAGACCGATATCGCCAACGTCCGCATTGAGTTTGCGTCAGGATGCGTAGCCAATTTGACGGCCAGCCGCGTCTCCACCGAACGAATTCGCAAACTCCGTTTCTTCCAGCCACGGCAGTACATTTCGGTCGATTATGAGCGGCAAGACGTCTTGATGTTCACTGCGGGCAGCGAGGGGGCTCAAGGAACCACGCCATCCATCAATCCACAAATCGGAATGGTGAAGCCATCCGTGAAGGGAGAGGAACCGCTCGCCGCCGAGCTGAAATCATTTCTCGACGCCGTGAGAAAGAGATCCGCTCCAGTTGTCTCGCTCGAAGATGGGCGGCACGCCCTCGCCTTGGCGCTCGATATCGTTGAACAGATACAGAAGCATGGGAACCGTATCGACCTGGGAAGACTGGTTCAGCAGTAGCGTCCCCAAATCAAGCCGATTACGATCTACAAACCTTTACAAATCTCTACTTGGACCACTCCTCGGGCTGATCTACCCTTTACGAAGAGGGTGCGTGCGTAAGTGTCGAGACCTCCGATGTTTAGCGGTTTTCCGCAAAAGATGCGAGAATAGATGAAATATGCCCGTGGGACGCCTCGGAATCGTGGCAACCTCGATTCCCTGCGTGGTGTCTAACGGCCGAACGCCTGTTTGATGTCCATTACACCTACAACGCCGAAAGAGCCTCCTTCGCCGTCAGGAACCCGCACGCCGGAGTTTCCCGATCTTTACGACGCGAGTAATTGGGAGAGTGCGTACCGGCACTTCGACGAAGACGCAGTTCCACAACTGCTCCTTCATCTGCAGGACGACCTGACGCGTGCCCGGCGCCGCGAGGCCGCCTGGCTTTCGGTAATTGTCCACCTTTTCGTCATCATCCTCTTCATCAACCAACCCAGACTTGAGGATTTCTACCGGCGTGTGTTCCTCCATCAGCAGCCCGTGATGCGTGTGTCCTTGCCGGATCTGCTCAAGCAGAAAGAGCTGACCTATCTGCAGTTGCCGCCCGATCTGCAGAAGCTGACGGAGAAGCCAAAGACCAACATCATCTCCGATAAAGACCGCGTGGCAACTTCGAAGTCGCCCCAGCTGGACGCGAAAGAATTGCGCAAGATCATCAGCCGCTCAGGAGCGCCGGGGCCACGCATTCCCCAGGGTCAACCCGCACCAACGCCTGGGAGCGTTGCCCAGAACGAAGGCGGCCCTCAGGTGCAGCAGCAGCAACAACAACAGCCGCAACCATCGCCGCCGGCGAACCAGCCGCAGAACCAGACGGCTCAGTTGCAGCCGCCAGTCGTCGAACACAAGCCTCCAGTCAATTTCGGACGGAACCTGTCGGCAGGCTCAGCCATTGAGCAGGCTGCGAAAGGCGCCGTGGAAAACCGTGGCGGCTACAGCGGCGACGATGGGAATTTTGGACCGAATATCGCGCGTGGCGGAGCAGCCGCTCAGCAGGGTGTGGAAGTACTCAGCGACACGATGGGAGTGAATTTCGATCCTTATCTAAAGAGGATCGTGCAGATTGTGAACGAAAACTGGCATACCCTTTTGCCCGAGTCCGTTTATCCGCCAATTCGCAAGAGTGGCACAGTCGCCATTGAGTTTGCGATCTTGAAAGACGGCACTGTGGCAGGCATGAAGCTCGCCGGCACCTCCGGCGACCCGCCGCTCGAACGCGCGTGCTGGGGAAGTATCACGAATTCGGTTCCTTTTCCTCCCTTACCAGGAGAATTTCCGGGCCAATACCTGGCTCTTCGGTTTATCTACTGCTATAACGACGCATGCAATAACGTGCAGTCGAATGTTCACTAGCCCGATGGTCGGTATCTCCTGATCGACAAATCTCTCCGTTACAATGCAGCCCTTATGCGACTTGCTCATCTTTGGATGTCCCTGTTCGCCTCTGCCATTTTCGCAATCACGCTCTTTGCACAGAGTTCTCAACCGGCCACAGAGCCGCGGTCTGTCGTCCCGCCGAAAAGGCCGCTAACCACCGCGCGGCCCATCGATCGCCGTCTGAAGTTTCGGGTCACGATCTCTCCGAGCGCCAGCAGCGCGCCCGTGCGCGGACGGCTTCTGGTCCTGATGTCGCGGACTGCCCCGGAGCACGATTACCTCGAGCCGCAATACGGCAAGGAAACCGAATCGATCTGGATCGCGGCGCGTGATATGCCGACAACTCGTCCCGGTGAAACGGTTGAAGTCGATCCCGATCAAATAGCCTTTCCCCGGTCGTTCTCCAAGGCGCCCACGGGCGACTACTGGATCATGGCGATGCTTGATCGCGATAACAATGCCGCCTACCGCTTCTTCACCCCCGGAGACCTCGCCATGAAGGCGACGAAGATCAGCGCCCTTACACCGGCCACAGCAGGAGTGGTCAAGCTAACGATCGACCAGAAGATCCCCGAGAGTTCCGCCCCACAGATTCCTGATGGCGTCGAAGCACTCGACTTCGTAAGCCCTTCTTTAACCGCGTTCTGGGGACGCGAGATCCATATGCGCGGCTGGATCGTATTGCCGCCGGGTTACAACCAAGGCAGTGAGCGCTTTCCGGTCGTTTACTACACGCACGGTTTTGGAGCTCGGCTGGACGACCTGGTTCACGTCGCAAACAAGATCAAAGACAAGACTGCGGCGAAGAAGTATCCCGAGATGATCTGGGTCGTTCTGGACGAGTCACTGCCCTCCGGAACTCACGAATTCGCCGACTCTGTGAACAATGGCCCGTGGGGGAAGGCTCTAACTGAAGAATTGATCCCCTCGCTCGAATCTCGCTATCGCATGGACAGCCGTCCGAGTGGCCGCTTCCTGACCGGGCACTCCTCTGGCGGCTGGGCGACGATGTGGCTGCAAACGAGCTATCCAAAGATCTTCGGGGGGACTTGGTCCACCTCACCCGACCCGACCGATTTTCACACTTTCACTGGGCCAGATCTCGTGTCTACACCGCCGCAAAATTTCTATCACGCGCCCAATGGTCATCCCTGGCCGCTAGTGCGCATTAACAACGTTGATGTCGAATCGCTCGAGCAGTACGCCAGACAGGAAGCGGTTGTGGGGCCGGTCGGCGGACAAATGGCATCGTTCGAATGGGTGTTCAGTCCCCGGTGTCCCGACGGCCGGCCATGCCAGATCTTCGATCGTGCCATCGGGAATGTGAATGTGGAAGTCGCCAAATATTGGGAAGACCACTACGACATCGCCCATCTGGTCCAGAGTCGCTGGTCGGAAGTCGGTCCTGACCTGAAGGGAAAGATCCATCTGATCGTCGGCACGTGGGATACGTTCCATCTAGACGAGCCTGCGCACAAACTGCAAACCGTGCTCGATTCACTCGGCGCGGAGGCCCACTTTACCTTTATTCCTGAGCGCGACCATATGAACCTGTATGAGGGTGGATTGGACGAAAAGATTGCGCAGGAGATGTACCAGGTGGCGCGCCCAGGTTCGTCTGCCAATGCCGGTCAGCACTAAGTTGGGTTCGCCGCGGTTCCGGGCACGGATGCCGTCCCCGTTACCACACGCGGCAGCGCCGCGCGGGAGCCAAAGTCGCTCCGGTCTTGCAATGAAACGCCGACTGGAATTCAGGCATGTTGGTGACGACGCCATTTGCGCGGTACTTGTCCGGAGAATGTTCATCCACCGTCGCGCGCATGCGCTTGGCTTCATCGCGAGTACTGCCGCACCAACTCTGGGCATAGCCAATAAAGAACCGCTGATCGGGCGTGAAGTTTTCAATCGGTTGCAGGTTTTGTGATTTGGTGTCCTGCTTCCAAGCCATATACGCAAGGATCAGACCGCCCAGGTCAGCCACGTCTTCGCCGAGGGTCAACTTGCCATTGATCTTAATGTCGTCGACGATCACGTACTGCGAATACTGATCCGATATGCAGCTCGCGCGCTTCTCAAATTCTTTTCCATCCGCTTCCGTCCACCAGTCACGCAGGTTCCCGGTAGCATCGAACTGCCGCCCCTCGTCATCGAAACCGTGAGTCAGTTCGTGGCCGATGGTTCCACCCGTGTTGCCGTAGTTCGGCGCGGCATCCGATGTGGGATCGAATAGCGGAGGCTGCAGAATGCCTGCCGGGAAGTTGACGTCGTTCTTCTGCGGATCGTAATACGCGTTGACCGTCGGTGGCGTCATCGTCCACTCCTGATGATCCACGGGTTTCCCGATCTTCGCCAGCTGGCGATCGAACTCGAACTTGGCGGCCCGTTGAACGTTGCCCAGCTCGTCGCCACGCTTGATATCGAGGGAACCGTAGTCTCGCCATTTCTCTGGATAGCCGATCTTGTTCACCACAGCATGCAGCTTCTCGAGCGCATTTTTCTTCGTCTCCGGCGACATCCACGGCAGATTGTCGATGTCCTGCTGCATGGCGGTTTCGATCTCCGTCACCATCGTCAGCACTTGTCGCTTGGCATCCGGACTGAAGTACTTCTCCACGTAGGCTTGCCCGAGCGCTTCGCCCAGGTCGTTATCAACGTCCACAGTGCAGCGCTTCCAACGAGGCTGCAGCTGCTCGCGGCCGGTGAGGGTCTTCCCATAAAAATTGAAATCTTCATTAAGGAAGGGGGAGGAAAGAAACCGTGCGTTGGCGTGCACCAGGTGCCACTGCAAGTAAGGCTTCCAAACCGATAGGTCTTGCTTGTCGATCAACTGGCTCATCGCCTGAAAAAATGCCGGCGTTTCCACATTCAATGACTTCAGCTGCGGCAGGCCAACCTTGGCGAAGAACAGATTCCACTGGAAGCTCGGGCTAAGCTTCTGAAGTTCATCGGCCGACATTCTGTGATAGAGGCTCTTCGGATCGCGGCGCTCAACGCGTGTCATCGAGGCCCGCGCCAACTCTGTCTCGAGCTCCATGATCTGCTTTGCCTCCGCGGATGCGATTGCCGTCGGATGGCCAAGGAGTTCCAGCATTTTTTGCACGTGCGCGAGGTAAGCCTTCCGCAGATCCACGGACTTTGCGTCCTCTTTGAAGTAGTAGTCGCGATCCGGAAGCCCCAATCCGCCCTGATCCGCTTCGGCAACGACTTCATTCGAATTCTTGGCGTCCTGATCCGACCGGAAGTTGAACAACGCGAACTGATGCGCCATGCCGGCGACAACATCACTCAAGTCGTTCTTCGAACGAATGCCATCGATCTTTGCCAGCGTCTCTTGCAGCGGACGTGTTCCCTGCGCCTCGATCGTCTTTTCGTCGATGCAAGACGCATAATAGTCGCCGATCTTCTGCCGGTAGACGGCGCGCGCCCCCGTCTCCGAAGCCGCGCTTTCAAGAAGGCTGCGCAATTGCTGCCGGTTTGAGTCTTGGACTTTGTAGTACGCGCCCCAACTCGACTGGTCCGGCGGAATTGGATTCTTCTTGATCCAGCCGTTGCACGAATAAGCAAAGAAGTCGACGCACGGATCGACACTGGTGTCCATCGATGACACATCCAGCACGGGCAAGTGATTAGGTTGTGCCTGATCTTGTGCAATGGTAAAGGCGGAGGTAATCAGGACTGTGACCAGAAACAGAAGGGATCTGCGACTCATGCCACTCCTTAAAATGCGGCTCTGGGCTTTGGACTCTCGCGTTCACTGCGCTTGTTGCGGCCTTCGGTCGCTCAACTCGGCGCTCCGATCTCGCGTCTCGAACCGGCCGCCTCGCTGACGTCCTTGGTTCAGGGAACGCTCGACATCCACCGCTTGAAATCCTGCACCGCGCCCGACGTTCGCGCCTACGATTTTCCCAGCCGGATCGATCCGTCGCCAGTATGGATCGTCAGCGGCGCGCCCCCACCATTCAGTTTCCCTTGCACGTTGCTGGAATCGTAGCGCCCTTGCACGGTTAAGGGCATGTCGAGGGTGATGTGCCCATCTCCGGTATGAAGCGTTACATCCGCCGCGAAATTCTCCGGCACAGTCAACGTAACCCGGCCATCGCCGGTTTTTAGCTCCCAGCCCTTTCCAATCGACGAACCCGAGGTTGCTTCCGCTTCGATCGCACCGTCGCTCGTGGTTACGTCCAGAGAGTCAAAGCGACCCTTCACCCGCACGTGCCCATCGCCTGTGTGCGCGCGCAGGATTCCGTCAACGCCTTCGGCTTCCACACGGCCATCGCCACTTTCGACGTCCAGTTCGCCTTTGACATCGCGCAAACGGATTTCGCCATCGCCGGTATGCAGCCGCACCTTGCCTTCGCGCGGCATGTGGATCTCGACGATGGTGCGGCGGTCCCCGATGCTCATGATGTGAATCCCATGCGGAAAGCGGACTTCGATTTCCACCGTGTCCCCAGTCTGGTGATCGAAAACCTGGATACCACCCTGCCCAAATCCCCACTTCGTAGAAGTCACGCGGGCCTCAATCGTCTTCTGGTCCCAGGTATCGACGCGGATCGCGGCATCGGAGGTCTCAACGCGTAGCTCCGGCCGTCCCGTTACGGTGAAAGTCTTGGTCCACTCTTCGGCCTGGGCAGCGAGAGACAGGGTCGCAAACACGCAAACCGCAATGGCAATCGAGATCAATCGCCGCATGACATCCTCCTTGGGACGAGGGACAGCACACATCTCCCACGTCTCAGACGCAGATACGCGAACAAAGTAAGCGCGGTTCCCGAATTCTGCTCTTTCCGCCGCTAAAGCCTGGGCACCGGATAGGCCAGCCGGACCAACGTTCGCTCAGAAAATGGTAGATACAACAGCGCCGCGGTAGCGGCGAAAGCCGGCCCGAACCCGATCTTCTCGGCCAACAGGAACGGCGCCACCGCCCACAACTGGTCCATTGCCAACAGGAACGGAAACAGGCGCAGGAATTTTTCTCCGAACCGCCGATGATCGAACGCGACCGCGGAAATCATGTAGCAGCGTAAGGGGATGCCAATCCCTGCGGTCACCAGCACCGCGACCAGGACCGTGGTAGCCCCCCATCCTGGCAAGAACGATCCCGCAATGCGATACACACTTTGCCAGTGAAAGAGCGCTTCCAGATAGAAGATCAGGTACATCCCCTGGACCAGCAGGAACAGCCCGCGGGTCAGCCCGCGGCGAGGGATCGGGACCTCAAGCTCCGGGTGGAGGACCTCAGCCGACCTGACTACCTCATGCTGCGTTGCGTGGCCATCTGCCACCGAGGCGCTGGCAGCCACCCTCACCGCCGGTTCTGCCGGCGCTCTCTCATTGGCCTGCACAGGCGCGATGAACCGGTAACCCCGTCGCGCCACGGTCTGCACAAACCGCGGATTGGAAGCCGAGTCCCCCAGCGCTTCGCGAATCTTGTTTACCGCTGTATTCAGGCTGTGATCGAAATCAACGAAGGTGTCAGAGGCCCAGAGCTTGCTTCGCAGATCCTCGCGCGTGACCAGTTCGCCCGGACGCTCGAGAAGCATAGCCAAAATCTGGAAGGGCTGCTCTTGCAGGCGAATCAGCGTTCCGTTTTTTCGTAATTCGCCGGTGGCGAGGTCCGCTTCGTAGATCCCAAAGCGCAGAATTTTTCCGGCAGATCGGGCTTCCGGCATAAGGCAACAGAGGAAAGTTTAGCACCGCGGCCAGCTCGTGCACGGCCTGCGTCCCTCGTCTCTCGCATCGCTTCTAACCTGTGGTTTGCTGCTTAGGACACCCGTCCCCTCCGTTCCACCGACCGCGAGGGCCGAACTCCCAGAGCCTGAATCCTAAAGCCTCCTCGCAAAACACTGTTGGACCTCGCTTTTCTCGGCGCTACAATACGCGCATGCCCTCCCCGGCGCAGCCTAAGTCGCAGCTCGACCACCGCCATGCCTCGCATCATGTCTACGCGCTTGAGACCACTGGACTGCTCATCATCGCGGCGACTCTGCTCGGCATCACGCTCGTGCGTTTCTGGCAAGCGATCCACTGGAGTTGGCGCTGAACATACAGTACGACCCGTTGCTGGTCGTCGTTCTCGGCCCGACTGCAAGTGGTAAAACCGCGCTTTCGCTCGTCCTCCGAGAACAGTTTCAGGGGGAAGTCGTTAATTGCGACTCCGTCGCTCTCTACCGTGAGTTCGAGATTGGCACGGCGAAGCCGAGTGCCAGCGAGCGGGCGCGCGCGCCCCACCATCTTTTCGACGTAGTCGAACCCACCGTATTTGTCACTGCCGGCGAATACGCGCGTCGCGCACGCGCCGTGCTCGAAGAGATCAAGGCTCGTGGACATCTGCCCATCGTGGTTGGGGGCACAGGCCTCTATCTCCGCGCTCTGCTTGAGGGGCTGTTCCCGGGGCCGGAGCGATCCGAAGAATTACGCGAAAGATTGCGAGAGCGTGCGGAAGTCCACGGCCCCGGCTATCTGCATCGCGTGCTGCATCGACTCGATCCCGCCGCCTCGGCGAGAATTCACGCGAACGACACCCCCAAGCTGATTCGCGCCATCGAAGTCTGCCTTGCGTCGCGGCGTCAACTGACCGAGATGTGGGAAGAGGGCCGCAATGCGTTGCAAGGCTTTCGCATCCTTCGCCTCGGACTCAATCCCGATCGTGAGGCCTTGTACGCGCGCATCAATGATCGCGCGCGCCACATGTTCGACGCCGGCTTGGTCGAAGAGACTCGACAGCTACTCGCGAAATACGGGGACGCCGCGCGCCCCCTCGCCTCGCTCGGCTACAAACAAGCTGTTCAACTGATCCGCGGAGAATTGACGCGCGATGCCGCCATCACCGCGGCACAGCAAGGCCATCGCAACTATGCCAAGCGCCAGATGACATGGTTCCGACGCGAGCCCGACGTTTCGTGGCTGGCCGGATTTGGAGACGACGCCAAAGTGCAAAGCAAGGCGATTGCCCGAGTGGAGGAGATAGTCCTCAAGCCCTAGCTCTTTGGGGCTACGGTGCCGAACTCTTGACTGTCGTCGGGCCTGCCGCCCGGGCGACTTAATCTGTTCGGCAATCCTAAAACTGAACTCGGTCATCGAAAACCTGATACCTAAGGCCTGAGACCTGACACCTAAGAGCCGTTTTCCTGCTATCGTTTGGCCATGCGTTTTGCTACTGGCCTGTTCCTGCTTTTCGCATTGACCGCGACCTTCGCCAAGGACCGTTATCAGAAACCGGGTCCCCTCCGCCTCGACCGTAATAGCGAGAAGTGGGCGGAAAAGACGCTGCACAAGCTCACCCCCGAAGAAAAGATCGGGCAGTTGTTCATGGTCTGGGTGCGCGCGCAGTTCCTCAATAACGATAGCGATACCTACGCGCAACTGCGCACTGTCATCGACAAGTACCACGTCGGCTCGTTTGCGATGACCGTTCCGGTCGACGGCAACTTCCTCATTAAAAGCGAGCCTTACGAAGCGGCGATGCTGCTGAACTCGCTACAAAAGGATTCCAAGCTGCCTCTGCTGTTTGCCGCCGATTTCGAACGCGGCCTCACCATGCGCCTGAATGGGCCGACCATTTTCCCGCATGCGATGGCTTTCGGCGCCACCGGCAAAACCGAGTATGCCGAGCAATTCGGGCTCATCACCGCGCAGGAATCGCGTGCCATCGGCATTCACTGGAATTTCTTCCCGGTTGCTGACGTAAATTCAAATCCCGTGAATCCCGTGATCAATACGCGCTCGTTCGGGGAGGATCCTCAGCAAGTCGGCGAGATGGTAACCGCCTACATCAAGGGTGCTCACCAGGGCGGCATGCTTGCCACCGCCAAGCATTTTCCCGGTCACGGTGACACCGCAACCGATTCCCACCTGGGAGTAGCCCGTGTGAACGGAGATATCGCACACCTCAGGTCGATCGAATTACCACCGTTCCAAAAGGCCATCGACTCCGGCGTGGACTCCGTCATGGTGGCGCATGTGAGTGTTCCCGCTCTCGAGCCCGATCCTAACCGCGTCGCGACCACATCTACACTGGTCGTGACGGACCTGCTGAAAAAGCAGATGAACTTTCATGGCATCGTAACCACCGATGCTCTTGATATGGCCGGCCTTACCCGCCTCTACGCAGCCGATATCGGCCGGGCGGCTGTGGAAGCCTTCAAGGCGGGCAACGATCTGCTCCTCATTCCCGCAGATCTGGACGCCTCGTATCAGGCCCTGCTCAAAGCGGTGCAAAGCGGCGAAATCTCCCAGGCCCGGCTGGACGAGTCGGTGCTGAAAATCCTGAAAACGAAAGCGTCTCTGGGATTGGACAAAGCTCGGCTGGTTGATATCGCTGCCATCTCGCAGCAGGTCGGGAAGCCACAAAATGTGTCAGTCGGTCAGCACATTGCCGACGATGCGATTACGCTGGTTCGCGACAGCGCCAAGGTTTTGCCCCTAAAAGCGGCGGGAACTAAGAAGGGTGGCCTGCCGTATATGTCTACCGAGGAGACACACAATCATCTGGTGGTTGTTGTGTTCTCCGAGGATGTTCGCTCCGAGACCGGCCGCACGCTCGCGCGGCAAGTGCGTGATCGTGTGCCCGATGCGAACATCCTGTATGTCGATTCGCGCATAGCGGATGCCATGGGTGACCAGGTCTTGAAGGCCGCCAACGAAGCTGAAACAGTGGTCGCCGCGGTCTACGCGAGTCCGGCACCGGGTAGCACGAAGAATACCGTGGCGGTTGCCGATTCGACCGGGGTGTTGCTCGGCAAGCTGACAGAACACGCGGCGCCCAAGATGGCAGTCGTGGCGATGGGAAGCCCATACCTTGTCTCGGACTTTCCTGGATTCCAAACGTATCTATGTACATTTTCGAATGCGACCATTTCGGAGATCAGCGCAGTGAAGGCGCTCTTTGGCGAGATTCCGATTCGGGGACATCTTCCCGTCGGCATTCCGAACGTCGCTCAGCGGGGCTCCGGCATTGAACGGCAGGGCCAAATTGCGCAGGGAGGCGCAAACGATGCGAGCCGTAAGCCTTCATCTCGGTAAATACGTTTTATCGGCCCTGGCGGCAATCGCCCTCATGATTCTTCCTGCTTGCAGCATCAATGTGAAGAAAGCCGAAAACGGCGAGGACAAGAAGGTCGATATTGAAACGCCAATGGGTGGTATCCACGTAAGCAAGGGCGCCGATGCGCGCGACACGGGATTGCCCGTCTATCCCGGTGCAAAACAAAAGCAGGAAAACAAGGACGGCGACGAGAAAAGCGCCAACGTGAACATCTCGGCTGGCATGTTTGGACTGAAAGTCGTTGCCATCGAATTCTTGTCCGACGATCCGCCCGACAAGATTTCTGCCTACTACAAAGATCAACTGAAGCGATATGGGGCCATTCTGGAATGTCACACGGACAATCGCCACGGGGACGCCGGCGACGTCGATGTGCATCTCGGCAAAGATAAAGACGGGGGCAAGAGTTCGAGCCAGCTCAGCTGTGAGCATGACAGCGGCAAGACATTGGAACTGAAGGTTGGCACGAAGCAGAACCAGCACATCGTTGCAATTTCACCCCAGGATTCGGGAAAGGGAACCGATTTCGCGCTGGTCTACGTGCAGACCCGCGGCGGAGATAAAGACACCATCTAAGATGGCCACTCGTTCAACAGAGTTCCACCGGGGCAGCCTTCGCGGCTGCCTTTGCTGTTGTTGCTTCCATTCGCTCGCGTGCTATACCTTGACTGCCGTGGAGCATCCCTGTCCCAAGTGTGGCGAGGCGGTCGAAGACGGTGTCCCCTTTTGCCGGCACTGTCGCGCGCCGCAAATCCGGGTTGTTCTCGAACCATCTGTCGAACCGCTCGTCCACCCCCAGCAACCCCGCGATCGGTCTGATGTGCCGATTCCCACTCCGGTGTTCGCTCCGGAGATGTCCCGGTCACTTGGCCAAAAAGTGGATTGGTCTCACGGTCTACCCTGCGCGGCTATGGCGGGAGTGGCATCTTTATTTCTCTCCTTAGTCCCGTACGCTTTGTTCGGTCCTGCCTTTTTGCTGGGGGGAGCTTTCTCGGTATATCTGTATCGCCGCCGAACGAAATCCAATCCGACCCGAGCTATGGGTGCTCTTTTGGGCGCAGCGAGCGGAGGTTTCGGATTTCTCTTCTCGGCAGTGATTACGGTGGCGACGGTCGTTTACACGCCGGATAAAGTCCGTGAAGCTATGACGGCACAGCTCAAAGCCAGCCACTATGACGCCGAGGCGGTGAAGCGGGTCATGGACATCGTCAACTCGCCGGAAGGGCTGGCTTTTTTCGTGGCGTTCACGCTTTTCGTTGCGGCGCTGATCTTCATCATCGGGGCCAGCGTCGGCGGCGCCTGGTACAGCGCGTGGGTGCAGAAGCGCAATCGCGAGTGAACACTTGAAGTCGCACAACTGATAACGTTTGACAAATGGCATCTAAATCCGGCGCTGAGTTCGATTCTTTGAACGCAGGGCTCTGCGCGACCTGCATCCACGCACGCCGGATCACTTCCCAACGGGGTTCGGCGTTTCTTCTATGCCAGCTCTCCCTGGTTGATTCGCGATTTCCAAAATACCCACGCCTTCCCGTGCTCGCGTGCGCCGGATACAAACTAAAATCACCGAGTTCTGAATCGGGCTGACCGCGAAAAATCCGAATCCGGCACCTTGCTGCTCCACCAGCGTCCCGCGTATCATGCTGCGTTTGTGAATTTCCGGCGCGAGCGAGGGCCTCGTGCCGATCGCAATCACGAAGCGGCTGACTCGCGCCGAACTGCCAGATGCAAGTTCAACAGATGGGATCCACGAACCTGACTCGATCCGGACAAGCGACGAACGATGAAGATGAATAAGGTCGCCCGTGGTTCACTTCTCGATATCGAACATATCGAAGCTCCAGATATTTTGAAAATCCTGAAGTCGGCGCGACGGATGAATCCGCAGCGCCCGCGACCGTTGCTTCGTGGCAAGCGCGTCATCCTCCTCTTTTACGAGCCCTCCACTCGCACCCGTTCTTCCTTCGAAATTGCCGCCAAGTCGATGGGCGCGATGACGACCCTCGTTCAGTCGAGTGGCTCAAGCATCGAGAAGGGTGAGTCTCTGCTCGACACCGGATACACCCTGCGCGCCGTAGGCGCAGACATCATTGTGGTTCGTCACCCACTCGCCGGCGCACCCCGCCTCATGGCGGAGCACCTCGATATCCCTATCGTGAACGCGGGCGATGGCATGCACGAGCACCCCTCGCAAGGCTTGCTCGATGCTTATACGATCCTCAAGCACAAGAAAACCTTTAAAGGACTTCATATTTCGATCGTGGGTGATATCTTCCACAGCCGGGTCGCACGCTCTTCGTGCCATCTGCTGACCAAGATGGGCGCGAAGATCACGCTCTGCGGTCCTCCGGAATTTGTGCCCGAGGTCGCCGCTTCGCTCGCTCCTGGATTGCAGGTCACCCGGCACATCGAAGATGCAGTCCATGGCGCCGACGTACTGATGTTGCTTCGCGTGCAGAAGGAGCGCCTGGCGGGCATGAAGTTGCGACTGGAGGATTACATCGCGCGTTATCAGATGACGATGCATCGCTTGAAGATGGCCAAACGCGACGCTATCGTGATGCATCCCGGGCCGATTATCCGCGGGCTGGAGTTGACCGGCGATGTTGCCGATTCTCCCCAGTCCGCAATCGTGGAAGAGGTCCGCAACGGCGTACCCACCCGCATGGCAATATTGGCGCGCGCTGTGGGAAGAGCGTAGGTAAGAGCGCAAGAAGGAGACTCTGAACACGAGCGTTTGAAGCGGAACGCCAGAGCCGAGAGCCTAGGGCCGAAAGCCCAGAGCGCGAACCACACATGCCCAATAACAAATCCAAGCCGGCGGCGCTACTGATCAAGGGCGGCCACCTGATCGACCCAGCCGGCAAGATCGACGCGCCCATGGATGTGCTGCTGCGCGACGGCTATGTTGCCGAGATTGCTCCGCCAAACAAAATCCGCGGCGGCGCCGACGAGAAATTCGACGCCCGCGGCCTGATCGTTGCGCCCGGATTCATCGACCTTCATGTCCATCTTCGCGAGCCGGGCCAGAGCTATAAAGAGACGATCGCTTCGGGAACGTCAGCAGCCGCAGCCGGAGGGTTTACCACCGTCTGCTGCATGCCCAATACCTCGCCCGTGCTCGATTCGCAGGAATGGGTGAACTGGGTGCGGCAGCCCGAGCGCGGCGCGGTGGTCAACGTGTTTCCCGTGGCCGCCGCGACGAATGCCAGCAAGGGTGCCGTGCCGACCGATTTCCGCGGACTACAACGGGCGGGGGCCGTCGCGGTGACCGACGATGGCAAGCCCGTTCTGGACAACGACATCATGCGCGAATGTCTGCGGCTGAGTGGCGAGTTGAATTTTCCGGTGGTTCAGCACGCGGAAGATACACGTCAGACGGAAAACTGCTCCATGAATGACGGCCCGACTTGTTTCCGACTAGGACTACGCGGATGGAAAACGTCGGCGGAATCGAGCATCGTGGATCGCGATGTCCAACTTGCCCAGCAGATGCCCAACGCGCGGCTACACATCGCGCACCTCTCCGCGGCTGAATCGCTCAAGTCCGTTCGCCGCGGCAAGCGCAGCCGGGCGCGCGTGACCTGCGAAGTCACACCCCATCACTTCACGCTCACCGACGAGGCAGTCGGCGATTACAACACAAACTGCAAGATGAACCCGCCCTTGCGCTCTGCGGCGGACATCGAATCCATCATCGTGGCCCTCGCCGACGGAACCGTGGACGCCATCGCCACCGACCACGCGCCGCACGCCACCCACGAAAAGCAGGTTGAGTTCGAGCGGGCCGCCTTCGGCATCACCGGCCTTGAGACCGCGCTTGGCCTGGCCATCACCAAGCTTCACCGCGAACACCGGATTCCTCTGGTGCGCATCGTCGAACTGTTTACCGCCGGCCCGGCACGGGTCTTCGATCTGCGTGGACGTGGCTCCCTCGTTCGTGGAAGCTACGCCGACGTCACCATCTTTGATCCAAAGAAACGCTGGGCCTTCGACGTTTCGAAATCGCGCTCACTGGCGCGCAACACGCCCTTTGATGGCTGGCAACTCACGGGAAAGCCGATCGCGACGATTGTCGGCGGACGCATCGTGTATCGCGCAGACTAATCTCGCGAGCAGTGGTAATGCACGAAGATGAGTTCTTGCTGGGTGCCCCAGGTTCGCGTCCGTTCCTTGGAAGCTAACCTGGGGTTCAACACAAGCTCAACCCTACCCCAATATTCCCATCCTCTTCCCGACTCTTCCCAAAACTTCCAGCGCCTGCGTTAATTCTTCTTTGGTATGCGTCGCCGTCATGATCGTGCGTACGCGGGCCTTTCCCTCGGGAACCGTAGGAAACGCGATCCCTGTGCCCAGCACACCTTCTTTAAATAGCTCACGCGAGAATTCCATCGTCCGCGCGCCATCCCCAATAATGATTGGGGTAATCGGCGTCTCGCTGGCTGGCGTGGTTTTTCCGCCGATATCGAATCCCAGCAGGCCCAGTTCTCTCTTCCAGAACAGCGTGTTCTCCCAAAGCTTTTGAATGCGTTCCGGTTCCTCCTCTAAAACATCGAATGCCGCAATGCAGGTCGCCGCCACCGACGGCGGATGCGACGTTGAAAACAAGAACGGCCGTGCGCGGTGATACAGGAAGTCAATCAGATCGCGCGTTCCGCAAACGTAGCCACCCAGCGCGCCGATCGCCTTCGAGAGTGTTCCCACCTGGATATCCACGCGCCCGTGCTGATGAAAGTGATCGATGGTCCCCCGTCCATTGCGGCCCAAAACGCCCGATGCGTGTGCATCATCCACCATCATGATCGCGCCATACTTTTCGGCGAGATCGCACAGCCCGGGGAGCGGCCCAATGTCGCCATCCATCGAGAAGATGCCGTCCGTGATCAACAACTTTCGTCCCGGCTGGTCCTTCACGCTCGCCAGTTGCTCCTCGGCGTGTTTCAGATCCTTGTGGTTGAAGACCAGGATCTTCGCGCGCGACAGCCGTGCCCCATCGATAATCGATGCGTGGTTCAGTTGGTCCGAAATGATGAAGTCTTCCTTACCCAGCACGGCCGACACCGTCCCCGCATTCGCGGCAAATCCGGATTGGAATACCACGCAAGCTTCCACGTTCTTGAAGCGCGCAATTTTCTCCTCCAGTTCCATGTGGATCTTCATCGTGCCCGCGATCGTGCGCACCGCACCTGATCCCACCCCGTATCTCCTGGTGGCTTCCAGCGCCGCTTCGCGCAATTTCGGATGCGTCGTCAACCCGAGGTAATTGTTCGAGGCGAGGTTGATGACTCTTTTACCGTCGAAGGTGCACACCGGTGCCTGTTCATCGTCGAGCACGCGCAGCTTAAAGTGAGTGCCCTTGGCCTTGAGTTCGTTGATCTGATCGGTAAGGTAGGAAAGCGGATTGATGCGCGTAGCAGTGCTCATGGATCTCCCTCAGACGGTTGCGCAAAAACTGTGGCCTGGTACGAGCGGGCGAATCTCAACCCAATCAACAAAGACTGCTAAAAACAAATCGGATTCCCGCCCGGCTCGCCATTCTCGTCGAAGATAAACTTCGTCGGAAATAGATGCGGCTTGGCCCTGTCGTCTCGAACACAGCCGCAGCGTACGAAAGCATCGAGACCCATGAGCGGATCTCACCTCGTGCCGTTGGGATACACCAGAATCTTGCTGGCTTCGCCGGTCTTCAACCGCTCCATACCCTTCGAAAAATCTCTCATGGCGATGCGGTCCGTGATCACCGGATGTAAATCAAGCTTCCCCGCTTTGAGCAGCGCGGTCATCTGGTACCACGTCTGGTACATGCGCCGTCCGTTGATCCCCTGCACCGTAATGCCCTTGAAGATAATGTCTTCCGAAAAGTTTAGCGAAATCGGTTTCGAAGTCAGCCCCAGCAGCGAGATGCGTCCACCGCGGCGCACAATGTCGAACGCCGTTCGAATCGCGCTCGGATGTCCCGCCATCTCCAGCACGACATCCACGCCCAGCCCACCTGTCCGCTCCATCACAATTGCATTCACGTCTTCTTTCGATGGATCGAGCGCCAGATCCGCCTTCATCTGCTTCGCTATATTGCGCCGATGCTCGTTGACCTCGATGGCAAATACTTGTGCCGCGCCCACAGCCCTTGCCACCGCGATTGCGAAAAGTCCAATCGGACCGCAACCGGTGATGGCCACCGTCTTCGCTGCGATCTCACCCGCGAGCACCGTATGCACGGCATTGCCCAGAGGATCGAGAATCGACGCGTACTCTTGCGGAATGCCGGGATCGAGTTTCCAGATGTTCGACTCCGGAATCACTACAAACTCGGCGAAAGCCCCGTCGGCATCGACGCCGATGATCTTCACGTTCTGGCAGATGTGTGCTTCGCCTGTGCGGCATTGCAGGCATTTTCCGCACGCTACGTGCATCTCGGCCGAGACAAAGTCACCTTCTTTCACGCTGGTGACTTCGTTGCCATACGCAACCACCTCTCCGCAAAACTCGTGTCCCGGAATCAGTGGCGGATGAATGCGTCCCTGCGCCCATCGATCCCACTCGTAAATATGCAGATCAGTCCCGCAAATGGATGCGACTTTGACTCTAACCAGGACGTCGTTGCGTCCGAAACCCGGAACTTTCACCTCGCGGACATCCGCACCCGGCGCGGCCTCTGGTTTGACCACCGCCAGCATTGTGTCAGGCATGAGACCTACCCTATGAATTGCGCACTAGAGTTAGCAAAACATTCGATTTTAGCACTGTAAGACGATGACCCATTGTGACGGGCCCATGTGATTGGACGGATGGGGCTCCGCAGGCAGTCGAGGATCAGCGCTCGTGACCGCCGTACTTTGCGGTGGAACCGACGGTAAGCGGGAGGGAGCGTTACGGCGTTGACTTACCGTAGGTGCGCAGCGTTGCGATTTCCTTCCGCAGCCGTTCCATTTCTACTTCTTTCCGGCGGAGCATCGCAAGGACATCCCCGCCCTCGGCCGTCGGAGCCTTTCGGACAGTGGGAGTTTTCGGACTTTCGACGCTGAGAGGAGTCAGGAACTCCAGTCCAAAACAAAAGCCTGTGCGGCTTCGAACCACGGCCGCGATGATGGCGCCTCCGGGCGTCTGAAACTCGATGTCCATCAGGTCGCCGGGTTTCAGCGGCGCACCGGCGTAGAGGGTCATCCCCCCTTCGCTCATTTCGATGCCTCGACCTTGAAAGGTGAGCTGGCTGTCGGCGCGCGGGTAGATGCGAACCGGTAGTTCAACGGGATGGCGTGGCCAACGGCGCGTGTTCGCAGGGGAGGACATCTTTTTACACCGCCAACCTGAGGTGTTTATCCTAGACGGACCGAAAATGGGACGGCAAGGTTACCAAGGTTTCGCAAAGTTCGCGCTTCGTAACGGCACCCCCTTCACCCAACCCTTCCATTGCTTTAACGGCGGATCCTCCGGCCCAGGTTGCTTCTCTAAAGAGAAAGCAGGTACGCTTTCGGCTCAGCCCGGCCCGCAATAACTCGAATTCCTCAAAATTCTCGTCGGAAGGAGCACCGATCAATTCCAAGGTTACTCCGCCTAACGCTGATCCATCCGCAGCGACCACACTTCCGAAAAACGATGCCTTGCATTCTGGTGTGGCGCGCACACCCCTGTGCGCGAATCTCCCTGACGCTCGCAACTTGACCCAATCAGCGAGACGCCGTTTCTTGCAGATCGCTGGCGCCGGTGCCCTGGCGGCAGGCCTCGCGAAAGCAGGCGCAATGCTGGATCCCCTTCCAGTCTTGGCGCAGAGCAATTTGACGCCCGATGCGGCGCTCAAAGAATTGCTGGACGGCAATAAACGCTTCACCACGGGCGCGATGACCTCGCACGAGCACGACCTTCTAATTCTGAAACAGAAAAATGCAGAAAAGCAGGAACCCTTCGCCGCCGTACTCTCCTGCGCCGACTCGCGAGTCCCTGTCGAACTGATCTTCGATCAGACGATTGGCCATATCTTCGTCACGCGCGTTGCGGGGAATGTTGTGACTCCTGAAATTATCGCCAGCCTCGAATACGGTGCTGCTGTGCTGGGTACAGAGGTGATCTTGGTATTAGGGCATTCCGGATGCGGCGCTGTAAAAGCTGCGATTCAGGGGGCAGCAGTTCCGGGCCAGATCAGCGCGCTTTATCCGCACATCCAGCCAGCTGTCAATCAGGCGGGGCACGATCTGGAAGCGTCGATCAAAGCAAACGCCAAAATCCAAGCCGGCCTGTTGAGCGAATCATCCACAGTCGTGGCCGAGATGTTGAAGAACAACAAGCTCAAGGTCGCAGCCGTGTATTATGACATCGTCAGCGGCAGCGTCACGTTGCTGTGAAGGCTAAACGTCTCATAGCCTGATGAAGCATGATTCTGACAGCCACTTCAGGCTAAAAATATTTCCGGCTCCGCAGTAGGCCCATCCAGGTGCCCTACAAGCTTGTGCTCAAGACCCTCACGTGACGGCGTTAGATTGCGCCGCAAGCTTTCCATCTCGTTTTCAGAGAGCGGCGTGAATCCACGCGCCACCTCCACGTTACGCTCGAGCATTGCCACCTGAGGCATCCCCACCACCGCCGTCGTAACCGGCAAGCTCATGGAGTAGCGCAGCAGCGAACTCATCCCCGCTTTACCCTCACCGTCTCCCAGCAAAAACTCTTGTCCTGTGACCTTCATAGCAATAATGCCTAGGTTCTTTTTGTTCGCGGCGGGAAGGGCAAGCTCTTCAAATCTGCCGTTTCGCGAAGCATTAAGCGCCATCTGTACACAGTCGAGGTCATGCCTCTCGATTGCTTTCGCCATCACTTCCCCATTCGTGTGGCTGGTCATCCCAATAAAGCGCGCCACCTTCTGCTCACGAGCCTCGAGGAGGCCCTTCAGGGCGCCGTTGGGGGCTTCGATTTTCTCCAGATCGTCGGCTTGTCCCAGGCTGTGTATGTGTATCAGATCGACGTGATCCGTTTGCAGTCGTTTCAAGCTGCCTTCCAGTCGCTTCAGAAACTCGTCCCGGGTACGATCTGGAATCTTCGTCGCTAACCATACTTCCTTGCGCCGCGAATTCATTACCTGCCCCACGCGACTTTCACTCTTCCCATCCCCGTATGCATACGCTGTGTCGAGATAGGTGATGCCCAGATCGATCGCGTGATTCAGCGCCGCATGAGCTTTCTCCTCGTCTTCATACATCAGAAAGCGACTCCCGCAACCGAAAGCTAAAATCGATACCTTCGCTCCTGTTCGTCCCAGGCTCCGTGAGGGCAACGGGCGCTCCGGCGGACGTGCCTCGCCCGCATCTCTGAGCAGCCAAACTCCGGCGCTGACCGCTGTTCCCTTGCCTACAGTTTCAAGGAATTCTCTGCGTGAAAGGTCTTTGCTCATCGCCGCCTCCTCGATGCGGATTGGCGTTGATTTTATTCCCCCTGAAAGGAGCGAGTCACGCCCCCCCCCGCGATTGCGGAGCTTGGTTCGCCGACTGACAACTTGACTATTTCAACAGCCGGGCGGCTTCTTTGGCGTAGTAGGTGAGGATAATGCTCGCGCCCGCCCGTCGAATCGAGACTAACGATTCCATCATCACACGGTCGCGATCGATCCAATTGTTCCGGGCTGCGGCTTCAATCATCGCGTACTCGCCGGAAACCTGGTACGCGGCGATCGGGACATCGAAGCGCTCCCGCGCTGCCGCAATCACATCAAGGTAGGGCATGGCCGGCTTCACCATGATCATGTCGGCGCCCTCGTCAAGGTCTGTTTCGATCTCGCGCATGGCCTCGCGGAAGTTCGCCGGATCCATCTGGTAAGACCGCCGGTCCCCGAATTGGGGCGCCGAATCTGCCGCCTCGCGGAACGGACCATAAAATCCCGAAGCGTATTTCGCAGCATAGGACAGAATCGGCGTGTTCGCGAAGCCCGCCCTGTCCAGGCCCGCCCGGATCGCCGCCACCCGTCCATCCATCATGTCCGACGGCGCAATGACGTCAATTCCCGCGCTGGCCAGCGATACTGAAGTCCTCGCCAGCAACTCCAGTGTCGCGTCGTTAACGATCTCATACTCCGACGTGGCCGCCGGTGACTCGGCGACCGCAGCAGCGCCCAGAGATTGCGGCGCAGCCTTTACGATGCCGCAGTGTCCGTGCGACATGTACTCGCACAGACAGACGTCGCCCATCAGCACCGTGTTGGGCACTTCGCGTTTGATAGCGCGCGCCGCCTGTTGCACGATTCCATCCTCGGCCCAGGCCCCGGTCGCGACCTCGTCTTTCTTCTCCGGCAGTCCGAACAGGATCACCGATGGCACACCCAATCCATCCACTTCGCGGACTTCCTTCACCGCCTCGTCGATGGACAGGTTGAAAACCCCGGGCATCGAGCGAATTTCCTTGCGCACGCCCTTTCCCGGACAGACAAACATCGGGTAGACGAAATTCTCAGGACTGAGACGAGTTTCGCGCACGATGGAGCGTAACTGCTCGCTCTTGCGCAGACGGCGAAGGCGCGTGATGGGGAACGCCATCGTTCGATTCTAGCAAAGCACGCCGCCACTTCCCGAACCGAAAATGGCACGCCGCCCCACGGGACAACAGGTCACCTGCGATGGTGACCGGGGTCACTGATGGGATGTGCCTGGAAAGCGTACTAGACGCAGGTTGAAACATTCGAACACCGCCAGCTCAACCTGGAGCATAATTCGGCTTTCCGCCTGTGGTCGCAACAAGATGGATGGGGCAATCGGTACTTCGGTAATTGCGCTCCGCTCGCCTGTAATCTAAGAAATCCCGGCTTCCGCGAATACACTGATACGATTAATGTCCGCTTCTCGCAAACTCGGTCTCGCCGCCTTCGTGATTTTCATTTTCGGAGTGGCCGCGATCACCTGTTTCGCACCCCGCGGATTCCCTCTCGTTGTTTTCGGGGATGTATTTGGCCTGGTGCTGCTTTTGTTGGCATCCGCCGCCATGCTGCGCAACGCCCTCGCCGAACCCCGCCAGCGCGCTTTTTGGGGACTTTTGAGCGCCGGTTGCTTCCTGTGGGCGATCAACCAGGGATGTTGGACCTGGATCGAAGTCATTCGCAAGCAAGACATCCCCGACCCGTTTCTCGGGGATGTGATTTTGTTCGTCCACATCGTCCCGTTCATGGCAGCGGTCGCACTCCGTTCCCACCGTCCCCTGAAGGATCGCAAGGTCCTGCTCGACGCCCTGAATTTCTCGATGCTCCTTGTTTGGTGGGTGTTCCTCTACATGTTCATCGTGTTTCCGGATGAATACGTTCAGCTGAACATCCACGTCTACAGCAAGAACTACGACGTTCTTTATTTGCTCGAGAATCTTGTCCTTGTTTTCGTACTCGGCATGGTGGCTTCTTCCACTCCCGGGAACTGGCGCAAGGTCTACTGGAATCTTTTTGTAGCGAGCGCGATTTATACCTTCGGCTCGGAGATGATCAACGTCGCGATCTCGCGTAACAAGTACTACAGCGGCGGTCCTTACGACATACTGCTGCTGGTCGCAATGGGCTGGATGCTCTGGACTGCCCTGATCGCGCGGCGAATCGACCTTGCTCCGTCCCCTGACGATGAACCTGCCAGCCGCTGGGTGGGCTTTGCTCCGCGTCTGGCCATGGCGGCAATTCTTTCTCTGCCTTTGCTGGGATTATGGACGCTCTATACCGATCACGGACCCACTCGATTGCGCAATTTCCGTCTGGTGGTCTCACTCGCGGCTACGCTGGTGTTGGGGCTGTTCGTTTTCCTGAAACAATTCCTGCTCGACCGCCAACTTATCGCCCTGCTCGACCAGTCGCGACAGAGCTACGAAAATCTGCAGCGTTTGCAATCGCAGCTCGTGCAGAAAGAAAAGCTGGCTTCTCTCGGTCAACTGATCGCGGGAGCGGCCCACGAAATCAACAACCCTCTCGCGGCCATCTTGGGTTACTCCGAGCTTCTCGCTGCTCAGTCGCCGGAGGGGGAACAAGCTACCGTAGCCCAGAAAATCGGGCAGCAAGCACGCCGCACGAGAGATCTTGTCGCCGATCTGCTCAGCTTCTCTCAGCAAAATCCCTCGGAAAAAGTATTGGTCGAAATAGGTGGACTGGTTCAACGCGCCCTTCACATGCATGACAGCAGCACCAGTGGCCGCAACATTCGAATCGAAACTAACTTCGAAGCGCCCTTGGCCAGGATTTGGGGAAATACAAACCAGCTTCTCCAGGCATTCATTCACCTCACCGAAAACGCGTTGGATGCCCTCAGCGAAGTCGGAGGCGGTGTTTTGCGCGTCGAAGCCCGTCAGGAGAACAGCGAAGTCGTCATCGAATTCTCCGATTCCGGACCGGGGATGAGTGATCCCCAAAGAGTCTTCGATCCTTTCTACACCACCAAACCAATCGGCAAAGGCACGGGCCTCGGCCTCAGCGTGACTTATGGCGTCATTCAGGATCACCAGGGACAAATCAATTGTCTGAATAAACCCGAGGGCGGGGCGATTTTCACTCTTCGCTTCCCCGTCGCCTCCCAGGCAGCCTCCGCCGTCCACGCAGGCCGGTCTTAGCGAAGCGGACGGTGTGGCGCGCACACTCCTGTGCGCGGATTTTGACCGGTCTACCTGCGCCACTTCAAATCAGCTCCCTGATCTCGTAGAAGCCCTCGCCTGCTCGGCCTCGCCCCTCCTCCTTCCTGTAACATATCCGCCGAGCACAGCCTTGACTCTCATCCACACCAGCGCCCGAGTTCTCGAATTCGAATCGCTGCGCGATCTTCTCCGGGGCTATACGTCCTCTCCGCTCGGATCGGATCGCGTCGCGCGGCTAGCGCCCACTACCGAGCTGGCCTGGATCGAGCGCCAACATCAGCTCACTACCGAGATCCGGGAGTTCCGCCGGGTGGGCGGCCGCTTCGAATTCTCTGGCCTTCTCGACGTTACTCAACTGATCGACAAGTCCCGCATCAGCGGGGCCGCGCTTGAGACTACGGAAATTCGCGACATCATTCTCGTCGTCGATCGCGCTGCGGAGTGGCGCGAGATCACGCTCGCTCCGCCTGCTGCCATGAGGTCTCCCTGGAGCGCACTTTCCGAACTCTCCGCCGGCATTGTCGATTTCACCGATTTTCTGCGAGCGTTTCACAACAAGATTCAGCCCGACGGCACTCTGGAAGATCGCGCTTCGCCGGAACTGGCGCGCATTCGCCGCGACATCGAGAAACAAAGACGCACCATTCAGGAATCGTTGCGCGGTTATCTTCGCCGTCTCGCTGAAGGCGAGGTCGTTCAGGACGAACTCATCACCATCCGCGGGGAGCGGTTCGTGATCCCTGTGAAGATCGAGCAGAAGCGCCGTGTGCCTGGCGTCGTTCACGGTTCGAGTTCCAGCGGCCAGACCGTCTTCGTCGAGCCCATCGAAACCATTGAACAAAACAACGACTTGGTTCGTCTGCTCGACGAAGAACAGGCCGAGATTCATCGCATCCTCATGGAGATGACTCGCCGCATCGGCGAGAATGCCGAAGCCATCCGCGCCGCAGCGAACATCCTCGGCGAACTCGAACTCCAATTCGCGAAAGCCCGCTTCGCCGAAGACTACTTCTGTGTCGCCGTCACGGCTGTTGTAACGCCGGCGTCCTCGCCGGCTGTCGGGACGGCGTCTCGCCGGCCCTCAGAGTCCCAGTGGAGCGACGGGCGTCTCCGCCCGTTGGAACCAAATCAGCAACCACTTGCCGCACCTCGTCTCATCCTTCACAACGCCCGCCACCCACTGCTGGAACGTAATCTCAAGGCCAAGGGCCGACAAGTCATCCCCATCTCGATTGAACTCGAAGGCGACCGCCGCGAACTCGTCATCACCGGACCCAACACTGGCGGCAAAACCGTGACGCTGAAAACGGTTGGACTGCTCGCGCTGATGGCGCAATCCGGCATTCCGGTCCCCGCCGACCGCGCCGAGTTCCCCATCTTCGACGCCGTGCTCGCTGATATCGGCGACTACCAGTCCATCGAGCAAAATCTCTCAACTTTTTCAGCGCACGTCACCAACATCGACTTCATCTCCCGTACTGCGACTGCCAACTCTCTCGTGCTTCTCGACGAGCTAGGTTCAGCCACCGATCCTGAAGAAGGTGCCGCCCTTGCCGTCGCCATCGCCGACCACTTCCGTCGCACCGGTTGCGTCGCCATCATCTCCACCCACCACACCTCTTTAAAAGTCTATGGCGTGAATACGCCCGGGGTTGTGAACGCGGCAGTGGGCTTTGATGAAGCTACTCTCCAGCCCACTTACGAGCTACGGGTAGGCGTGCCCGGAGCGTCGGCGGGCATCAATATCGCCCAGCGGCTCGGACTCAATCCCGAAATCATCGCCGCCGCTCGCGCTCGCATTGGCACGCAGACGCAAGACGTCGCGAAGTTCCTCGATCGGCTGCACGCGGAATTGCGGGAAGCCGAAGCCGAGCGTGTCCGCCTTCGCAATCGCGAACAGGAGTTAGAGAAGGAAAAGAATCGCCTCGCCGCCGAAGGCAAGAAAGAACAACAGGCCAAAGTTCGCGAGATGGAGAAGAAGCTCGAGAGCATCTTCAAAGACTTCGAATATCACGCTCGTGAAACGGTCAATGCAATCCAGGATCGTGCTGCCGCGCAGAAGCTCTCCAAAGACGCCGAGCGCCGCATTGCCAAGTTGCGCCGCGAATTTCGCGAACAATTTGATTCGGCCGTCGTCGCTCACGCCACCGGCGCCGATCAAGGCGATCCCAACGCCCAGCCGACTCTCGTCAAGCACGTGTCGCAGGGAGATACCGTAAAACTGAAATCTGTTGGCCGCCCGGGAATAATCACGCGCCGCATCGACGACAATCATTTCGAAGTCGAAATCGGTGCGATGAAAATGAAGATTGCCCGCGACGATATCGCCGAGGTTGTCATCCGCGCATCCGACTCGCCGGTGAACGCCGCTCGCGCCCGCGGCATTTCGGTCTCGCTCGGTCGCGAAGACGCGAACGTCCCCTCCGAAATCAACGTCATTGGCCGCACCGTCGACGAGGCCACCAGCGAGGTCGAAAAGTTCGTCGACCGCGCCTTCCTTGCCGGGTTGCCACGTGTGCGCGTGGTCCATGGCAGCGGCATGGGCATCCTTCGCAAAGCTCTACGACAATACCTGCAGAAACATCCGCACGTGATTTCGGTCACCGAACCACCGCAAAACGAAGGCGGAGGCGGCGCCACCGTAGTGGAACTGCGGGTCTAGCCTGCGTGCGTTCGTCTTCGTGTGGCCCGGGCGCCTCGCCCGCGTGTAGAGGGGCATACTGCCGGCTGCTGTTACTTTGAGACTCCGTGTAGCGCCGGCATCCTACCGGCTGTCTTTCCTTTGAGACTTCGAGGACGACAGAACCTTCCGGGCATCCTCAGAACCCACGCATTCGCGTCGAACGCGAATGCATGGGCCAGCTGCGAGCCTGTGACGGAGGAGCGGAAAATTGGGTTACCGCGAGCCGCATTGCTATCCCACTCAATCGCACAAAGCCCGAGCAGGAAACTCAACGTATTAAAAATGAAATTGAAGCTTAAGTACGTGAGCAACTGGCGCATGCCAGTTAAGACGACCTCTCAGACGGCTCATGCTGATCCCGAAGTCTTCTCGCTATTGGTCGAGGCTTCGTATGCAGGATAACGTGGTTGGTCCAAACTATAATGGCCCCCGGAGACGAACTTTCCAGCCGGGTCTCTCCGATCCCAAACTCTGAATGCGAGGGCTTCTTCTTGTGTCGGATATCCTACGGATTCCCCTGTATAGACTACGGCGATAGTAAACAGTAAAACTGTCGCCGGCGATGCTTCGGGGAGGGGTGTGGTGTACGACGTAGAGATGATTCGCAGCCTATGTGCTGAAGCTGCCAACGAACAAGACCCAGAAAGAAGCGAAGAGCTTATTGCCCTGCTGCAAGCCGTTCTCCGCGAGAATGTAGAAGAGATTAAGCTCAAAGCCTCGTACCTGGCGAAGCGCCACGCCGCGATAGCTGCCGATTAAGCCCCTTTCAAACCTGGAGCACACTCGATTCTCTGGGGGGCGTAACCATGACAGCGGATGAAGAAAGGCGTATCCGAGAACTGCCAAGCCTGATCGAAAAGGAAGAGAACAACGACGTTGTGGAGCGGCTTACGACTGAGCTTTATGTTCTTCTGACGAGAAGCGTGGAAGAGAAAAAGCTGCAATCCACTGAAGCGAAGAAAACCGCCCAGCGGGAGTCGGGTGCCCCATCCTAACGGCGCGTTCTTTGCGACGTCAGCGTGGGATTTCACAGACCTCTCTTCTCGGGATTACATCTCCGTTCTGGCAGGAAGATATCGCAATCTGGGTACTGCATGTTGGCGCGTTCTGTGCGAAAGTGTGGGGATTCCCCGGACGAATATATCGAGAGTTTTCATGGACGGCTGCGAGAAGAGTGTCTGACGGCAAGTTGGTTTCAGAACTTGTTCGATGCGTGATTGCCAAGATTACGTTTCTCATTTGATTGTCCCCTTTCGCCTTCGCTGCTCACTTGCCTTGATCATTTCGCTCAAATCCGCAATCGGCCGAAGCTCAATCGGTCCAAGCCCATACTTAAAGCCTGGTTGCTGTGAGACAAGCTGAACAGCATGGTTGAGGTCTCGCGCCTCAAGGATCTGAATGCCGCCGACCTGTTCCTTGGTTTCCGCATAGGGGCCGTCAGTCGTCGCGACTTTGCCGTTTTTCCAGTACAGGGTCAACGCGGTCTCCGGAGGCTGAAGAGGTACTTCGGCAACCAGATGTCCGTTGGCGCGCAGATGGTCGTTGTGCTCGAAGCATTCGTCGAGCACCGCGTGTCGCTCGTCCTCCGTCATCCCTTCGAAGGTTCCTGGCTTGATGTATCCCAAACAGATGTATTTCATTGTTCTTCTCCTCATCCTTCTCTTCCGGGTGGGAGTCAGCAGCACAGCCTTGCGCGCCGGATCGTTCATCCTCTCGATCGTTCATCCCATAGTCATCGCGCGCGGAAAAAATCGACAGCAGAAGCGAACAATTTTGGGAAAAACCGGGGAAAAACTGGAGGAAGAAGTGATACCGCTTAGACACAAGTGCTATTCACCTATTAGACACAAATGCTATTCACCTATTACTCGGAGCGAAACTCGTCTTTGAGTTTCACAACCATGTGGTCTAAGTGCCCTGTGACGTCGGCTCACTTCCTCGCGTCGTGGTAGGAGCTGGTCCGCAAAGGCCCGCTGGGCCTGTAAGTGCTGATGATGACGCCCGAGCCCACAGCCTTCGTGCTGACGAGGGCGAGTTCGCGTGGCGGGGTTCCCTCCGAAAAGATACGTTTGCCTGTGCCTAACAGAACCGGAAAGACCAGCAGGAAGACCTCATCCGCGAGCCCGTGTTCGAGCAGCACCGGGGTCAGCGTCGAGCTGCCCCAGACGATCAGGTGCGGCCCGCTCTTCTCCTTGAGGCGGCGAATGCCCTCAACGATGTCCGCTCCAAGGTCCTCGGCCGGTCCCCATGCAAGACTCTTCGGCCTGTGGGTCGCGACGTATTTCGTGGTCGCGTTAAAACTGTCCGCCATCGGACTCTTCGGGGCTTTCGGCCAAAAGCCGCTCCAGATATCGTAAGTGCGGCGGCCCAGCAGCAGGTCGAACGCCTCCTCGTGAGCCGCGACGATGTCCCCTCCTGCTTCCGGGTCGGCATGCGGCCCCGCCCATCCGCCGTACTTGAAGCCGTTTGGATCTTCCTCCGGACCGCCGGGGGCCTGAATCACGCCGTCCAGCGAGATATGTTCGAGGATCCTGATCTTTCTCATAGCGTCTCCTTTACTACCGGTTTGCGCTCACCTGCGGCGGGCGCGGTTTGAGCATTATTTCGCGCACCTCGACCGGCGCCCGGCAGGCGACGGCGGCCTTGCGCCCCCATGCCAGCGCCTCGTCCAGGTCAGCGGCTTCCAGCACCCAAAAACCGCCGATGTGCTCCTTGGTCTCCAGGTACGGCCCGTCGGTGATGAGCACCTTACCATCGGGCTGCGCCCGCAGCGACTTCGCGCGACTTGCCGGGCGCAGGCCGCCCACGAAAACCCTGACGCCGGCAGCAATCATTTCTTCGTTGAGCGCGCCGATATCGCGGTGCATCGCTTCGCCCTCGCGGGACGGGTCATAGTTGTCGGGGTGATGAATCGCAACCAAATATTGCGTCATGAATTCTCCTGTAACGGTCTTCTCCCCTGGGTGGGAGCCATGCAGCACAGCCGTGCGCGCTGGATGGTTCATTCTATAGTCGTCGCGGACGGGGAAAATCGACGGCAGAGGCAAACTATTTTTATTTCAATTCCTCGAGCGCCTCGCGAGAAAACCGCGCTCCGGCACCCGCCGATCAGAAAAGGTACGGCACTAGGGCGGAGGTCTGATGGGCATAGGTGGCATACGTCTCCCCAAATTGGGAGCGCATCCACTCCTCCTCCTTGCGGAGCTTGGCCCAAAACACTACGAATATTAGGAAGAAACCGATGACCCCGCGCACTTGGGAAAGCGCAATCGCGGTGCCAAGAAACCCGGTCAGAATGCCGGTGTAGATGGGATGACGGACCACGGCATAGGGGCCTGTGGTAATCAGCTCGTGGCCCTGCTTAATCGTTACGGAGCTGCTCCAGTTACTGGCGAGGTGCTGGCGCGCCCAGACGGCGAAGAGAAGGCCGGCGACGGTAATAGCGGCTCCAACACAAAAGGACCAGATGCCAGACGGCCAGAGCTGGCGGTAGAGCCAGGGCAGCGGGATGCGGGTTGTCGAGAGAAGCACGATCACGATCAGGAAGGCGAGGAGCCGCAGGATGCCCGAGGCGGTCGGCTCCTGGCGCTGGGTAGTTTTGGTACCGGCGGCCTTGATCCGCCAGTAGACAATAAAAGCGATCCACACCACGGGAAAGAAAGATTCAAAGAACCAGAGCATTCAGGACCTCCGGACGTTGTAGCTGTTCTGAAAGAACTGGGGACAAAAAAACTGGAATACGAAAAAACCGGGGACAGACGGGACGTGCACCAATTTCCATTCGTCGAAAAACTGGGGAGCGTTCCGTCTGTCGATTTTCCAGTTCTCGTCCCCTCTATTGGATTTCTGCAGCGGAGGATTACTTCGTTTCTGCTTCAGTCTGATTAACCACTACGTGGTTCAACCTGAGGGAGACTGGCTCAGCTGGACAAGAACTCAATTCTAGGTTATCGGATTGAGCGATCGAGCCATTCTC
>Ga0210409_10000647_pt1 | contig 52771 bp, 67 predicted proteins | sample IncBWH17MmetaG_FD_161649 | JGI IMG/M metagenome (GOLD analysis project Ga0210409, IMG submission 161649) | Forest soil microbial communities from Barre Woods Harvard Forest LTER site, Petersham, Massachusetts, United States - Inc-BW-H-17-M | ecosystem: Environmental > Terrestrial > Soil >... | reverse complement strand
ACGTAGGCGGCATCAGAGTCCCTACCAATTTCGATCTGCAGCCGGGGCTTCTCGGGTTCAAGTCTAGCGTTTTGCCACTAATACGGCCCGATGACCCTGGGTGGCTCGCAGATTGGGAGATCAGTCTCAAGGTGATCAAGCACACGAAGTTCGGCACCATCGCGTTAGAAACCGACTCCAAGATACAGGAGGCAACAACATTCACACTTCGGCATGAAGTCGAAAAGCTCCGGAAAATGCAATCCCACCTGCATTCCTCCCTCTCTCGCATCTACAGGGAATACGAGAAAAGATTCGAACCAAAGCAGAAGAGCCTTCTCAGAAAGCTCGTTTCAAATGCGCAAAAGAGAACGGTACGCTAGAACATTCCTTCCGGTACAAATAATAGACTCTGTCCGGGCAAAAGAGGTGACGCGCTGAGGCTTCGGTTACAATGCTAAGGAAGGCTGTGATTCCTGCTGCGGGCTTGGGTACTCGGCTCTTGTCCGTGACGAAGGAGCAGCCGAAGGAGATGCTACCGGTCTTCGCGAAGGCGAAGAATGGGGACTTGTGTCTGAAGCCTATTGTTCAGCTGGTCTTCGAACAGCTGCACCAGGTGGGTTTCCGCGAATTCTGTTTTATTGTGGGGCGTGGTAAGAGGGCGATCGAGGATCATTTCACTCCAGACTTCTCGTATGTCTCGATGCTTGACAGGAAGGGCTTGGATGGGCCAGCGGGGGAGCTAGAGGCGTTCTACAAGATGGTGGACGGGTCGACCGTATCTTGGGTGAACCAGTCTGAACCGCGTGGTTTTGGAGATGCGGTGTTGAAAGCTAAGAGTTTCGTGGGGAGTGATCGTTTCATGGTTCATGCGGGTGATAGTCATTTCATTTCGAAGAACGCGGAGCACTTACGTAGGGTCGTAAGGATGAGTGACGAGTTGAAGGCGAGTGCGTTGTTCCTGTCGATGGAGGTTGAGGATCCGTCGCGATTCGGGATTGTTGAGGGCGAGGCGATGGCTGATGGGCTTGTGAAAGTTAAGCGGTTAGTGGAGAAGCCCGCCAAGCCGGCCTCGAAACTGGCGATCATGCCGGTCTATGTGTTTGACTCGAACATCTTCAAAGCGTTAGAATCTACGGCGGCGGGGTTCGCCGGCGAGCTTCAACTGACCGATGGTATCCAGCAGATGGTGGACTGGGATCTTAAAGTATTCACTTCGAAGGTTGCGTCAAGCGAGATCTGGCTAGACATAGGTTCACCTGACTTATACTGGCAAGCCCAGAACCTATCGCACAAGAATTTTTCAGCCTAGTCCTACATTGCTTTCTCGACCCAGACTCTGGGTGCGCCCTTTGTAATTTCGAGGGGCAGTGTGTAGGTTGGTTGTTGGGGTCCGACTTGTCTCGCCCATTCCACCATTTTTCCCAGACCCTCCTTCAAGCTGTGCTTGGTCTCGTATCCCAGCACTTCGGTTGACTTGTTTACAGTGCTATACGCGTGCTTTACTTCTCCAGGGCGAGCATTCTCATGTTGGGGTTTGAGTTCTGAACTCATTACGTCGAGGAGGAGACTGCAAGCCTTTCCAACTGATACAGGCTGGTCACTGCCCACGTTGATTATCTGTCCTTTGGCCCTCGGGCTGAGCCCAGCGTTTGCAATGGCAGGTGTTACATCGTCTATGTAGCTGAATGCCCTAGTCTGTTTTCCGTTCCCATAGATTATCGGGGGTTTTCCGCGTAGGATTCGGTTGATCCAAATCCCGAGAACGTTGCGGTACGGGTCCGCGGTGTTCTGTCTCGGTCCGTACACATTGTGGGGACGGAGGATGACGTGTTCGAAGTCGTAGGTGTGGCTGAATATTTCCAGAATGTGCTCACAGTAGGTTTTGGCGGCACCGTAAGGGTCTTCAGGTTCTCTGGGGAGTTTTTCGTCGAAGGGTGGTTTCTGTCGGCCGTAGACGGCCATGGAGGATGTGAAGACGAATCGTTGGATGTTATTGTTGACTGCTTCGACTAGGAGGTTGTTCATGGGTATGAGGTTGATCTCGTTTATGGATATCGGGGAGAAGATTGACTGTCCTTCCGCGGCGTAGGCGGCAAGGTGGAAGATCAGGTCAACCCCCTTGACGAGAGGTCTCACTTCTTGTCTTCTGATCAGATCGGCCTTGACAAACTCGCAGTCAGGATTGACGTTTTCTTTCTTCCCACCGAGAAAATTGTCGGCACTCACAACCTGGTGGCCTGACTCGACTAGATTATCGACGAGCCAGGACCCCATGAAACCAGCACCGCCTGTTACTAGGATTCTCTTAGTTTCCAAGCCTGATCGCGGCCTTCAAACAGGCTCCCTTTCAACATCACGCCCAATTATCATGCTCGCAAAGAGACCCCTTGGGCGGTCCTGAAACCGCGAGGCGCTTGAGCGGAGAATAGGCGGATGGCTTTGAATACGAGTCCGCTGAAGCCGGGGCAGGATCCTCGTTGGATGGTGCCCTGTTTCAAGGTACAGGATATTGTGGAGAATATAGATGAACGAAGTTTCTTCGCCGAGATTTATCGGGACGACGCCCGGCTACCGCGGGCTACCACAAATGGGGATGTTGTCTATCGCCTCACAGCCTAACAAGAAACGCCTCTCGCCATTCTCCCCTTTGACTTGAACATGCTCCAACAATCAAAAACGTCCAGATCGCAATTGAAACGCATACGATACGCAGAACCCTACATGGATCAAGACGACTTCAAAGCCCTAACAGTGTCCCTCAAACGCTCCTTTGAGACAGGCTGGTACGGGTTCGGTGAAAGATGCGCGGAATTCGAACGAGCCTTTGCAAAATACATAGGAACATCTCACGCAACTTTCGTCAATTCCGGGTCATCCGCAAACCTTCTCGCAATCGCCACGCTAGCCGCATCGGGCAGAATAAAGAAGAATGATCAAGTCGTAACGACGGCCTGTACATTCCCGACCACTCTAAACCCCGCGCTTCTCTACGGTCTCCGCCCCGTATTCGTAGACTTAGACCTGCCATCCTGGTCAATCAACATCGAGTCTCTGAAGGAAGCAACTGAGTCGGGAGCCAAACTGATCATACTCCCCCACCTCAACGGCATACCTCACGACATGGACGCCATCAAGAAAGTCGCCTCGGCGAACTCTCTGACGCTTCTAGAAGACGCTTGCGACGCTTTGGGGTCGCGATTCGCGGGAAGAAACGTCGGAACGTTTGGAGAACTCGGGACCTTCTCGTTCTACGTTGCGCACCACATGACTACGGGGGAAGGCGGGATGGTCATAACCAACAGCAAAGAGTTCGGAGAAGCTGCAGGCTCGCTGAGGGACTGGGGAAGGACACCCCAGCTGCTTAGCGACCTGGTAACCGAAAAGAGAACTCTCCAGTATCAGACCCTAACACAAGACCTTCCTCCCGACTACGAGTCGAGATACACATACACATACCTCGGCTTCAACCTCAAGCCACTTGAGATGCAGGGCGCTTGGGGACTCTCACAGCTCGAAAAGCTAAACACGATCATAGAGAAACGGAAGAAGAATTTTCAGAGATTGACCAGGAACCTAGCGCATTACCCCGATTGGTTGACACTTCCCGAGCCTCATCCCAAAGCCGATGTTTCCTGGTTCTGGCTGCCCATCGTTGTAAAAGATGAAGCCCCATTCAAACGCAGAGACATCGTGGGCCACCTGGAAAATGCAGGAATCGAGACAAGGCCAGTACTTGCAGGAAACATCCTCAAGCAGCCAGCTTACAAGAACATGGAATACAAGGTCACAGGTGAGCTAACGAACACTGAAAGAATATTACAGAACGGCTTCATCGTCGGAGTGCACCCGAACCTCTCCAGCGAAGAAATAGACTATATGAGCGCAACATTCCAATCCTTCTTCGAAAAGGTCCCCCGGTGAACAAACCAACGTTAGCCCAGTCTCGAACGATGACTGCCACGATCGTGGTAGAAGACGGGATAATTGATAGCCTGATTGGGCCACATTCAAGACTGTCTTCGAATTCTGACGCAAAGCCAAGAGGAGAGAAATTCGTCCTCGGCCAAGGCCCATCAATTATCGTCTAAGGTTACGGGTTTGAAGGAACCAAGAGCACGGATTCCTCTCACAGATTTAGCGCGCCAGTACGCGTCTATCAAACCAGAACTCGACGAGGCGATCTCACGAGTAGTCGAAAGCGGAATGTACGTCTCTGGGGAAAACGTTGAGCGGTTCGAAAAGGAACTGGCAACATACCTAGGAGTGAAGTTCGTGGTAGGCGTGGGATCGGGGACCGACGCTCTTGAATTCTCGATGAGCGCAATTGAACTCTCGGAACAGAAGAACTGCATAGCCCCTGCTAACACATTCTTTTCCGTAGTAACGGCTGCAGAAAATTCTCGAGGAACCCTCAGACTTGCCGATATAGAAATGTCAACTTTCAACTTGGACCCTGACTCTTTGAAAAAGAGCATCAACAACACGACCCTCGCAATAATTCCTGCTCATTCTTATGGACAGATGGCTGACATGGACTCCATATTAGAATTGAAAGAAGCCGGACCCCGCTATGTTGTCGAAGACATTGCACAGGCACTCGGAGCGACCTACAAAGGGAAAATGGCGGGATCTCTCGGAGACATCTCCTGTCTCAGCTTCTATCCGACGAAGAACCTAGGAGCTTTCGGAGACGCGGGAGCCATTGCAACCAATAATGAAGAGCTCGCTCAGAAGATTCGCAATCTAGGAAATTATGGACAGGAAAAGCGGTATCGTCACCTTTCATTAGGCCGGAATAGTCGACTTGACGAAATCCAAGCAGCAATCTTGCGCGTAAAACTGCGACATCTCACGAAATGGAATGAGAGTAGACAAGCCCATGCGAGTCTGTACCAAGAATTGCTCGAGCCTGTTGAGGAGATAGCCACTCCGGCTACTAGAGAGGACCGGCAACACGTGTTCAGTCTATACGTAATCTGTTGCGAGCAGAGAGATAGGTTAAGATCATCCTTGGACCAAGAGGGGATATCGACGGACATTCACTATCCGACTCCCCTCCACAGACAACCTGCGTGCATGCATCTCGGGTACAAAGAAGGCTCGTTTCCAAACGCTGAAATTGCTGCAACGAAGATTCTTTCGTTACCTATGTACCCTGAGATAAAGGACGACGAAATAGCGCTTGTATGCGAAAATATCAGAGACTTTTACCGAGCATCTCGATGACAGCTGGATGATCTCGTCTCTGGATCAAAAGAGCCCTATCTGAGTCTTCTTCAGAAAGATCTACATGAGAGAGGCCGGCGCGGTAATGGTGATTGAGGTTGCGTCTGGGAGGCGGCCCAACATTGGGCGCTGACGAAGATTCGTCTTGAGTTACCAGCGTTCCTTCCAAGGGGTTGGAGATAGCGCCTTGCGTGTTGCTAGGGGTTTCCACCAGCCTGCGTTGGCGAGATACCATTTTGTGGTTAGAGCTAGTGCTGAGTCAAATTCATGTTTTGGTCTCCAACCCAATTGTCTTGTGGCTTTCTCGGAGGACAGACTATACCTAGTATCGTGTCCTGGTCTGTCTTCCACGGTGATGATCGTGTCTGGAGATTTTCCTAGTTGTTTAAGGAGTCGTTCGGCCACTTCTTGGTTGCTGTATTCGTTTCCCGCTGAGATGTTGTAGGCTTCTCCCGGCTTACCCTTTTCTAGTGCTGCTTCTATGGCAGTGCAAAAGTCTCGTACATAGATCCAGTCTCTTACTTGTCCGCCGCCTCCATAGAGTGGGATGGAATATCCCATAATGCTTCTGATGATGATTTTCGGAATAAGCTTCTCCGGGTGCTGGTTGGGGCCGAAGTTGTTGGTGCAGCGAAGAATGACGACAGGCAGGTCATAGGTGCTGTTCCAAGCCTGGGCCATGAGATCAGCTCCTGCCTTTGTCGAAGAGTACGGACTGGTGGGACTTAGAGAGTCTTCCTCGCTGAAGGATTCTGAGGAGATAGAACCGTAGACTTCATCAGTGGAAATGTGGACGAGTTTGGTGACCTCGTTTTTTCTACAGGCTTCTAGGATGTTGAAGGTTCCGATGAGGTTACTGTTGAGAAAGGGTTCGGGGTTAGCTATGCTCCGGTCTACATGGGTCTCAGCGGCGAAGTGGACAACGAAGTCAGCGTTCTTCAGAAGGCTCCTTACTCTTGAGCTTGTAATATCGGCTTTGACGGATCGATAATGCTTGTTTAGGCGGAGGTCTTTGAGGTTGGCTCGGTTGCTGCCCTGGCCCTGGTAGTCCACATTTGTAACACTCACGTTGTCGCGCGTCTCGAAGAGTTGGTGAATGAAGTTGCTGCCGATGAAGCCCAGGCCGCCCGTTACGATGATGCGGTCCAATACTCCTGATTTCCTTCTCGTTAAAGGTTTACAGGTTGAGCTGGCAGTTCTCGCCCAGGGTGAGCTTCAACGCTTTGGGAGATTTGTGGTCGTTACTGGTGATACTGGTGCCCTGTCCGATTATGCTGCCGGCAATCCGATGAGGAACGTCTATGATACAATTGTCCATGATAATTGAGTCTTCCACCTCACCCCTCTTTATGACCACGTGGTTTCCGATGCTGCTGTAGGGACCCACGTAGACGCCGCTTTCCAAGATTGCGCCCTCACCGACAACTGATGGACCTCTCACTGTTGCTCCCATTGCTATCCTTGCGTTCTTACCAACAGAAACTCGGCCTTGTACCGAATCTTCATCCTCAACTGATCCCTCTATCTTTCTAGTGATGTCGTCTAGCACGAGTCGGTTTGACTCAAGGATGTCCTCTGGTGTCCCTGTGTCCTTCCACCATCCTTCAACGACCCGATAGTCTACCTTGTGGCCGTTTTCTAGAAGGAGCTGAATAGCCTCTGTAATCTCAAGCTCGCTCCTCCATGAGGGCCTAAGTTTCTCTATCATGCTGAATATTACCGGTTGGAACATGTAGATGCCAGTGAGCGCAAGGTTTGAGGCGGGATTCTTCGGTTTCTCCTGTAACCCGATGAGCCTGTTATGGGAGTCAAACTTCGCGACTCCAAACCTTGAGAGGTTCTTGGCCTTGGAAAGGAGTATAGTGGCGTCGGTTCGTGCTGTCTGGAATTCTCCGGCTAGCTTCGCAATTCCGCCCTTGACCAGATTATCTCCAAGATAGACGATGAAGGGGGAGTCTTCTACAAAGTCTTGGCATAGACCAACCGCGTGGGCTATCCCTTTAGGTTCTTCCTGGACTATGTATGTGAACTTGGCTCCAAAGGATGAGCCATCTCCGTAATGGTCCCTCACTTTCTCAGGGTGCACGTCTCCTACGACGAAGGCGATCTCCTTGATACCGCATGCCAGAATGTCTTCGACCGCATATTGGGAGACGGGCTTGTTGGCAATAGGTATCAATTGCTTGGGTCCGGTGTGAGTGAGCGGGCGAAGTCGAGTCCCCGATCCTCCGTGCAAAACGATGCCCTTCATATGGCCCGGGTCTCACGGTGATTCTGCTATTACGCTTTCCGGGGCCGGATCTTCGGATTAACGCACGGCTTTGCTATCCGAGGTTTCATCCTCGAACTCGTAATTAGCAACGCTTTCGTTGGCAGCATAGTTCGAATGCTAACAGTGTTATCGGTCAGGAAACGGCGTCTTCGGTCTCATTACGACAGCTTTCCGGTATCCAAAAGGCTCCCTAATCCTTATCACAATGAGTGACCTTTTCGGGGTGTCAGGTTGTCCAGTTATCGTCGGGGTTTCGCTGCCATCCTTACCTCTAATGCGGATGGACGCACGCTAGTGTTGGCGGTCCTGCTCATCCTAGTCTCAATATCGGGTATTGTGCAGATCCGTTCGGCTCATGCGGTTTTGTCCTTGCAGCCTCACGTGCCGATCATCATCGATGGGAACTCTAACTTTCTCCCGTCGAACGGTGTCACTTCCGGCCATGGGACCTCCCAGGATCCCTACGTTATTGAAGGCTGGTCGATAGCGAGTGACCAGGGTCATGCGGCGGTTGAGATCAACGGTACTACTGCGTTCTTCATCATACGCAACATTGAGACATTGGCGGGCTTCACTGGAGTTTATCTTCTCAACGCGAATGACGGGTCTGTTGTAAACTCGACCCTGAACGGAGATGTTCGCATTGACGGGTCCCAGAATGTTACTGTTTCGCGGAACTTGATCATGAATGGACAGATCCTGGTGCTAGATAAGAACCAGGGCCCCTTAAGCGCCAATCTGTTGATAGCGAACAACACCCTGGTGGACGCGGGGATCTCGATTGGCTCGTGTACCGTTTGCCTCCAGAGCCCGACGAGGATGAGGATATCGGACAACACTATCCTGCAGCATTTTAACCAATCTACTGCAATATCCGTAGCAGCGGTAGGTGCCACAATTGCCGGTAACAACGTCTCCGGTGTAGGCACCAATATCTTCGGTGTGGGCACGGGTATCTCGGTCGTAGGCTCTGGAATCGCAATCAGCAATAACAAATTGAATGCATCAGGTTATGATATCGAAATCATCGCTGCAAACGCCACTAGGCTCTCTGGCAACATCATGACTGGACGTGGGATCTTTCTGCTGGGGTCAGTGCCTCCGTACGACTATCCATACTACTATGACTCGCATGTGATCGACGCGAGCAACCTGGTCAATGGAAACCCTGTTCTGTACTACAATCGTTGCGCAGGGCGCAACGTGGCAAATGTGACCGTTGGCCAGCTAATCATTGCCAGTTGCTCCGGGGTGAAGCTTGCCAACCTGACCGTTACCAATACTGGTCCTGGGATATTCATGGCCTACGTGAAACAGGCAAGGCTTGTTGACGACCATGCTAGGAGCAATTGGAATGGCCTGGTTGTTACCGAGTCGTCAAACGTGACCGTTTCCAATAGCGACTTTACGGCGAACGGGAACGCTGTTAGTATCGTCAATTCAGCTAACCTCACCATAACGGGTAACAGTATCTCAAAGAATCAAGAGGGCCTGGGATTAGAAAGTTCAAGTGACGTAAGCGTGACCGGTAATATCATCGCCTCCAGCCAGGGTACGGGGGTTAGAGCCGATGGGGGCGTTAATCTCATCTTGTCGGGAAACCGTATCAAGGATAATGGTGCGGGGGTGGAGCTTCACTCCGTTACACAGGCCTTGGTTCAGGGTAACTGGATCTCGGGGAGCCAGCGCGCGGGAATTTCCGTTTTGAGTGGGAATGGGTTCAACGTTACCGCGAACACTCTGATCTACAACGGGGCGGGAATCAGCTTCGGAATAGATTACAATGGTGGGTTTGTTTACAACGCTATCGTCTACCACAATAATCTCGTCTACAACCTTGTCGACCAAGCGGACCACTCGGAGGGGATTGTGCCGGCGTGGGACAACGGCTACCCTTCGGGGGGAAACTACTGGTCCGACTATACCGGCGTCGATAATTGTAGCGGTCCGCAACAGAACGTCTGCTCTGGGCCTGATGGCATTGGGGACACGCCCTACACTGGTATAATCCAGATTAATTCCGGTTCCCGTGTCCAGAGCTCTCTCGTTGACCATTATCCGTTGATGAGACCCTACGGCAATGTAACCCAGGACATAGCGGCGCCTTCATGGCCGCTGGGGAGTACCATTGTTTTGACGGGGGTGAACTCGACAAGCGTGTCACTCCACTGGAGCGCGGCCGCTGACGACACCTGGGTGAGCAAGTATGAGATCAGCCAGGAAGGCAGGCTAGTGGCCACGGTCCCTGGAAACATTCTTTCTTACACCCTCTCAGGGCTCAGCCCTGGCGCAACCGCGGTCTTCAAGGTGGATTCGGCAGACCCGGCCGGCAACCTGAGCACTAATGGACCCTCTTCCATGATTACCTTGGTTGGTGATACTTCCACCACTGTGGTTTGTTCTCCTGGTGCTGTCCAGGTGGGTGCGTCGATTACCTGTACTGCGACTGTGATGGATATTGCTGCTTCGGGTGGTACGGCTCCTCATGGTACTGTCAGCTTTACCAGTAATGGTGCTGGCGGCTTTACTGGTTCTCCCTGTACTCTGGTAGCGGGTGCTGGTGTTTCCTCTACTTGTTCTGCGGACTATACTCCAACGGCTGTGGGTAGTGGTACTCACACGATTACGGCCAGTTACAGTGGTGAGGCTTCTCATAATACCAGCTCAGGTACTGTCGCTGTGACTGTTACTGCTCCGCCCACGGTTCCTGGCCCTGCTCAGGGCCCCACGTTCCTCAGTCGGGGATGGTGGGAACAGAACCCAATTTGGATGATTATGGCAGGTGTAACTGCTGTTGCTGCTGTCGCGGGTGCCACGGTATTGGTTCGCAGACGGCTTGCTGCCTCCCGAGACAGGCAAGTCTAAGGGAATTCCCTTCGACCTTACCAGGGAAACCTCTCTCCTTACTGTCCCTGGTATTATTCGTCTTTTTGCTAGTGCAAGGGCTCGTTAGACGAGAAGTTGAGAGAGAGTTGTACTTTGGAAATTTTTGTGATCAAGTTGGAAGAAGAATATCCACTGGAAACGTCACGTAAGTAGAGCATCTAGCGAAACCGACAAACAAAGCTCGCGGAAAGGATAGCGTTTCAACAGCGATCGCTCCGCTTCAAAAGCGAAGTGGACAAAAGGGAAAGCCCTATTCAAGAAGATTGCCAAAGGACGTGTGGCCTTCAAGAAGAAATAGGCGAAATAGAGAAAGAGTTCCTGCCTTTCCTCGGCTGTCACCTGAAATCGGTGTCTTTCGAATGTACTTGCTAATTGCTCAGCGCTGAATCGAAACAAGTGATAGTCCCGCGGAAGCTTTGGAGCCTTTGAATAAGGGTCCACAGTTATCTTCATCCTGCGGAGAAATGCAGCCGGCAAAATCCAGTAGGCCCTCTCAAAGATGAATCGGATTGGGTTGTTCGAAACGTTCTCTTGCACGAACAGTCTCGCATCTCTCCTGCAAATCCTTCTGAATTCGTCAAGCGTCTCGGAGAGAGATATTGAGGTCGGGAGATGATGCAAGACATTTATCACAACAATTCCGTCAACAGTGTTCGGGCGCATAGGAAGAGCTCTTACGTCGCATACGATGGCAGCGTGGTTCTCCTTGAGTCTGTTCTCGGGATGACTGGCTATGTTGGCAGAGCTAATGTCGGTGGAAATCAGTAGGCACTCTCCTGCATTTTCGGCGATGAACTTGCTAAACCGCATATCTCCACAACCCGCTTCCAATATCACGCTCGATTTGAGCTGGTGTTGTCTCGAAGCGAATTGCCCTATCTGGCGCCTGAGTAGCCTGCCGTAGTAATCGAAAGCGTCGTCGATCGGATCCTGCCCGGCTTTCTCATTTTGTTGCGAGCCTATCATGATTACCAGTGCATCAACAGCCTTGGCTTTCGACTTTGACAATAAGAGATTGTCTCGTTACCGGCCAAGAGTGACTGATTCCGTAGCGTTGACTCATTGGAGGGCTCCGAACAAGAACTCAACTTTCGATCCTGAGAGGTCGATTCCAAAGTGAGTCTTATACTAGTGAGTAATGCTGAATTCGCTCAAGCCCACGAGGTTGGCCACAATCGACGATTTCGAATGACACCACACTCATCGGACCCTAGTTGCTTGGCCAGTTTTCAAAGTCGTTTTTCACTGCTAGAACTGCTTTTGGGGGGAAGATCATGATCAGCGTTTTTGTTTGCGTCCAGAGGCCGACGACGAACTCTCGAAAGCAAAGCTATGAAGGGTCTGGAATTCTTAATTCTCGTTCTTGAAAGAAGAATCACACTTGAGAGAAGCGTAAGAACAGAGACTATGTCACCGATATTTGCTAGTCTTTGAGGTAGGAAGTCGATGCTTATCGTAAGATTGCCCACCTGATTTACGTACCAACCGTTGGCATATCCATTCGCGACAAAGTGCTGTTGGATATCGAGGCCATTGGCTCGTGCTGACCAATTCGGATCGTAGGACTCGCTGAATACTAGAAAGAAAGGACCTTGAGAGTCTACGTTGACAGTATAGCTTGTCGGCAAAAGCTTCTGATAAGTTAGACCCGAAGTTATTGCGTCTTGATTGAGGTTACCGAGAGGCGCAAGCCCGATCCCTTGAATCGTTTCTTGAGAAGCGAAGACGATGGTGCCCGTATCATTCGGGGTCACTTGGGCAGTTTGGATCAGTTCGGTATCGTTTCCGCTTGTCGCCTGAAAGCCGGTTGTCGCATACACTTCAGTTTGTCTCCATTCCAGATTCCTGTAGAACGTTAGTCCTCCGAAGTGCGCCGCTAGAACTACGCTTTTGTCAGAATTCAAAAGGGACTTGAGTTCGTTGTTGGGTGCGTAGACCCAAAATTTATTGTTCTGGACGTATGCCGTGTCTGAATCATCGTGGATCATCAAATACTTCACGTTCAAAAGGCCGAGTACACTTCCTAGGTTTGTAATCCTTGGCCAACCGTTGAAATATGCGTCATCGGCAAATCCATGTCCGGTAGCGCCCGGACGAGATGTGAAGACAATCGCGGGAATAAAATAGCTCACGCTGCCGGGAACTGTTGCCGATAAGTTCGTGTATGTCCAATCAAAGCTTCCTCCGAGATCTGGGCCATTGGCTTGTCCCACGTATCTCATCTCTAAGTCGTAAAAGAAAAAGACTAGATAAGCCGCGGTAATGTTTGCATCAGCTCTGAGATAAGCCTCTAACTGCAACGGTTGTCCAGCAAGTGCTGGGTATCGACTAACCCACGGAGCCGCACTGCTGGTGGCACTGTATTCGATAGGGGCGGAGGCAAGGTAAATCGTGGTGTTTGTCACAGAAACCTCTGCTGCCCAGTTACCGCCATGGACGGTCTGGTTCTGTACGAAGGCGCTGGATCCTTGAGGGCGAAATATTGCCTGACCTGCCCACTCCCATCCAGTTAGATCGCCATCTTCGAAACCGGGGTTTACGGCCACTAGACTGGACAGTTGGGTCGCGATTGTCAGTGGAAGCTGAAAGGTCGAACCGGCGTATGTCACGTCAGGTTTCGAAAGTAGCCACGTACTTGGGTCGGCGCCGAAGAAACCGGAGGACCAGTTAAGCGCGTTATATCCCAATTTCGGGAAGGGCCATTGATAGATTCGAAAATCTTGTGGCTGGCCTTCAAGCCAACTATTAGCATCTTGATAATAGCCAGGCACGCTTACCCGAGCAGAGGGGATTACGTGACCGCCTGGCTGCACCACATCTCCTGTCCACAGCGGCCAAGGTAATACCCCGATGATGAGGAAGCAGACTAGGGCGACACCGAGGATTCTTGGAAGCCTGACACGTTGTAGACGCGACGCGCTCTTGAATGTCCGATAAACAATGTATCCTAGCGTTTCACCGATCAGGACTGAGTAGCTTAGGGATATGAGGAGGCCGAATTTTTCGTACGGTTCGCGGAATGCTTGGAGGACAGGATAGGTGAGAAATGCATTCTGGTAAAGGGACTGGAAGGGGGGGTTCAGTCCCTTGGCAAGAAACACAGTTAGAATTGCCGTAAGGGAGAAAAATGCAATCAGAGAGGATTTTCGTCGGATTAGTAGCGCGGCAAATGCGATTCCGGGTAATATGAGGACTAGGGCGTTCAGCCATAAAGACGAGTAGCTGGAGGAAAAACTGTAGTAAGGGTCTCCCGCGTATCCGGAAAACACTGACCAGTAGCCTTGCAGTCCAAGTACGCTCAAGAGAGTTGAATGGCTACTCGTCTCTTGCAACTGCGATAGGTTCGAGACTCCGACCGCGGCTCTTGCCGCGTTCGATGAGGCGAGTTCCTGGAAGAAGAACGAGTAGTTGATCAGCCACCAGGCGTTGACTAGGAGCCAGGTGGATATTGCGCCGATGGCGAATTTGCAGGCGCGAAGGGCGGATTTTGTCTCAGATAGCAGGAGTTTTCGTAATAGGTAAGAGACGAAAAAGAATCCGAGGAAGAGCCACATTATGAGAACGAAGTTTAGGGCTACAAACGCTGATGCAACGAGAAGAGTTGAGATGCCAAAAATCAAGCTTTGCTTGATCAGTGGACCGCTTTTCAGCCCTTTCATGAATAGAGCGAAGACCAGGGGCAGGAAAGCGTAGAGATACGCCTCAGAGGTAGGTGTGGCCCAGATCAGAACCGCGGCGTAGGAATTGAACATGTAAAACGCCGATGCGATTAAACTGGAGAAACGACTTGCGCCAATTACGTTCATTAGGTAATGCACCGAGAGCCCGGCTCCGACGAACAAGAGGTAAAGGATGATCGTCTCGACGACAACCAGCGGTAGCCCAATCAGAGTTCCTGCAACTATCATTGCATGATGCGGCAATTCGGCCAGCGCTTGAGGAACCGCGGATCCAGGAGGGAATCTTTCCGACCAGACGTAGATGTAATCTGAGAAATTTCGAGTCGTGCCGCTCAATGGAAAGTCGAAGTCGAAATACGAAATCAACAATCCACCTCGGAACCACGTGAGAGGAACCGGGAGACCCATAATCAGAATGACTAGTCTGTCTACGGCACTGCGTCGCAATCGCTCTATGAAGCTCGGGTTCCCCATATTCTATCCCGTCGATGAGGTCTGCCGGGAAGCTCGCATTGCAACCCACGTATATATCGAATGTGAGATCATAATGCAATCAGCGTCGTGATAGACTGGAGCGATGAAAGGAAAGCTATCCTTTGTCGAACCGGCGAGAAGTTCTTCCCACGACGGTCGCTCCCCCTCCGGGGCCAAGTTGTCTGAAAACCCTCGATCTCTTCCCCGTGTCGCTCAACCGGATCTCGGAATCGGGAAAGAGATTACGGGCCACGCCGAGCACCTCTCTACCAGAAGACCCGTGAACCCCCAGTAACCGTTGAGAACTTTCAGCGAGGTTCTAGTACTCGGCTAAGTTTTTGAGGGATATGGGCAGTCGTTTGCACGTGCTCGAATAGTCCGATCTTCTTGGTCAATCGTCTCAGGATCACGTCGTCTGCAACTTTCCGGATTATGTTCTGCGTGAAAAGACGGTTCTCGTAAGTGCTTCGGAAGTTAACTATGTTCCAAGACCACGCGCGGATGACGTAGTACCAAGCATTGCGCACCCGGAGACTGGAATGAACCGTAAATCCAAGAAAGAGCAGGGAGTAAGGTATCGCATATCTGAGGAAGTGGCGCAGGCTGAGATTCTTGAACAACGTGTTGATGTAGTTTCTGTGTCCGTAGTAGAACATGAATGCGTTTTTGGAGGGGAGTGCCCGGGTTGTCCATCCGAGGGCGTGATAGACAACAGAGGCTGGAACACATACTACGGTGAGTCCGCTGAGCCAGATCCTCCAGCAGAGGTCAAGTTCTTCGTTATAGATGAAAAAGCGCGGGTCGAATTTGCCAACCTTGAGAAATGTGTCTCTTCTAACAAGGAGAGCTGCGCCTGTTGCGACAAGTACTTCCGACTGTCTCACTGGAGTGTCTTGGTCATTTTTGAGCATTCCACGGTTGTACATGGTACCATAGGGAGTAAGGTAGCCCCCGGTAGAATCTATGATCGTTGGCTTATCCATCATTAGCATTTTGGGCTGAGCTGCTGCGATCGCGGTACTCCCGTCTACGACCTTGACAAGTTCTCGTAGCCAATTAGGCTCCACGGCGATGTCATTATTCAAGAAGAGCAAGTACTCTCCCTTCGCGTATGAGGCACCAATGTTGTTGGCCACGCAGAAACCTAGATTACTCGAATTGCGAACAAGCTTTACGCGCTTGTCAGTCGTTTGGAATTTCGATACAGTGTCAAGACTTCCGTCGCGTGAGCCATTGTCAACTACAATTACTTCAAACGGGTCATAGTCCGTTTTGAGCACAGATGGAAGGCATTTTGCCAGCATACTCGCTCCATTGTAATTCAGGAGTATGATGGAAATGAGAGGTGTGGTGCGGTATTGATGTTGTTCGAAACCGTTACCACTCTTGGCACGGCCCGTTTCATCTCCAACCTTCGAGGCGGTAATTACCTGAAGGTTTCGCGTCTGATACATCGCGAGAGACTTCCCTAGGTGGAGTTCCAAAGGAGTTTTCAGATGTGTCCACTTGTGGCGAAAAAGCAAGGCTATTGGGATATCATGTTGGGTTTGTAGAATTCTTGATAGAAGTCGATTGTTGCTTGGAGGCCCTCCTTCAGCGTCGTTGTTGGAACCCAGCCGAGCTCTTCTTTTGCTTTAGATATGTCTAGGACCCTTCTTTGTGGTCCTGAGGGTTTTTCAGCATCGAGAGTGATTTTCGCAGTCTTTCCCATGAGCCGTAGAATCAGCTCAGCAAGCTGTCTGATTGTTATCTCTTCATTGCCTGCAAAGTTAACGGGGTCTGGTTCGGGAAGCTTATCGATCAGGTGAACCAAGCCTTTTGAGAGGTCCTTGACATACAGGAAGCTCCTTACTTGTTCACCATTGCCCCAGATGGGAAGTGTTTTGCTATTTTCAATAGCTTTCATTATAAGGGCAGGAATGATTCTGCTTCTTGTCCGGTCAAAGCGATCCCTTGGACCGTAAACATTGCTGGGTCTTGCGATGGCGACCTTGAGACCATATTCGCGAGCGTACGATTGCGCAGAGAACTCAGACATTCGTTTCGACCACGCGTAGCCGTCGCTTTGCTGGCCGGGGATACTCGCCAGGCTTTCAGATTCTCTGGTGGGCACCTTCGCGTCCGTAGGGTAGACTTCTGCTGAGCTAAGGATCAGCGATCGTTTGACGTCCGCGAAGCGCGTAGCCTCCAGCGTATTCAGGGTCATGAGCATGTTTTGCTGGAAAATATAGGCTGGATGAGCTTGTTTGTACGCTGCGCTTCCGTCGATATGAGCAGCGCTTATGACTACCTCTTGATCTTTGCAAGCTCGCTCGCAATCTTCAACTCTAGTAAGGTCTACTTTGACGACTTTGGCGCGCCCAGTACGGTTGACTGGGTCCACGTGGATTGCGTCATTTTTTCTCCCGGAAGTGGTTAGCGACACGTGTGCCCCCGCATCTAGCAGGGTCTCAACGATGTGGGACCCAATGAATCCAGATCCCCCCGTCACCAGAACTTTTGTCTGATTCCAAAAATCACCGTACTCGTCATTCAAAGCTGCCTCGGTCTCCTTCCTCTTGCACGTACTTACCCTCTGATAGCGTTGGATTGTAAGGCATGATTTTACCTATGACCATTCCGGCAACTGTCGCCGTATACTCCACGGTCCTCATTACAGCAAGTCCGGTCGCATGGACGGGATCTCGTTCGAATAATTGCCTGTTTTTGAAGTAGCCCTCCCGTATTGGAGAGAACTGTCTAAAACCTAAACCTCTGTGCCTTTGAAGATAGTTGTGCAACTGTTTTCCGTACATATATCGTTTAAGAGCGAGTCTCTTGATGCTGAGCTTTCCCTCATTATGAAGTACTGTGCTTGTTACCCGTGCCGCTTTGAACCCTTGGCGTTTGAATCTGAGGTAGAGATCCCAATCGTCCCCTCCGATTGTCGGATCGAGGCCGTTCAATTTCTCCCAGACCTCTTTCTTGAAGAACCGTGGAGCTTCCTGCAGGTCGTCTCCGGCATGGCATCGACGGTCTAGGGATCTACAAGCACTCCAGAAGCCTGTACCGAACGATGTTTCGGGAACGATTACACCATCTGCCCTAGAGGTATTGATTGCACGCACACATCCCGTGATAACATCTCTCGTTAGTTGCATATCCACATCGACATAGTAAACAAACTCCCCTCGAGATTTGCTCACTCCGTAGTTGCGCTGGTATGGGGCGCCAAAAATTGACTCGCGTCGTGATTTGACACCGAACAGATGAACTTCCGAATCGAACTTTCGAGCTATCTCAACAGTTCGGTCTGTGCTGAAACCATCCACGATTATCGCCTCGACGCGAGAATAACTCTGGTCAGCTATGGACTCGAGACACTTCTCAATGAACTGTTCGTTGTTGAACGTGGGAACTATGACTGATACTAGCCCTCGCTGGTGTTCAGGCATTTCCCCAACAACACCCAGGTTACCTTCTAGGCTAGCTGTCATTCGCGCACCATGTCACAGATTTGCTGTTTGATAGAGCTTGACTTCCTTGGCAGCCATCTTGTCAGGGCCACCAAAGGCACCTCGTCAATCATAACGGTCAATCATAACAGCGATTTTCATCGTTGTGATCCATTAATTTCCCGGGTTTGAACGCTCGTGTAGGGTCAACGACTCTTGTTGTCGGGCCATGCTGTCAAAACCAAGTTCCCAGGAACGATTATAGCCCAAATGAGCTCCGAGGAGAATACCCTCACAGACTTGACAGGACCGTCAGCGAAACGAGTCGATTGAAGAGTCGACCTATTGAAATCATCCGATAATTGACTCGATTACCCTCTGAAACGCCTGAGAGGCATGGTCCCAAGAATGAGCTCTTGCCCACTCGCGCGTGGAGAACCCCATGAGCCCCATAGAATTGTCGCTCCGCAGAATCAGCGAGATTTTCCTACCTAATTGCTCGACGTCTCCAAACGGAACAAGATATCCGGTCTTGCCATCGATTATCGAGTCCTGCAGTCCCGGAACATTCCATCCAATGGTAGGTGTTCCGCAGGCGTTTGCCTCGATGACTACTATCCCATATCCTTCTCTTACGGAGGGCACTACCACAACATGAGCTGCTGCCAATAGGGCCCTCTTTTCATTATCCCAATAGTGAGGCGAACGCTTCATTATCTTAATGGCGTATCCTAAATCTGTTCGAGCAATCTCGTCTCTGATTTCTGAGTCGTCTCCGTTGCCAACGATGAGAAGGTTGGCGTTGGGGACTTCTTCCAAGACCCACTTCATCGCTCTGACGGCATAGCGAATTCCCTTGTAGCGACGAAACCTACCTAGACAAACGATTGTGGGAGCTGCGAACTTTTGTCCGTCGGGGTGAAAGTTAAGGAAGGCTTCTCCAATCCCAGGGCGAATTACGCTAATATTGTGATCGGGAAGACCAAGACGTACGAGGTCACTCTTTGTGCTTTCCGAGCAAGTGACGACTTTACTGTAGCGGTAGCCTCGGTACACCCACGGCTCGATCTTGATGGCAATATTCGATAAAGGCCTAGGTAGCTCGTAGTTGAAAATCTCCGCGGCCACTTGGTAAACTATCGCTATTCTTGGCAGTTGACTGTAGAGTGGAGTAAGCCATGGGAAACCGATACTGCTATTGTCCACTAGAATGTCTGATTGGCCCAGCAAACGTGTAATCACGGATATCGGGACCGTCAAGCGGGCCAGCTTTGGAAAGGGTAGCCTGATTATGTCTAGATCGTCGATTCTTTCTCGGCTTGGAAGACCCTTCTCCTTGGTGGATACAATTGTTATCTTGTATAGTTTGACTAGTCGTCTGAATATCTCGTGAATGTAAAGAGGGGCCCCTCCCCCGTCACGGTGTCTGATATCACGCTGCGATAGTACTAGAATCCTCTGCACTAGTTACAACCGAAAAATCAATTTTGAAATCAGGAAATCTTCCGCTGCTGTTCGAGATAGACTAGGTTCACCATTTTATTATCGGGTCGTATGTGTCTGACATTGTCTCGATATTCTTCTGATACCATCTTCTGATTCTAAGTCTGTACGTGATGCCTAGTATGTCTATCATCATCCTGGATACGCGCTTGGCATCTACGTGAGCATTCAGATCTATGGAGACGGGTAGTTCTCGTGTTCTGAAACCTAGAAGAGACGCAACTGCCAGAACCTCCACGTCGAAAGCGAACCTTTTGGCGGTTATGAGAGGTAAAACTCTGTACAACACGCGACTTTTGATCGCTTTGAACCCGGCTTGAGTATCGGTAGCCTTCACTCCGGTAAGTACGCGTTCGATGACGTTGAACCCCAGGCTCAAGAATCGACGTGTTGCGGGAGTTCGGACGGTCGAGAGAGGATGTCTCTTAGAGCCGATTACAATATCGGTTGTTTGTAGAGCTTCCACGTAAGAGGACAGGTCCTTTGCCATGATTTCTGCGTCGCCATCTACCAGAAATGTGAACTCGCCTGTGACCCGGGAGAAGCCTCTCCGGACTGCATAGCCTTTTCCCTGATTTCTTCGGTAGCTCACGAGCTTTATCCTATTGTCCGGCAGGGTCTCGAGAAGATTTCGAGTCTCGTCGATGCTACCATCATCTACCACTATGACCTCATAGTCATCACAGATGGTTTCGAAGTGTCTTGCGATCTCAGCTACATTCTTCAGGATTGAGTCTCCCTCATTGTATGCGGGGATTATGATAGAGACCCTTCCCTTGACAAATCCGTCGGCGATTTCTCTCTCGAGAAGTATGGGCTCTGTTTCAACGATTTGCCTTAGCACGTTCCCTCGCTCCCAGACTTACCATACAATTTGAATTCATTCCGAGTGACCAGTGCCAAGAATGCACATACTAGAAGAGTTGGGCGATACATCGAGCCGGTGTCCTCGGAATGATTCAGGAAGCAAAGTGCGGAGTGGGTAGTCAACTATCCAGGGAGTTTTGACGCCACCCAAGTGCGAGTGAAAAGTCGCTCTTGATAGATGACAGGCTTCCTAGCTTGACTAGTTGTCGCTAACCTGAGAGGGGGCGAAATCCTTGATATGGCCGAAAATGTTCTTCGCGCCTCTGGCCATGAACTTCAAGTCTTTAAGGCCTCGAATGGCGACAATTTTTCTGGCAATGAATTCGGGGTCGAACGCGACCTTGTAAAGGCCCTGGACTATCTCCATTACTTCCTCTTCCTTCATCGGTGTTTTCAGGATTGGTTCCCTCATATCATATCTCTCCCAGTCTTCAGTCTTCAGCCAGCCATTTGCTTTGGCCTGTTCGAACAGCACGGTGCCGGGGTATGGGATGACGATGGTTACTTGCCAGGTTTTCGCGTATCCCTTCTTCAAAAGGTACTTTGCTGTGTTGACTGTGTGCATTGCCTCGTCTTTGGTCTCCCATGGATACCCGAACATTATCGTGAGGTGAGGGTCCAGTCCGGCTTCGCTGGCGATCTTGCACGTGTCTATCTGTTCCTTCTCGGTAACTCCCTTGTTCAGCATGTCAAGGGTCTTCTGGTTTGCTGATTCCAGTCCGTACAGTATGAATCGGAAACCAGCCTTTCTCATCAGCTTGTACTCTTCAGCGTTGAGTGCTCCGAAGCGCATGTTGCAACCGATACGTAGCTTCTTGTTGTACCCCTTCTCGATCATTCCGTTGCAGAACTGCTTCAGCCATTCTCCGACTGGAAAAGTGCCTGTGTCGTCGAAGATCTCTTTGACCCCATACTTTTCGCTAAGAATTCCGACTTCCTCCAAGTAGGATTCCGGTCTTCTGACATTGAACGAGGGGTAGTGAATTGTCCATGAGCAGAACGTGCATCCGCCGCCAGCTCTATACCAACAGTCTCTCCCGACCATCGTGTAGGTTCCTGGAGTGTACTTGTAATTGCCGTTGTGGACGCTGTAGAGCTCCCATTTGGTCAAGTCTCGGTCGATGAACGGTGCTTCGCTCAGGTTGTGTCGTTGCGAGAACTTGCCTGTTGTCTTGAATGATCCGTTGTCTCTGTACCAGACTCCTGGCTCCATCTCTCCTTTCCCGGCCAGATGGTCGGCGAGATTCTTGATGGAGAAGTCGAAGTCTCCGCCAGTGATCACATAATCGACTTCACTGTTCTGGAGGGTTTCTTCAGGGTAGGCGGTAACGTGGTCCCCGCAGAGAACTGTCTTTGTGTCTGGGCTGACTCTTTTGATGTCGGAGATGCTCTTCCAGTAACGCTTGATCACCGGCGCCTTGGCCTCTATCGCCACCAAATCCGGAGTCTCTTTGGCTATCTCGTGAAGCCACTGGTCGTAGGATTTCTGCTCCGAAATGGCATCGTCCCACTTCGTTTCATACCCAGCAACCTTGAGCATGGTCGCTGCGGAGGCAGGAACCATCGGGTAGATGTAAGTCGGCTCGTTGAAGTACTGGAATTGTCGATTCTGGGAGAGAAGCGGGGTTCCCTTGTCAGTCGGGATCGGTGGGTAAGAAACGGAGACTTTCAATTGTGACGCACTAGTATCGAATCAGAGCGGCCCGATGGCATCTCATATATTAGATTTGTAACCAGCTGGACGTGTCTCAATTTTCCTAGAAAGGAGGCCTTTGAGGAAGTAGGCACCGTACCAGAGGTGGGTTGCGACTGCTCCGAGAAAGACGGCAGCGGCAAGCGTTGGACTCCGCCGTCTCCGGCCGATTACTAGCGCTCCTATCGCCAGTAGAAGGAAATAGGCGAGCAGGGGGACGAGCGACAGGAATCTCAGGCTGTTATCGAAATATCCGAGGAGTAGGATAATAGGGAGGCCCACTAGGGAGAGCGAGGGAACGAAGTAGAGGGGTCGTCTGCTGTTCTCCGGAAATTTCTTCGAGAAGTAACCCCGGTGCAGCCCGTATCCAGCTATCTGTTTCAGGTGAGGGCGGAAGAGTACCCTTCGATGATGATAGACAACCACGTCAGGTGCATACAACGCTTCTCTACCTAGCCCGTAGACTAGGTCTCGGCAGAATTTTGTATCTTCGCCGGGCCAGTATGTGGAGTTGAATCCTCCCATTTCCTGGAAAGTGGATCGACGAACGATTAGATTGACTGTCGGCAGATCGTCGCATTTTCGCGTAAGCTTGGCTGAGTGTCTGAAGCTCAACGGTCCCGCTCCTAGAAAGGATGATAAAATCTCGCCGCTAGCCTGCTGCATGGTATTATCGGTCTCCGGGGTAAGACCTGGCCCTCCGACGGCGGCGACTTTGGGATCGTCAAGATACTTGATGGAATTCTTGAGCCAGTCCCTCTGGGGATAAGCGTCTCCATCGATGAACGCCACGACTTCTCCTTTTGCAGCGTTCACTCCGATGTTTCTTTTGTCGGAAGGTTTGACGGGGCCCGTCGGCAAGACACGAACACGAGGATCCGACAGGTTCTCCCCGTAGTCGGGCAAAACAAGGAGTTCGAACTGAGGGTAGTTGAGTTGGAGGCATTCGAGAATGCACTCCTTGGCGTAGGAATCTATCGACTTGCAAGCAACAACAATCGATACCAGAGGAGGGCTGCTAGGCGAAGAAATTCTCTGAGTCGTTTTCTACCACGGTATTATTGGATTGTACGTGTTGGACATTGACGCCTTGTTCTTCTGATACCAGTGTCTTATCCGGAGTCTGTAAGTGATTCCGAGAAGATCGATGAACATACGAAATACTTGCCTAGCACTGAATGTTGCCCTTAGGTCGATGTTGACTGGAAGCTCCTTTATCTTGAAGTCGAAGAGTGAGGCGACCGCCAAAAGTTCTGCATCGAAAGCATACCTTTTCACTGAGAGGAGTGGAAGGACTTGATAGAGCGCTGTGCTCCTCGCCGCCTTTAGACCGGCTTGAGTATCCGTCGCGTGCACTCCCGTGAGAAGACGTTCTAGAATGTTGAAGCCGAGGCTGAGGAATCGACGTCCCGCAGGGGTTCGGACTGTTGAGAGAGGATGTCGCTTGGATCCAATAACAAAATCTGCCGACCCTAGCCCTTCCACATAACTCGCAAGTTCCTTCGCCTGGATCTCAGAATCGCTGTCGATCAGAAAAGCAAACTGCCCCGTAGCATGGTAGAGGCCTAGTTTGATTGCATGTCCCTTGCCCTGGTTCCTCTCATATCCAACAAGCTTGACCCTCTTGTCCGCGATCTCTTCAACAACTCCCCGAGTACCGTCGTCGCTACCATCGTCGACGACAATTATTTCATAGTCTTGAGACACGGCTCTAAACTGCTTGTCTACGTCAGCAACACCCTTTCCGATGCAGTCCGCTTCGTTATATGCCGGCATGACGATGGATATTCTGTTCTTGACGAATCCCTCGACGGTTTCTATTTCAGGACGTGCCAGAGGGCTTATCGTCGCTTGAGCGAGTATGTTTCCTGCCCTCCCATACTATGACTGCTGCTTGGATGATGATGCCGATGACGATGGAGTAGAAGGCATAGACTGCTGTAGCATTTGCTTCATCGGATCTCCCTGTGATTAATAGAACGGCAGCCGAGACTAGGAGTAGCATGAATCCGAGGATGAATGGTGTTCCGGGGTTTTCTTTGAAATATGTCTTCAACCGCCGGGAGTTCGTTTGCCATCAGTCCTGTGCGCGGGTCCGCGCTTGACAGATAAATCCGGTCTTTCATTGAACTCTCTCAGTTATATGTGTAGAGGGTTAGGTCTCCGTTCGCGAGCAGTGTCTCGAAGCCGCTTGGCACATACGGTTGATTATGCCAGCCTGTACCGTTTGTCCACCAGATCATCAGGATCGAAGAGTATCCGGCTGACCTTGCCATCTGAACGCCTGTCAAAGGGCTGTTGTACCGGTAGTTGATTATTCGATCATTGAAGGAGGAGAGGTAGGCTCTTGCCCAACCGTAGATTGCTTGGTGTGTTATCAAGACGGTCGAGGGGCCGATTCTCGTAGCGGCGGAATCTAGCAGAGCTCTCAGGTTTCCGAGGTCAGACATCGGGATTGTATTCTGAACCATAGATGTGGGGAATTGTTCCGGGTACGCGGTGTAGAAGACTGCTGCCTGCTGGGCGGGGAGTGCAATGTAGAAGGTTGCTGATATGATTAGAGCGGCCGAGATTGCTGGCAACGCGAGTCTTGGAAGCCGTCCTCTCCATCTAATTCTCCGAGGAGATGATTCTACTATTTTGTAGATCCCGGCAGCGGCAAAGACGCAGAGCGGTATATCCAGGAGTAGGGACCATCTGTAGCTCTGAACCACTGGTCCGAAAAATGGCAGTAGCGCTGTAAACACGATCGCGACGCAGAAGATGCTCCATGTCCGAAGCTCAAGGTTCGGAACCCTTCGGAGTCCGATGAATATCAGCGGAATCAGAACTAGGTAGGCGTACGCTAGAAATCCAAGGTTCAGACTCAGACTGCTGAGAGTTGGAACTGGAGCTTGTTCGGTAACCAGCCCGAATCCAGAGATGATCAATCCCGCGTAAGCGGTTGCTAGAAAGAGAATCGTTCCGGGAAGAGCTACCTTCACCATTTCCTTGAACTCATCGCGTCGCTGTTTTGAGAGGCCGATGAGAGCCTTGGTTCCTACCAGAACTAAGGCGATTACTCCTGTGAGCGGATCCGACGCGACAGCCAGAACGATCAGTATGGATAACAATGCCTGACTCCTAGGTCTCTTGAAATCTTCAATTGACGGTAGGCTCAATAGGATGAACGTTAGTCCGAGCATGTTTCTGTACATGTCCCAGCTGATTCGCAGCGTGACAAAATAGAGGGATGTCAATAGAGCGCCTCCGAGCGCCTTCTTATCGGGCCATTTCAGTCCGACGTGTAGAAATCTGAACAGTGCGAGGATCATGCTTCCATAGAGTACGGGTCCCATGATCTTGAAGATCCAGACAGGGTTGACCCGCGACAGAAGATACACAGGAACGGAGATCATGTACATCAGAGGACCCGTTCCCACAATCTCCGCAAACCCGGCCTTCCCTGCGGCCCAGTCCAGCGTGGTCGGAACGTAGAACGCTATTGTGTCCCATCCTACGGGATAGGGTCCAACCAGGATCTCAGGGATGCTCCTAATGCCCAACGGGATAAGGAATGCGCCCAAAGCAAATCGGTATTCAAAGATCCTCGTCCAAAGTCTCTGCGAAAAGCCGTCTGGAGGCTTCGACGCTCCCTCCAGTCTTTTCAAATCCGGACCCAGATCATCTGATATGAAAGACCGTAAACGTCTTGGAACGACGAAAAACTACGTTTTCAGAAACAGGAATAAGCATTCTTTCTTGGGCCCACCAGGGGCTAGTCGTTTCTCCAGACATCCTTCGCAATCCCAAGCCAGAACTCGCGGTCAAGCCGCCACGAGTAGGCGCCCAGGTTCCCCCAACTTACAGCCAGCACACTGGCCCTCAGCGCTAGTTCTCTACCAACGACTAGGACCCGTGCCATACCTTGTTCCATTGCCCGCGCCAGCTTCAGCAGAATCCGCAACAACGTCTCTGTCAACCGTCTACTGCGCACATTGTCAATCCACCGTATGGTCAGGTCCAACAATCCTCTCTCAACTCGGTCCAGCACTCTAAACCAGACCCGCTTCCTCAACGCGCGAATCTTCAGTCCAGCAAGCTTTCGGCTCGTCAGCGGAGAATCTAGAATCTCCTGTAGATCTGATTCTTCCGTCAACGAGCTAGAAAATCAGCCTCGCCTAGACAATCTTCCTAAGATCGTCCAGAATTTTCTGCTCTCTAGATCGTTTTCCCTGCCATGTGGCAAGCACCCATCCTGCCAGCAAGCCAGAGGCCAATCCTACTAGTGTTCCGTTGAGGAGCCATTGTGCGGGCCAGAAATGTGCGGCTATCCATTGTTGCATGTAGAAGTTGTTCTCAAACTCGAGGCTCAGCCAGACAAGGAGTGTCAGGATGACAACCGACTCTCCCAACGCTGCCAGTCTTGCTCTGCGTAGCATATGCTCCGCCTTCAAGCGGTGCATGTCTAGAGTCTCAGACATTGAACTGGAGGGCATGCTCCTTCGATGATTATAAGATGCCAGAATTCTCAAGTCGAATCGAGAGTCCTATGCGATACTTGTTCGAGAGAGACAGGTAATTACCTGGATTCTAGAAGAAACGCGGCAATACTCGGCTTTCTCCAGCAATCTACGCCCCGATCAAACCGTTGATCACCGATATGTGCCCAAAACACCTATAGCCAGCAGAACACCCTTAACGGGCAAGGGTGAAACAAGAAATGCGGAATCCGTTCAGAAGGAAATCCAAGAAAGCAGAACCAGAACCAGCAAAGCAAGCCTAGATCCATTCTGATAGAAGACTGATCGTCCTGACCACAACTAGGTTGGGACGCGGCTATCCGTGAGCCAGAATAATCGGGAAACCGATAGTCCCCGGTTAATGCTCGCGGATCCTAGCCCATTTTTGTAAGCGAATAGTCCAGAACTCACGCTATATCCCAAGGTTTCAGATTCAGTCTCTGTCAAGCCATTCCAATGTTCCCGCTTGGAAAAGCTTAACCCTACCGAAAATACGGCCCGAAAGCCTCTATGTCATCCGATTCCTTCAGCTACCTGGCGTCTAAATCACGGAGTGTTGTTAAGCATTGGAAGTTCCTCGCACTGTTCGGCCTAGTTTTTCTGATGCTTCTTCCGTACACATTCCCTGCTCCATCAGGAGCCTCGACTCCATTACATGTTTCTACGCAAGCAGCATCTATTGTCTCTCCGAGTGTCTCTCAAGACTTTTCGATAGTTGCTAACCCGACTTCGATAACGACCACGCGTGGGTCCACCAAGACTGTTCAGCTAGCCATCACCGGCATCGGTGGATTCACGGGGCAGGTCTACATGTCCGCGTCTTCATTCTCATTTCCGGAATTTCCCGTCAGTCTTAATCCTCCGATCGTTTCGCTCTCTTCCGGCACCGCCACTTCTGCACTAACCATAACCGTGCCCAGCAACGCGTCGCCGGGACCTAACACAGTCTTCATAGATTCGACGGGAGGATGCACATTATTCCATTTCCTCGACATATCTGTCAATGTCAACGCTCCGGATTTCACGATCACTTCCGAAAAATCTCAGATGACACTTGCCCAGGGTGGATCAAATACTGCGAAGATTGATCTCACGAGCCTTAACTCGTTTTCCGGAAGCGTATCTCTCTTCAGCTTTTCTCAGTTCACGACAAGTCTCAATCCTACAAGCGTCACATTGACTCCATCTGGAACAAGTTCCTCAACTCTCACAATCACCGCACCCGTAACGCTAGCTCCGGGCAACTATACGGTTGGAGTAGAAGGATCGAGCGGCTCACTATTCCATTCCGCTGAAATTCTCGTGACGGTCACTGGCCCCAGCATCGCCCTAGACGCGAGTCGACACTTCCTAACTCTGATAGCCGGAGGCGCTTCAAACAGCTCCACAATTACGGTAACCGCACTGGGAGGCTTCACTGGCCAAGTTACCCTAGCTGCCTCCCCCGCAACTCCCCTAGCACCCTCCCTGAGCGCTCCAACCGTCACAGTTCCGCCGACAGGCAGTTCCGTGCTGATCGTGACCGCTCCTGTTGGGACAAAAGCCCAGAGCTACTTGATCGACATAACCGGTACGAGTGGCTCTGTTAAGGGGTCGACGTTTGTTGATGTTCAGGTCAAGCAGCCGGACTTTGAGATCTCTACAGATCCCTTCTTCATTGCAGTAGTTGCAGGAGGCTCTTCCTGCGCGTCGACGGTCAGCCTGACGAGCGTCCTCGGCTTCACCGCGAATGTTGGCTTGACGCTGAAAGGATCTCCGAGCGTTACCGCGACACTCAGCACGGCCAGCGTAAACGTGCCTGGAACATCAACCCTCACAATCTCCGCGCCATCGGGAGCCGTGCCTGGATTCTACAGTCTAGAGGTCAACGGGACCAGCGTGTCCCCAGCTCGAACACACTCCGCATCTCTTGACGTTCTCGTTATAGGTCCAGACTTCTCGGTTTCAGCGAGCCCAGACCCCGTCACAGTCATGGCTGGAAGTTCAGGAACATCGACGGTTAGCCTGAACCCAATACTAGGATTCTCAAACCCGGTCAACCTTGTAGCCTCCTCCTTCGATCCGCAACTAACCGTCAGCGTATCCCCAACATCCATTACTCCTGGAACACCAGCCACACTCATCATCACCCCGGCTCTAGGGACGGTTCCGGGAAATTTCTACAGCGTCCAAGTCAACGCTACGAGTGGGCAGATAACACACTCAATCTACGTCTCGATAACAGTCACCGGACCAGGATTTTACCTGACAGCGAATCCGCCAGCTCTAACCGTCAATGCGGGCCCGAACCCTCAGATGTCTACGATTACGGTTACGCCGACTAACGGTTTCAACTCGCCAGTAAACCTCTTCGCATCACCCGACTCGGCAAACCTGAACGCGTCGATCGTCCCGAGCACCGTAGCCAGCGGCTCATACACTGCAACGCTAAGCGTCAATTCTACCATCCCAGGATCGTACAAGGTCGACATATTCGGCAGCAGCGGGCTCCTCTCCAACGACACCTCTGTGACCGTAACGGTTGTGGGACCAGACTTCAGCCTATCCGACAGTCCCCCCTCACTCACAATAACAGCAGGAGGTTCACAAATCTCAACGATCACGATCAACCCCGTCGGAGGCTTCAACAGTCCAGTCGCCCTGACAGCGAATGCACCCCCAGGCATTACTGCAACTTTCTCACCAACATCAATCACCCCTCCCGCAGCATCCTCCCTGACGATCGCGGTGGACTCGAGCATGACTCCGGGAGCTTACACTCTGGACATTCACGGAAGTAGCGGCCCGATCGACCGACTCACTCAACTAACCGTAAATGTGGTAGGCTTCAACCTTGCAGCCAGTCCAGACATCTTTGCGATAGTCCAGGGGGCTACCCAAACGTCGACCATTACCGTTACCGCTCAAAATGGATTCACTGGAACCGTTGCTCTAACGGACTCCGCTCCCGCTGGCCTAACTGCTTCGCTATCCCCAACTAGTATCTTGGGATCAGGCACATCGACGCTAACCATAACTGCAAGCAACATCGTCGGCCCTGGCAGCTATACTGTCGCAGTCAAAGGCACGAGCGGGCTTCTCACCCAGACGGCTACAGTGACCATCACTGTCCCACCGCCCGACTTCTCATTATCCGCTAGTCCCACGGCTGTAACCGTCAACGTAGGCGCTACAGCCACATCGACTGTTGCGGCTGCCCAGGTTAACGGGTTCTTAATGGGAACGGTGGCCCTGACGTCCGCCGTCTCTCCAGCGAGTTTGACATGTAGCCTATCGCCTACAAGCATCGCCCTAGGGACGACCCAGACCTCGACACTCTCCTGCTCCTCGCCAACTGTCGGGACCTACACAGTCACTATTACAGGTACTAGCGGATCACTTACTCATACTGCAGCAGTGACCTATACCGTTCAGGACTTCAGTATCTCCGCGACCTCTCCTACCTCCGTTCCAACAACCTCGACTGCCACGTCGACCATCACGATAGCAGGTCTGAACGGGTTCAACGGAGCTGTCAGTCTAACTGACACCGTACAATCCCCGCTAAGCTGCACAGTCTTACCGCCGACCCTCGCAGGCTCCGGGACCGCAACCCTCTCATGCAGCTCAACAATTCAGGGAGCATTCACGGCCACTATCGCCGGAACGAGTGGTTCCTTATCTCACTCGGCCACAGCAACATTCACCTTCGTAACAGCACCAGACTTCACTATCACCGCCACATCCCCCGCCGCTGTCAACCCTGGAACATCAGCCACTTCGACGATCACAATTACGGCGGTAAACGGTTTCACTGGAACAGTCACGATTACCGGCACTGTCCCAACCAACCTGAGCTGCGGTGCGATAACTCCAGCTAGCGTAACAAACTCTGGCACCGCTACAATATCCTGCAGTTCTACGGTCGCTGCAACTTACGCCTTGACAGTCACTGGTACCGTCGGGTCTCTGACTCACTCAACAACTGCAACATTTACGGTTAGAGACTTCACCATCGCCGCCACTTCACCGGCAGCTGCACCTGTCGGGACGTCCATAACCTCTACGATCACGATAGCACCGTTGAACGGTTTCACTGGAGCGATCTCGTTAGCAGACACGATTCCTGCCTATCTAACATGCAGCGCGATTACGCCTACCAGTATCACAAACTCAGGGACCGCGTCCCTCGCCTGCAGCTCTACGATAGCTGGAACCTACGCTGTAACAGTAACAGCTGCGAGCGGAGGCCTGACTCACTCCAGTATAGCGACGTTCACCGTGACCGACTTCACAGTTACCGCGACGTCGCCGGCCGCTGTCAGCGTCACTGCTTCCGCAGTCTCAGCGATAACTGTCACGGCAGTAAATGGATTCACGGGAACTGTCAGTCTAACGGACTCGCCGCAGACCTATCTGACCTGTACTAGTATCAGTCCGACAAGTCTTGCAAACTCCGGGACTGCCACGGTCTCTTGTAGCTCCACAATCGCGGGCACCTACACGTTGACGATAACAGGCACGAGCGGGTCGCTCCATCATATCGCTACCGCCAAGATGGTAATCACAGCTGCAGCGACGCCCGACTTCGCTCTAAATGCGAGTCCGACATCAGTTACGATCCAGGCGGGCAACTCAGGCACCTCGACCATAACAATAACAAGCTCCAACCGTTTCACCGGTACAGTCGCTCTGAGCGTCACATCATCACCAACAGGTCCGACAACCTCATTCGCCACGACGAGTGTGTTAGGAGGCTCCGGCACGTCGATACTGACGATCAGTGTCGCGAGTGGAGTTGCAGCGGGAACCTATACTATCACAGTGCAGGGAACGAGCGGCACACAGTCACACACAACCCAGGTTAGCATCACCGTTACATCAGCTCCTACGACCCAACCGGCTGCTAGCGCCCCCACGATCCTTGGTCTCTCAGCACCGTTGTTCTATGGACTAATCGGAGTACTGATTGCCATAGTGATAGGTGCGATCGTGGTCATGATCAGAAGAAAGAACCCCTAGCCTGCTTACGATTCCGCCCTAGAGAGTCCTCATTTTTCTTGGGCGAAAAAGCACGGATTCGAGTTTCTATCCTCACGTTTGAAATAGACTGATTTGGAAGTCTCTGGATATACTTCCTGCCAGTGAAGCTTTATACTCTGACGCCTTTCTGCTCGTCGTGATTAAGAATCCGTCAGTCATTCTTACTGTTCTCTTTCGATATTCGGCCGCAGATCGCATTGTCGAACTAGACTGCCGTCGAAATATTTCAGCCAACTCGGTTCCTTCCCATTCTCAATAAGCCACGTGACGAGCGGGACGAAACAAACGGAGGGATTATGGGAGTGAGCCGAAAAGCGCGTATGCGCCTCATCATCTTCCTCCTTTCCATAACCATCGGACTGTTCACACTAGCTCAGGCAAACTCGGACAGAGTCTCTGTCGCCAGTGTGCAGCAGACACCCCCAACCGGGACCTATTTCGATCATCTCGTCTTCATCATAATGGAGAACGCGGGTATGAGCAACATCTGTGGATCGACCAATCCGCCGCCGTGCAATGGACCCGATAACCCGTACATGTCAGGTCTGGCAAATAGCTACGGGATAGCCACTCGATACGTGGACCTGACTGGGACGAGTCAGCCCAACTACATCGGCATAACGGCCGCCACACTCAACGGATGCACAAGCAGCTGTGGCCCGGGCACCCTCACCGAGACCAACCTGGTCGACAGATTCGAAGCCGCGGGACTTGGCTGGAAGGCCTACATGGAGAATCAGACTCCCGTCTCGGGCTGCGACAATAGCGACCACGGGTTTTACGAGATCGGGCACAACCCGTTCCTCGCATTCCAGGACATTGACACTAGTTCGACCCGGTGCAGCAAGATCATTCTAGCGAACCCGGCGAACAATTCCACGTGCACCGGAACTGACTGTGCGTTGACCAAGGATCTTAACTCTGGCTCCGCGCCGAATTTCATGTGGGTCACACCTAACGATTGCAACAATGCGCATGGTGCTAGCGGTTGCGCGAACGGGTGCATCTCGAGCTATACGAGCTCGTGCGAGAAGGCGGGAGACAATTATCTCAGTAGTCTGGTCCCGAACATTCTGAACAGTAACACGTTCAAGAACACAAGGGCGGCCCTGTTCATAACCTTCGACGAAGGCAACGGATTCTGCCCTCTCAATGGAAGCGGCGAGGACTGCATGTACACCGTCTGGGCAGGGCCAACTGCGAAGACCAACAGCTTCTCCAACAGCACCCTCTACAACCACTACTCGTTCACCAAGACGATAGAGACGAACTGGAGCCTTGCAACAATGACAAGCAACGACGCCAGCGCGATTGCTATGACATCATTCTTCACCGCACAAGCCCCAGACTTCAGCATAACCGCGAGCCCGGCCAGCCTCTCGTTTCCCACCGGCAACTCGGCCAGCTCCACCATCACACTGAACAGCGTCGGTAGCTTCGCGGGAACCGTAACACTCACAAAAACCAGTACTCCAACAGGCCTCACCCTCACACTCAACCCCACAAGCATCACGCTCACCGCCGGCGGAACAGGAACGTCAACGCTCACCGCCTCCTCCTCAACCCTCGGCAACTACACGGCAACAGTAACAGGGACTGGCAGCGGTCACACTCACAATACGACACTAACCGTTCATGTGACACCTCCACCGAACTTTGCACTTTCCGTAAGTCCGACTAGTCTGACTCTTACCCATGCTGTGTCAGGCGTAGCAAGTCCAGTCGCTGTTACTCCGACAGGCGATCCGACAGTCTTCGAATCATCCTATCTCGCAAACTCATTCTACGCGAAGGGCCTCTACTGGCTCTTCTACGAAGACTCTAGCAACACGTGCGAGCATCAAGCCGGCTGCCTAACCTACACAACGTCGACAAACGGTTCAAGATGGGCGGCGTCAACGACGGTCCCGGTCCACATTACCGACAGTGATTTCAGCGTCACCACCAACGGGACAAGCATCTTCTACGCGCGCTACAACGAGTCCAGCTTCATCACCGACTGTGGAAGAAAGCTCCAGCTCGGAATCGGAAACCTGAGCAATTCCGGAAGTGTGACTTGGCAGCCCGAGAAAACGGTCATCGCAGGCGCCTCGAATCGTGTCTACGTGAACGACGAGATTATTCTAGACAGCAACGGGCAGATCTGGATCGGATACTTGATTGACAACCATGGGGCGTGTGGGGGCAATGGCACCGACCTGCCTCTGGTAATGCATTCAGCTGGAACAAACTACTCAGTCTGGACGGGGAACACTACCCTGTCCACCGCCAACTCGGGCAACTGGCACATTGCACTCGTCTCCTTGGGCAGTGGGCAAGTATACGCCGCTTACTGGATAGCTACCCATGACGTTCACGGTCGACTCTACAACGGTGGATGGCAGGGGGACGAGCAGATATCCTCAACAGGGACGTTATCCGATGTCAACGCGTGGCTCTTCAACTCCGGAACCAACGTCTACACGATCTACTTCGACGACAGCACAAAGTCTTTCGACTTTGCATCACGCTCGTCAACAGGGACCTGGACGATCAACACGATTGGAATCGGCGAGAGCCACACCGGATTCCCAGGCTACTACTCCCTCCCCGACGCGGCCAGCTACGACGTAGCCAACAACCAGTTCCATCTCTTCTACATGAATGCCACAACCCAGAAGATAGACGAATGGGCAGGATCAGGAAACACTTGGAATAAGACCACAGGAGTCGTAAGCACTACGCCGGTGCCCTACCCAGACAGCATCAGCAGTTTCATACAGTCAAATCCGACCGAGGTCGGAGGAATCTTCTACACAAGCGGCCCAACCGCACCATTCACGATAAACTTCGCTGCGCTCACGTTCGCATCAACCAGCCTCACAGGAAGCTTCACCGTCACGGTAACAAGCCAGAACGGCTTCTCAGGCACAGTAACACTCTCGACCGCCACCAACCCGTCCACGGGGCTCACAGTCACCTGCACCGTCACGACGATCGCTGGTGGTTCGGGATCCTCGACATGCAACCTGAGCAGCACGACAGCAGGATCCTACAACGTAAACGTCACCGGCGTCAGTGGCATTCTCTCGCACTCAGCAAACGTCGCGGTCACGGTTCCATCAACCCCCGATTTCTCAATCACCGACACGACTCCAAGCCCGACAAACGTCGGCCAATCCCAGACATCCACCATAACAGTAAGTGCGGTGAATGGCTTTACAGGAATCGTCTCGCTGACGGACACGCCACCAGCCAGTCTCACGTGCACCGCCATCTCACCGAATAGCATTACGAACTCTGGAACTGCAACTGTATCCTGTAGCGCTAGCGTAGCCGGAAACTACACGCTGACAATAACAGGAACTAGCGGAAGCCTGAACCACTCGACAACGCCTCTCTTCCAATTCCGCGACTTCAACGCGTCAGCCTCCTTGCCCTCTCCGGTCAACGCGGGCAGCTCAGCTGTGTCCACTCTAACCATCACTGCGATCAATCACTTCAACGGAGTAGTGGCTCTAACCGACACTGTCCCGTCGGGTCTCGTCTGCGGAACAATTAGTCCATCCAGCCTAACAGGTTCAGGCACTGCCACGGTCTCATGCAGCGCCAACGTTGCAGGCAACTACACGCTAACGTTGACCGGGACCAGTGGGTCACTAGTCCACACGGCAACCTCCCTCTTCCAATTCCGTAACTTCACAATGACAGCCAGCTCACCAAGCCCAGCCAACGCCGGGAGCTCTGCCATTGCAACAATCACTGTTACAGGCGCAAACCACTTCGCTGGAATTGTCATTCTGACCGATACCGTTCCATCAGGCCTCACATGCGGGAGCATTACGCCTAACAGTTTAACGGGCTCTGGGACCGCAACTGTTTCCTGCAGTGCGAGCGTCGCCGGAAACTACACTCTGACCCTGACTGGGACCAACGGGTCGCTCGTCCACACCGCGACTTCATTCTTCCAGTTCGTGAACTTTACGATAGCGGCCAGCCCGCCAAGTCCTGCCGATGCTGGCAGCTCTTCCATCACGACGTTTACTGTTACGAGTCTCAACCACTTTGCAGGAGTAGTCACTTTGAGCCCTACGGTTCCCTCAGGTCTGACTTGCGGCAGCATTTCGCCGAGCAGCGTCACAGGATCGGGCACGGCCACGATCTCTTGCACTGCGAATGTCGCTGGAAACTACACTCTCACCGTGACAGGCACTAGCGGATCTCTAGTCCATTCCGCAACTGCTCTGTTCCAGTTCCGAGACTTCACACTCTCAGCTACAACTCCCGGCCCCATCGACGCGACTCAATCCGCAAACTCAACGATCACCATCACCGCGTTGAACCACTTCAACGGTAGCGTCAACCTATCAGACACAGTTCCATTAGGACTCACCTGTGGCACGATAACTCCCGCCAGCCTCACTGGCTCCGGTATTGCAACTCTCTCCTGTAGCGCAAGCGTTGCAGGTAACTACACGCTGACGATAACGGGCTTGAGCGGCTCCCTAACCCATTCCGCACAAGTAATCTTCATGTTCCAAGATTTCACAATCTCTGCAACTTCACCTGCTCCCGCCAACGCAGCCACATCTACCAGCTCAACGATTACCATCACCGCCCTCAACCATTTTGCGGGAACCGTGAACCTCACCGACTCCATACCCTCAGGACTCACCTGTGGCGCAATCACACCTGGCAGCGTGACAGGATCTGGGACTGCAACAGTCTCATGCAGTGCCACAATCGCCGGCAACTACACTCTGACCGCTACAGCAACCAGCAGCCCACTAGTCCATAACGCTACCATTCTCTTCCAGTACCGAGACTTTGCGATCACAATCAGCACAGTGACTGATAACGCAGGCGCCTCAGGTACATCCACGATCACTATCTCAGCAGTCAACAAGTTCGCAGGAACCGTCACATTGACAGACACCGTCCCCTCGGGATTGACATGCGGAACTATCAGCCCAACCAGTATCACAGGATCTGGCACAGCGACCGTCGTGTGTAGCGCGAGCGTTGCAGGGAACTACACCCTTACCGTGACTGCCACAAGCGGATCACTCGTCCATACAACGCTCGCGCTGTTCAGAGTCCAAGACTTTACTATCACTGCAACAGCGCCAGCCCCGGTCAACGCGGGTGTCACCGTCTCCTCAACAATAACACTATCAGCCGTGAACGGCTTCACCGGAGTCCTAAGTCTAACTGACGCTCTTCCCTCAAGCCTAACCTGTGGTTCGATAACGCCTGGTAGCATTACGGGCTCTGGCACAGCTACAGTTTCATGCAATGCTACTGTCGCGGGGAACTATACTCTCACGGTAACCGGTGCGAGTGCTTCTCTGATCCACTCCGCTACTGCGCTCTTCCAGTTCCGAGATTTCACAATAGCGGCCACTTCGCCAGCTCCAATCAGTACAGGTAGCTCTGCAAGCTCAACAATTACTCTGACTGCTGTAAACCACTTTGCGGGATCAGTAAGTCTGAGTGACACGATCCCGACAGGACTGACATGCGGGACCATCACGCCCAGCAGCATTACAGGATCAGGCACTGCCACGATCTCATGTAACGCCACTGTGGCGGGCAACTACACTCTAACCATGATCGGGACCAGCACTGCCATCGTTCACAGCGCTGTCGCCATGTTCAGATTCCAGAACTTCACCATATCCACAACCTCACCGGCGCCAGTAAGCGTCGGGCAGTCTGCAACTTCAACTATCACAATAACCTCAGCGAACGGCTTCGCCGGAGTAGTAACTCTGAATGACACTGTCCCATCAGGCTTGACCTGTGGTTCGATTGCTCCGGGCAGTATCACCGGTTCGGGCACTGCGACGGTATCTTGCAGCGCTGCTGTCGCTGGAACCTACATTCTCAACGTGACCGGGACAAGTGGAACGCTCGTCCACACGGCTATTGCAACCTTCAATTTCGTTGATTTCAGCATCACAGCATCCTCGCCAACACCGGTCAACGCTGGTTCCTCCGCGAACTCAACCATTACCATAGCCTCGATGAATGGCGCCGGAACAGTCAGCCTCAACGATACGACGCCAACCGGTCTAACATGTGGAACAATCGCTCCAAGCAGCATCACCGGCTCAGGAACAGCAAATGTCTCATGTAGCGCGACAGTCGTTGGAAACTATACTCTCACTGTGACTGGTTCAGCCGGCTCACTCATCCATTCAACCACCGCTCTCCTACAATTCCGGGACTACACGATAATCACGACTTCACCCGCGGCCGCGAACGTCGGACTATCAACATCTTCAACGATCACAGTCACAGCGCTAAACCACTTCTCAGGAACAGTGTCACTCACGGACACAATTCCGTCCGGACTCACCTGCGGAACGATTAGCCCGGCCACCGTAACGGGGTCTGGTACTGCTACGGTCTCCTGCCATGCACAACTCGCCGGTAACTACACTCTAACCCTAACAGGCACTAGTGGACCGTTAGTCCACGTAGCAACTAGCCTCTTTCAGTTCCGGGACTTCAACGCATCAGCTTCCTCACCAGCCCCTCTCAACGCTGGGACTTCTACCATCTCGACGATAACCATCACGGCAGCCAATCACTTCAACGGAGTAGTCTCGCTCACAGACATCGTGCCATCGGGTCTTGCTTGCGGCGCGATCACTCCCACTAGTGTAACAGGATCCGGAACTGCAACGGTATCATGCAGCGCCACGGTCGCGGGCAACTACACACTGACCATCACCGGGACCAATGGTACGCTTTCTCATTCCATGACGGCCGTCCTTTCATTCCAAGACTACACGATTAGTGCCAGTCTAGCAAGTGTAAGGATCAACGCGGGAAGCACCGGCTCATCAACCATTACGATCATCCCTCTGAACCATTTCTCAGGGTCCGTATCCATCTCACTTTCTGGCGCGAGTGGATTGGCATCGTCGATCAATCCCACGACTATCCCTGGCGGTTCAGGTACAGCCATACTAACGTTCAGCGCGACCGCTGCTGGAAACTACACTGTGACCATCAGCAGTTCAAGCGCGGCCCTGACGCATACGACCACCGTCAGTGTACAGGTGATCGACTTTGCCCTGGTCGCTAGTCCGACCACTATCACGATCCTGGCGGGGGCTAGGGGCAATTCAACTGTAACGATAGCGGCGCTTAACGGATTCACCGGAACAGTGAATCTTGCACTCACACCTTCAATGGGCCTTGGAGCAACAATAACGCCCGGAAGCATTCCCGGCTCAGGGACCTCAACCTTGATAGTTAGTCCAACTTCCTCAGGCGACTATTCAGTCATGATCAATGCGACCTTCGGCTCCCTGGCGCACGCGATCCTAGTCACCGTTCATGTGCTGGACTACGGCCTTACAGGAAATCCCATGATGGTTGTTGCACCGACCGGATCCAGCGCGAGCTCAACGCTGACTATTCCGAGCCTGAACGGATACGCTGGAAACCTGACCCTAGCCTTCACGGTGCAAGCGGCCAATATCACTTCGGCTCTTAGCGGTTCGATGGGTGGAAGTCGCTCTTTCATCATGGCGCCACCGGCAGTTCTGCCGGCCGTCTCGATCAGTCCACAATCATTCCAACTCTTCCCGAGTGGAACGCAGCAGTCCACAGTCGCGATCTCACTTCCGTCAAACCTTCCAGCCGGAAACTATCTGATTACAGTGATAGCTAGTGACGGGGCGCTCTCGCACCAAATCGTAATAACTCTCGCCGCGACAGACTTCACCATAACCGCAACGCCAAGCTCCGTGAGTATCCGACCTGGCTCCAATACGACAATCGTGCTAAACCTGCAGAGTCTGAACTTCTTCCAAGGTAACGTGACTCTGACAGTAAATTCGCCACCTGGAGGTCCCACAGGAACTCTGAGCGCTTCAATGGTAAGACTTACCTTCAACAGCAGCGTGAATCTCAACCTGACGATCAACGTACCGGCAAACACAACCATCGGTAATTACACGATTACAATCCAGGCAGCGTCTGGAACCGTCTCTCACACTCTGAGCATTCCTGTAAGAGTCACGACCACAGGATTCGTAACGGTTCTGGCCGAAATACTCAGCTCTCATAGAGTTGCCCCGATCACCGCCTTTGCTATCATCGCGTTACTCACAATTCTCGCCACGCTGAAGGTCCGAACGTACACTAAGAAGGGGCCGGGCATATGGCATGCCAGAAGGATCCGGAATCATAACATTCGGAGATCGGAGCCCACTCGATATGTTCCATTTTGCTCTATCCTCCCGTTATTCTTTAGTCCTACGGGTGCGGATAGTTCTAAGCTCTAGTAAAATTTCGAATCTCGGTCACTTGAAATCTCGCCTGAGACGACTCGTTGATCTAGCAACCCTCCATTCGTCCCAATAGTTACAGCGGATAATTGTACGGGTCGCACAGTGCCCCATAGTCTGAGGTTTGCAGATAGTGCAGAATCGAAAGTTCCTCGTCCCGATACTCGCAGTACTACTTGTTGGAATGGCAGTCCCGTTGTCTGTTCAAAGAGCTCATGGGGACGATACCAACGAGACCCTGAACATTACAGGGCTAATCTCTCGTGGTGCCTACGACTCTTACCTAGGGGGCACAGTTGATGCCATTCAGGCAGGGAATACTATGACGTTCAACGTAATCTTCACAGCGAACTCGTTCGTTTACCAGCGCAACCTTACTATGGGAATAAAATTTGACTGGATGACCAACTTCCAGAACACTTCGAGCTACCTTGCAGTTTATGCAGGTCAGACTCTCACGGTCACGCTCGCCTACCAGATCCCAGCTCTTACCGGTCAGTACTCGGGTCTGAACCAACAGGCCCACACTTGGACCCTTGAGCTGTGGGACATGCCTGCAACCGCAACTTGGAGCGCAAACACCTACTGCTACGATTACAACTACGCTCCCCCCAATGTACCACCTGCTTGCAGGAGCTTCTCGAGCAACGGCTCACCATACACGTATCACTCTCTCGCCGTATACTCGAGTGCTCAGACCGGCAGCTACAATTCCAAGCTACAAGCGAGCGCAATTATTACGTCTCTGAACAATGTCCTCGGAAGCACAGTCTCGCCAGCTCCGGGAACGAGCTCTGCCCTAGCTTCCTTAGCTCAAGCGAATACTCAGATGTCTCTCGCGAACAACGCATATTCCCTGGGAGATTTCGCTACAGCTCAGACCGACTACCAGAACGCTCTCAACGATGCTAACGCCGCCCAGAGTAGCCTTGCAACCATAGGCGGTGGAACGGACACGGCAACATTCACTAGCATCTGGTTGGACTCGGTCGCGATCCTTCTCGGCGGTATAGGCGCAATACTCGTTGGCTTCGCCGGGTTCAAGTATCTACGCGGCAAGACCAGGGCCCTGCCAAGCTACACTCCCTCCACCTCGTCCGCTCCCAAGGCTTAAGCCCCCTCCAAATCTGCCCAATTTTTTCTTGGGCAAAGACCGTTTCTTCGACTATCGGATTCTGTATCGAACACGATATACCTTATATCCGACTCGCGAATGCCGACTGAGAGATTGCCCCGCTCGAAGCCCTCAGCAGATGATAGCGCGAATGTCCATGATCGACTACACAGCGCGCCCAAAGGCCTGCTGAGATACTACATCCTCCACAAAATTGCACAGAAACCAATCCACGGCTACGAGATCATTCAGGACATTGACAGCAAGACGGAAGGCGCTTGGAGACCCGGGGCAGGATCGCTTTACCCTATCCTCAAGAAACTCGTCTCTGAGGGCCTGATCAAGGCGGAACCCGAGCCGTCGGCGGAAGCTACGCGAAGAGTCTATCAGATCGCCCCGAAAGGAGTCGAGTCTCTCGCCCACGCCAAGGAAATGTTTGCTAACTTCCAGCAGCGTTTTGGGAGTCTACGCCGCCTCTTCATTGAGCTAATAGATCCTGAGAACTTGGCCAGTTTCTTTGTTGACGGCTCCAACCGGCAATTCCAGATGGCCCAAGAAATGCTGGAGTCCAAACAGAACAAGATCCCGGCCACGGATCTAGAGTACATTCTGAACGAGTACAAGCTGAATCTTGAGAGACAGATGAACTGGGCCGATAGAATGTTGAACAGGTCGAAGCCAAGACTGGCCCCGACTGCTCGGCAGAGACCCGCTAAGTCGCAATAATCATCCTTTCGAGACTTGTTGATCGTCAAATGAAGCCTCGATAGAAAACAACACGCCAAACTAGCGTGGAGCGTCTACACTTGCTCGGACCCGAGAAAAAGCCGATTGGTAACGGGACCCCTATTCGAGGCTGCTAGCTGCCTCTAGCTAGTGCGACCCAAGCCGATCAGAGCTGGGCCATTCGTGCTGTTTGGGACGGGAGTTAGACTGAGTAGTACCTCAAATGAGACCATTGGATTTCTCCGAAGGCTTGACCTTCTAGTGCTACTCGGCGCCCTCTTTGCGTTATTCATAGCGCTGGCGAGCGAGCCATGGTGGACACTGACCGGAACAACGAACACAAGATTGTTGAATATCCAGGTTTCTCCCTTCTACCTACACATCAATGCCATAGGCCTACCGACAACGTCAGCCTTTGCCAATTCTCTCGGGTCATTCACTCGGATCCTCCTGTTCTTCGGTTTCGTAGCCCTGGTAGCTGCTAGTATTCGACCGACAGCTTGGTGGCGTAATCTGGCAGTATACTTCGGTCTCTCTTCTCTCGCTGAGCTCTACTTCAGTTTCCTGATGATGTACTACTGGGCCGAATCAGCGTTCATCCAAGCCTATGGATTCGTTCTACCATATTCTGGGACAACTCCTCTACAGGGAAGGATTCTAGGTCTCGACCTGACATACTATTCTGGACCGCTCATCACCGCGGCTTTCGCCATTCCCTTCTATCTAGGGTTCCTCAGCTTCAGCCTCGTGATGGGCCGTGGAATCCTAAGAGTCATCCAGGACAGAGCGGTCAGAATCCTGACTGCTCTGCTCCCGGGTGGGGGTGTACACGACATCTACCTGACACCACCTTACCAACATGTCTGGTTCTCCAGCGGAGACAAGGAATTCAATCCCATGATATCTGATCCGGACAAGCTCAACGACGACGAACTTCTCGTCTCCTTCCAGAAACTCTACAATACAGTCGAGCCCGGCGGAAGCCTATCCATCATCCTACCTGCGTGGGCAACCAGTGTCGGCGACAGATTCGAGAGACTAATGCCAAACACTGGTTTCACTATCGAGTCTTCAGCGGTGATCTACCGGGTGCAGGGCAAGCCTGAGACTGAGCTTCGGTTCAGAAAACCGATCGAAGATATCGGGGAAGAATCTGTCCAATCATCCCCCTCACCGGAGGACATTGGACTCCCACTACAGTCGACGCTGCCACCACCCACTCTAGATAATGGAATGATCGAGTCAGCTGCTCCACCCGTTCTTGAAGTCGTTGACGAGCCTCAGTGGATTCCTGTCAAAATGTCCCGGATGGAGAAGAGTATGCTCAATGCTGCTGTGAACATTATCAGCCGACACCAGGAACCAGTCCCGTATCGCGAGCTTCTCAACCAGGTATACATGGACCTAGTTGACAGGAAAGTTGACTTTGATTCGGCGAGGCAGATTGAGACGACGCTGCTAGAACATAATGGTAGAGAGGTTCTGCTAATCGAGGAGATAGACGAGGCAAACGACAGAGTAATCCGGAAATGGTGGTTGGGCGAGAAGAAGTTAGCTCCCGAAAAAAAGAGGAGGATGCGGAATATTGGGAGGGTCACCTCGAACAGGCCGAAACTTCCCTCAGTGCGATTTCCCTTCAGAAGGTCACGCAAGTCTCGTTATGTTGAAAAGGCGACCGACGACAGTAGTGCCGATCCGTAGACCATAACAGGTTACCGCCTAGTTTCCACGCGAGTAACGAGTGGCTTATCGAAAGGGGCATTGCGTTAACGTTTCTCTGATGATTCGGAAATGAGCAGCATAAGAGTAGCAATAAGTCGCATCACTACTAAGAAAGTCCCGGCTCTAACCCTGGTCGTCGTCGCCATTATCGGAATGGTTGCCGGTGTCCTAGCAGCTACCATCACTCTTAACCAAGCGGTCTACACGGGTGAGGTGGGCACTTACCACAATAACAGCGGAGCGTTTACCGTGACTGACACCGGACTATCCCCGGTTGCGAACCCAGCCTCAACTAACGCTACTAGCGCCATAACGATCGCAGGATCGGGTATTGCTCTAAACAACGCGCTCACCGCTGGCCACTGGATGGACGTGTTGACGTTTGTCATGAGCACACCTGGGGTAAGCACTCACACCGCTAACATCACAGTCAGAAATGGCTCTGGACCTCAAGGGTCATCTCTTGTGACTGTCACCTCCGGCACTTGGACAACCAGCGGCAGTAGCACCGGCACCGTGACATTCTACATCGACTTGGGAACCGCTAGCCTTACAGCCCCTGTCACAGTCTACGTTAACGTCACGTAAACCTCTCTTAGATCCTCGCTTCGAAATAAGCGGGGAGACTCATCTTTTTTTCTGCCAAGCCCCCGGATACAGTCTAATCATGAAGTGATCAGAATATTCCCGTCTGGAGAACCCATCCTTGGAGGAGGCTGTAACCTTTGATGGCCTTCGTGCGATACCAAGAACTCATAGAGCCTGCTTAGTCGAATCTTAGCATTGACATAGCATGGGCAAAGCAGCGGTGCTGTACTCATTCCTCTTCCGTCAGCTGTCAATCTTTCTGTTCTTGAAAATCTGTCTCTACCTGACAATCCTAGTTTACGGTGCAACCATTGTCGCTGTTCCAACTAGTTACAGAGCGATCTCGGCGGGAAGAGTCGATGTGAAGACCAATCTGGTCGGCAAGGATCGTGGTTTCTCCAAGGCGAGTTCAACAATTGCTGCGGCGGGCACGAGCTGTGGAGTTGGAACTCAGGTGAACTTTTCGGTAGTTGCTAGTACAGCCAACACGGCCATTACAGCCGGCGACATTGTCTACGATCTGCAGGTCAACACGACCGCTAGCACTCCGAACACGACTTGCTGGACCGTCAGTCTGGTCTACACCCCTTCTGGTGGGTCTCAGACCAATGCGGGGTCCGTCTTCATCGGCACAACAGTCGCGGTCGCGGGACAAACGATTGACTGCAAGTTCGACGTGGGCGCTTCATTACCGACTCCGCCCTTCACTTTTCAGGTGAGTGTGATCTAGATGGTCTCTCTCGTTCGACCGTTCGCGCGAGGAGCATCGGTCGTTGGATTGGTAAAATTCGTTCTCGTTGTCGTGATTATTGTCTATGCGTCGTCAGTTACAAGCTCGACCAACTATCAGGCGGAGAAGGCGACTTATTTGTCTATAACCAACGCGCTTCTGGTGATGGACGAGGGTTATTCAAAGATCTCGTCAACAACCCCGCCCGCTGGAACCTCTTGCGTGAGTCCGGTCAGCTATGGCGCCAGTCCCGGGGTGGAAAGCACGCCACTCACGGCCGGGAACATTCAGTTCGACGTTGAAGCTAACACAACCGCAAGTTCACTGCCGAGCACTTGCTATTCCATAACCCTGTACGTCTCCACGAGCATAGCTAACCAGACGCAGTACGGTCCAGTCTACGTAGGGACCGCTGCAACCGTCACGCCGGGGCAGACGGTCGGCTGTAGCTTCGACGTCGGCGCCGCTCTTCCATCCTCTCCCTACGCTTTCAAGATCATAGTCCAATGATTCTAATCTCTCTCGATGTCACTTGTTAGGAGCCGTCCAGTGGTCCGTTCGAGATCCAAAACAGTACAACTAGACGGTTCATACTCTATTCTAGGTTCTCAAGAAGAAGAACGGGGTTTCGATGTTACCACTAACGGTTTACCGAGCCCGTTACCGGCCCATATTCGTAAGAGGGTAGTGATCCTCGCGAACAGAAACTGTTCTTCTTCTATGAATCGCCTGCTCAGTTATCTTATCCGTTTCGTGTTGGCTATTCCTTTCTGTCATCTTTTTCTCGACCACTCGTGGGCTATGCCCCGAACAAAAAAAGGCTCCCTCACACTTGACAGAATTCTCACCGCTGAAAGATCGCCCAGAACTAGCCCATATCAGAAATCGGGGAACGCGATCCAGTGACCACGCCTATTCCCTACTTCAGCCTTGGGTAAGAGTACCGTTACGAAGATCATAGGTCAAGCCTATTCTGCGTTCTAAAACAGGACATTCGCTGAGAAACGTTCCAGTTAGCGAGAGCCCTCAGAGAAAAAAAAGGGCCTCAGAATATTATTCTCGCGACGCAAGAGTGGTCATTTGTTATGTTCCTTCGACTAGTTTCTGGACTTCTGTGAGCTTCGACAGCGCTTCAATACCTAGTGGTGTTGTCTGGAACTTTGACTTGCCCTCATCAACGACAGTTTCTAGCATTCCCCGTAGTAGTAGGCGTGAGATATATTTCTCCGCCGCGACGAAGTTTATGTTTGATCGGTAGACGATCTCCGTCTTTGACGCTCTCTTAACAGCCACGCCTAGGATGTCGCGTATTATTAGTAGGGAATCTCGAGGTTTCGGACTCATTAGTCTTCTGAAGAATACCTTTCGGTAAGGTACCGGATTTAGTTCTTTCCAACATTTTCAAGCCGATACGATGAATCTTCCCCGGCCCAAAGAGCGCTAGGACGCGCCTATCTGGAGCGGGTTATCCACATAACCCGTCTTCTCCGTCTTCAGCCACAACCTCGCTCCGCGTCGGAGGATCAATACCATCGCCGCGAGGTTTGCAATGGAGATGAGTGCCGCATAGGGATACGTTGCGAGTAGGAGACCCAGATGCGAGAGCGCGCTGGACCTGGCCGAGGAGACGACGGCCGCGACGAGCGTCCCCACATAGACAATATTCACAGCAAGCATGACGATGAAGAGCGGAAGCAACGTCTCGAATGGCAACCCGACCTTGATAATCCCCAATCCGAGTATAATCCATGCCGCAAACGTCAAAACGGCCAAGATAGGGCTCATCATCAAAGCCTCCATATCAAGAGTCTTCGCGAGAGACATCGACCTCCACGCATTCCAGTGCTTGATACCCGTAAGCATGTTTCCGCCCGACCACCGGATCCGCTGTTTAAACAGGCTCCCGACCCGCGCGGGCATCTCCTGCCAACACTCTACAGGTGCAAGACGGGTAGCGATATGTGCCCTGGCAAATCGAACTGACAACTCCGCATCTTCAACTAGCGATTTTGGATCCCACAACCCGACCTTTTCAAGCGCTGTCCTTCGGAAGAAGGTGTTCGACCCCGAAAATGTAACGAACAGTCTTAGCGCGTATTTCCCATCATTTGACAGGCGATAGAGAAAATTCTCGTAGGCTGCCAACCTCGAGACTAGGCTCTCGCGAAGATTCAGCGTCCGGTGAAAACCATGAACAGCACCTGTCTCCGGACTGTTGAAGTATCGCAGCGCCTTCTTCACAGCTTGCTCCTCCGGCACATCGTCCGCGTCAAACGTCGCAACAATCTCTCCCGTAGACTGGTGAAAAGCAAAGTTGAGAGCATCACCCTTCCCGAGACTCGCGTCGCGGTGAAATACTTTGATCCACGGATATTTCTCAGCGTAGCCCTTGCAGATCTCTAGTGTCCGATCCCTTGATTCGTCCTCAACCACCACGACTTCTAGGTTCTCTTTCGGATAGTCCAGCCGCACAAGAGAGTCAAGCAATCTACCCACAACTTTCTCTTCGTTCTTTACTGGAACGAGAACTGAGACGTTCGGTGGATCCCAGTCATCACCCGGGTCCTCCCCGAAACCACGCTTCTTGTATCGCCAGACGCCGAGCATTATGATAGGTGTCGCATAGACGAAATAGACTAGGAAGAGAATCGTCAGCCCGAAAACAAACCAGTTGGCGACGCTCACTATCCTTTGTCCCGCTCGAGTTCGTCGTTCTGAACGAGGCGGCTATTTATCGTCTTAGAAGCGAGCGTTTCAGCGGGAGACGTGATCAGAAGAAGGGAAAAGGGCTTGTAACATGATGATTCGAGTTGAGAAAACCGATCGTAGAATCGTGAAATCGTGACGTGTCTGTTTTTCATTGACACATAGAAAATTGTCAGAGAATACGCTCTTCTCCGTTATCTTACTCTGAAAAGTATGAACGAAGACGGAATCCGTCGCTGAGTCTCTTCGCATTTATACTCGATTCACACGATCAAGCCTTGAAAACATACCTGGAGTCCCAGCGATATCCTGCGATCACCCACAAGTTACTGTGGATATCCAAAGGTCTTCCAGTCGAGGATTAACCGTTTCTCGTCAATAAGAATGAACGGAACCCTCGAAAGAATACACAGCCGGTACAAAACATGGGCAAACTAATGATCTCGCTCAGTGACCAGTCAGAAAACCTCGTGCGCAGCGAAGTGCAACGCGTCTACCACGGCAGAGTCGGCGGCCTCTCAATATTCTTCGAACAAGTACTACGCGACTACTTCCACGACAACGGCAAAGCAACAAAATCCACCAGAACAAAGAACGGCAAGAACTAGTTCGTAACCACCCGCGTCACTTAATCGAGAATCGAAAAACCGTTCAGTCATCCTGAGGATACTATCTGTAGCTATGCCCAATTAAGCGCGTGGAACCTGAGGGCTCACAGGTCGAATTCCTCTAGCTCTAGCTTCCAGTGCCCGAACAAAGTTCGGGATCTCTTCCACGGATCGAACCTCGGTTCGAGCGAGAGACCTCATTCTTATCCAGAGTCTCAGGTTACTCTTGACTCCTCTTTGAGAGAGCTCCTTGTAGAACCAGGTCTCCAGTTCCTTCCCTTCCCGGTCAAAGTCCGCCAGCACAATGGCTTCTCTTGTCCCGTTGAGCCGATCAAGAAATTCGTGGCGTGATTCACCTCTCGATTTCAAACAGTACACCCTTCCGGCTACCCCCAGTTTTCGAAGGGCAGCCTCGTCTCGTCGTCCTTCAACGATGATCGGGACCCCGGCTTCAGACTGTCTCCTGATTTCATCGATAAGCTTCTCCGTCTCTTCCATTTTCCACGCGTAATACTCTGCGCGTGGGTTTCGTAGTCGAGAGAGACTTCTACGAGGAGCTGGGCCGGCCAATGTTCGTCAGTTCTTCTCTAGTCGTCGTACTTCTTCCAAGGGCTGCGGATTCTTCCTGAAGTATTCTCTGACAGGCTCTAGCTTTTCGGAGAGGATTCGTGACATGTTGGTCTTCAAGTCCTGCGGGTGGATCTTCCCTGAAGCATATTCCTTCTCGAGCTGGTCATAGCTTGACACTTCGACGTCTCCTCCATACTTCGGATCGCGCTTCAACGTGAGCCGTTCTCGATTCTCGAAGATTAGGATACGATAGTATTCCAAGATCGGGTTGCCTTCCACCACTTTCGGTGGACAGAAGGCTTGCTGAATCTTCTTCGCAATCACCTCAGGTTCATCGTGGATCAATATGTTGTTCTCGGGCTTGCTCTTGGACATCTTCGCGGCTATTACTTGGTTGAGCTTAGGGTCCTCATCGAAGCTGTCGCGCGGGGTGCTCTGAACACCAGCGAGTCCCACCAGCATGGGAGTATGAAGGCTTACCGGCTTGCCCCAGCCAAGTTTCTCCCCTGCCTCTCTGGCGAGGATGTGGGCTTTACGCTGGTCTATTCCGGCGCATGCAACGTCAAGCTTCATCTGGAATATGTCCGCAGCTTGCATGCAGGGATAGAAGATCGTGGCAGCATCATTCTCTTTTGACTGCATGTCTCTTCCCATTATCGGTATTGCTCTCAACACTCGCTGGGTTGTAGTGGCTCGGGCTACCCTGAGAACCTTCTCCCAGTATTCTGCCTTTTCCGCTAGCTCTGTAGCCCAGACATACTCCGCTCTGTTCTCGGGTACTCCTAGAGCTGTGAAACAGTGTTTGTAGTATTTGCCCACGATTCGGATCTTTTTAAGGTCGCCACCGAATTTGTTGTTGATCATTGAGTGCCAGTCAGCAAGGAAGATGATGAAGTGGAATTCGGCCTTGATTAGGTCAAGCATCTTGGAGGCGCAGACGAGACCTTGGCCGATGTGCATCATTCCGTGCAGAATGTACCTGCGTTCCGGAGCACTCGAACCCCCAGTAGGCCCGAGGATTCCTCTCATCCTCGAGCAGCTTCTCCAGCTCAGATCTCTGGATTATCTCGACCGTTCCTCTCGTTGCCAGCTCAAGGCGTTGCTCTAGGTTCATGTTCGCCTCCAGGAGCCAATGGTTTCTGCACCTCTGCTAAAAGCCTCTAGATGACTGGGCCTCATTTCGCAACATAGGGCTCGAAGGCGAGTTTCGCATTGGTCTCTTCCTTGCGGGAAGGTTCCTTGTCGCCCGCGACACTAACACCCAAGCCTCACTGTGAAGATCAACGTCTTCTCTCAGCCCGGCTCTCTCGAGGCGGGCGTCTCGCGCTCGCCTTCACCGCGAACAAGATAGGCCGTCGTAATAACCTATTCCACTGAGAAGCGAAGATTCAGCCTCGAAGAATCCCGTAAAGATTGGAGACTCGGATCCGCGAAAAAAAGGCGAAATGTCCGGGTTCCAGAGGCGAAGAAAGTAGAATTGAGTCTACTTGAGTGGCACGTACATGCTCGACCGCGACGCCCCGATTCCTGGCGTTCCGTGAACAACCTTCTGGTTCGTAATCGCGAATTCTCCCACGAAATGCCCAATCATCTCTGGCCTGATATCAATTGATACGTACTCCTTGCCAGAGTGTAGTTGGAGTGTCAGACCCAACATCTCCGGGATGACGATCATATCTCTGACATGAGACTTCACCGGCGTGGGTTTGCCGCCGTTCCCCTTCCTAGACTGCCGAACATGTTCCATCAGAATTCTCTGTTCATTAGTCAGGCCTTTGACAAGTGATCTGCGCTGACGCGAGGGAAGGAGCTTGATGAACTCGTCCATGGACATCTGTTTTAGTTCATCGACAGAGTGGCCGCGATAAGTGAACTGTCTAGGCGAAGCTCTTCACCGCAATCCGTTATTCTCGAGTGCGACCTGCATGATAAGAATGTTCCTGGGATCTATCGGGCCGAGCGGCGTTTAGCCCGGCCTGTTTGGCGAGCGGCAATGTTACCGACCTTTCTACCAGGTGGCGTATCGCGTCCCACAGTAGTGGGTTTGCCTGCGTGCTTGTGTCTTCCTCCACCGTGAGGATGAGATGCAGCTATCATAGCTTGCCCCTTGACCACTGGCCACTTCCGGCCCCGCGACCTCTGTAGAAACCACTTCGGGCCTGCTTTCAAGAAGGGCTTCTCGGTCCGACCGGCGCCAGCAACCACTCCTATCATCGCTCTACATCTGTCGTTAAGGTGGATGGTTCGACCTGAGGGCATACGAAGCTCAGTTCCTGCGGGCGTGTGAGAGACCACCAGTGCAAAGCTTCCTGAGGACCGTGCCAAGGTGCCGCCGTCTCCGGGACGTAGCTCTATGTTGCAAATCATTGTTCCTTCGGGGATTCTGCCTAACGATTTGATGTTCCCGGTCTCTGCTGGCGCTTCGCTGCCGATCTCAATACTCTGTCCCACGTACATGCCCTCGGGGGCGGGGATGAAGACATCGTTATTGCTGCCTACCACTAGCCGGGCCAGGGGAGCTCCACGCGCAACTTCGTGGAGGAGGTCTCTAACAAATCCTGAGCTGTGTCCGTCTACCGAATTGTATCCTGTAGGATGTAGCCTTCGGTGAGTGGGGGCCTTGAAGATGAAGTAGCCCCTTCCACGTCGCTGAACCAGGATATTCTTTCCCATGCTACGTCCAGACTCTCTTACAATATTCCCAGTTTTACGGCGAGGTCAGACGCTTTTGATTCGGGGCTAAGCTTCACGTAAGCTTTCTTCTTTCCTTCTGGGGTTGTGAGGGTGAACACTCGAGACACGTTTACTTCGTATAGTTCTTCAACGGCTCGTTTCACATCGTTCTTGGTTGCCTTATTGTTGACGATGAAAGTGATCTTGTTTTCCCCTTCGATCAGTTTTACTGTGTCCTCTGACATCATGGGATATACGATCACGAGTGCAGATTCTAGCCGGGCCACTTGTCCTACCACTTCCTCTCTGCCAATGTTTTGATAGCTGACTCGCTCCAAATGGTCAACCTGCCAGGATGAGTGCCTGGCGCTAGGGCTTCAACACTAAGGTCTGCGGCTCTGACCACGTCTAGGCCTTCAAAATTTCTGAGGGCCCTTCTAGCGTTTTTGTCCTCGCCGACGACGACTAGGGGTCCGACGGCATGAACTCTTGCTCCAGCCTTGATTCTCTTGCTGTTTCGAACCCGCGTGATGTCGTCCCAGACGCCGATAGATGTGAGAAACCGTCTTGCGTCAGAGGCCTTTGAAAGGTTCTCCACTTCATTGTTTACGATTAGTGGCAGTGTTCGGTCTGCGTCGAATTTGTGACCTCGATTACGGACGATCTGGTCAGACGCGGTCGCGGCGATTGCCGCCTTCAAAGCCAGTCTCTTCTCCTTCTGGTTGATTTCTTTGACAGTTGTCTTAGAGGTGACTGGAGGGAATGCCATTCTTCCACTCACCGTTCCGGGGGCGAATGCCGCGCTGCCCGACAAGGGTCCGTGTCCACCGATTCTCGGCACTCTTGATATTCCTCTACCAACTCCAAACGACTCGGCTGTTGTTCTCTTTCCGGCCATTAGATTCCGTCCTTGGGGTTGGAAACTGTGGGATTGTTGGGCTATCGCTGCCTTCCTGATAACATCCAATCTTAGGACGGTCTGAAAGACTTGAGGCAGGGAAACTTCCCCACTCGTTTTTCCCTCCACGTCAAGAACATGTGCAGTTCTGACCCTTTCTGGTGACATTGTGGTCTACGCTCCCTGTTTCGATGCGAGGTTCAGCTGTTCCAATTTTGGCGGTTCTCCAGCCGGGGTGCCTCTGGCGGGGTACCGGAGAGCAACAAGTCTCCTGGCTGGGCCTGGAATTGTTCCTCGTATAACGGTGTACTCTGTTCTTACTGGTCCATATCGAAGGAATCCTCCTTTCGGAGTTACGTCGGCACCATTGTTTCCCATCTTCAAGATCTGTTTATTGTGTTCTGTTCTCTGGGCGAATCCCATCTGCCCTGCTCTTGGCACGGAATACATCACGTAGTGCGGGTGCCATGGGCCTATCGATCCAACTCCTCTCACTGTTTTTCTTGACTTGTGTTTGAGCTTCTTTATTCCCCATCTCTTAACTGGGCCTTGGATTCCCTTTCCCTTGGTGATAGAGATGACATCGACTGCTCCCCCCTTTGTAAAGACC